>Ga0123355_10000041_pt1 | contig 126587 bp, 81 predicted proteins | sample TergutEmb28metaG_3_FD_89872 | JGI IMG/M metagenome (GOLD analysis project Ga0123355, IMG submission 89872) | Embiratermes neotenicus P1 segment gut microbial communities from Petit-Saut dam, French Guiana - Emb289 P1 | ecosystem: Host-associated > Arthropoda: Insects > Digestive system > Gut ...
ATGCTTGTACTCAACGCTGTTAGAGCTAAACTTATCGCAAGAATGTTCGCCGTAATTAAAAATAATCAACCATATCAAAAAAATTATTCATTTTCGCTTGCATAATTCATAAGAATAGCGGGTTTTACAGTAAATCCGACTGAAACGTAATTTTTCGATTGGATACATCGCCCAAAACGATATGTATTTTTTCGTTAGGCAAATAATTTAGAATTACGGTTGCATCGTCTGTGGCTTCGACTCCGCTCAGCCACCGGCTTTGGCTTTGGTCGTTGAGCGAAGTCGAAACGCCCAAGTCATACGCCTGTTTGAAAACCGACAACCGTGCCGCTTGCGGCGTTTGTGCATGATACACATTTTCACGTTTAGGCGATGACACGATGATTGGTAACGTGTCATTCCCGCGAAAGCGGGAATCCCCTTGCAATTCGCTGTTCCCCTCATTCTGAGGGATCCCCGCTTTCGCGGGAATGACTGTATAAATCGTGTCTGTTGCAGGAATAGCAACGCTTACAGCGGAATGATTTTTCAATGCTTCAATCGTTCGGGTGATAATGTTTTCACTAATAAACGGACGGGCTGCATCGTGAATTAACAAATTACAGTCGGTAGTAATTCCACCCTCGTTCGGCGGAGGCTCCAGCCTCCGTCGCTCTATTCCGACAGGTTCTACCTGTCGTGTAGGCACAGTCTGCACAGATAATCCGACGGCGGTAGAACCGCCGCCGAACTGAGTTGTTATGTGGTTTTCCAATGCCAAAATTGCATTGTAACTCGAATCCATACGTTCTTCGCCACCAGCAATAATATCTATGATTTTCGGACGATTTCTAACATTCAGTAAACGCCTGGTATTGTCAATAAAATCACTGTGAACGACAATAAAGATACCGTCGATTAACGGATGTTTTTCAAATGTATCTATGCTGTGCTCTAAAATAGTTTTGCCATGCAACATCTCAAACTGCTTCGGTTGAGAAAGTCCCATTCGAGAGCCTTTTCCTGCGGCTAATATGGCAACGTAGTTTCGCACTTATTTCACTTTGTTCGGAAGTTCCATGCCATAGCCTTTTTTCTTGTCTTCGGCTTTGAGCCAAAAACCGAGCAGCATAGCCAACATGCCGAAACTTGCGAAAATCACCATCATCCACGTATAGCTGTAACTATCGCCTGCGGCAATGTCTATTCCAACATTGGTCGCTCTTAGTACAAACCCAATCAATATCGGTACGAAAAACAAGCCGATATTTTGTATCCAAAAAATAACGCCATAAGCAGAGCCAAGCACTTTGTCTTCAACCAATCTCGGAACAGCGGGCCAAAGTGCAGCCGGTACCAACGAAAACGAAATTCCAAGCAAAACAATTGCCGACAGGGCTAACGGGAACGAAAAATTAGGGAAAATTGCAAAAAATGAATGACAAACCACCATTAGTCCTGCGCCCCAAATCAGCATCGTAGCACCTTTTCCTTTAGAGTCCAAAAACCATCCTAAAAACGGTGTCAGTATCATTGCACCGACAGGGAAAAACATAAAAATACGGTTAGCCGCTATGGGCGAATCCACCAATCCGCTTTCTAACATGCCAAGTGCGAATTTTTGGAATGGAAAAATTGCCACATAATATAACACACATAATCCGGAGATAATCATAAACGCTTTTGATGCAAAAATTTGTTTGAGGTCAGAGAATTTGAATAGGTCTTCGGGAACATCGCTCTCTCTGTCTTGACGCTCGAGTTTTAGATCCATCAAAAAATATGCTCCAAACGACAAGACAACAATACACAGCGATAGTGCTGAAAGCGTTATCGTTGTTGAAAATCCGTAAAGGAGGGCAAATTCGGGCAATACGAAAAACACAAGACCGGCACCCAAACGTGCGATTGCCAAATTCATACCCATTGCCAATGCCATTTCTTTTCCCTTAAACCATTTTACAATGGCTTTGGGCACGGTGATTCCCGCCATTTCGAGACCAGCTCCGAAAATCGCAAAGCCAACGATTGCCACCTTTGCGGAAGCAGGAATCCTTGGCAAAAACGAACTGAAAAACTCATAGCCAAAACCACCATTGATAAACGTGTACGAAACACCATATGACTTGATAAATGCCCCAAACATCATCAAGAGTGCTGAGAGAATAGCCGTTCGTCGAACACCCATTTTGTCCAAAATAATTCCGGCAACAAGCATAAAACCAATGACATTCAGAAAGTATGCCGAGCCTGCTACTGTGCCGAATATATCGGGCGTCCAGCCGAAATCTCGTTCAAGTAAAATGCGAAATGGAGCTAATGCATCAATAAAAATGTATGCAAAAAGCATAGCAAAAGACATGAAAAAAATTGCCATCCACCGTGCAAAGGCTGATTCTCGAAGTGTGTTTTTGATAATTTCCGTCATAGTGGTAGTTTTTGTATGGTAAGTGTTTTTTGTGTTGTAAATTCAAAGACTTGTCCGTCTATTTCTAATGTTGCAGTTTTTTCTGAACAGCTTAATTCCACAGTGCTTTTCGGAGTTTTATTGGCGATTACACTCGCCATCGTAAATGCTTTTTCCAGACCGTCGCCAATCTGATAATTCCAAACTTCGTCGGGCAAAGCCAAGCGGTTTGGCTCGTTATAGATGGATTCTTCCGGTAGCTTTTTTAAGGTGTCGTAAAGATCCTGAACGGATAGGTTTTTCAGGGCTTCAACACAAACAGGATTGCGTTCGACGACTGCTTTCACAAAGGGTTGCCAATCCACCAAGTCCATTCTGCGAGCGGCAAACAAAGCTAATTCCGCTACTTCATTGCTTGAGGATTTTTGTTCAATTTCAGCGATGATTTCTTCTCTCGACATCAGTTCGGAAATCTCGACAGGATCTATGTTTACAAAGGTTTTGCTTTCACTTGGTAATTTTGGTTCGATATTCAAAAACGCATACAGCTCATCAAACAATTTACCCATACGTTCGCAATGCAAAGGTTCTGTAATGTTTTCTTCAAAGTAACGGCGTTTTTCGTCAAATGAAGCCTGCGGATTTTCGTTCAGATATTGTTCAAAAATGTTCAGCAATAATTTATCTTGTCTGCGAGCTAAACGAAATTCTTCGCCGCCAATTTCTGCAAAAAGTGCGTCTTTACTTGCATTTGTCAACTTGTTTTTACCATGTCGCTCGTATTCCAAAATTTTACAGAATTCAACATAGGATTGCTTGCCATTGCGAACATATTCGTACTGAAAACAACAGCAAAACTGCGGATCGGTACGCAAAAAATTCACAAAAGTTTCAAAGGTCAAGTCCATTTTCAAATAGCTTTTTAACGACTGCGAAAAATTTTGATAGGCGTCCGGCGAAATCGTTGCTTTGTCGTAAAATGTATGGATATGTCCGCTGATGTGTGAAACGATCGTGATTTTTTCGTTTTCGATGGCACGGCGTGCTTTTGCCGAAAGCAAGGTGCCATTGTACCACATGCTTTTGGTCACAATTCTGCGATTATTCGTGATAATTCCGTCTTTTTCCGTGATAAAATTTTGACTGTGCAGGGGCGTTGCGACCAAAAATATCTTTTCCAAAGGAATTTTTGCCACGATGAACATTGCTGCGGCGTACATGGTTCCAAGCGAAACGCACTCTCCGGCACCTGTTTGATACTCAGGTTTGTGGCGAAACGCATTCATGGCTTCGACCGTTTCTGTTTTCCAATAGGGAATGATGTCGCTGGTGTATTTGTCTAATCCAAAATGTTTGCGAATGTCAATGCTGAAGTAGTATTTATCACCTTCGTAGCCGAACAAAGCGTTGGACTGTGCCAAAGCATCGGCATCAATATATTCGGAAAATCTATCCAGTTCTTTCTTTTGGGTTGTTAATCCCCATGTCTCCAAATCCAAATTAAACGTGTAATTGTCCATGATGTACTGTTTCACACGGTTGATCTTGTAGGAAAACGATTTTGTTTCGATATCCTTAAACCAAGGGTCATCACGCCATTTCCAAATTTCCGGCGACATGATATTTGCCAAAACCAATGCATAAAACAAGTCCGGGAAAATAAAAATCTCCATATCCGAAAGCGTAAAAGCGGAGGATTGTTTTTCTAGTTTTTCAGCTAGTATTTTGTCCTGTTTCATTTTTTAGGTACAAAGGTACGACTTTTTTTTGGCATTTCAAAAAAATCTATTTCCCTAGCAATTTAAACATGTTTTTTTTGTAAGCCTCCACACCCGGTTGGTCGAACGGATTTACGCCTAAAACGTAGCCGCTCAAACCGCAACCGAACTCATAAAAATAAATCAATTGTCCAATGGTATAGGCAGAAATTTCTGGAATACTGATTTTTATGCTTGCAACTCCACCGTCGATATGTGCTAAAATCGTGCCGAGTTGTGCCATGGAATTGACGTAGCCCATACGTTTTCCGGCAACGAAATTCATGCCATCCAAATTTTCGGAATCGTTAGGAATTTCAATAGTTTCACGATTATTTTCGACCGACAAAACTGTTTCGAAAAGTATGCGTTCGCCTTCTTGAATGTATTGTCCCATGGAATGTAAATCGGAAGTGTTGTTCACTCCCGCAGGAAAAATCCCTTTGCCTTCTTTGCCTTCGCTCTCGCCGTAAAGTTGTTTCCACCACTCGGTTAAAAAGTATAAACGCGGATCGTAATTTACCATGATTTCAACCTTTTTTCCTTGTTGATACAGGGCATTTCGCAGGGCTGCGTAGTGCATCGCAGGGTTTTTCGAAAGTGTATTTTCGGAAGTTACAATCGCTTTCATATCTTGTGCACCTTTCACCAAACTGCGAATGTCGAAACCGGCAACAGCAATCGGCAAAAGTCCCACAGGCGTGAGTACAGAATAGCGTCCGCCCACATCATCGGGAACGATGTAGGTTTTGTAGCCTTCTTTGGTCGCCAGTGTTTTCAAAGCACCTCGCTCTTTGTCGGTAATGGCAACAATGCGAGATTTGGCTTCTTCTTTACCGTATTTTTTCTCGATATGATTTTTCAAAATTCGAAATGCAACGGCGGGTTCGGTGGTTGTTCCCGATTTGGAAATTACCGTCATTGCATAGTCGGTTTTGTCAAGAATAGCAAGCAGTTCGTGCATGTAATCCTCACTCAAGTGGTGTCCGGCGTAAATCACAAACGGGTCTTTTCTGTTCGAATCCAATGCTGCAAATTGATTCTGCAACGCCTCAATCACCGCACGAGCACCGAGATACGAGCCGCCAATACCAATCACAACAAACAACTTCGCTTTTTCACGCAAGTGTTTCGCAGTGATTTCGATATCTGCCAAAAATGTATCGTCAATTTCGTCGGGTAAACTAACCCAGCCGAGAAAATCATTGCCTTTTCCTGTTTTTTGGAGTAAATCTTGTTGTGCCTTTTGCAATGCGGGTTGTAAAGCATCAAGTTCGGATTGTTGAATGAAGTTTTCAACATGTTTTTGGTCAATAGAAATCGTTTTCATGTTCTTTTATTCTTGCAAAGTTAGTTATACACCAATAATTTTCACCAACACTCTTTTCGGGCGTTTTCCGTCGAATTCGCCATAAAAAATTTGTTCCCAAGTGCCGAAATCCAAGTGTCCGTTGGTTATTGCCACGACCACTTCACGTCCCATGATTTGTCGTTTGAGATGTGCATCGGCATTGTCTTCAAAACCATTGTGTCGATATTGTGAATGCGGTTTTTCCGGAGCCAATTTTTCGAGCCACACTTCGTAATCGTGGTGCAAACCGCTTTCATCGTCGTTGATAAACACACTTGAGGTTATGTGCATAGCGTTGCACAACACCAAACCCTCTTTGATTCCGCTTTCTCGCAAGCAAGCGTCCACATGTGGCGTAATGTTTATAAACTCACGACGATGCGAGGTGTTAAACGTTAATTCTTTTCGGTAGTGTTTCATAATTTCATAATTATTTGCTTTTGCAAAGATACAAAAAAAATAAAATTTCGTTTACAGTTATCAATAATTTCTGAAAGTTATCAACATTTTAACATTTTTTAAGGAATTTTTTATACGAAATTCGGCTTTTTTGCGTTTATATATACGAACGACATCCGTTCGAAACAAAATTTACCAATCAAACAAAATATTATGAAAAAAACACAGATAAGCCACCCACGAATAGAAGACCAAAAGCACTACAAAAAAATCGGAAAACTGCGAAAAGCAATCGCAACTCATATCGGCAGAAAATCAGCCGATATTTACATTGATGAAAACCACTTAAAGCACATTCTTTTACGACACAAAAGCGAGCTAGCAAAGATCGGATTTACGCCCGAAACGTTTCTTAATTTTGTGCTGAACGGATTCAATAGGATCTACAAGGGCAAGAGAGATGCACTCGTATTGGTGGTGTGGAACGGTGTACCAAAAGTGGCTGTTATTGAATTAAACCTTGCGTTGAAAAAAGAATTTTACGAGGTTTTAACAGCATTTATTAGAACAAAAAGCATGTTCAAAAAAGAAAATTTATTGTGGCAAAAAAAATGAAAGAAACTTGTTTTTCAAAAGAGCCACCCTCGTCTTTTGTAACCAGCTATCTACGCTCTGATTGCTCTCTGACTACCAACGTCGGGAATAATCGTAGTCCGCATGGGTTTGTGGCGAACTAAACAAGTTTCTTTCACACCACAAAGTTACAACATTTTCTTTAGTTTTGCAAATTTATTTTTCCTCTTCCAAAAATTATTCGTATTTTTGCAAAAAACAAATCAACATGATTACATTCAAAGACATCAAAAACTCTGAAGAGGTAAACAGTTACATTAAACAGGCGGACGCAACACTTGAAGCGCTAGGTTTTACCGAGCATAGTTTTGTACACGCAAACAAATGTGCCGTAACGGCCGGAAAGTTGCTCGAAGATTTAGGTTATAGCCCAAACGAAATAGAACAGGCAAAAATTGCCGCTTATATGCACGATATCGGCAACGTTATCAATCGTCAAGATCATGCTCAAAGTGGTGCAGTTATGGCGTTTCGTATTCTTGAAAAAAAGGGAATGAAACCGGAAGATGTTGCGGCGATCATAACCGCAATCGGCAACCACGACGAACGAACGGCTTTCCCTGTAAATGCCATTGCTGCTGCGGTTATTCTTGCCGACAAAACCGATGTGCGTCGCAGTCGCGTCCGTTGTCAATCCACGATTAACTTCGATATTCACGACAGAGTAAATTATGCTGTCGAAAAAAACGAGGTTAAACTGAACATCGAAGAGAAAACGTTTACGGCATATTTCACTATCGACACGGAAATCAGTTCTGTGATGGATTATTTTGAGATTTTTTTAGACAGAATGTTGCTTTGTCGTAGGGCTGCCGATTTTTTCGGACTTAAATTTAAACTTAACATAAACGGGAGTGATTTGTTGTAGGAAGAATATCGCATCTCTAAAAAGCAAAAAAAATGTCTGTTGTACGGCTTATTTTTAATCGGTTTATTCGGCAAAAGAATGTCGGTTATACGCGTCCTATCGTGCGAATAGCGACTGTCGGCGTGATTTTGAGTTGTATGGTCATGATTTTTTCGATTTGTATTTCGTTTGGATTTAAAAATGAAGTCAGTCGTCAAGTTTTTGGTTTTGCAGGACATTTGCGTATCGGACACCACCAAACATCAACAACCGGAATGCCTGAACCGATTTATCGGAACGTCATAGATTGGTCGGAGATAGAATTATTCGTAGGGGCGAGGCATACCTCGCCCCTACAATTCCACAGGCAAGCCGTTGCAACACAAATCGGATTGGCAAGAACCGATATTTACAACCACGGTGTTCATTTCAAAGGTGTTGATCAAGATTATGATTTTTCATTTTTTGAATCGTGTTTGGTTGAGGGAAGTATCCCAAATTTAACAGATTATACAACATCAAACGACGTCCTGATTTCTCGAACGCTGGCACGAATGCTGCATCTCGAATTGGGAGGAAGGCTTTTCGTTTACTTCGTTGACGGAACCCATGTGAGGGCACGAGCGTTCGACATTTCGGGAATTTACGAAAGCGGTTTTTCGACGTTCGACGAAAAAATGATTATCGGCGATCTTCGGCATGTTCAACGGCTAAACGACTGGGATGACGATGAAGTGGGTGGTTTCGAAATCATTTTGCCAAGTTCGGCAATTCGAAATTTGAATGATTATGCTAGAATATTCAACGTTTTTTTGCCTTTCGATTTAGTGGCTATTCCAATCACAGCCGACTTCCCGGAAACGTTTAATTGGCTTGAATTAATGGACATGAATGTGATCGTGATTTTAGTGATTATGGCATTGGTTATTGCTATTAGTTTGATTTCGGTTTTCTTGATTATGATTATCGAAAAAACGAGAGAAATCGGTATTTTCAAAACCATGGGCATGACTCTTTCAACCCTTCGTCGGCTTTTTGTTTGGAAAGTGATGTATATTGCCGGAAAAGGGATGCTGATCGGCAATTTTCTTGCTCTGACTTTGTGTTGGATTCAGAAAAATTATCAAATCATAACTTTAGACCCAACGGTGTATTATATTAAACACGTTCCGGTATACTTCGAGTGGTCGTGGTTAATTTTTAGCAATGTTGGAGTGCTTGCAGTTGTGTTTTTAGCGGTGCTTTTGCCAAGTATTGCTATTGGGAAAATCCGTGAAGCGGAAGCGGTAAAGTTTTCGTAAAAAATCTATACAGGGCTACTAATCCCTTATTTCCCTTCACCTTTCAGTACTGTTCCGACGGTATAAAACAAAATTTTCACATCGTTCGAAAGCGACATGTTGTCGATATATTGCAAGTCGAAATCCATACGCTCAATCATTTCATCTACCGACGAAGCATAGCCGTATTTGACTTCTCCCCACGATGTAACGCCGGGTTTTACACATAGCAAACGTTTGTATTCCGGTGCTTTTTTTACGATTTGATCAATGAAATATTGCCGTTCGGGACGAGGACCTACCAAACTCATATCACCTTTCAAAACATTCCAGAATTGAGGCAATTCATCAACGCGATACTTTCGCATAAAACGTCCAAAGAGTGTTACACGCTCATCGTTGTCACTTGAAAGCATCGGTAAGTTGTCGACTTCTGCATTTTCGTGCATGGAACGAAATTTGTACATCATGAATGGCTTTTCGTCTAAACCGATGCGCTCTTGCAAATAAAAAATGGGTCCTTTCGAGTCGCGCTTAATTTTCCAAATCACCAATAAAATCAAAGGGAAAAGCAAAACTATCATAACAATACTCAACACAATATCACCTATGCGTTTCAAGAAATTTTGCCATGCAGGAAGCGGGTCATCGTCCAGCAATAGCAAGAAATCATTGTTTTGAACTCTTTTTTGAATGCAATAGGTATGCACCATACGCCCGAAAAGCGTAAGTCCGAAATGCAAAACAAACAACATGAAAACATAGTTATAATACCAGTTGTAGCTTTCTACATAATCATCTAAAATCACAATGAAAAACAATACGATTACCCCGATAATCGTTTGACTTAACGTTTGCGTAAAGTCGGTAAACAACGTTTTTGCAAATGGTTTACGATAGTAACCATATGCCGAGTACAAAAACAACCAGCCGAGCGGGATAACGATCAAGCCTTGATAAAGACGAAGATCGTTCCAAACAACATCTAACGCATAGCTGAAACCTCCGCCTGTTTCCAACGATTTTCGATGAATAAAAAAGAGCATCCACGCCAAAACCGCCGACAAAAAATCAACTCCGACATAAAGACCCGCATGAATTTTTTTGGAATTCATTATCGCTTTAATTTTGTTGAGCTTGTAAGATCGGTTGAGGATTGAATTTCGTTCAAAATCTGATACGCTACTTCGAGAGCGTTATACCCATCAATGAAAGGAACTATGGTTTCTGTATCGTTTACAATTGCATCATAAAAACTACTCAGTTCGCTTTGTATTGCATTGCTTGGGACAATTTCCGGCTTTTCGATTTGAATGTGTTTTTGTCTGTCTTGCGGTAAGTCAATAATCATTGCAAACGGATCGTCTTTCGTGGCAGGTGTGATATCGTTTATACGAATAATTTCGGATTCTTTTTCTAAGAAGTCCACCGCAATATAAGCATCTTTTTGGAAAAAACGAGATTTTCGCAGATTTGCCATTGAAATTCGACTTGCTGTGATATTGGCTACACAGCCATTGTTAAATTCCAAGCGAACATTTGCAATATCAGGAGTTTCGCTGACAATCGCCACACCGCTTGCACTGATTTTTCGAACAGGTGAATTCACTACGCTCAAAATTAAATCAATATCGTGTATCATCAAATCCAAAACTACAGGAACATCCAATCCACGTGGGTTGAACATCGCCAAACGATGCGTTTCGATAAACATCGGATTTGAAATTTTGTCTTTTACTGCCAAAAACGCAGGATTGAAACGCTCGACATGTCCAACCTGAGTTTTCACGCCTGCCTCATTTGCCAAAGCCAAAAGTTTTTGAGCCTCCTGCGGCGTTGTTGTAATCGGTTTTTCAATAAAAACATGTTTCCCTTTCCGCAAGGCTAAAGAAGCAATTTCAAAATGTGAAACGGTTGGCGTAACAATATCAACCACATCAACAGCTTGGATAAGCTCCTCCAAATTTGAGAAAAGTTTGACACCTAATTCTACCTCTACTTTTGCAGAATTTTCCGCATCAACATCGTAAAAACCAACGATTTTGTACCTGTCTGAGAGTTCTTGAAGACATCTAAGGTGTATTTTGCCGAGATGTCCGGCACCAATAACTGCAATAGAAAGCATAGAGTGCAATTTTTTTGCAAAGATACGAAATCTATCAGAAATTACCAAATCCGAAATTTGCTAGTACCTCAAAATAAAATTTCGCCTATTATTTAGACAAAATAGCATTTTTCATTTTTTTTTCGTATCTTTGCACACCTTTATGAAAAATATACGAAATTTTTGTATCATTGCACACATTGATCACGGGAAAAGCACGCTGGCAGACCGTTTGCTCGAATATACCGGCACGCTTTCGGAACGTGATATGAAGTCGCAAGTGCTCGACAGCATGGACTTGGAGCAGGAAAAAGGCATAACGATTAAAAGTCATGCCATTCAAATGAAATATGTCCATAATGGCGAAGAATACTTGCTCAACCTCATCGACACGCCCGGACACGTGGACTTTTCCTACGAAGTGTCTCGTTCCATCGCTGCTTGCGAGGGGGCTTTGCTGATTGTTGATGCCACGCAGGGCATTCAGGCACAGACTATTTCAAATCTCTATTTGGCATTGGAAAACGATTTGGAAATTATTCCCGTGCTCAATAAAATGGATTTGGAAAATGCCATGCCCGAAGAAGTTAAAGACCAAATTGTGGATTTGGTGGGCTGTAAGCACGAGGAAATTCTTTCTGCAAGCGGAAAAACAGGTTTGGGTGTTCCCGAACTTTTGGAAGCAATTATTGAGCGAGTTCCTCAACCGAAAGGCGATGAAAATGCACCGTTGCAAGCCTTGATTTTCGACTCTGTTTTCAACTCATTCCGTGGAATTATTTCGTATTTCCGAATTTTTAACGGAACGCTCAAACACGGCGACCACGTGAAATTTGTGAACACAGGAAAATCTTATCATGCCGATGAAATCGGAGTTTTAAAACTTAAGCAAGAACGCCGTGAAGTTATGAAAGTCGGCGATGTCGGCTACATTATTTCAGGAATAAAAGCTGCTGCCGAAGTCAAAGTTGGCGATACGATTACGCACGTTGCAAACCCTTGCGAAAAAGCAATCGAAGGTTTTTCAGACGTAAAACCTATGGTTTTTGCGGGAATTTATCCCGTAGATACGGACGATTACGAAGAATTACGTTATGCTATCGAAAAACTGCAACTCAACGATGCTTCGCTGACGTTTGAGCCGGAATCTTCCGTTGCACTCGGATTCGGCTTCCGTTGCGGATTTTTAGGACTGCTTCACATGGAAATCATTCAAGAACGCTTGGAGCGAGAATTCAACATGAATGTGATTACGACCGTTCCTAACGTTTCGTACAGAGTTCATACGACCAAAGGCGAAGTGCTTGAAATTCACAACCCATCTGGGCTTCCGAATCAAAGCCTGGTTGATTTTATTGAAGAACCGTACATCAAAGCACAGGTTATCACAAAAGCGGAATATATCGGATCAATCATGACGCTCTGTATTCAAAAGCGTGGTGTTCTGAAAAATCAATCTTATATTTCATCGGATCGTTCGGAACTTACGTTTGAGATGCCTTTGGCTGAAATCGTGTTCGATTTTTATGATCGCTTAAAAAGTATTTCTCGAGGCTATGCTTCGTTCGATTATTATCCGAGCGGTTATCAACCCTCGAAACTGGCAAAACTTGAAATTTTGTTGAATGGCGATACTGTAGATGCGTTGTCAACACTAATTCACACGGATAATGCTTACAATTTTGGACGAAGAATGTGCGAAAAACTGAAAGAATTGATTCCGCGTCAGCAGTTTCAAGTCGCCATTCAAGCTGCAATCGGTTCAAAAATCATTGCTCGCGAAACCATCAGTGCTATGCGAAAAGACGTTACGGCAAAATGCTACGGAGGCGATATTACGCGAAAGCGGAAACTTTTGGAGAAGCAAAAAGAAGGTAAAAAACGTATGCGTCAAATCGGAACGGTAGAGGTGCCTCAGACTGCTTTTTTAGCGGTTTTGAAATTAGATTAACAAGAAAGCTCCGAATAAATCTCGTTAATAACACGCTCCAACAGCCAGGTCTCAAAAACAGGATATTCCTGTTCGTCAAATGTTGCGTGAAAATGTGCATGCACATAATTTATGCAAGTACGCCTGAAATCCAACAGTTCTTTCTGGTCTCTTGCAATTTTAGAGAGGTTGTGCAACAAAAATAATTCGTGCTTACTTAAAAGCAAATCCAAATAAGAGCGATCACCTTCTTTAGCCCTTTGAAGCATCTCCGATTCTTGGAGTATACAAAATTTCATAAACAATCTCAGTTATTAGTCACTCTTAAGATCCGAACAAATGTGTTTTGATCATTTTTACATCCGCTTTCAACTCCTGCAACTCCTCTTCTACCCGACGGTCTTTGTCTTTGTATCGGTAGATTTGTGAATCATTCATAATGCCCATCGTTGATTCTTCTTGATTTTGAAAAAGAACAGTAACTTCAACTTTTAAACTATCGGCAATTTGCTGCAGTCTAGAAATGGCAATATCGCTTTTGCCTTGCTCTATTTTATTGTAGGCTGTTAACGAAATTCCTATGTCGTTTGCAACATCTTCTTGAGTTCGCCCATTTAAGGCACGAATTCTCCGGATATTCTTCGAAAGATTATTGATATTCATAGAGCATAACGTTTGCGTTTTCAAAACACAAAGTTACGCATTAAAATCTATATTCTTAAACAACTTGAGCTTTGCATATTGCAAACTCAAACATTGTATTTTGGCGAAAGTACAAACTCAGAATTACATCTGAATGAAAAATCGTTTGAAGGTATCAAGAAAAAATCGTATCTTTGCAAAAGATTAATGCAAAAAAAACAAAACACATCAAAACTACTGCTCAATGCAGAAATTGTGAATGAAAACACTTCCTTCAAAGGACATCTTTTTATTCAAAACGAGGTTATCGAAAAAATTTTATCGGAAACTGACGATTATTCGGCGTTGATCTCTGAAGATACTGAAATTATTGACCTTTCGGGGTATCATGTTTTGCCCGGAGTGATTGACATACACGTGCATTTTCGTGAGCCCGGACTGACGCAAAAAGGCACTGTTTTTTCGGAAAGTCGTGCTGCCGTAGCCGGAGGTGTTACCTCTGCTTTGGAAATGCCAAATACAAATCCACCAACTCTAACTGAAAAATTATTGGATGAAAAACTTGCTATTGCCGAAAAAACTTCGTTTGTGAATTATGGTTTTTATATCGGTGTTTCGCAGAATAATTTAGATGATGTTTTGAATATAAATCCTCAAAAAGCCTGCGGAATCAAACTTTTCTTGGGCTCATCAACCGGAAATATGCTGATTGATGATGAGCAGATTTTGGATAAATTGTTTGCAGAAGCTCGTTTGCCTATCGTTGTTCACGCTGAAGATGAACACCGAATTTTAGAAAACACCGAACGCATTAAATCTCAATATGGCGAAAATCCGCCAATCTCTGTACACCCGATTATTCGTGATGTTGAAGCGTGTTATCAAAGCACGAAAAAAGCCATCGAATTAGCAAAAAAGCACAACACAAGATTGCACATTGCTCATCTCACAACAGCAAAAGAATTAGAGTTTTTTTCAACCACTCCCCTTTCGGAAAAACGCATCACGAGCGAAGTTTGCACACACCATCTTTGGTTTTCCGCTGATGACTACGAGCGGTTGGGTACAAAAATAAAATGCAATCCCGCTATAAAAACGCTTGAAAATAGGGAAGCCTTACGAAATGCCGTAAATTCGGGATTAATCGACATCATTGCGACTGATCATGCACCGCACACAAGCGAAGAAAAAGCACAATCTTACTTCAAGGCTCCGTCCGGTATTCCGCTTGTTCAGCACAATTTGCAAGCGTTGTTGGAGTTGGTGCATCAAGATGTTTTTTCATTGGAAACCATTGTTGAGAAAACTGCACATAATCCGGCAAAAATGTTTGGTTTTGCAAAGCGTGGCTTTATTCGCGAAGGCTATTTTGCAGACTTGGCTATAGTAGACATGAACTGTCCGCAAACCGTTGATTCTACGAATATATTTTATCATTGTGGCTGGTCTCCATTTGAAAGCTATACGTTCAATTCAAAAATTATTTGTACCTTTGTAAACGGAAACATGGTTTTTAAAAATTTCACAACACCCCAGTTCAATTTTTCTAATGCACATCAATTATGAAAAAACTCAGCATTCTCGCAATCATTTTTGTCTTAATTTTAAGCAGTTGCTCTCAAAGGCCTCGACCCTTTTTGAGTGAAAGACAAATGGTTGAATTGCTTACCGAGGTACACTTGATAGAAGCGACTTTGCAGCAAAAACAAAATCAGGGAGAATGTTTTGATTCTATGCGCTTATTCACAAGTGCAGCCTACGCCGAATTGTTCAACAGATTCGGCGTAACCCGAGAATCGTTCGAGGCAAATTTGCTATATCGCACGTATCGATCAAGAGATTTGGAACGAATTTACACGAGAGTTCGTGACAACTTGCAACGAAAGGCTGAAGAAAGTCGACAAAACGAACATAGTACCCTGGAACAAGTACTGGAAGCAACGCTTTAGTCTCTATAAAAACGGCACACCGAACGCCACAATTACAAGTGTGTAAAGCATCACTTCCGACAACCATTCTCGCTGGCTTCGACCAAGCCACTCCGCAATAAAAAATGCGGAAATCACAAACGATGTTGCCAGGTATACCAGTGCATGTTCAAACATAAATATCACAACAATAGCAGCCCAAAGCAAACCCAGCGTAGTTGCCATGATTTTCTTGCGTTGCGAAATCTCTTTGTTTTTTGCTCGAAAGTTCAGGAAACGCACTCCCACTAAGGAAAGCACTAATACCAACACCATAAAAATTTGAAAAGGTCGAGAGATTTGGAGGATTATGGAAAAATCCTCCAGTTTCGCTATCGGAATTAAAAATTCGGAAAGCACGCTCGTGTTTTCAGTTAAAGACGTCCATAAAAACAGTGCAAAAAACGGAAGTCCAAATCCTAAAGCGCCAATGAGCCATTCACGCCATTTATATATCGGATAAAATAGAAAAACAAAACACACAACAAAAGCAAACGGCAGTAATGACGGGGAAATCAGCGCAGCAAGTGCAAACAGTATTCCTACATTAAACACAAACTCGTAGGCTTCTTTTCTGTCGTAAATTTTAAATAAATATGAAAAACCACCAATGATAAAAAAGTTGGAAATCAAAAACGGATGCATCGTCTGCCAACTACTTTGTGCACTCATTAACACGATATAAACCAGTCCGATAAGCATTGGGTTTTTCGAAAGAGAGTGTGTTCTAAAAACTTCACTCAACATAAACGCTTGCAAGAATACGCACACAAAAGCGAGTGTTTTTGCGAGCATGGTATGAGTTTTTGTCCAATCAAACAATATGCTGTACAAAAACGTTTGCGACTCAACAATTTCGATTGGTATATCAATAAAAAAAGCCCGTCCCCAGAACGCAAGCATCAGCAAAATTGACAACATAAGTTGTGCCGAGTAATTGAATCTGATTAGACGAAGTAGCATGATGGACTTAATCTTTTGCAATTTTGGTCAATTCGGGTCGTCGCTCGTTCGTTCGTAGAACGGCTTGCTCTTGCTTCCATTCGGCAATTTTTGCATCATGTCCGGAAAGTAAAATTTCGGGAACTTTCCAACCTCGAAATTCCGCCGGTCGTGTGTAAACCGGATAGGAAAGCAATTCGTTTTGAAATGAATCGTTCAGTGCCGAAGTTTCATCGCCAATTACACCGGGGATTAGACGTGCAATGGCGTCTGTAATCAGCATGGCAGGTATCTCACCACCCGACAAAACAAAGTCGCCAATCGAATATTCTTTGGTAATAAAATGCTCTCTTACACGCTCGTCTACGCCTTTGTAATGTCCGCAAAGAATGATAATATTTTGTTTCAAAGAAAGCGTGTTGGCTTCTTTTTGATTGAAGAGTTGTCCGTCCGGAGTTGTGAAAATAATCTCATCGTACGCTCTTACCTCAGTCAATTGCTCAATACAATTTACGATTGGCTCAATCATCATGACCATTCCGGCTTCTCCGCCAAACGGATAATCATCTACGCGACGGTATTTGTTGGTTGCGAAATCTCGCAATTGATGTAGATAAATTTCAACTAACCCCTTTGTTTGTGCACGTTTCACGATGGAATGGTCAAACGGACCGGTAAACATTTCCGGGAATAGTGTGATGATATCGATTCTCATCGTTGGCGAATAATTTTCATTTTGGCTTCCAACAATGCAAGTTCTTGTTTAGCACGCAAAATTTTCTCTTCCACCTCTTTTTTCAATATATCTGCGTTTTTCGACTTGCTGAAAAATCCTAAATTATTTTCCCAAAGCAAGATGTCGTCTCGCATTTTTGCGATTTTATTTTGAAGCGAAAAAATATCCTTGTTCGACAATGCATTTGCGTCTTCCGGAGCTTGTATATTACTGAATTTTCCGGCAAATGCAGATGTTCGGAGCTCACCCGGCATAATATTCAAACTATCCATCAATGTGCTAATCGTTTGACGAAATTCATTGTGCAATCGATCTTTCTCCCGCAACGGAACATGTCCAATATCCATCCAACGTTTTTGAAAATCCTTGATAGCTTGCAACTGTTGAGGTTTTTCTGTATTTTCAAAAATCGCAGATTTTACTTCTTGGATTAGATCTTCTTTGAGTTTCAAGTTCTCCTTTTCTTTGCTTCGCGATTCGCTATAAAATGCGTCTTTCCTTTCAAAAAATTTGTCGCAAGCAGCACGAAAGCGTTTCCAAACTTTTTCGGTATGTTTTTTTGCCGTAGGACCGATGGTTTTCCATTCGTTTTGCAAAGCCAAAATTTCTTTGGTGGCATTTCTAAAATCCTCTTGTGCTGCAAGAGACTCAGCTTGAATGCAAAGATTGATTTTTCGATTCAGGTTTTCGAGTTGTTCATCTTTGACTTGTGAAAAAAACACACGCTTGCGTTCGAAAAATGTATTCAAAAACTCTTTCAAGTCACTCCAAATTTGCTCGTTTTTTGCAGTAGTAGCACGTCCGATTTGTTTCCAAAGATTGAGAATTTCGTTAATGGTATCGTTGGCTTTATTCCACTGGCTGATGCTTTCCAACGGGCGTTCAAGCAACTCTTGTACACGTGTTAAAAGTGCTTGCTTGGCTAAATAGTTTTGTTCGGCTTGTCCCTGCTGTGTTGCATAAAGTTCACGTCGTTTCTGATTTATTGCATCGGACGCAGTTTTGAAACGCTCCCAAACTTCCTCTTTTTTATCCATCGGAACAGGACCGATTTCTTTCCACGCATCATGGTATTCCTGCAACAACTTGAACGACCTATTGATAGAAGACTCCAAAAGCAATTCCTCCGCTTTTTCACAAAGTTCGACTTTTGCTTCCAGATTTTTTTTCAAATCTAAATCGCGCAAATCTTTGTTGATTTTGACTTTGTCGAAAAATTTCTCAACTAAAAAATGGTAGTTTTGCCAAAGATTATTAACCTCATTTTTCGGCACAGGACCGATTTCTTTCCATTTTTCTTGAAGTTTTTTGAACTCGTCGTAAGTTGTTTTCAAACTTTCTTCCGAATCAATCAATTGTCGCAACTCCTCTAATGCTGCTTGTTTGAGCTTCAAGTTTTCTTGTTTAATGCGTTCTTCCTCTTCTCTCAAACGGCGTTTTTCGGCATTCGATTTTGCATCGTCTTCGCTTACATTTTCCGAGTTTTCATCGTCTTTTTCCTCAACTTTTTCTTCTTCTGTGTCGATACTTACATTTTCGTCAAGAATTATTTCCTCGTTTGAGATAGCAGTTTCTTGTGCTTCAATTTCGGCTAAATTCGACAAAACGGTTTCATGAGAAACGTTGGTTTCTCCTGTGTTTTCAGGCTGTGTGTTTAGTTCTTCGTTCATAATTCAGATGGTTATCCCTTCCGTTGAAACGGAATTTGTAGTTAGTGTACAGTTTATTTGATTTTCGCTAATAAATCCGGTAAATTCCGAAGTGCGGCGAGTTCCCGCCACTTCTTTCTTGCCTCAATGGCGGGCATTCCGAAATAAGTCTTTCCGCCTTCGAGTGTTTTATCTACTGCTGATGTGGCTAAAAGAACAGCACCTTTTCCTACAACCAAATCTTTGTTCACAACGACCTGTCCCCAAATCACAACATCGTCTTCGATTTTTGTAACGCCTGCAATCGCAGAATGCGAACCAACCAAACAATTTTTTCCGATTATCGTATCGTGTCCAATTTGCACAAAATTATCCATTTTTGTGCCTTCGCCGATAATTGTATCGCCTGAAACGCCTTTGTCAATGCAAGTATTTGCTCCTATTTCCACACGATTTTCCACAATCACTTTTCCACTCGACAAAAACTTGCGATAACCTTCGGGCTTACGCTGAAAATAGTAAGCATCCGAGCCAATCACAGCACCCGAATGAATAATTACATCATCGCCGATTTCCGTATAATCATAAATACTCACATTGGCATGAATCACACAATTTTTCCCGATTTTGACATGATTTCCGATAAATACATTCGGCTGAATAATCGTGCCTTCGCCGATTTCCGCACTATCTGAAATCGCTTTGGAACATGGCTCAAACGGACGAAATTTTTGTGTCAGCTTATTGAAATCCGCAAACGGGTCTTCTGAAACCAACAAGGCTTTTCCCTCCGGACAAACGACCTCCGAGCTGTTGATCAAAATCGTTGTTGCCGCTGAATTTAACGCTTTTTCGTAATATTTAGGATGGTCAACAAACGTGATATCGCCGGCTTCAACCCGATGAATTTCGTTCATCCCTGTGATGACGAAATCGGGAGCACCAACAGCCTTAGCCCCTAAAAAATCAGCCAATTCGGCGAGTGTATAAGGTTTTGGAAATTTCATTTTCTGATTATTTATCGGAAACTCGTCCGCCGTATTCACTTGTTCGTGTATCAACTTTGATACGTTCGTTCATTTCGATGAACAACGGAACTTTAACGGTTGCACCGGTATCAATCGTTGCTTCTTTTGTTGCATTTGTTGAGGTATTGCCTTTTACGGCTGGCTCCGTGTAAGTTACAACAGCTTCGATGTAAGCGGGAAGTTCGCACAAAAGCGGAGTTTCTGTTTCGGCATGAACGGTAATCTCAACGTTAGAGCCGTCTTTAAGAAATTGCGGTGCGTTGATTTGATTTTCTTGAATGATGATTTGTTCAAACGTTTCGTTGTGCATAAACGTGTAGCCCATATCGTCTTTGTATAAAAACTGGTGAGGGCGACGTTCTACACGTGCGGTTTCTACACGCACTCCTGCAGTAAAAGTGTTTTCCAAAACACGTCCATCGCGAAGATTTTTAAGTTTTGTTCGTACGAAAGCCGGACCTTTTCCGGGTTTTACGTGTTGAAACTCTACAATTTGCCAAAGTCCGTTGTTAAAATCCAAACATAAACCGTTTTTGAAATCTGCTGTTGTTGCCATAAGTATTTTATCTGTTTTCAAGTTTTGAATTGCAAAGATACGAAAAAAAACGAATTATTTTGCAATTTTCCCACGCAAAATCACCGTTTCCACCTTATTATTTCCATAAGAATACGGCATAAATTCGTAATTCGGAATGGGTTTTGTGATGAAAACATTCGCAATTTTTCCTTTGGCAATACTTCCGAGTTGATCGCTCAAACCCATGGCGTATGCTGTGTTTATTGTCGTTGCATTTATCACTTCTTCGGGTAACATGCGATATTTGATGCAACCCAACGATTGAATCAACTGCATGTTCCCGGAAGGGGAAGAACCCGGATTGAAGTCGCTTGCCAACGCCACAGGCAAGCCTGCTTCCATCATTTTACGAACAGGCGAAAGCGGCAAATTCAAAAAGAACGCAGCACCGGGCAAAACTGTTGGCATCGTTTCCGAATTTAGCAAACACTCAATTTCTTCATCGCCAACGTATTCCAAGTGATCAACAGATAGCGCATTGTATTTTACGCCAACTTGAATACCTCCGGAAAAGTCCAATTCATTGGCATGAATTTTTGGACGTAAACCGTACTTTGCAGCCGCATTCAAAATTTTGTCGGTTTCTTCAACCGTAAAAAAACCTTTGTCGCAAAATACATCTACGAAGTCTGCTAAATTTTCCTCTGCGACACGTGGCAACATTTCGTTGATGACCAGATTCACATATTCGCCTTGACGACCACGATATTCCGTTGCAACAGCATGAGCGCCCAAAAAATTCGACTTAATGGAAACCGGTGTCAATTCTTTCAAACGGCGAATCACACGCAGCATTTTTAATTCGCCTTCGACAGACAAACCATAACCGCTTTTGATTTCGATTGCACCTGTTCCATAAGCAATCATTTCGTTGATGCGAGTCATTGCCGATTCGATTAATTCTTCTTCGGATGCGGCTTGCAGACGTTTTGCAGAATTTAAAATTCCACCGCCTTGTTTGGCAATTTCTTCGTAGGAAAGTCCTTTGATTTTGTTGATATATTCCAATTCGCGGCTTCCTGCGTACACAATATGTGTGTGTGAGTCGCAAAACGTTGGAAAAACCAAGCGATCTGTGGCATCAATTACTTCGCCAAAAAATTCGGGACAGTTGTCCATAGTTCCAAAATCTGCAATTTTTTCGTCTTTGATGAGTAAAAAAGCGTTGTCGATGGCCTCTATTTTCGCCATGTCCTTGCCCTTTACACAGGCTTTAGGACAGTGTTCGACTTGCACTAATTGTTTGATGTTTCTGACTAACATAATCGTATTTTCTGAATTTGCTACAAAAATACGACTTTTTACCCTTTTCTGCAAAAAAGTTATTAACAATTTCAAAAAGTCTGTTAATAATTCGTATCTTTGCACTATGGAAATTATTAACGCAAACACGAGACGAACGACGGGAAAATATATCCGTACAACGCAACCGCAAGCCTTTATCGAACAAGGAAAGCTACCACCTCAGGCGCTGGATATGGAAGCCGCTGTTTTGGGTGCTTTGATGCTCGAACAGGATGCAGCTACTAATGCAATAGACATTGTAAAACCCGATTATTTCTATAAACCCGAAAACCGCACAATCTTTGAAGCGATTTCCAAGCTTTTCAACGAATCGCAACCGATTGATATTTTAACGGTTACGAACAAACTGCGTGAGCTGGGAAAACTTGAAGAAGTCGGAGGTGCTTACTACATTTCGCAGTTGACTAATCGCGTTGCATCAACGGCAAACACGGAGACTTACGCACGAATTGTCGAGCAGAACTACATCAAACGAGAGTTGATTCGAATTTCGGCAGATATTACAAGAAATGCATACGATGAAACTGTCGATGTGATTGATACATTGGATAGTGCCGAAACAGACTTGCTGGCAATTGGCGAACAAAGTTTTAAAACCAACTATTCGGACATGGGAACGCTTGTGCGTAATGCGATTGAAGAAATTTCGTTCGCAAAATCACACGAAGAGGGGATTAGTGCAAATGCGGTTCCTTCCGGTTTTACTGCATTAGATCGAATCACGAATGGATTTCACCGATCGACTTTGATTATTTTGGCGGCACGTCCTGCAATGGGAAAAACAGCGTTTGCCTTGTCCATGGCGAGAGATATAGCAGTTAGGCAGGGAAAAGCCATCGCATTTTTCTCGCTGGAAATGTCGGATATGGAATTGGTAACACGTTTGATTTCGAGTGAAGCCGGCTTAAATGCACAAAAACTTAAAACCGGAAATTTGCAAGATTACGAATGGACACAGCTCATGACCAAAACAGATGGATTATCGAAAGCTCCCATATTTATTGATGATTCCGCAGCTTTGAACATGTTTGAGTTGCGTGCAAAATGTCGTCGTTTGAAACAAAAACACGACATTCAAATGGTATTTGTAGATTACTTGCAGTTAATGCAGGGAAGTTCGGATACACGCGGCAATCGTGAGCAGGAAATCAGTAAAATTTCACGACAACTGAAAGCGCTGGCAAAAGAATTAAAAATTCCGGTATTGGCTATGTCGCAGTTGAGTCGTGCGGTGGAGACCCGTGGAAACAGTAAAAAACCTCAACTGTCCGACCTTCGTGAATCCGGTGCAATTGAGCAGGATGCAGACATTGTAATGTTTATTCATCGTCCGGAATATTACGGTGTAAACGAGGATGAGAGTGGAAATTCTATGCTCGGAATGGCGGACATTTTGGTGGAAAAGCATCGTAGTGGTCCAACGGGAACAGCACGTTTGAGGTTTATCAAAGAATTTGCTAAATTTGCCAATCCCGATTATACGGATACAATGGTGGGAACATTTTCACAAAGTGACACAATCTCCGCAAACACTGCGTTTGAAGGCAACTCGTTTATCACAATGCAATCCAGTTTGAACAACATGCCGGAAGATGACAATGAAACTCCGTTTTAGTCGATACACTGACAAAAAAGTAGTATAAAATATAATGCAAATCAAAGAAAAAGCCCTCAAAACAATCAAATCCCTTGTTCAGCGTTTCGATGAGCAGAAAGAGTTCTATCAAAATAAGGACTACAACGAAACGCAAACTCGGCGTGATTTTATTGATCCGTTTTGGAAGGCACTCGGGTGGGACATTGACAACGAACAGGGTTATGCGGAAAGTTACAGAGAAGTTATTCACGAAGATCGTATCAAAATTGGTGGAGCAACCAAAGCTCCCGATTACTCGTTCCGACTTCCGGGCGGAAAGCGATTGTTTTTTCTTGAAGCGAAAAAACCAAGCGTAGCCATCAAAGACGATGCTGTTCCGGCATATCAAATTCGCCGTTACGGTTGGAGTGCGAAAATGCCGATTAGCGTAATTACCGATTTTGAAGAATTTGCAATTTACGATTGTTCCAATAAACCTAAACCAACCGACAAAGCAAGCGTTGGGCGAATAAAATATCTGACCTATTCCGACTACATCACTGAATTTGATTTTATTTGGGACACGTTTAGCAAAGAGCGTGTTCTGAAAGGCAGTTTCGACAAATATATTCAGAGCGACAAAAACAAAAAAGGAACGACTACCGTTGATAAAGAATTTTTGGACTCTCTCGACAAATGGCGTGTTGAACTTGCCCGAAACATTGCACTTCGCAACAATGTGAGCGAGGACGAACTGAATTTTTTGGTGCAAACCACGATTGACCGCATTATTTTTCTTAGAATTGCCGAAGATAGGGGCGTTGAACCTTACGAAGCATTGAGAAACGCTATCAATTCGGGCGATTTTTACTGCAATTTACTCATCAATTTTCACACAGCCGACCAAAAATACAATTCCGGATTGTTTGATTTCCGTAAGGATAAACTGAGCGAGAAAATTCAAATTGATAACAAAGTTATCAAGAGCATTATTGACGAATTGTATTACCCGAAATGTCCGTATGAATTTTCGGTTTTATCGGTTGAAATTTTGGGAAGTGCTTACGAACAATTTTTGGGCAAAACGATTTCGCTTTCAAAAGGCGGTCGTGCTACGATTGATGAAAAGCCCGAAGTACGCAAGTCTGGCGGAGTTTATTACACTCCGCAATATATTGTTGATTACATCGTAGAATATACCGTTGGAAAATTGATAAAAGGCAAAACGCCGAAAGAAGTTAGCAAAATCAAAATTGTTGATCCGGCTTGTGGAAGTGGAAGTTTTTTGATTGGTGCGTATCAATATCTGTTGAATTGGCACAAAGATTTTTATTCCGAAAACGGCAAGCTGAGCAAAGGCGGTAAAAACAACCCTTTGACACCAATGGGCGAATTGACCACCGCCAAAAAGAAAGAAATTTTACTCAACAACATTTTTGGTGTAGACTTGGACAGCAATGCCGTTGAAGTAACCAAACTTTCGCTTTTGCTCAAATGTATGGAAGGCGAAACCAAAGAGAGCATCGAGGCACAGTCCAAACTTTTTCATGACCGCATTTTGCCAACTTTGGACGATAATATCAAAAGCGGAAACAGTTTGATAGATCTTGATTACTACGACGGCGAATTGGATTTTGGCGACGAACGAAAAGTAAAACCGTTTTCGTGGCAAAAGGCTTTTCCGGAAGTGTTTAACAGAGATGTGCCGGAAGATAAGCGATCGTTCTACAAGGAGCAATATCAGAAAGTAAAAAAGAATTACGAATATGCTGAAAGTTTGATTGCACAAGCCGATACTTTAGAAGATTCCGGATTTTACAAAAAGCGTAATTCGGGATTTGATGTTGTGATTGGAAATCCGCCATACGTGAAGGTTTCCGACAAAAAGATTTTTGATTACTTCAACAATAAGTTTACTCATCAAGATTATCAACAGGATTTGTATTTGCTGTTTTTAGAGCAATACAAAAAGTTGTTGGTTTCGGGTGGTATGCTTGGTGTTATTATTCCAAACACGTGGTTGTTAAGCATCAAATTTAGAAACATCAGAAAATATCTCACTACGGAGTATTTTTGGCATAAAATAATGCACATAAAAGAGTACGTTTTTAAAGCCGTAGTTGATACACACGTGTTGATATTTGAGAAAAACAATCGCATAAAAAATTACGAAACAGAAATTGATGTCTTTGAAAAAGGCGAGATAAAACACCACCAATTTATTGACCAAAGCACGTTGCCGGACAATGGTGATGTGATAAACATTTTATCAAGCGAAAAAGAAAAAGTGTTGTTTGAGAAAATCAAGCGAAAATCTATTCAAATATCCGATATTTGTGAAACGTATTCTGGGATTACTTTGTTTGAGAAAGGGAAAGGAAATCCGCCACAAACAGCGGAAATAATGAGAGTAAAGCCTTATGTGTCTGAGAAAAAAAGTAAGCCAGCAGGTAAAGCTTGGTTACCACTTATGAGGGGAAGTTTGATGAATAAATATGTAAATTTGTGGGACAATAATTATTGGGTCAAATATGGTGAATGGCTTGCAGCACCACGCAATCCGGAAATTTTCAAAGCCAAAGAAAAAGTTATTGTACGTCAAACCAGCGACAGAATTATCGCTACTATAATTGGGGCAAACATTATTTGTCGTAAAAATTTACATATTGTTATTTCCAGTGAAATTAATCATAAATTTTTGTTGGGCATACTCAACTCAAAACTTACAGACTTTTATTATTATCAAATAAATCCCGAAAGAGGCGAAGCTCTTGCCGAAGTGAAGAAACAACACGTTGAACAATTACCAATTCCTGAAAATATTTCAAAAGAACAGCAAAAAGAAATCATAAAACATGTTGATCAACTTTTAAAACTCAACAGAGATTTGCAGGAGGCAACTGTTCCGAATCGTATTGAACAAATCAAGTCGAGAATTGAACACAGCGAGGATAAGATAAATGAAATCGTTTATGCATTGTATGGCTTAACGGATCCTGAAATTAAGATTGTTGAAAAATAATGTGAATATACAAAATGGCAAACAAAACAAATACAGTGGCAAAGGGTGATGCTTTTGAAAATAGAGTGTTTGTTAAGATTAAAGAATTAGTAGAGTTAGGCTATTTTGGTATTAACTCAGAACGCAGTTTTGTATATCAAAAAAAAGCATATAATGCAAAAAGTGGGAGAAAAATTATTTTTGATATTGTTATTGAAACTTATATGCCTAATGCAACAGAGCCTTTCTTGTTGACGTTGATAGAATGCAAAGACTATAATAATTCTATCTCTGTCGAAAAAATCAGCAAATTAGCGTATGATATTAGTGATGTTGGTGGACACAAAGGAATTTTTATCACAACAAGCAAATTTCAGAAAGGTGCTTTGAATGTTGCAAGAGCAGAAAAAATTGGACTTGCTGTAATGAATGATACAAATGACCTTGCATGGAAAGTTCAGCGAATCGGGAAACGCCATTATCAGATAAGGCAAGAAATAGAAGACTACATTTCCGATGCAGAAAATATGAATAAATACCCATTTCTTGCGGTATCAGGGTATTCTTACTACACCTCTTTGATTGATTTTGTTTCGGAGATAGTAGAACAAGAATTAAAACTACCTTTTAGTATTCCTTATCTCACACCGGAAGAAATAGAAGCAATCATTTCAAACACGTTTAAGCAAAAAAACAGAAATGATTTACGATATCGTATGAAAACAGAAGAACTTGTTGATTTTGCAAAAAATAAACTGAAAGTTAATCTGATTTTTGATAATGTATTAGAAGACGAAATAGGTCATTGTGACTTCCAGAATAATACAATATCAATCAGTAATACAATGTCTTATGGTTCTTCGAGATGGAGGTTTACTTTTGCACATGAAATAGGACACTATATATTACATCGTTATTTGTATGAAAAATACGGTGTTTCTATGGCAAATGATGACGAATCAAACATTGCCCTCAGTGGGCTGAGCGATAATTTAACTAAGCGATTAGAAATACAAGCCAATATATTTGCAACAAAAATATTAATTCCGGATGAAGCCCTTAAAGTAAACTACTACCTATTACACCAAGAAGAACTAGCTTTACCAAGATATCCGCAATTATATGTAGATAGACAACCTTGTAATATTGACGACTACTACTATATAACAGGAAAAATTGCAAATCATTTTAATGTTTCACGAGAGGTTGTAAAAAACAAACTCTTGGAATTTGGCTATTTGGTACAAAAGAATCCTGCAATTTAAAACCTGCGAAACGTAAAAAAACACGAACAAAGTGAGTGCCTTATCGCTGAAATTGCCAAAACGGAGTTTTTGGTCATAAAAAAAATGAACATTAATAAAAATAAATCCGTACCTTTGCAAAAACAATGAATCTCCGACGCCTAATAAGAAAAAACATTTACCTTTACAAGCCTTTCTACCGCTTGACGGCGATTGCTGTAATTGTTGCGGTTGCGGTAATTGTCGGCAGTCTTGTAGTCGGCGACTCCGTTCGAGGCACTTTGCTTCAGCGTGTTGAGGATCGACTAGGAAACACCGAAACGATTGTTTTTTCGAGGCAGTCGTTCATGGACGAAAAAATTCTTGAATCATTGCGTCATTCCCGCGCAGGTGGCTATCCCCTTGAAACAGGGCGATTGCAGGACAATCCCGCAATGACGACAAGGGGCATTTTACTAATGGACGGTTTTGTCTCCGTTTCCGGAAGACTTATACCTGTCATGGTTTGGGGTGTTGATGATTTGAATATAGAAGAGGGACAGGCAAAAATAAATCGTGCATTGCACAACGAAATAACCGTAGGAGCGAGGCATACCTCGCCCTCATCCATTGTTTTGCGACTACCCGCAGCAGGAATCGTACCAAGCGGCTCAATGTTCGTAACAGATGTTTATACAACAAGTTTGCGATTAGATCTGAGCGACATTGTGAGTGTCGAGCAAGGCGGAAATATCAGTTTGCAAAATGAACAGATCATACCGTTTAATATCTTTGTCAATCGTGCGGAACTGGCAGAAACCATGGAGGTTTCCGGAAGAATCAATGTTATTTTATCTGACCGGATTATTTCGAGAGAGGAATTCGCTCAGGCATGGAATTATGAAATTTCGGGACTGCGTGCTCTTCCTCGTCATTGCGGGCTTGACCCGCAATCCCCCTGCTTCAAGGGGATTCCCGCCTACGCGGGAATGACGACTATAACTTCCGACCGGGTTTTCATTCAAGATCAAGTTATTGAGACCCTCCGAAAAGATGATCTTTCAGCAAATCGTTTTTTTACCTATTTGGCAAACTCCATTCGTAAAAACGAAATAAGCATCCCATACTCGTTCATTACGGCTGTCGATTTTTTTGACGGACAACCTCTAAATCCTGATGAAGTCATTCTTTCGGATTATGCCGCTCGTAGGCTGAATGCACGTATTGGCGATACAATCTCCGTCAGCTATTTCATTTCTCAACGCTTTAGAACATTGAGTGTCGATTCGGTTTTTTTGAGAGTAAGTAGAGTTGTGCCGATTTCTCAACTTCAGGCAGATTCCGCCCTGCGAGCCGACTTCCCGGGATTGTCTAATGTCGATCGCTGTGCAGATTGGAACAGCGATTTGCCCATCAACATGAGTTTGATAACAGACGAACGTGAAGAATTTTGGCGAAGATATGCCAACACACCCAAAGCGATTGTACCATATATTACTTTAGCACCACGTTGGGAAAATGCATTTGGAAGTGCAACAGCTTTGCAGATCAGCGATGTAAGCAGCTTGAAAAACTTGACGCATGAAATGTTCGACATTACCTTGATTCACCCTCGCGAAACGGCGATTACTGCGGCAACATCGGGCGTAGATTTTTCAAGCTTATTTTTGGCACTTGGGTTTTTTATCATCATTTCCGCTGCGATGCTGATGATTGTCCCTTTGTCGGAAATGCTTTTCCGTCGTCGAAAAGAATTGCATTTGCTGAAAGCCATCGGATTTTCCAACAAGCGAATTTTGCGACTGCTTTGGCGTGAAATAAATCCTGTTGTTTGGATTTCCGCTATCGGTGGTGTGATTGCCGGATTGCTGTACACATCTTTGGTTTTATTTTTACTTGGAAATGTTTGGCGAGGTGCCACGCATACCGATGGATTTGGGCTTTTTCCTAATTTTGCAACTGTTTTGGGTGGATTGATTGTTGGGGTGATTTTATCGCTATTTTTAGTGTACTTCGTCATTCGAAAAAGTACGGGGGCGTTTCGACTACGCTCAACGACCCGGCAGGTGGCTGAGCGTAGTCGAAGCCACACCTCGCACCTCGCACCCTTTGGCTTTCGCCGTTTAATCAGTGCTTCACTACGCTACAAGAAAAAACAGGCTCTTTTATCGTTTGTAACATTGGCTTGCGGTGTACTCATTGTTTTCTCGGTAGGGCTTAATCGGCAAGGATTTGCCGACAGTTCGCAAATTCGTACTGCAACAGGAGGCTTTGCTCTTTGGGCTGAAACAAGCGTACCTATTTTTCACAACATTCAAACAGAGGACGGGCGCTCGAGATTGGGATTAATGAATTTGAGCAACAATGCACATGTCTTGCAGCTGTTGAAATATAGTGCTGATGATGCAAGTTGTTTGAATTTGAATCGGGTGGAAACACCGAATGTTTTGGGAATAGAGATGACCGATTTGATAGATGCGGATTTCCGGATTACCCGAACGATTTTTGATGGTTCCCGTTCCCGTAGAGACGCAATGCATTGCATCTCTACAATTGATAATTTCACAACCACCCACAACGGTGTAATTCCTGCATTGATTGACGAAACCGTTTTAACGTGGACATTGATGCGACGGCTGGGCGATACGCTTGTGTATTTGGGCGAAAGAGGCGATACCGTGTTGATACAAATCGCGGGAACACTTGATAATTCCATCTTTCAAGGACATATTTTGATTGACAAAAATTTATTTTCCGAAACGTGGAGCGAAATCTCGGGTAGTGAGATTATGTTGGTCAATGTGCCGGAACAAGAGATTGAGGCTACAAAAATACTTCTCTCACAAGCCTTGAATATGTTCGGAATTCGGGTAATGACAACCAACGAGCGCATGCGATTATTTTACAGTGTAACCGATACGTACCTCACGATCTTCCTAACTTTGGGAGGTTTGGGTTTATTGCTCGGAATTTTCAGTCTTATCATCGTTGTTCGCAAAAACTTATTGGCTCGAACGAAAGAAATCACACTTTACCGCTCACTCGGCTTCAACAAAAAACGCTTGCAAGATTTGCTCTACAAAGAAAATATCATCGTTCCGCTTTCCGCTATTCTTACAGGTGCATTGGGCTCTCTGTTTGGTGTGTTTTTGGGTTTCGGAAATGTGAGTATTTGGGTTTGGTTGATGGCGATTATGTTTTTGGTGGGATTTATTTTTTCGGTAATTATTTTCGTTAAGACTACGGTGAGGAACTATTTGCAAAAATAGGCATCCTAATTCTAGATCTTGAGCCTAAAAAAATGCTAAAATGTTGAAAACTTCTTAAATTTGCCCAATAAACTTGCCCAAATCTCAATTTATTTTTGTATCTTTGTGGGAAATTAAACAAAATCACACTATGAAAGATTTAAAAAACTACATCGAAACCAACAAAGACCGTTTTTTGCAAGAACTATTCGGTCTAATTCGTATCCCTTCTATCAGTTCGGGAGGCAAAATGGAAGATATGGTGGCTTGTGCCGAGTATCTTAAAAAATCGCTTTTGGAAGCGGGCGTTGATAAAGCGGAAGTGATGCCGACAAAAGGCAATCCGGTTGTTTATGCGGAAAAAATCGTTGACCCGAAACTAAAAACTGTTTTGGTTTACGGACATTATGATGTGATGCCTGCCGATCCGATTGATTTGTGGAAATCTCCGCCGTTTGAGCCTGAAGTCAGAGACGGAAAAATCTACGCTCGTGGTGCAAACGATGACAAAGGTCAGTTGTTTATGCATGCGAAAGCTTTCGAATTTATGATAAAAACCAACCAACTGCCGTGCAACGTAAAGTTCATGCTTGAGGGCGAAGAAGAAATCGGTTCTCCGAATTTGGAAGCGTGGTGCGTTGAACACAAAGAGATGTTGAAAGCCGATGTGATTTTGGTTTCCGACACAGGTATGATTGCTAAAGATATCCCTGCAATCACTACGGGATTGCGAGGTATGAGCAAAGTAGAAGTAGAAGTAGTCGGGCCAAACAAAGACTTACATTCAGGTCTATTTGGTGGTGCAGTAGCTAATCCGGCTAATATCTTGACCAAAATGCTTGCCGATTTATTTGACGAAAATAACCGTATCACGATTCCGGGATTTTACGATGATGTGATCGAAATTTCTGCCGAAGAGCGTGCAGCAATGGCAAAAGCACCATTCTCGCAAGAAGCGTACAACAAAGCATTAGACATTGCAGAAGAGTGTGGCGAAAAAGGATTTTCAACCAACGAACGCACCGGTATTCGTCCAACGTTAGACATAAACGGAATTTGGTCGGGCTACATCGGCGAGGGTTCAAAAACAATCGTGCCATCTGTGGCAAATGCTAAAATTTCTATGCGCTTGGTGCCGGCACAAGATAATGTGAAAATTGCCGAACTTTTCAAAAAACATTTTGAAGCGGTTGCCCCTAAATGTGTAAAAGTGAACGTTACCGTATTGCCGGGTGGGCAAGCTTACGTTTCGCCAATTGATATGCCGGCTTACAAAGCAGCTGAAAAAGCTTACGAAAAAGTTTATGGAGAAACACCGATTCCTGTACGAAGCGGAGGAAGTATTCCAATCATTGCGACTTTTGAAAAAGTGCTTGGTTTGAAATCCATTTTAATGGGATTCGGCTTAGAAGAAGACGCTATTCACTCGCCAAATGAAAGTTTCGACTTGGAGCGCTTCTACAAAGGGATTGAAACGATACCTTACTTTTATGAGGCATTTGCTGCTGAGTAAGAAAAACCTTATGAAATTCCGTGCGTAGATAATATGCGCGGAATTTTGTTATTTTGAAAGGGTATTGCTAATTAGGTATAGATTCCCATTTAGTTGCGTATTGAATATCAGTAATTTGTGTTTTGCAGAATGCCCGATATCTATACCTAATTAGTAATACCCACGATAATTGTCTCTCTTTGCAACGGAAATCCAGAACTGTTTTTCAAGGTAAAAAAGGAGTGAACAGATTTCTTCCGACCACTCCTGATAATTATTTGCCCTTACATTTCTCCAGCCATGTAAATCTCAAAATTACTTTGAGATTTGCATACTTGGTTTTTTTTTCGTATCTTTGCAAAAGCAATCTAAATGTGAAGAAAATGTACCTCAGTAGAAAGATAGAAAGCACTATTATCGAATCCGTTAATGACTTTCCCGTCACAGCAATTGTCGGACCACGCCAGTGTGGAAAATCAACGCTGGTCAAACATATTGCATCGCAACTACAAAAAGATGTATTATACCTTGATTTGGAGCGTCCGTCCGATTTGCTAAAACTTGAAAATGCCGAATGGTTTTTGTCCTCACAAAAAGACAAACTCATTTGTATTGATGAAATACAGCGGCACCCTGAGCTGTTTCCGTTAATCCGAAGTTTGGTTGACGAATGGAACCGACCGGGTTGTTTTCTGGTGTTAGGCTCTGCCTCTCGCGATTTGCTCAAACAAAGTTCCGAATCATTAGCCGGACGAATTGTTTATCGCCCTTTAACCCCATTTCTATTTTCAGAAATCAATGGGCATCGCACGCTTGAACAGTATTTTGAACGTGGTGGATTTCCTCGAAGTTTACTCGGCAAAAGCAATGCCTTTTCTTTTGAGTGGCGACAGAGTTTTATATCTACCTTTCTTGAAAGAGATTTGTTACAGTGGAGTAATTTCACACCTGCAACGATGCAACGCGTATGGCAAATGCTTGCACATTTCAACGGTCAAACCGTTAATTATTCCCATTTGGGAAATGCACTTGGGGTTAGCAATCAAACTGTGAAAAACTATATTGATTTGTTGGAAAGCACCTATATGGTTCACGTTGTACAACCCTACACTTCAAATCTCGGAAAACGGTTGGTTAAAGCACCAAAAGTTTATGTCGCCGATGCGGGAATAACGGCGGCTTTGCTTGGCGTACAGTCGTTTCAGGACTTGTCGGGACACCCCTCTTTTGGAGCAATATGGGAACAGATTGTTCTTTCTAACCTAAAAGGAGCGTTTCCTGATGCCGAATTGTTTTATTACCGAACAACAGGTGGAGCAGAAATAGATTTTGTGGTAAAATTGCACAACAAAATCTTTGCTGTTGAGTGCAAAGCCTCGTTCACGCCAACACTGGCAAAAGGAAATTATTTCGCCATAGAGGACATTGCTCCTAATCATACATTTGTGGTTTCTCCGTTGTCTGAAAGTTGGTCAATGACAAAAAACATTGATGTGGTTTCTCTTTTAGATTTCTTGAATGCGATTTAATTGATGGGTATTGCTAATTAGGTATAGATTTTCATGCAATTGCATATTAAGTATCAGTAACTTGTGTTTTGCAGAATGCCCGATATCCATACCTAATAATACCTATCTATCGAACAATTCGGGCTTGATAAACTGTTCGGTTATTTCTTCTGTCAGTTACGACTAACTCAAAACTGTGCTCGCCACTTGGCAGACTGGTGTGCTCTAATGTGCCTCGCAAAGTATTTGTTTTTGCATCGAACTCCATCAAAAACCAACGTCCGTTTATGGTTGCACGGTAACTTTCGATTCCTGAAAAATCGTCTGTTATCCGAAAGGTAACGGTGTTCTGCGTTTCCGGAATGAGGTTGTTTCGTATATTAACCGGTGTAATTTCCGGTGCGATGGTATCAAGAAGAACGGCAAACGTACCGAATCGTCTGACATTATGCGTAACAAATCCGTTCTCAAATCGTCCGCCATAAGCAACCCATTCACTGTTTCTTCTATTCCATCTAGCGATTAAGGCTTTACTTTCAAGATTTTGAGGTAATCCGACAGGTCTTATACTCAACGTATAACTGGTGTGTACCGGTGTTCCGGAACGGTGAACATGATGAATGTCAGAAAAAATCTGAGAGTCTGTTGAGGTTTCAACTCTGTATTCAAAATGAATTGACTCGTAAAGTGCCATTTGTGGAATAACCACGCGAATACCTTCATCTTGAAATGTATTGCTGACCATGTGAGAAAACAAGCGTCCTCGTTCAATTTCCGGAGAAAAAATAGGTTTGATAGATTCCATTTGGTCGTCCACTAACAGAACAACGTTCAAAATACTTGTATTTCCGGCGAAATCCGCAGCCTCAATCCGTAAATTATGCACACCGTTTTCGACAAATCGAAATATACCTCGATTATGAACTTTTTCGTAGATATTTAGGCGATTTCCGGGCAACACGTGTGTCCACTGTATGCGTTGTCCGGTACTGTCAAAGTGCGCATAATCAATAAATGCATTGAGAAAGCGCCTGTGAGCAAACGGCATCTCGTCTAATCTCCACGCAAATTTCAATTGATCATCAAGAAAAACCTGTTTGGTGTATAATCCTAAAATACCCGAAGCGTATGCTCTGTCTGTTGCTTGAATTCCGAATGCAAACTGTCCGAAAACACGAATGGTATCAAGGGTTATCGAACAATTTGTTCCTCTGCAGGTAACCGGAAAATGAAGCGGAGTTTGTTGTCCGTTGACTAACGAATTTTGTCCGTTCGGATAAACAACAAACGTTGAAATTGTCGGCGGGATATTGTCTCTCACGACAAATCCGAAACGACCGGGATGTAAAGCATTTGTTCCGCCTTGATTTCGTAATTCGAAGTGTAGATGCGGTCCACTGGACGAGCCGGTATTTCCCGACCAACCGATTAAATCGCCTTTTCGGAATTGTATGCGTTCTATAGATTCAAAATTTGTCAAATTCAACTCGAAAGATTCCTGTGCATAATGCTGTGCTCTTACCACGCGTTCAATTTCAGGAATAAATCTCGACAAATGTGCGTAAACACTCATTATTCCGTTTGCATGTGAAATGTACAAAGCCTTTCCGAAACCCGTTGCAGAAACTACAACACGAGTCAATGTTCCATCGGCAACAGCGAAAATCGGCAAGCCTTCCCTTTGCTGTGTTCTAAAATCTACTCCGGCGTGAAAAGCATTGTTTCGCAATTCGGCAAACGAAGACGAAAACTGCCATGGGATATTCAAAGGATTTCCAAAATTTGTAAGCTGTTGCTGTGCCAACAAGCTACCCGAACCAACCAAACATACGACTACAACGATATTTCGCAGACTTGCCAACAACTTAAAGCCCGTTTTTACATAGTATTTCATGATACAAAATTACGAAAAATCTCCCAAACTCGCAAATTATTATGATGCAGCTCGCATCAACCTGTTTCGTATCGCACGTCCAACACCTGTGTCGGGAGGTAGTACGGCGATAATGCGAACACAGCCGTTTTGTGCCATTTCATGCATGGTTCGATAGAGATTTTGTGCGTAGTCTGCTGTGTCTTTGAACAGACGTACGTCCCAATGTTCAGGTGCATCGAAATTTTGTAAAGTCATCACGCCAATGCGTTGACATGGCACGGATTGCAAATCCGCGCCAGCGGTTTTAATTTCTGCTGGCGCGGATTTGTAATCCGTGCCAATTCCACTCCCTTTCCGCCCGCCAGCGGGGGATATTTCAGATACCTGTTCTACCAAAGTTAGTGGTATTTCTGGCTGGTAGTGCTTGTGTTTTTGCCCGGGACTTTGTGGAGCCTCGTTTTCATTTACACGATCTGAAACAGTAATTTTTTGCCCCAAACACTCTTCTAATTGTTCTATGGATATTGATCCGGTGCGAAACAATTTAACTTCGCCGTCAAAAACACCAACAACGGTAGATTCCAAGCCACATTCAATATCATCGGATTCGATAATCCCGTCAATCCGACCGTTCAGATCTCGCAGTACCATATCAGCAGTTGTCGGCGATAACTTTCCGGAGATATTTGCAGACGGTGCTGCAACGGGAATGCCGCATGCTTTCAAAAATTCTCGTGCCACCGGATGACTCGGAATACGCACACCTACGGAGTCCAAACCTGCTGTTGCCGTATCACAAATAATCGACTTTTTTTTCAGAACTACCGTGATAGGTCCGGGCGAAAAGGTTTCAAATATTTTTTTTGAAATCGGACACAGGTATGCCACCTCTTCTATTGCCTCAATATCACAGACATGTACAATAAACGGATTGTCGCTTGGACGCCCTTTGGCGAGATAAATTTTGCGTGATGCTGTTTCGCTTGTTGCGTCTGCACCTAATCCGTAAACGGTCTCAGTTGGGAACGCAATCAATCCGCTGTTGTGTATGACTTTCGCGGCATCTGATAATTCGTCCGGAGTATATCTTTTTGTCTCTTTCACCATGCAAAGGTACGTTTTTTTTTTGAAAGCTTGGTATATTCAAAAAAAATCGTATCTTTGCAAAAACAAAAATCTGAATCAATATGAAAAACACACACAAATTTTTAGCAATTGCCTTGACAGTGATCTTGTCAATCGCACATTTTAATGTTGAAGCCTGCACAAGTTTCTTGATTACTCGAGGTGCTTCCGCAGATGGCACAACCATGATTACCTATGCTGCCGATGCGCATTGGATCTACGGAGAACTGTATTTCCGTCCGGCGGCAACGCATCCTCCGGGAACGATGTACTTCGTTCGTCATTGGCATCACGGCAGACCAATGGGCTATATCAGACAAGCCCCGCAAACGTATCAAGTTGTTGGAAACATGAACGAACATGGTTTGGCAATCAGTGAAACCACTTTTGGCGGACGTCCCGAACTTCACGGTGAAAGAACTATCGAACGTGGCGGAACAGCAATTATCGACTACGGTAATTTGATTTACATCACGCTGCAACGTGCAAGAAATGCTCGTCAAGCGATCAGAGTTATCCACGAATTAACGACTGAGTGGGGCTATGCTTCTTCAGGAGAATCGTTTTCGATCATGGATGCTGACGAAGTTTGGCACATGGAGCTTATGGGTATGGGCGTCGAAAATCCGGTTGCGAGAAATCGAAGAAACGGTATTGTTTGGGTCGCCAAAAGAATTCCTGACGGATACATTGGCGGACACGCCAACCACGCTCGTATCACGACTTTCCCGGAAGCAGCTGCAAGACCGGGCAGAACACCGAGAGTGATCACGTGTAGAAATATCAACATGCTTGAAACTACGCCGTCTATCGAAGTGATTTATGCACACGATGTTGTACAATATGCAAGAGACATTGGTATTTTCACCGGAACTCATGCACAATTTAGTTTCTCTGATGTTTATGCTCCACTTGATTTCGGCAGTCAGCGTTTTTGCGAAGCACGCGTTTGGGCAGGGTTTAGAAGAGCAAACAGAGAACTTATGGAACCATTCGAAGCATACGCTCGCGGGGATGTTCCCGGACCACGTATGCCACTCTTCATCAGACCGGATCGCCCACTAACTTTGGCAGATGTAAAAGGTATGATGCGTGATCTTTATGAAGGAACGTCTATGTGTATGGCTCAAGACGGCGATGTTGGAGCAGGTCCATGGGGAATGCCATACCGCCCTCGTCCAATGCGTTGGACTGTGTGCGAAAGTGGCGAAGGACAAGTATTTGTTCACGAACGTGCGATTTCTACACAACAAACCGCATTCTCGTTTGTAGCTCAAGGCAGAGCACAACAACCGGCTTTGATTGGCGGACGACCAAATCCACTCAGAGGTATTCTTTGGTTCGGTGTTGATGCTACTTCTACAACCGTTTGGGTACCGATGTATGCCGGAATCAACGAAGTTCCATTGCACTTCAGAGTAGGAAACGGAAGCAAGGTTGAATTTTCCGAAACGTCTGCGTTTTGGTTGATGAATTTGGTTTCAAATTTTGCTTGGTTGCGTTGGAGAGATATGATTGTGGATATCAGACGTGTACAGCAACAATTAGAAGAAGGCTTTAGACAAAGAGTTGCCGAAAACGACAGAAACTGGGCAAATATAACCGACCATGCTCAATTAGTACGACTAACTACGGATTTCTCAAGAGAGCAAACGCAAATCATGTTCGATACTTGGACGTTATTGCAACGCTATCTTTTGATAAAATTTGTGGACGGAAACATCGCAAGAGAGGTTATTCGTGATGCGAATGCGCCATTCCCATACGATCGTGAATTTAAGGTGTTCCCGTATGCTGAACGTTATGGTAGCCAGATAATTCAATACCCACCGTATCACCCGAGATTTCCGGATTGGTTCTATCAGCAAATCGTTGACCAGATCGGTTCTCGCATTCAGTGGATTGATCACGACTAAACATAAGTGATAACAGATAACCGACAACTTACATTGGCGATTGGCAAATTGTAAGTTGTCGGTTTCAGTAACTATAAACTATCAACCGTAAAAATGTCGGATTCTCTTTACGTGGGTGTGTTCGGAACGGAAGTTAAGACCAAGCATATTCCTTACTTCAACAGGTTGCTTGAGGCTATCCAAAAAGGTGGTTTTACAGGAGTCCTTTACCAGCCTTTTGCAGAGTGGTGCCTCGCACAGGGTTTGATAAAACCTCCCGTTGCGACATTCTCATCGGCTGAAGAATTGAAAGAAGATGTTCATTTTTTGATTTCTCTCGGTGGAGATGGAACGTTTTTGGATACTATTCCGTTTATTCGAGATTCGAAAATACCTGTAGCAGGTTTAAATTTCGGAACCCTGGGGTTTTTAACCCTCATTGATGCCAATCATTTGGAACAAGCATTTGAAGATTTGTGTTCGAAAAACTACGACATAGAATCTCGCAGTCTGTTAAGTATTCGTTCTGAAAGAAACATCCCGGAGCCTTTTGCTCTAAACGACATCGTATTCAGAAGTGAAAAATTCGGACTGCTTCATGTTGATGTTTATGTGGACGGAAAATTTCTAAACACGTATTTTGGTGACGGGTTGATTATTTCCACTCCAACGGGTTCAACGGCTTACAATCTCAGTTGCGGAGGACCGATTTTACTTCCCGAAAATCAAAATTTTATTCTCACGCCAATCGCATCTCACACGCTAACCGTACGACCCTTAGTCATTCCCGACACATCGAAAATCGAAGTTCGAGTTACCGGAAACGAACCACAATATCTTACCACGTTAGATTCTCGAAGATTTTTGTATCAAGGCGAACAAACATTTTTTATTAAAAGCACCTTTCTCGATAAGCACGATTCGTTTGAGAAATCAGCCTTTTTTTGATACCATTCGCACCAAATTGATGTGGGGGCAGGATACTCGAAAAAAATTGTAGGAAACCTCAAAACCTCAAACAACTATGAACAAAATACACAGATTTTTGGCAATAGGTTTGACAGTAATTTTGTCTGTCACACATTTTAATGTTGAAGCCTGCACAAGTTTCTTGATTACTCGTGGCGCTTCCGCAGATGGTACAACCATGATTACCTATGCGGCTGATGGACACGGTTTTTACGGAGAATTGTACTTCCGCCCGGCGGCAACTCATCCTCCGGGAAGCTGGTATTACGTTAAACACTGGCATCACGGAAGACCAATGGGCAGAATTAGGCAAGTCGCACAAACGTATCAAGTTGTAGGAAACATGAACGAACACGGCTTGGCAATCAGCGAAAGCACTTTTGGCGGACGCTCCGAACTTCATGGTGAACGCATCATTGAACGTGGCGGTACAGCAATTATCGACTATGGTAATTTGATTTACATTACGTTGCAACGTGCAAGAAATGCTCGTCAAGCAATTCGAATTATGCACGAATTGACACTCGAATGGGGGTATGCCTCTTCAGGAGAATCGTTTTCGATTATGGATCCGTATGAAGTTTGGCACATGGAACTTATCGGTATGGGTGTCGAAAATCCTGTTGCGAGAAATCGAAGAAACGGTATTGTTTGGGTCGCCAAACGTATTCCTGACGGATACATTTCCGGACACGCCAACCACGCTCGTATTACGACATTCCCGGAAGCACCGGCAAGACCGGGCAGAACGCCGAGAGTTATCACGTGTAGGAATATCAACATGCTTGAAAACACGCCATCTATCGAAGTGATTTACGCACATGACATTGTACAATACGCAAGAGATATCGGCATTTTTACCGGAACTCATGCACAATTTAGTTTTTCAGATGTTTATGCCCCGCTTGATTTCGGTGCAATGCGTTTTTGCGAAGCACGTGTTTGGTCGGGATTTAGAAAAGCAAATCCTGAACTAATGGCACCATTCGAAAGATATGCACGTGGCGAAGACCCATCGGTGCGTATGCCGCTTTGGATTAGACCGGATCGCCCGCTCACGCTGGCAGATGTAAAATGTATGATGCGTGATCATTTTCAAGGAACATCCCTGTGTATGGTACAAGAAGGAGATATTGGTGCCGGTCCTTGGGGATTGCCTTATCGCGCACGTCCAATGCGTTGGACAGTGTGCGAAAGTGGCGAAGGACAGGTATTTGTCCACGAACGCGCGATTTCTACACAGCAAACCGGATTTTCGTTTGTGGCTCAAGGCAGATCGCAACAGCCGGTTTTAGTCGGCGGACAACCAAACCCATTGAGAGGTATTCTTTGGTTTGGAGTTGATGATACTTACACAACCGTTTGGGTGCCGATGTATGCCGGAATCAACGAAGTTCCGCTTCATTTCAGAGTTGGAAACGGAAGTTCAATTGAATTTTCCGAAACTTCTGCGTTTTGGCTGATGAATTTGGTTTCAAATTTTGCTTGGTTGCGTTGGAGAGATATGATTGTGGATATCAAGCGTGTGCAACAACAATTAGAAGAAGGTTTTAGACAAAGGGTAGCCGAAAACGACCGAAATTGGGCAAATATTACCGACCATGCACAATTAGTACAACTAACTACGGATTTCTCAAGAGAACAAACGCAAATCATGTTCGATACTTGGACGCTATTACAACGCTATCTCTTAGTAAAATTTGTGGATGGAAACATTGCAAGAGAGGTTATTCGTGATGCGAACGCTCCTTTCCCACACGACCGTGAATTTAAGGTGTTCCCATATAGTGAACGTTATGGTAGCCAGGTAATTCAATACCCACCGTACCATCCAAGATTTCCGGATTGGTTCTACCAGCAAACTGTTGATCAGATAGGATCTCGTATTCAATGGATTGATCACGAATAAACACATAATGATTTTTGCAGATTCACATATTCATTTTTACTTCGAAGATTTTTGCGATGATCTGCAAGAATGCTTTGATCGAGCGATAAAAGCAGGCGTTCAGTACATGGTTATTCCGAACGTGGATAGCGACACAATACAACCGGTTTCCGAAATTTGTGATCGGTTTCCGAACAATTGTTTTCCGTCAATCGGTCTGCATCCGACTCATGTAAATGAAAACTATAAAACGGATTTGCAAACCATGCTTAAAGCAGCAAATGAGCGCCATTACTACGCTGTAGGCGAAGCTGGACTAGATTTGTATCATGATAAAACGTTTTTTTCGGAACAAATCGAGGTTTTTGAAACACAAATTCAATTGGCAAAAGAAAAAAAACTGCCGTTGATTATTCACTCCCGTGATGCATTTGAAGAAACTATGAAAGTTCTGAAACGCTTTGATGACGGCACTTTGCGAGGCGTGTTTCATTGCTTTACAGGTTCGGTCGAACAGGCAAAACGCATTGTAGATTTAGGATTTTATTTGGGTATCGGTGGTGTTGTAACGTTCAAAAACAGCAAACTTTGGCAAGTGGTCGAAGCCATTGACCTCGAACATATTTTGTTGGAAACCGACGCACCATTTATCTCACCCGACCCATATCGTGGCAAACGCAACGAGCCTGCCTATATTCCGTTAATCGCACAGCGCATAGCAACAATCAAAAACATTTCGCTCGAAACTGTTGCCGAAAAAACAACGGAACAGACGTTGAAATTATTTGGAATTAACGATTGTAGGGGCAAATAATTATTTGCCCCTACTACAATTTTTTTGGTCATTTCAGATAATTTTTGTACCTTTGTAGTGTATGAACCCAAAAGTCCTCATCATTTACACTGGCGGCACCATCGGAATGGTGCAGAACGCCGAAACAGGAGCATGGTCGCCGTTTGATTTTACATCACTGCTCGAAACCATGCCGAGTTTGCGTAAACTGAACGTAGATGTGGGCACATACAGTTTTTCCAAAATCATTGATTCGTCGGATATGAACCCCGATTATTGGGTTGAAATCGCGAACGTGATTGAAGAAAACTACAAAGATTACGATGGTTTTGTGGTTTTGCACGGTACGGATACGATGTCGTACACCGCTTCAGCATTGAGTTTCATGTTGGAAGGTCTGAAAAAACCAGTTATCTTGACCGGTTCACAATTACCTATCGGCGTACTGCGAAGCGACGGAAAAGATAATTTGATTAATTCTATCGAAATCGCAGCACACCAAGAAAACGGCAAAGCCTTGGTTCCTGAAGTTTGTATCTGTTTCGAAAATAATTTGTATCGTGGAAATCGCACAACGAAGTTGAATGCAGAAAATTTCAATGCGTTTTACTCCGGCAATCATCCGGCATTGGCAGAGGTTGGTATTCATGTGAAATACAATCGTCATGCGATTTTACAGCAAACTGAATCACGAGGATTATTGGTGCATAAAAAGTTAGATGACCGTGTTGCGATTTTGAAAATTTATCCGGGAATTTCACAAAATACAGTCGAAAGTATCTTGGCGATTGATGGTTTGCAAGGTTTAATTTTGGAAACTTATGGAAGTGGAAACGCACCCTCTTTGGCTTGGTTGAAAGATGCACTGAAACGCTCAATAGACAAGGGCTTAATCGTTCTAAACATTACACAGTGTAAAGCCGGAAAAGTCGAAATGGGCAAATACCAAGCCAGTGTAGAATTGCTCAAAGCCGGTGTTATTAGTGGCGAGGATATGACCACAGAATCCGCTGTCACAAAAATGATGGTTTTGCTGGGCTCAATAACACCAAAATCGAAAGTTGCGGAACTATTACAAACCTCGTTGTGCGGGGAAATTCTTTAATAAAATCACAATGCTATGAGACGAAAAATTGTTGCAGGAAATTGGAAAATGAACAAAAGTTTTGCTGAATCGGAAGAACTTTTGAACGAATTGTATGACGCTCTTGAAGAGCAAACGCCTTCTAATGTTGATGTGGTGGTTTGTCCGCCGGCGGTGTATTTGGAAATGGCGGTTGATTTTTCGGAAACCGATATTATTTCCGTTGGTGCACAAGATGTCAGCAAGCATGAAAACGGCGCTTATACCGGTGAAATTTCTGCACAAATGTTGAGCGGTATGCAGGTGGAATACTGCATTGTAGGGCACTCCGAACGCAGAAAATATCACAACGAAACCGATGCAGAAATTGCTCAAAAAGCCGATGTTTTGCTGAAACACGACATCACGCCGATAGTATGCTGTGGCGAGGTTTTGGAAGAGCGTGAAAAAAACATACATTTCGACGTGGTGAAAAAACAGATTTCGGACGCGTTATTCCATTTGGAACCTTTAGACTTTGCAAAAATCATCATTGCTTATGAACCTGTTTGGGCTATCGGAACGGGACACACCGCAACTCCGGAACAAGCACAAGAGATGCACGCATTCATTCGCAAAACCATTGAGGAGAAATTCGGCAAAGAGATTGCCAAAAAACTCCCAATTCTCTACGGTGGAAGTTGTAACGCAAAAAATGCAAAAGAACTATTTTCGCAAATCGATGTTGACGGCGGTTTAATCGGCGGTGCATCTTTAGTTGCACAAGACTTTGTAACAATCGCAAATGCGTTCTAATCAGGTAAATTCTATCGGCTTTCTATTTTCATAAATTTTTTTGTGCTGTTAATACCTCTAAGATACCAGGTTATTAACAAAATCTAAAAGTTATCAACATTTTAACATTTTTTAAGGATTTTTTTATACGAAAATCAGGATTTTTGCGTTTATATAGGCAGAAGCACAAAAAATGTCAAAAATCATGGAAGAAAGGCAGAAGTACAAACAAACTATTATTCCGGAAGTCTCTACAGACGGTTGGAAAGGCTTATCTCTTATAGAGATACGAAACAAAACATTTGCATATTATTGCAGTCACTATTTGAATTCAGAAAAACGTGTGAAAAACAAAGACACCGGCATTATTGTTGAGTTTGAAAAACAAGGTGCAAGAAAAGTTGCACACGGAGGATACGTTTATCCCGAAAAAATGTGTTTGGTGCAGATATTAGAGGAAATGATCCGGCATGCAAAATATAGCAATTGGGGCGAAAGAAAAGAAAAAGATCCACCAAAAGTTCTCGGATACCTAAACTTTAATGCCAAAGTGAAAATTGACGGAAAAATAGAATATGTACACTTAATCATCAGAGTATCAAGCAACGGAAAATTTCACTACTCAATGGAAGTAAACATTTTAGAAAATAAAAAAACCGTTAGGTTTACAGTCGCAGATGTTTAAATCGCTCTCTAACGGTTTTTAATTTTGTCAGTTTGACATCACAAAGTTACAATAAATTTTCCAGACAAGCAAATTTATTTCGTTTTTTTTCGTATCTTTGCAGAAAGCATGCTATAATTGACAATCTACAAAAATCAACCCTTTGCAATACACCGAACTAAATATCACCCACCACCAGGAGCCGATACAAACCGAAATCCTGATTGCAGAACTCGGCGAATTGGGGTTTGACAGTTTTGTGGAAAACCCCAATGAACTGTTGGCGTATATTCCTTCGGAAAATTTCATAAAAGATGCGGTTTTAGATTTGCTGGGACGCACACCAAGAATAGATAAATTCAAAATCAAGGAAATAGAGGAACAAAACTGGAATTCTGTTTGGGAAAGTAGTTACGAGCCTGTGCGTTTCGACAATTTTTGTAATATTCGTGCACCGTTTCACGAGCCTGTTTCGGACGTCAAATTTGACTTGATTATTGAGCCAAAAATGTCGTTCGGAACTGCTCATCACGAAACAACATCGCTGATGATCGAGTGGTTGAAAACTGAGCCTGTCAAAGAAAAACGAGTTTTGGATATGGGCTGTGGAACAGGAGTTTTAGCGATTTTAGCAAAAAAATTAGGAGCAGAGTTTGTAGAAGCCATTGACAACGACGAATGGGCTTTTGAAAACACCAAAGAAAATATCCTGCGAAACAAAACTCTGGAAATCATAGTAGAATTAGGCGATGCCGAAAACCTGAACGGAAAGAAATTCGATTTAATCATTGCGAATATCAATCGCAATATCTTAATCCGAGACATGCCGATGTATGAGAAAACGATGTCAAAAAATGCCGTTATTTTGTTGAGCGGATTTTACAAATCGGATTTAGATGCTGTTTCGAAATCCTGTATTGACAACGGTTTGCAATATGTTTCACATCTAGAGAAAAACAATTGGGTAGCAGCCAAATTTGTAAAAGTTTAAGATTTTTTACCAAGTAGCAAGGAGATTCCTCGACTTCGCATACTTCGTATGCTCTGCTCGGAATGACAGTGCTTGATGGGAAAGATAGGGACTGGGTGAGCGGCGAAGCTGCTCACCCAGTCCCTCGATCTCTCTTTTTTATGTGTCGTCATCCCGAGCCGCAGGCGAGGGATCTGATTGTGATTGACCGTTCGCTATGTGAAAATGTGCGAATAGAACTTGTCGAAATTTCGTTTTTTTTCGTATCTTTGTATTGGTGAAAAATCATGAAACGCATTCTGATCATATTTCTTTGTGTATTATTCGGAATAAACTCTCTGAAATCTCAGCGTTTTAGAGAGTTTTCGCCGGACATCACGGTTTTTAATGAGGAAGCTAAGCGATTTTTTTTGACGGATCGCAATGCGGATCGGCGAACGCAAGCCCGTGTTGTTGCACTTGTTGATGAATTTTCACCATTTTTCCATATGCTGACCGATGCAGATCAAAAAGCATTTTTAGAAATGAGCAATGCCGCACTACGAGCAAATATGCGCCCGTTCCCGACATTTGAAAATTTACTCCGTGCGACAATCAATTTTTTCGAAAACGACCAAACCTCGGTAAGTTTTAATAACTACATCAGGGCTCTGACCTGTATCGCCAAACGTCGCAGATTGCGAGACTTCGACTTGCTGCTCGAAAGCACAAATCGTATGTTTGAAACCGGATTTTTACACGAAAGTTTATCCGTGAGATGGAAAATTGACGGTACAGGTTCGTTTGAATATATAGACGAAAATCAAAGTCCACGTTTTGTGTTTTTGGAAACAAATTTGATTGGTTACGCACACAACGATAGCACAAGGATTCACTCCACACGCGGGGCATTTTACCCATTAACCCACACGTGGCTTGGAGAGGGCGGGGTAGTTGATTTTACAAGAGCAGGATTCGACATCAGTGAAATGTTTGCTCAACTCGATGTGTATGAAATTAACCTTCGAAGAGCAAGATTTGAAGCGGACTCTGTAGTTTTTTTTAACAGAATTTATTTTGAACAACCGTTGCTTGGAAGATTGGAAGAACGTATTTTAGCAAATGTCCGGCAAGGCGAAGCATCATATCCGAAATTTGTTTCATTCGCTCAGAGTTTGGTCATTAGAGATATTTTCGAAGGTGTGGATTTCGAAGGCCAATACACACAGGCCGGAAGTCGCGTTAGAAGTGGCGGTGGAGATGATTTTGCAACGCTGAGATTTCGACAAGGCGATCGAACAATTTTAACTGTTTCTGCAAGAAATTTTTTGTTTGGAAGAAATCGAATATCGACCCGAATGGCGGAAGTTGTTATCCCGATTGGCGATGAAGAGATTCGACATTTGGTTGCGGAAGTTCGATATGATGACACGCGTCGCGAATTGATTGTTTTACACCCGGAAATGAATGCATTCAGAACGCCAATCTACAACAGTTACCACCAATTGGATATGTATGTCGAAGCCATATACTGGTCGTTAGATTCGTCGTTTATGGATTTTCGAATGTTGAGAATTCCGAACAATCTGGGAGTTGGCATATTCGAATCCAAAAACTTTTTTTCGGAACACGATATGGAAGTGTTTTTACAACAAAGTAGAAATAACCCATTTCATCTTCTTCGTAGAATGTCGGACGAGCTTGGCACCAGAACGCTACAGCTTAGAGCGATTGCAGCTTTTTTTAGACAAGACATTGCACAAACCCGAATTATGCTTTTTCGAATGGCATCAATGGGATTTTTATACTACAACATCGAACGAGAAGAGGCAGAATTACGACCCAAATTGTTTCACTTTTTGTTATCTGCAGCAGAGCGTTCCGATTTTGATGTGCTCCGAATTGTGTCTCGGCAAGTTGATGCTCCGAACGCACGACTCAACCTTGAAACAAGGGGTTTACAGATATTCGGTGTTGAACGAGTTGTTTTAAGTTTGGCACAAAACGTGTATGTGATTCCCGATGGACAAACTATTACGATGAAACGAAATCGCGATTTCTCATTCGACGGAACAGTTCGCAGTGGAAGATTTAATTTCATCGCAGAACGATGTTTTTTCGATTACGAAAATTTTACCATTTCGATGGACACCATCGAATCCATGACATTCTCTGTAAGGTACGGACAACCTGATGCTTTCGGAAATTTCCAAACACGAGCAGTCAATGCTTCAATTCAAGAATTGAGCGGTATGATTTTTATCGATAGTGCAACTAACCGATCCGGGCAAGAGCTGTTTCCGCATTTTCCGGTTTTTGAAAGTTTCCAAAATTCGTATGTTCGATTCGAAGACTCAACTATACAAAACGGTGTATATTTAGCCGAAAAATTTTATTTCACGGTTTATCCGTTTCGACTTGAAAACTTACATAATTTCGAGACCGAAAACATTAGATTTCCAGGACATTTGACGTCTGCGGGAATTTTCCCGACAATCTACGAAAACTTGGTTGTCATGCCGGATTTTTCACTGGGATTTACAACATTGCCTCCCGAAGGTTTTTGGGAAATTTACGGTGGGAGAGGGAAGTTTTTTGATACGTTGAGATTGAGTAACGAAGGACTAATCGGTAGTGGAAAGATGGGCTTCATGACTTCGACAAGTTTGTCAGATCGGTTTATTTTTATGCCGGATTCCACAAATGCAATCATTCAAAGGTTTGGGGTGGAAGCACAAACGATAGGTCCGGAATTCCCGTTGGCACAAGGAGGGACAGCAGATTTGCATTGGCAACCGTATCAAGATTTGTTTTCAGTTACAAATAGAATTGACGGTTTTTCTGTATTCGATGATGAACTCAGATTTTTTGGCGAACTCATGCTTTCAAGCGGGGGAATGATTGGAGATGGAACTGCCGTTTTCGAAAATAATTCTGAAATGAGCAGCGAAAAATTTACGATTCGAAACAGAGAATTATTTTCTGAGAATGTAGAGTTTGCACTTAAAGGCAGAGATGGTCGAAGCATCGCAATTCAGTCGGAAAACTATATCGCTCACGTGAATTTCGATGCTCAAAGAGCCTATTTTGAAAGCAATGATCCAACTGTGTTTTTGGAGTTTCCGTACATTCAATTTTTGTGTTTTATCAATGAATTGGAATGGGACATGGCATCAAATATGGCTTACTTGAAAAACACACGCCGATCATCTTTTTCTAATGAACAGTTAGATGCTATGACTCTTCGTGAACTTGTTGCTATTGGCGACGATTTGCCGGGTTCTAAGTTTATATCTTTACACCCCCGACAGGATTCTTTGACATTTATTTCGCCGCTTGCACAATACAATTTACAAACAAACGAATTGACTATTCAGCAAGTTCGCATTGTTTACACGGCAGATATTGCCGTTCAGCCCAGCGAGGGAAATATCGTAATCGGACGAGATTCGGACATCCAACCTTTTGAAAACGCAAATCTTTTGGTGGATGTTTACAATCAGTTTTTTGATGTTTTTGATGCAACTGTTACGATTCACGGAGGACGCAGATTTACAGCAAGCGGAACGTTCAATTACGTTGATGCCGCAGGAGATGCTTTTCCTATGTTTTTCGAAAGATTAGCACCGAATCGATATGGAATCACAACGGGAACATCAACAATATACGAGGAAGATGATTTTTCATTAAGTCCTGCGTTTGGCTTTGCCGGACAAGTAACGATGAGAGCGAACGATCCGCTTTTACACTTTTCCGGAAACTCAATAATCAACCACATTTGCGAAGAAGAAGACGAACGCTCGTGGTTTAGCATCAACACACCGATAGACCCGGAAAACGTAAGAATACCGATTTCGGAAACGGTTACGAGAGGCGGACGAGAGGCGAGACGCACTGAAGGAACAGGATTTTATATGAGTAATCGAGGCGATTTGTTTCCTGCGTTTTTCTCGCCGGTAAGAAGTGCGGATAGACCTGTACTGACGAGAACGGGAACATTGTTTTTCGACAACGAACAAAGGTCGTATATCATTGAGCCTACACAAGAAGAGAATGAGACGGGCTTGTTGGTATTTAATACGACAGACTGCACGTTTACCTTGCATGGAGCACCGGATTTTAACTTGGATTTAGGACGTGTGGGTTTTTGCAGTTTCGGTATGTTGCAACACAATTTTCGCTCTGGTTCGACAGTTTTTGATGCCGTTATTGGACTGGATTTTTTCTTTGAGCAGAGGGCTTTGAACATACTTGTCAGAAATTTGGAATCTCTTGATGTTGGTGCAGAGCAGAGCACCGACAAATTTGTAAACTTTATCCGTTCTCAACTTCCTCGACAAGAAGCCGAACGTTTGGAAAGAGAAATCGGAATGTTTGGCTCTATTCGCAGACTGCCGTCAGATCTTGAACGAACAATTCTTTTTTCAGATGTAAATTTGCAGTGGGACGAGGGGTCGAGATCGTTTGTTTCTGTTGGAAAATTAGGTGTTGCGGCTGTCGGTTCAACACAAATCAATCGCTCTGTCAATGGTATATTACAGGTCATAAGAAGTCCGAGAGGCGATGTGTTAAACCTTTATTTGGAAATTGCTCCAAGAATATGGTTCTTCTTTTCTTACAGCGATGGTTTGATGCAGGCTATCTCGTCAGACGATGATTTCAACGATTTAATAACTTCTCAAAGGGCTTCGAACCGTAGGCTAAGAGGAGAAGGAAGAGGTAGGTACGAGTTCGGAATTTCCACATTGCGACACCGAAACCTGTTTTTGTCGAACATAAATCGCATCAGAGAAAGTCAGGCTGAATTTGATGAAGAGGAAGATACAGTGCCTCGCGGAAGACGACTATAGCACATGATATTGGTAGAAAAATGAGCCCCCTGCAATTTTATTTGGTCAATTCCAAAAAAAAATTGTATCTTTGCGGAAACTATGGATAAGAAAGTCATCATAGAATCGTGGATTAATAGTTCCGACAAGGATTTTGCAACAATGAACGACATGTACAAAACGAAGCATTATGATTGGGCTTTGTTTATGGGGCATTTGTGTCTTGAAAAATTGTTAAAGGCTGTTTATATCAAAAACACAAACGAAAATCCGCCGTTGATTCATGATTTGAGAAGACTTGCGGAGAAAGCAAACTTAACACTAACAGAGGAACAGCAAATCCGATTGGATAGTATTTCGCGATTTAACATCAGAGCTCGTTATGATGATCACAAACAAAGTTTCTATAAACTTTGTACGCTAAATTTTACCAATGAGTGGATGCAACAAATAAATGAATGTCGCTTATGGATCAAACAACTGCTTTAATAATTAGCCGAGATTATCTATTGCGTCTAAAATCCGATTTGGATTTCTCGGAGGCGTGGCTTTTTGGTTCTTATGCAAGAGGAAGTTCGCATGAAAATAGCGATATTGATATTGCTATAGTGATGAATGACAATTTGCCGATTTCGTTTGAAACAGAAGTTAAATTAATGACGATTCGAAAAGGCGAAGAAACGCTGATAGAACCTCATGTGTTTTCAAAACAAGACTTTAATCGTTCTGAGCCGTTGGTTGATGAAATCATGAAGTATGGCGTGCCGATTTATTTGAAATAACTTTTGCATCATGAAAAAATTAGTTGTATTCACAGGAGCAGGAATCAGTGCTGAATCAGGAATTGCTACATTTCGAGCGAGCGACGGACTTTGGGCTAATTATCGCATCGAGGATGTTTGTACGCCGGAAGCGTTGCTAAATAACCGAGATGGAGTTATTGATTTTTACAATTTACGTCGCAAGGAGGTACTGACCAAACAACCCAATGCTGCACATTTGGGTTTGAAAGAATTGGAAAAATACTTCGATGTGCAAATTATTACGCAAAATATTGATGATTTGCATGAACGAGCAGGAAGTAAGAATGTATTGCACATTCACGGCGAAATCCGGAAATTATGTAGCTCTCGCGATGTTTCACAAACTGTTGAACTTGATGGTTGGGAACAGAAGTTAGATACTCGGCATGCCGATGGCTCTTTGCTTCGCCCGTTTGTCGTGTTTTTTGGCGAACAAGTGCCTTTGCTTGAACGTGCGATAGACATCACTGCCGAAGCGGATATTTTTGTCGTGATTGGAACATCTTTGCAAGTTTATCCTGCTGCTTCACTGCTGCATTACACTCGTCCGAATGTCCTGATATATGTGATTGATCCGAATGTTCCGGCGATCTCGTTAAAGCAAAATCCGTTGCATATTATTCAGAAGTCAGCAACGGAGGGAATCGTCGACTTGATAGAGACACTTAAATAGTGTGGTGAGGTTTTTTTACAAAACAAATAATTTTTCCGCAATTAAGTCTGCAAATAAAGCACCTTTCTCTGTTGCAATAAATTTTTCGTTTTCAAAAATTAACCAATTGTTTGGAATTTGTGCGATGTTTTCTTGAAAATGCCGGAGAAACGATTCGTCGAAATTTGTTTTAATAAAATTTTGAGAAATTCCCCATTGCGTACGAATGGCGGTCATTACGTATTCATTGTACTGCATTTTTTCAGTTAGAATTTCCGATTCGTTCGGCAAAACACCTTTGTTTATGGTAGAAATGTACGTGTCCACATCTGCGATATTCCAACTTCGAGATGATCCGGAAAAACTATGCGCAGAAGCTCCAAATCCATAGTATTTACTGAGGTTCCAGTAGTTCGAGTTGTGCTTGGAATACTGTTTGTTTTTACAAAAGTTTGAGACTTCGTAGGCTTCAAAACCGTGATTCTTCAAGTGTTTTCGCAAAATCAAATAGTGTTGTTCAATGTGCTTCTCTTTTGGAGCTTGTGTTTTGAAATTTCGAATTTGTTGGTCGAGAAAAGTGTTCGGCTCCACTGTCAAAGCGTATGCCGAAAGGTGTGAGATATCAAGCGAAAAGAACGTTCGTAAATTTTCCTCCCACATTTCGTTTGTCGATGTTGGAATACCATAAATCAAATCTATAGACAAGTTTTCGAAACCCAGTTTTTGTGCATTTTCAAGGGCTTCAAAAACCTGTTTTGGGGAATGTTTCCGATTTAGATACTTCAAATCTTCTTCAAAAAACGACTGGACACCTACGCTCAAACGGTTGATAGGCGTGTAATTTCGAAGATTTTCTAAATAGTTTTTCGTTAGCGTTTCGGGGTTTCCTTCAAACGTTATTTCCATGTTTTCCGAAAACAAAAAATGGGTTTGTAGTGTTTCAAAAATTTTTACAATTTCCGGAATATCCAGTAGAGACGGCGTTCCGCCGCCGAAATAAACCGTTTCAATTGGTAGAGACGCAATGCATTGCGTCTCTACAACGTTTTTCCGCAAAATAATTTCCGCAATCAACGCATCAACATATATTTTTCGTAGAGACGCAATGCATTGCGTCTCTACGACGGATATCGAATAAAAATTACAATACCCACATTTCTGCAGACAAAACGGAATATGAATATAAACTCCCGCCATTATTTTTTGAGACTAATTCGAAAGGTTGTACCTGTTCCAACAACGGATTGCTTCACAAAAATATTTCCTTTGTGGTAATTGTGAACGATTCGATAACATAGCGGAAGCCCCAACCCCCAGCCTCTGGGCTTAGTGGTGTAGCCGGCTTCAAAAATCGTTTTCCATTGCTTTTTAGGTATTCCTTTCCCATTGTCGGTAACATCAATGGTAATTGTTTCAGGATGTTCGCTAACTTCAATACCGACAATGCCGTTTTCTGTTCCGATAGCATCAACGGCATTCATCACTAAATTTTCCAACACCCATTCGAGCAGTTGAGCGTTGACACTTGTCAATACCACGGCATTGGCAGGAATACTAGTTTGAATTTTTGTTTTTTGTGGTATGCGAGGTCGCAAATAATCAATCGATTTATGAACAATTTGAGCGATGTTTTCTGTAACCATTTTGGGCTTCGAACCTATTTTGGAAAAACGTTCGGAAATTACAGCCAAGCGATCAATATCTTTTTTCATTTCCACAAGATGGAGCTCATCTACATGCTCACTTCTCAGTACTTCTATCCAAGCCATCAACGATGAAAGCGGTGTTCCCAACTGATGGGCTGTTTCGCGTGACATTCCTACCCAAAGTTTGTTGTTTTCCGATTGTTTGGATGTCTTTATTCCCCATGTTATAGTCGCGATAAATAGAGCAAAAATGATAAAAGCAGCAATGGGTAAATATGCCAATTGCCTTGCAATTATTGAACTTTCATAAAAAATCAAATACGTTTCATCAACGTCAAAAGAAAATTTGATAGGTGCGTTTTGTGCTCTCATACGATTTAGCGTACGTTGAAGTGCTTTAGGATCGGAGTATAGTTCCGATGATATATTTCCGGATTTAATCACCGTTTGTTCATCTTCGGAAACAACTAAAATTGCTGCAAAAATGGAGCTTGTAGCGATTTCCTCTATGAACGAATGAACGACACCATCTAAAGTCTTTTGAAGATCAGTAAATGCTTGCGGATGCTTGTAGAAAAAATACCAACGTTCACCCATAAATGGAATAACGATCGGTGGATGTTGCGAAAATTCTTCGAGGAGAGCCCCTTCCAAAAATGCGATGTTTCGACAATCAAATCTCGTATTTTGACATAGTTGAATTTCGAAATTTTGGTTTGTAACGATAACCGGAATGCTTGTGTTTTCTGCAACCACTCTGCGATAAAGTTCAAACTCTGTACCACTTGCGCGGGTCATCATCCCCAACACAGCGTCTGCCCAAAGTTGAAGTTTGTTGCGTTCGATTTGCTCAACCTGCTCGAAAAAAAATCTGCCGTGTTCGATTAGCTCGGCTTTTTGTTGAGTAGACGACACCCACGTGATTACTTTGTGATGTTCGTCGTTGTTGATTTGTCGAACCATAGCAAAAATAATCCATACGGCAACCACCATAGCGATAATCGAGGCTGCGAACAAAAAGATATTTATATGTGTCCGGATTCTTGAAGAAATGTTCATGGCAAAAATGTTAAAGCATTAAAAAATTTAATCGTGCAAAAAAATTGAAACTTGCATGAAATCTTGTGTAACCTGTGAGATTGATATCTTGAAGATAAGCCGCTACCCCAAAATCCAAAGAAGAAGCCCGACCTACAGTGTATCGCCATCCGAAAGACCCCACAGCTCCTATGCCCCACGCAGATTCCGGAGCTGCTACACTCGCCCAGCCAATTCCGGGTATGAACGTTCCTCGATCCATAATTGATTGTCTAAGCCCTTCTATTTCGATGTCATTGCTTCTAACGCGAGTGTTTGTTACGTTAAAACCCAATTCATAAAACCATTGCCAATTCCGGGCATGAAGATTGTCGCGGGATTGAAATCCGACATCTAACATCGTTCGTGACTCTCTACCCCAAATGCGACCTTGTATGCGAATTGGTTCGGCAGTTGGACCCGGATTCTGGAAAGCCAAAACAATAATATCCGCAGCAGTCAGATTGACCTGATTTACATTGGCAAAAATCGAAGAATATGGCGATAAGTTCAGCGAAACCCGAAAAGTCGCAGCTGTTGATACTCTGTAACGCATTCGTTCGGGAAACTCAACTCGGTGGGGGACATCCAAACCTACTAGATGATTGTCTCGAAGTCTATTGTCCAAATTATTCACAAAATCGGTATTTCTAAACGCATAGTTTAGTTTGTTCACGTTGCTTGGGTGCCCGTTGTAGTAATTTGCCACATGCCGACCCGCAAAAAAACCGCCTCCTCCAATACTGATTTGAAGAAATCTAAAATCGTCTTCATCATAAAAATCACGATTTCGACAAAACCCTTTGAAGGGTATGCAAATCAAAACCAAGGAGGTGATAAGGGCAATTTTTCTCATAATTTTTTACAAAAATACGCAAAAATTTCGAAAAAAGTCGTATATTTGCAAAAAAATGTGCCTCCGCCGGCACATTTCCAAATAAAAAGCCTATATGGGAAGTTTTTTCAAACAGCCGGAACTACGACAATTCAGTATGAAACCTCGCTATTACAGCGAGGAGAAAGAGCGTATGGAAGAATTGAAACGCCGTGTTGGCGAAGATGCTGCGAATGAAGAAGAACGTTCCGAGCGCATCCGCGAAGCATTTGAACGAAGACGCACGAGAAAGGCAAATCCGAGAAATAAAGTTCTGAGCCCAACACGGGTTTTTGTGTTTGCAATTTTGGTGGTTTTGTTTATTATGATCATCACCGGAACAAGACTTGTTTTTTAAGTTATGTCTGACGTCATTCGTTTATTGCCGGATTCGGTAGCCAATCAAATTGCAGCAGGAGAAGTTGTACAACGCCCGTCTTCTGCGGTAAAAGAGATGTTGGAAAATGCCGTAGATGCGGAAAGTACGGAAATCCGACTCATTGTTAAAGATGCCGGAAAAACACTCATTCAGGTCATTGACAACGGAAAAGGCATGTCGGAAACTGATGCACGCTTGTGTTTCGAACGTCACGCTACATCAAAGATTCGAGATACTCAAGATTTATTTTCGATTCGAACGATGGGGTTTCGCGGAGAAGCGTTGGCATCTATCGCATCCATTGCTCAAGTAGAATTAAAAACTCGTCAAGAAAACGAAGAATTAGGTACGGAAATTCAGATTGAAGGGTCTGAAGTCAAATCTCAAAACCCTTGTCAAACCTCGAAAGGAACATCTGTTGCCGTGAAAAACTTGTTTTTCAATGTGCCGGCACGACGACAATTTTTGAAAAGCGATAGCGTCGAACTCAAGCACATTAGTGAGGAGTTTTATCGCGTTGCTTTGGTTCATCCGAACTTGAAATTTAGTTTTTATCACAACGACAAATGCTTGCATAATTTGGAATCGGAATCGTTTAAAGAACGCATCATCTCACTGTTTGGCGATGTTTACAAAAAACGTTTGGTGCCGATTGAGCAAGCGGTTTCTCATGTAAAGATTTCGGGGTTCATTTGTAAACCGGAGTTTGCTATGAAAACCAAAGGTGAACAATACTTTTTTGTGAACAATCGTTTTATTCGGCATCCTTATCTGAACCATGCTGTTTCACAGGCATTTAACGAGTTGATTCCGGAAAAATCGTATCCATCGTATTTCATTCGCTTTGAAGTGGAGCCGAAAAATATCGACATCAATATTCATCCCACGAAAACAGAAATTAAATTTATAGACGAGAAATTGATATATGGCGTGCTTTTGGCGGCTGTGAAGAAATCCATTGGCGCTTACAACCTTTCACCGAGTTTGGATTTTTTGACCAATCCCAAGTTTCAGCCCGATGTTTTGCCCCAAAATTATACGCCCAAAATTCCGACTGTTCCTGTAAATCCGAATTACAATCCTTTCGAAAAAACAAATTTTTCCGAACGTAGTAAAAAGCCAACCAATCAACAAGCTTATTTGGAGTCGTTCGAATTGCTTCAAAAACCAATAGAAACCTGCGTTCAAAAAGAAATTGAGCATACTATCGACGATGGCAGTACGTATTTTGATAGTTTTCAAATTTTGAATAAATACTTGGTGGTTGATACGCATTCAGGTCTGCTATTGGTGTGTCAGCAGCGTGCTCACGAACGAGTTTTGTTCGAACAATTTCAGAAGCAAATTGTCGATCGCCAACTGGTTTCTCAACAAAAATTGTTTCCGCAATCGTTGGATTTTTCGGCACCTAATGCTGAAACCTTGAGCGATATTTTACCAAGTTTGAAAGATTTGGGTTGGGATATCGAAAGTTTGGGGCACCATTCGTTTGCGGTGAATGCTGCACCTTGCGAGGTAAAAGAGAGCGAGGTGCAAGGCGTTTTGGAAATAATTTTGGAAAATTTCAAAAGCGGAATTATGCTAAATCGAAACGACAAACAAACGAATTTGGCGATTTCCATGGCTTCCGGAATGGCAATAAAATCGGGAGCTCCGTTGGATAAACTCGAACAAAAACATCTTTTGACCCAATTATTTGCTTGTCAAATTCCGCAGCTATCACCCAAAGGAAAGCCTGTGTTTTCAGTGCTTTCCGAAGAAGAAATAAACACACGATTAAATTAAAAGTACCATGACAGATTTCCGTCCACAAGGTTTCCGTTTTTTACCTCCGGTTGTCAAACATTTGTTGATTATCAATATCGTTTTGTTTTTGCTGGATTCGGCATTGAGAAACTTCGGCATTAATTTAACCCGGCATTTAGGGTTATACTATCCTTTATCGGAGAATTTTTTACCAACGCAGTACTTCACGTATCTGTTTATGCACGGTAGCTTCATGCATTTATTTTTCAACATGTTTGCGCTGTGGATGTTCGGTTATACGTTGGAGAATGCTTGGGGTAGCAAGCGTTTTTTGTTTTTCTTCTTGTTTTGTGGCGTTGGTGCCGGACTGATTCAAAATGTAGTTGTGGCTTACGAGGTTTGGAATTTTACACAACTTGGATACAGTCCCGTTTCGGTTGCTCGCTATATGAATAATGCCGTTGTAATTGGAGCCTCCGGATCGGTTTACGGGATTTTATTGGCGTTTGGAATGATGTATCCGAACATGAGAGTTTATGTGTATTTTCTTTTTCCTGTCAAGGTGAAATACCTTGTGTTTTTTCTTGGACTTCTCGCCTTGTTTTCCGGTATCGGTGGCGGCGGAAGCAATATCGCCCACTTCGCCCACTTAGGAGGCATGCTGTTTGCTTTTATTTTGGTTATGTACTGGCGACGACGGAATAACCGTCTGGATAATTTTTACTAACGAAAACAATCACACATGAAGAAATTACTTCTGTCTGCAGTTTTAATCGGCACAGCAATTTTTACGGCGAATGCACAAAGTGTCGGAACTTTAATCGATATGGCAGATGTCACTCCGTCTGCAAATGGTACAGGTTGGACGTTTGCAGGTAATATCTATACCATTCTTGATGGAGCAACAGTAACTATTACTGGTACAAACACAAACCAAAGGCGTATCGCAGTTGCAGCAGGTGCAAGCGTAAGCATCACGCTTGACAATGTAACCATTGAAGGACTTGGCGCCGGTCAAACCCCGCTGCTGCTTAATGATGGAGCAAAGGTTATGCTTACCCTTGAAGGAACAAACTCTCTTGTGGCAGGATCTAACAGAGCCGCTATACAAGTACCCGATGGTACCGAACTTACAATAACCGGTACAGGTAGTTTGACCGCAAGAGCCATCCAACAAAGTGCAGGAATAGGTGGCGGACAAAGTGGTTCTGCGGGTATGATTACTATCAACAGCGGCACAATTACTGCAATAGGAGGCACTATGGGAGCCGGCATTGGTGGTGGCGGCGGCGGCGGAGGTGGTGCCGGAGGCATCGTTACCATTTACAATGGCATCGTTACGGCAATAGGTGGTGGCTGGAGTGCACAAGGTATTGGCAGAGGAGCAGGAGGCGGAGGAGGATGGGGCGATCCCGACACAGCATCTAACGGTGTTTTTGCTATGAACGGCGACGCCGTAGTATTCGCCAGCAGTATTGATGACACAAACAAAAACAGAAGGATTAACGGTATACTTTTTGTCAACAACAGCGGTATATTCCACGGAAGTAGCGTTACCCTAACCGACGATGTGACCATACCCGACGGTGCCGGACTAGTCATACCTGAAGGTGTCATACTGACCATTCCAGAAGGTATCACATTGACAAACAATGGAACAGTTACTAACTGCGGTATAATAAACAAAGGTGGCAACTATGGCACTTGGGAAGGAAATGAACCTACTGTAGGTGGCGATATCATCGACCTAAGTGCCGTCAATCCTGCACTTCCGTGTGATAGAAGTTGGACATTCGCCAACAATATCTATACGATTCACGACGGTGCAACAGTAACAATCACGGGTACAAGCATAAACCAACGGCATATCGTAGTTGCCGCCAATGCAAGTGTAAATATCACATTGGAAAACGCAGTTATCACAGGGCTTGCCGCTAACCAATCGCCACTATCTCTTAACAACGGAGCGAATGTAACTCTCACACTTTTAGGAACAAATACACTCGCCGGTGGAAGTGAAAGAACAGCAATAGAGGTTCCGGAAGGCACAACACTAACAATAGAAGGTAGCGGTAGTTTGACAGCCAGCAGTGGGTGGGATGCAGCAGGAATAGGTAGTAACCGATGGAACTCAAGTGGTATGATCATCATCAATGGAGGTATTATTACCTCAACAGGAAATAGTGGTGGTGCAGGCATTGGTGGGGGTGACGGCGGATCGGGAGGTACTATTGTCATCAATGGTGGTCACGTTACAGCAAGAGGTGGCAGTGCCGGAATCGGCGACGGTGCTAGGGCTACCGGCAGTAACATCACCATTAACGCCGGTGTTGTGAATGCCTCAGGAGGCTCTTCCTCAGCAGGAATAGGGGGTGGAGAATGGGCTCCTTCCGGAAATGGTATAATCACAATCAACGGCGGGCACGTTACGGCAGTAGGAGGTGGCTGGGGTGCAGGAATAGGCACAGGTAATGAAAGCAGAGCAAATTTTGCCATCACAATCAGCGGTGGCTTCATTGAGGCAAGAGGGGGTACAGTGGGCGAAGGAATAGGTAGAGGCAGAAACTCAGACAACATCGTCACCTTCACCCTAAACGGAAACGCCGTAGTAATAGCAAGTAGCATCGGAGACACCAACATAAGCAGACGAACAAGCGGCATACTTTTGGGAACATACATCGATAGTTGGGGAACATTCTATGGCAATAACGTTACCCTAACAGATGATGTAACCACACGCTTCCGTACCCTACTACGGATACCTCGCAACGCCACACTAACCATACCCAAAGGTATAACATTCACAAACAACGGTACCATTATCAACTGTGGCACCATAAACAAAGGAGGTAGCCACGGTACTTGGGCAGGTAATGAACCTGTATTGGGTAGCGACAACAATATGATAGACCTAAGTATCGCAGACCCAGAACCTCCGTGCGATGGAAGTTGGATCTTTGCAAACAATATCTACACCATTTTTGATGGGGCAAACATAACCATCACCGGAACAAGCATAAACGAAAGGCTTATAACTGTTGCAGCAAACGCAAATGTAAATATCACGCTTGAAGATGCAACACTCTCTGTTGCAGAACGTAGTTGGGAATCCCCGTTTTTACTCCGTAACGGTGCAAATCTAACACTTACCCTTGTGGGAACAAATACACTCATAGCCGGATATCGTGGTGCTGGGCTATGGGTATGGGAAGGCACAACACTTACGATAACCGGAACAGGCAGCCTGATGGCAATTGGTGGATACGGTGGCACAGGAATAGGAGGTAGTTGGTTAGGTGGAAATATCATCATCAACGATGGAGTGATTACAGCAATAGGAGGTAGTGGTGCTCAAGGAATAGGTAATAGTGAAGAGGGTGGTATGCCCAGCACCCTCACCCTAAACGGAAACGCTATCGTATTCACTAATAGCGTAAGCGATACAGACCAACGCAGAAGAACAAGTGGCATCCTCGTCATCGAAAACACCACCTACTGGTACGGCAACCCAGAATTCATCCTAAGTGGTGATGCAACAATCCCCGAAACGCACACCCTTACCATTGATGCAGGCAAAACGCTAACCATACCGATAGGCACAACCCTAACCAACAACGGAACAGTTCGCAATTGTGGCACAATAAACAAAGGAGGCAGTTTCGGCGTATGGATAGGCAACGAACCCACCCTTTGTACAGAAACAACAATCAATACCAATACTGAAAAACAAGGTGTTGTGAAAATTTATCCCAACCCGGTAACCGATCTATTACACATCGTCATCCCGAGCAATGCGAGGGATCTGTCTGCTACTGTAGAACTGTTCGATATGAATGGTAGGCGTGTCTTTTCACAGCCCATTATCCATTATCCACTTTCCACTTTCCATCTGCAAATCACCATAGATATGACACCGTTTCCACAAGGTGTTTACATCCTCCGTATAGGCAACCACGCGGTAAGGGTCGTGAAACAATAGGTTTCGACTACGCTCAGCCACCGTATCCGGTCGTTGAGCGTGGTCGAAACGACCTCCCGAGTTGTTCGTACCCTGAGCTTGTCGAAGGGCACGAACACACGGAATTTCAAAACTGCAAATCCCGCTCACCAAGTTTGATCTGTGCGATTTTTTCAAGCGTTTGAAGCAGGATTTTTTCGTCCTCAATTTTCTCGATTTCGTGCATGATTAGTGTCCAACCTTTTTCGGCAGTGGCTTCGTTGGCGTAGTCTTCCAAGTATTCCGCCAACGTTAAAATGGCGTTTGGTGTACAGAATTTTTTAATAAAACCGTGCGTAGAAAATTCCATAAAATGCTCACCGGTTCTGCCTTTTCGATAACATGCCGTGCAAAATGAAGGCAGATATTGCTTTTCAATCAACTCGTCCATGATTTCGCCAAGCGAGCGATTGTCGTTGATTTGAAACTGTTCGCGATTTAAATTTTGTGTTTCGTTTTTTGTTTCGGAATATGCACCTAATTCGAGTTTTGTTCCACCGTCGATTTGCGAAACGCCGTATTTTAAGGCTTCGTCACGAATGGCTTCCGGCTCTCGTGCTGTCAAAATTAAACCTGTGTAGGGAACAGCCAAGCGTAAAATCGCAATTAACTTTACAAAATCCTCGTCACTAACCTTATACTTGTCCGAGATATTGGCTTCCGAGAAACTCTGAATACGCGGAAAGGAAATCGTGTGAGGACCCACATTGTAGCAGGCTTCCAAGTGATTGGCGTGCCGAACTAAACCCATCACTTCAAAACGCCAGTCGTAGAGTCCGAACAATGCCCCAATTCCAACATCGTCCAAACCGGCTTCCTGTGCACGATCCAAAGCAGTCAGACGATAAGCATAATCGGCTTTTCTTTCACTCGGATGATACGTTTTGTAAGTTTCCGGATGATAGGTTTCTTGAAAAATTTGATAGGTTCCGATGCCGGCTTCTTTTACCGTTCGAAATCCCAAAACATCCAACGGTGCCGCGTTGATGTTCACACGCCGAATTTCGCCATTTTTGTATTTGGTTGCATACACCAAACGTGCAGTGTGTGCAATGTATTCGGCATTGTATTTGGGATGCTCGCCATAGACCAGAATCAAGCGTTTTTGTCCGGTATCTTCAAGGGCTTTTACTTCGTTTTCAATGTCTTTATCGGATAATGTTAAACGAATGGCTTCTTTGTTTGATGCACGAAAACCGCAGTATAGACAGTTGTTTTTGCATAGACTTCCGATATATAGCGGTGCAAACAGCACAATGCGATTGCCGTAAATAGCTTGCTTTAATTGTGATGCTCCTTCTTTGATTAAACGAATAGATTCTTCATCGTTTGCACTGATTAAAATAGCAGTTTCTTCCAACGATAAGCGATTTTTTCGCAACGATTTTTCGATGATATGATTCACGCTTTCCGGCGTGGATTGCGTGTTTTGCAGAATGTCCCAAATCTCGTCGACATCAATGAAAGGTACCATTGATCGGTCGGAAATTTTATAGCGTTGCGGTGAAAATTTCATGCATTTTTTACTATTTCCTGCATGCACGTGTGCAGCCGGCACAGGCTCTGCTACACGTTCTTTCTACACGTGTTGAGTCGAACGTGTAAACAGAAATCGTATTTCGATTCGCAATAAAAACATTGTTTTCTTCGCAAACTCTTATTCTACGGGCGTGTGTTCCGCCACCCAACGCTTGACTATCGAACAAAACCATTCGGAAGCTTCCATCACGTCCGAAGCTCGAAATGCGTGGTCGTCCCTTTTCGGAAGTCAAGATATTTCCACCGGGAGTTGCAGCAATAAATATCGGATTACAGCATCCGGCAAAGCCTCCGGCTTGTGCTCCCGGAGTTCCAAAATAGGTAATAAACTTACCGTTGAGCGTATAACTTTCGATGCGGTGCCTTCCGGAATTTGTTACAAAAATTGTATCATTTATTGCGATAATATCAAACGCTTCGGGATCGGGCAAAATAAAACGATCGGGACTTCGGAAAAATCGCACAACCGAACCATCTTTGCGATACTGAACAACTTGCCTTTCGCCGACATCGGTTACAAAAATATAGTTTTCGGTTATGGCAAATGCACGATAATCGGAGTTTGGATTATGAGATTCCCAACCGCCAATTTTTTCTACTTCTCGCCCGAGTCTGTACATTCCTATTCGGTTAGGATAAAGCAAATAGATTGTCCTATTGTTAACAGCGAAAATGTCGCGAATATCATGACCAGCGAAATCGTCCTCAACAATAATCATACCTCCCATACTATCTATAATTGTACGAATAATTCCTCCTTCAACAACAACAAAAGCCTCACCGTTATAAATATCAAAATTTAAAATGTCAGAGTGAAAACGAGAATAATTTACTAATCTGTAAGGCGAAACAAATGTAGATATCTCTTGTCCTTCGCCCAAACGAGGCGTTCTTTGATCAGACGACATTGAACGAATCATAAAAAATCCGAATCCTGCGATAACGAGAAATATCACGACATTCAAAGCGATTTTCAAACCTTTATTCATAGTGATGAGTATTTTTTCTACAAAGATACGAAAAATATTTGTATTTTTGCACTCGAATTTTTATCATGACGACTTCCGAATTTATTCAAATCTATCAAAAATCGCCGAATGTGCAGACGCTTGTTCAGGCGTTGCAAAATAATGGTAGGGGCGAGGCATGCCTCGCCCCTACAGCGAAAATCGGTTTGTCCGGATTCTCGGGGTCATCGCGTGCAGTGATTGCATCGGCAACAATTTCAGAAACTTATCACTATCATTTGTTTGTGTTGCAAGACAAAGAACAGGCATCGTATTTTCACAACGATTTGGAAAAACTACAGGATGAGTACCAATTGGATTTTGAACAAAAAACGGTATTGTTTTTTCCTGCTTCCGCCAAACGCCCGTATGATGCGGAATTGGTTGATAATGCTAACGTTTTGCAACGTGCAGAAGTTTTGCATCGCTTAGAAAACAACGACAGAAAAACAGTTGTGGTCACTTATCCCGAAGCCCTTTCGGAAAAAGTGATTACACAAACGGTTTTACGAAAAAACACCATCAAACTGCAAGCAAAAGAAGCCGTTTCGATGGATTTTGTGATTGATTTATTGATGAATTACAATTTTGAACGGGTGGATTTTGTTCTCGAACCCGGACAATATGCTGTTCGAGGTGGAATTTTAGATGTGTTTTCGTTTGCAAGCGACGATCCGTATCGTATGGAATTTTTTGGCGATGAAATTGAGTCTATTCGTAGTTTTGATGCGGTTTCGCAGTTATCCAAACAGCGTTACGAAAAAATCACCATTCTGCCAAACATTCAAACACAGGAAAGTATTACCGAGCGAACGTCGATTTTATCCCATTTTCCAAAGGATACAGCGATTTGGATTGATGATATGGAATCTTGCAAAGCGATTCTAAATCGTTCGTTAGGTAAAGCAACTGCAATTTACGAATCTTTGGAGTCGCTTGTTTCAAGAGCCAAACCACAAGAACTGTATTGTTCGGACGAGGAATTTTTACGTGATATGAAATCATTCTCTATTGTTGAATTCGGATTACGAGCAACAGCACGTCATTCCCGCGAAGGCGGGAATCCCCTGGCGACGGAGGAGGGGGGCAATAGCGAGGGGATTGCGGGTCGAACCCGCAATGACGACCAGAATATCACATTCGAATTTTCTCCACAGCCTGCATTTAACAAGCAGTTCGGATTACTTGTCGATACTCTGACAGACCAGTCTGACAACGGCTATACCAACTTAATTTTATCGAATAATCCCAAACAAATTCAACGTTTGGAACGCGTATTTTTCGAGTTGGGAAGTGCCGAACGACAGGTGCGTTTCACTCCGCTGAACCTCTCTATTCACGAAGGTTTTATTGATCACGGACAAAAAATAGCCTGTTTTACCGACCATCAAATTTTTGAGCGTTATCACCGTTTTACAACGCATCGTCAAATCCAAAACAAGGAAATGATTACGCTCAAAGAGTTGTACGACTTGAAGCCGGGCGACTATGTCACACATATCGACCACGGTATCGGACGTTTTGGAGGGCTCGAAAAGACTGAGGTTGGCGGACATCAACAAGAAGCCATTCGATTGGTTTACAAAAATAACGATGTACTGTTTATCAGCATTCACGCATTGCATAAAATTTCACGGTATAGCGGAAAGGAAGGCACAGAGCCGTCTTTGACGCGTTTAGGGTCGAGCACGTGGAGTGCCTTAAAACACAAGGCAAAACAACGGGTCAAAGACATTGCCAAGGATTTAATCAAACTTTATGCACAGCGAAAAGCCTCAAAAGGCTTCGCTTTCAGTTCGGATTCGTTTCTGCAAAATGAGTTGGAAGCCTCGTTTTTTTACGAAGATACCCCCGATCAACTCAAAGCCACGCAAGATGTAAAAAACGACATGGAATCCGTTTCTCCAATGGACAGATTGATTTGTGGCGATGTGGGTTTCGGAAAAACAGAAGTCGCTATTCGTTCGGCATTTAAGGCGATTGCCGACGGAAAACAAGTGGCGGTTTTAGTCCCTACGACCATTTTGGCGTTTCAACATTTCAAAACATTTTCCGAACGCCTAAAAGGCATGCCGTGCAAGGTGGAATACATCTCGCGTTTTCGTTCGGCAAAAGAAAAAACACGCATCTTGAAAGAACTCAAAGAAGGAAAAATCGACATTTTAATTGGCACACATCGCATTGCCGGAAAAGATGTTGAATTTAAAGATTTGGGTTTGTTGATTGTTGACGAAGAACAAAAATTCGGCGTGGCGATGAAGGAAAAATTAAAGGCAATGAAAGTCAATGTGGACACGCTGGCACTCTCTGCAACGCCCATTCCACGCACACTTCAGTTTTCGTTGATGGGTGCAAGAGACATGTCGATTATCAGCACACCACCTCCCAATCGTTTTCCGGTTCATACCGAAATTCATGTGTTCGACGAAGAAATTATTAGAGACGCGATTGTTCGTGAATTGAGTCGTGGCGGACAAGTTTTTTTCGTACACAGTCGTGTGCAAAACATTATGGATATCGCAGGTTTGGTGCAACGTTTGATTCCGGACGCTCGAATTGGCGTTGGACACGGACAAATGGACGGCGACAAACTCGAAGATGTGATGATAAAATTTATCGACGGCGAACTGGATATTTTGGTGGCAACTAAAATCGTGGAAAACGGCTTGGATATTCCCAACGCAAACACGATTATCATTAACGAAGCACAGGCTTACGGATTAAGTGAATTGCACCAATTACGCGGTAGGGTAGGGCGCTCGAACAAAAAATCGTACTGTTATCTGATTTCTCCACCGTCCTATATGCTTAGCGATGAAGCAAAAAAACGTTTGCGAGCCATTGAGGAATTTTCCGAAATCGGAAGCGGTTTTAACATTGCGATGCGTGATTTGGATATTCGAGGAGCCGGCAATGTTTTGGGTGCCGAACAAAGCGGTTTTATTGGTGATATCGGTTTCGATACCTATCACAAAATTTTGGATGAAGCCATTCAGGAATTGCGGGAAACCGAATTTCGGGACCTCGTAGGGGCAGGGTCTGCCTGCCCCGATGGGCAGGGCGGGCAAACCCCGCCCCTACAACCAATACAATCATCAAAAGATTGTACCATCGAAACCGATTTGGAATTGTTGTTGCCGGATAATTATGTAAATAGCGTTGCCGAAAGACTCAGTCTTTACAAGCAATTGAACGCATTAGATACCGATGATGAGATTGCGAAATTCAAACTTCAATTGCAGGATCGTTTCGGAAAACTTCCACCTCAAACCACAGAATTGCTTGAAACTATAAAAATGCGACGTTTAGCCAAACAGATCGGCTTGGAAAAAGCGGTTTTGAAACGTCAAAAATTTGTGGGAACATTTATTTCCAATTCAAACTCTACGTTTTACCAATCCTCAACCTTTGAAAAGGTTTTGGACTTTGTAAAAAACAACCCGAGGAATTGCGAATTTAAGGAAGTTCACGGCAAACTAACGATTTCGTTTCCGAATATCAAACGTGTTTCCGATGTTTGTGGTTTGCTTGCGGAGATTATTTAATTTTCACTCTAAATTTTCCCAGCAACTTACATTGTTTTTCTGCAAAGAAATCCGAACATAGCAAGGGGATTCCTCGACTTCGCACACGTTGTGTGCTTCGCTCGGAATGACGAGGCGTGACGTAAGGGGGGATGGAAAATGGGGAGTGGCTTTGCCACTCCCCATTTTCCTCTATTCTATTAAAAACTGCCGTCATGTCGAGCGAAGCGAAGCGGAGTCGAGACATCCCCATGTTATTGACCTTTCGCAGTGCAAAGACTTTTTGTCATTAAAAATGTTTGTGGTGTCTTTGCAAACGACATTTTGTCCCGATTTGCAGTTCGGAATAAAATTTGTGGGAACATTCGTAGAAAAAGGAGAAAAAGTTATGAATACACAAAACCCACAACGAAATCAAGGTAAAGCGTTGGAAAAATACGCAAAAAACCTCAACCAACTTGCACAAAGCGGTAAGTTAGACCCTGTTATCGGTCGTGATGACGAAATCCGTCGTGTGTTGCAAATCCTCTCACGACGGACAAAAAATAATCCGATTTTGATTGGCGAACCGGGTGTTGGAAAAACCGCAATCGCCGAAGGTTTGGCGCATCGAATTGTCAGCGGAGATATCCCAGAGGACTTGAAAACCAAGCAGATTTACTCGTTGGATATGGGTGCGTTGGTTGCCGGTGCAATGTATAAAGGCGAGTTTGAAGAGCGTTTGAAAAACGTAATCAAAGAGGTAATCGAATCCGACGGTGAATATATTTTGTTTATCGACGAAATTCACACACTCGTTGGTGCCGGAGGAAGCGGAGAAGGTGCAATGGATGCGGCAAATATTTTGAAACCGGCATTGGCTCGTGGCGAACTCAGAGCCATCGGTGCTACAACCCTAAAAGAATACCAAAAGTATTTCGAAAAAGACAAGGCGCTCGAACGGCGTTTTCAAATCGTTATGATTGAAGAACCCGATCAAGACGACACTGTCTCAATTTTGCGAGGGCTTAAAGAACGTTATGAAGTTCATCATCGAGTACGCATTCGCGATGAGGCGATTATGGCAGCAGTCGAACTTTCAACACGTTATATCACAGACAGATTTTTGCCGGACAAAGCCATTGATTTAATCGATGAGGCTTCCGCAAAATTGCGTTTAGAGATTAATTCCGTTCCCGAAAAATTGGACGAAATCGAACGCCGAATCCGTCAGTTGGAAATCGAACGTGAAGCCATTAAACGTGAAAAAGACGAGGAAAAATTAAAAACGTTAGCAGAAGAAATTTCACAGTTGAGTTTAGACCGTGACGCGATGAAAGCCAAATGGCAAGCCGAAAAAAAAGTGGTTGATGCCATTCAGCGCAATGTAAAAAACATCGAAACCTACAAATTTGAAGCCGACAAAGCCGAACGTGCGGGCGACTACGGCAAAGTTGCCGAATTGCGTTACGGAAAAATCAAAGAAGCCGAAACCGAACTCGAAAACCTAAAAAAACAATTGGCTCAAACCGAGTCTCCGCTTATCAAAGAGGAAATCGGAAGCGAAGAAATTGCCGATGTCGTTGCACGCTGGACGGGTATTCCCGTCAGCAAAATGTTGCAGAGCGAACGTGAAAAATTGTTGCACCTCGAAGATGAATTGCACAAGCGTGTGATTGGTCAAGACGAAGCAATCACGGCTGTTTCCGATGCCATTCGCAGAAGTCGTGCCGGATTGAGCGATGCCAAACGTCCGGTGGGCTCATTCATTTTTTTGGGAACAACCGGTGTCGGAAAAACCGAATTGGCAAAGGCTTTGGCGGAATATCTGTTCAACGATGAAAATGCGTTGGTGCGCATTGATATGTCGGAATATCAGGAACAACACACCGTTTCGCGTTTGATTGGTGCCCCTCCGGGTTATGTTGGTTATGATGAGGGCGGACAATTGACCGAAGCCGTTCGTCGTCGCCCGTATTCCGTAGTGCTTTTGGACGAAATTGAAAAAGCACATCACGATGTTTACAACACCTTACTACAAGTGTTGGACGATGGCAGATTGACTGACAACAAAGGGCGTGTGGCGGATTTCAAAAACACAATCATCATTATGACGTCCAACATCGGCTCACAGTTGATTCAAGAAAATTACGAACACATGAAAGAGGGCGAGGACGAAAAAACGTTTTCTAAAACACAAACGGAAGTATTGGATTTGCTCCGTCAGACGATTCGTCCGGAATTTTTGAACCGAATTGATGAAGTGATTATGTTCCGCCCGATTAGTCGTGAAGAAATCAAAGACATCATCAAAATTCAACTCGCACACTTAGACAAACTCTTGGCAAAACAAAACATCATTTTAGAATCAAGTTCGATTGCTTTAGACTATCTCGCAAAAATCGGCTACGACCCGCAATACGGTGCAAGACCGCTCAAACGCATCATTCAAAAACGCATTATGAACGCACTTTCAAAAGAACTTTTGGCAGGAAAAGTACAGCCCAATTCTACCGTAAAAATGGATGTGTTTGATGATGAATTTGTGTTTTTTTAATTTGTAGGGGGCAAATAATTATTTGCCCCTACTTGCTAATTTTCAAATTTTTTTGTACCTTTGCAGTACGATTAAACACATGGCAAAACGCACACATACCGCCCTCGACTTCGAGATAGACAAACTCACGAATAGTATTGAAAACACGCTAACCAGCGAGAGTTTTCCTACCGAAGTATTTCCGGTTACAAAAGCCGATCTGACCAAGATAAAGGCTGAAAAAACATTCGGATTTGATTGGAGTAAGGAAAGCAAAAGAACAAATTGTCAACTTTACAAACTTACAACAAACCTAAATCCTCACGTCATTCACGGCTTAATAAGCATTGAAAAAAAAGCAGATCATATTTACATGTCGTTAATCGAAAGTGCCAAATTTAACAGAGGAAAAAGTAAAATCTACTTAGGCGTTCCCGGAAACCTTGTCGCCTTCGCTTGTAAACTATCATTTGAATTCGGATTTGGTGGCTACGTCGCATTTGACGCCAAAACAGCACTCATACATCACTATAAAGAAACACTATACGCCACACATTTCAAAGGGACAAAAATGTATATCGACACACCGGCGTCAGCACGTTTGGTAGCGCAGTACTTTTCTAACATTAAAACAATATAGCCATGGGACTAATTAAAGAACCTATCGACGTAGATTTCACGGTACAACCAAAAGTATGGACTACCGAAGAAGAAAGAGAATTTAGCGAACTGATAAGAGAGCAAAAAAAAGCATACAACACTTCAAAATCAGCCGTTTCCGCAAAACGCACACCCACGCCATTGCGAAGAAAAAAAGTATTAGCATAACCCATACAAAAACAATTTAGGTAGCCAATGCAAAACATGTTAAAAAACACTCAAAACTTTTGCCGAAAAAACTTGCTTTTCTCGGATTTTTGTGTAAACACACACATACACATCTCCTAAATTCCCACCCACCCGCATTATTTAGTTTTAGAAAAAACCAAATTGCAAAGATATATTTTTTTGCAATATGGTGAGTTCTGCACATCGGACGTTGAGCCTGTCGAAACGCCCGATGTGTTTTTTTGTGCAAATAACCCAATAAGCAAACAAACAAATAAACATACAATCATTATGAAAAAACCACTTTTATCCCTCGCCCTAATCCTCGCAACAAGCCTTGCAGGGTTCGCTCAAACCTCCGGATTTTCCGGAGACCTAACTTGGGCTATCGCTGACGACACACTCCGAATTAGAGTAACTCACGCAACCAACACTGCAGGAATGAATAACTTTTCTAATGTAAATGAGGTTACTACTGCTCCCTGGGGTACAGTCGAAAATCGAGATTTATTCTATGCTGTAATTATAGAGGAACGTGTAACTTCAATCGGAGACCATGCGTTTCGGGGATTAACCGGGCTAACTTCTGCAACCATTGGCACAAGCGTAACAACAATCGGAAGGGCGGCGTTTAATAACACACGCTTCACCTCAATAATTATTCCTGACAATGTAACCTCAATTGGAAATGTGGCGTTTTTAGATAATCCAGCGTTAACTTCTGTAACCATTGGCACAGGCGTAACAACAATCGGAGAGGAGGTGTTTGCAAATAGTACTAATCTATCGTCAATAACGGTACATCGCACAGTACCGCCAACTGTAGAATCTAATGCTTTTTTGGGTTTGCCGGCTACGGCTTGTTTGCGTGTACCTGAAGCCTCTGTTTCGGCTTATAAAGATGCTGACGTTTGGCAAGATTTTTCGTGTATTGAGCCAATATCTATCGCAGTAACCAATATCACAAACGTGCCAACAACAGTAACAGCAGGCACAACGCTCGCACTAATCGGCACAGTAAATCCGATCAATGCCACAAATCAAACCATCGTGTGGAGCGTTCAAAATGCAGGTACAACAGGTGCAACCATCAACGGCAACACGCTCAACGCAACATCGGCGGGAACTATGTCCGTTCGTGCCACAATTGTAAACGGAGCAACTGCAACAACGAATTTTACACAGGATTTTAACATTACAGTTACGGCAGAAAGCACCTCAATTATCGACATTGACCAACAAGACGTTTTGAGCGTACACCCCAATCCATTCACAGACCAAATCCACATCACCAACGCCGAAATCGGTGCGATGTTATACATTCTCAACGCAACCGGAAACACCGTACACACGCAGCCAATAACAAGCCAAACCCAAACAATTTGGTTAGGGCATTTGCCAAATGGTGTGTATATTTTGCGTATCGGCGAGCAGTCGATAAGGATTGTGAAGCAGTAAAAAAAATGACCTGAAATTTATTGTAGGGGCGTTGCGTGCAACGCCCTTACTTATTTTCAGCATTTTGATGATTAAAAAATAATTTGGTGTGTTTGGGATTTTTTTTGTAACTTTGCAGAAAATACACGGCTATGAGTACGGCAGAATTAAGAACACATATTGTTCACAGATTAGCGACTATCTACGATGCAAATGTTTTGGAAGAAATCAACTCAATGCTTGATTTCAAAATTTCAGATCCGGTTTTTCGCTGTACAAAAGAGCAACGTGTTGCCATCTCACAGGCACAGCAAGCAGTTGCAAACGGGGAATATGTAAGCCACGAAGATGTTCAAAATGCCGTTGAATTATGTTTAAGCGAAAACTAATTTGGTCGTCTCGTGCCAAAATAGAACTCCTTGAGATATTGGATTTCTACAAAAAACGCAATGGCAACGCTAATTACAGCAGAAAACTTTATACTCGAATTGAGGAACTATTGGAATTATGCAAAGCACATAGTTTTATAGGAAAACGAACCGATTTCGAAAACGTAAGAGTGTTGATTGTTGATGATTATTTGATTTTTTACGAGGTTAGCAATACCGAGATAACCGTACTAACAATTTGGAGTTCTCGGCGAAATTCGGAAGCCTTACAGATTCGAAGATGATAATGAAAACAGCAAAACTATACATAGTCCCCACCCCAATCGGCAATCTCGAAGATTTAACGTTTCGTGCACTTCGTGTTTTGAAAGAGGTTGACTTGATTTTGGCGGAAGATACGAGAGACTCTGCAAAATTGCTCAAACACTACGACATTCAAACACGTATGCAGTCGTACCATTCGTTCAACGAACATCAAAAGGTGCAGTCGTTTGTAGAAAAAATCAAATCGGGGCAAACCATTGCTTTGATTAGTGATGCGGGAACTCCGGCGATTTCGGATCCGGGCTTTTTGCTCGTTCGAGAGTGTGCAAATGCAGGGATTGAGGTAGAATGCTTGCCCGGTGCAACGGCATTTGTTCCGGCGTTGGTCAATTCAGCTTTGCCTTGCGAGCGCTTTATTTTCGAGGGCTTTTTGCCCGTCAAAAAAGGTCGTCAGACCAAACTTGGGCAACTCAAAAATCAAGATTGTACAATGATTTTTTATGAGTCGCCGTACCGCTTAGTCAAAACATTAGAACAATTTTCCGAAGTTTTCGGAAACGACCGAAAAGCCTGTGTTTGCAGAGAATTAACCAAAATATACGAAGAAAACAAACGCGGTACATTGCAAGAATTGATTGCACATTTTTCGGGAAAAGATGTGAAAGGCGAAATAGTTATTGTTGTTGCGGGGAAATCGAAGTGGTAATACGCCACTGCTACAATATTATTTCGTAACAACACGCCCCAAAAGGTTAGATATTTGCACGCGAGCCCGTTCAAATCTTGCCAACTCCGCAATCAAAATTTGTAAATTGTCCTCGTCTTTTTCGGCTCGTAATTTCTCTCGACGCTCGTCAATCATTTTTTCCAGTTTGCACAAGCGAAAAGCTGACAAACACTCCGAAACAACTTGGGAAAGCTGTTCTTCTTCATGTTCTTTTTTCACACGAACACCCTTTTTTTGGTAGTTTTCGCTGATCGCATGCGGAAAATTCATCAAGTCAATTGCCAGTTGTTTGATATTCTCGTTTTCGTGATGTGAAAAATAACCGTCGTCGATTTTTGACACAGATTGTGCTTCGGCTTCGCTCAGCAACCGATCTGCATCGGTGGAGAAAGCGTCAAAAATCAAGCGATACAACGAATTTTCAAAACCAAGTAATTCATCGTTTGAAATTTCGCTGAAAATATAATTGCCAACGTTTCTTTTTTCGACTTCGTCTGCATTCTCAACTGCTACGGTAATGTCTGCCTGATGATAATTTATCAAAATTCGAATAATTTCACGTTCAACAGCATCAATTTGCCCTTCGACCTCGCTCAGGGCACGGGCGTCATCAAGTGCTGAATGGACATTGTCATTGAGCGGAGTCGAAATGCCCACGTCTGTACCAACATTTTCCGAATGCTGTTTTTTGAAATTAGTACGTAGAATTTTATTGATTTCGGCAATCAGAACCGTTTCCGGAAAATCCAAAATTCGACTGCATTCCGCAGTATAAACCGATCGAGAAATTGCATCGGGAATCAAGGCTATGCTCTCGACAATATCTTTTAGCAAATTTGCCTTTTTTATTGGATCTCCGGCGGTTTCTTTCAAAAGCAAATTGGCTTTGAAGCGAATAAAATCAACCGCATTTTCCGCAATAAATTTTTGCACGTCTTCCGAGCGGTGCGAACGTGCGAACGAATCCGGGTCTTGACCATCGGGAAATGACACAATTCGAACATTCAAACCTTCTTTCAAAATCATATCTAACCCTCGAAACGAGGCTTTGATACCCGCTTCGTCACCATCGAAAAGTACCACGACATTTTTGGTGTAACGACTGATGAGTTTGATTTGATCAACCGTCAGTGCCGTTCCGGAAGACGCAACCACATTTTCCACGCCTGCTTGATGCAACGAAATCACATCGGTGTAACCTTCCACCAATAAACACGAGTCTTGCTTAACAATTGCAGATTTCGAAAAATATAATCCGTAAAGAACTTTGCTTTTGCTGTAAATATCGCTCTCCGGCGAATTCACGTATTTTGCGACTTTTTTATCGCTACTTAGCGTGCGACCTCCAAAACCGATTGTTCGCCCCGAAAGATTGTGAATTGGAAACATCACACGACCTTTGAAACGATCAAACAGCGTGCCGTCATCTTTGCGAACACTCAGTCCGGTTTTTACCAAATAGTCTGCGTTGTAGCCTTTAGTTATCGCTGTTTTTGTAAAACTTTCCCACTCGTCCAAACAATAGCCGAGTTGAAATTTTTCGATAGTTGCAGGCGAAAAACCACGTTCACGAAAATACGACAAGCCTATAGAACGCCCAATATCATTGTCATGCAGAATTTCAACAAAATATTTTTTAGCAAATTCCGTTACATTGAACAAGCCTTCACGCTCGTTCATTTGTTGAATCATTTCCGGCGTTTGCTCTTGCTCTTGAATTGGAATACCGTATTTTTTCGCCAAATGTCGCAATGCTTCGACATACGTGAAATGCTCGTGTTTCATCAAAAATGACACAGAGTCGCCACCTTCTCCACAGCCGAAACATTTAAAAATATTTCTTGCCGGATTTACATTGAACGACGGCGTTTTTTCGTTGTGAAACGGACACGAACCAATTAAATTCACACCACGCCTTTTGAGCGATACGAATTCTCCAACCACCTCGTCAATACGAGCGGTTTCGATAATGGTTTGGACGGTTTCTTTGGGTATCATCGTTGTTTTTTGATTTAGCCTATATCCTTCAGCCCCTCTTCGATCTCTTCAATGCTTGGCAGTGCTGACTTGTAATTTTCCGGCAATAAATTTGATATTTCGTATGCTGAAATTCCTATTGGTTGGCTACTACTCTCGAGCGAGTATTGTGCCATTATGTCGTTTTTGTTTTTGCAAATAAGCAATCCTATTGTTGGATTGTCGGTTTCCTTTTTTCTTTGATGATTGATAGCCGCAACATACGCCCCCAGTTTACCTGTATGTTCGGGTTGAAATTCGGTTGCTTTTAATTCAACAACCACATAGCAACGGAGTTCAGTATGATAGAAAAGCAAATCGATAAATCGTTCTGCATCGCCCATTTTTACGAGCACTTGTCTGCCAACAAAAGCAAATCCTTGTCCTAATTCTAGTAGAAATTTAGTAATGTTGGTAGTTAATGCGTCTTCCATTTCTCTTTCTTTGTAGCCATCTGTAAGCGTGAGAAAATCGAAGTTGTATGGGTCTTTGAGAACTTGATTAGCCAAGTCGCTTTGAACTTCCGGCAGATGCCGTGAAAAGTTGGTCAGTGCTTTTCCTTGTTTTGAATACAGATCGGCATCCATAAAATGATCTAACACTGCTCTACTCCAGCCGTTTTCTATCGTTTTTTGAACGTAAAAAAGAGCCTCTTTGACAGATTTACATCTCGTAAATATTAAAGTGTGATGACCCCATGGTATTTGAAAAACAGGCAGATTTTGTAATTCGTCAACAAGTTGTTGACGAATTATATTATGCTCACTATTATCCATTTGGGAATCATCAACAAGTTGTTGACGAATTGTGTTGCCAACTTGGCGTCGAATTGAAGTATCTTGAGTATAGAATTGATAAAAATACTTACAATATTTCAAATTTGTGACGGAAAATCCTTTCATGTACGGAAACTCAGAACGCAAGTCCCTACTCAGTTTCTCAAAAAATTTGCTACCCCAAGAGGTTTCCATTTGACGAACAACAATATCTTGCCCCATGTCCCAGTAAAGGCGAAGCAATTCCTCATTCACTCGCACAGCAGCCTTGATCTGGCTTTGGCGAATTTTCGTTTTGAGGTCTATCAGCCATTGGCGATAGTCATTGCTGTCTATTTTTTCCGGCTTATTCATATTTTTTGCAAAGGTACGGTATTATTTTTGTTTTCAAAATTTCCGGGCTACTGAACACACCGCAATGAAAAACCATTAAACTTACTACCCCAATGCTGTGGATTGATAGTCCCAGTTGAAGAAAAACGTAAGAGAAATCCGCCGTCTGCGGAATCCCCCGACTGCGACCAGTAGTACCCCCACGTGCCTTGACCGAACAACCCACCACTCGTATTGCAGGCACCTCCAAAAGCACCGCCCCAAAGGGTAATATAGTTATTATTGACAAAAGTCGTATTTGTTCGAAACTGTCCGGTTCCGCCCATAGCAATATCCAAATCTCTAAAATCCTCCCTTGTGGGAACTCGCCAAGGATAGGGGCAAAGCTCCTCTCTCAACTCATACACTGCCTGCCAAGAAAACAAAACGCCTCTTTGATCGGGATTTGAACGGCAATCAACGTTATAGCCGGCAGCTAATGACCAACCGCTGAAAGACGTTTTATTCCTACAGTCGTCCGTTTGCACAGCGTCAGACCAGATTTGAGTGATACTATCGTTTGAAATTTCCCAAGTACTACTCGTAACAAAACTTGCTCTACCAAGCCCTGTTTCCCAGCCTAACACAACCTCTACAACGCTTGTATCCGAATGAGTACCATTTTCTGACATAGCGACAATAGCTGTCACACCCGTGTCAATTGCTACTACAACGCCATCGGTAACAGAAGCAATAGAAGCACTGTCGCTTGACCAAATCACATTTTGGTTAGTGGCATTTGCGGGCGAAATGGTTGCCCTCAAAGTCAAACTGTCGCCAATGGTTAATACGGCTATGGTTTGATTGAGCCTTAAATCGTTAACCACAATACTGATGTCATCGTCGTTTCCGCAAGAAACAAAAACAAGGGAAAACGCAACAAGCATAGTCGTTAGGCGGAACAAATATTTTTTCATAGACAGTTGTTTTTGGGTAGAATTATGTCTCAAAACTCGTTGTCATTGCGGGCTTGACCCGCAATCCCCTTGCTAATAAGGGATTCCGCGTCAAGCGCGGAATGACGGACATTTGAGACAGTCCTACGATTTTATTTCACCGCAATCGTTTCAATCTCTACAAGCACACCCAACGGAAGTTTTTGCACAGCATACGCCACACGAGCAGGTGGATTTGCAGGATAAAATTTTGCATAAACCTCGTTCATTGCGGCAAAATTATCCATTGTGCTCAACAAACACGTTGATTTTACAACATCTTCGAACGAATATCCGGCCTCTTTCAAAATAGCTTCGATGTTTTTCAGCACTTGTTCGGTTTGTTCGGAAATACCACCTTCGACAACTTGTCCGGTTGTCGGGTCAACAGGAAGTTGTCCGGAAATGTACAGTGTACCGTTGGCTTCGATAGCTTGACTGTAAGGACCAATAGCTTTTGGTGCGTTTTGCGAGTTGATGATTTTTTTCATGTAATTATGTTTTTTTGTGTTTAAAAATTGTATTGTTCTCTGTGTGTTCGTCTTCTGTCATACTTCATCACATCGCCAAGCATATTTGAATTGAGCCTGATACCGAAACTCCATTCTCTGAACTGTCCGAACGGAGCCCATGTAAACGTCATTGTCCAACAACACAGATCTCGCGTGACATTGAACATGGTATGAGCTAATTGTCGATTGGTAAAATCGTATCCGGAAGTGAATGAAATATGCCATTTATCCGTCAAATTGACATGACCGCTGAACGATAAAGTTTGCATAATCGTTCGATCATAATCTCTCCAAACCACAGATTCTCCAACTAACGGACGTCCCCAAATGTCAGTTCGTTGATAGCCGGGACGGAAATTGCCTCTATAATTGATGTTGTAACTCACATTCAACGACCATTGTGGAGCAAACGTTGCCCGTTGCATAAAAATATCATCGCTTCCGGCTCCTTGCTCGGCTCTCTCTGCTCGATCTCTAGAACTTCTAGACCAACTAAAACCTGTACTCATACCTTCGCTTTCTCGCAATAAAAATCTTCGTCTACCCTCGCTCGGTTGTTGCCACATAAACGTGTTGATACGTGTGATACGAAGAGCACCTCCCGGTAAAGTATCTATCGCTCGAGCATACATATCAAATCGAGCATTGAAATTAATAGAGAGGTTTCCAAAAAGTCTTGTTGAGCCTGACACGTTGATAGGTGCCCAGTTCAAAGAATCCGCCGCAAGATTGTACGATGTGGAAATTTGCAATCGATCAATCAGTCTAACTCTCCGTTCTCCTCTAACCGTATCACTTCGATCTCTAACTTTCATCTCAAAGTTGTTGCCAAGTGAGAAATTTATACTTCCGCTTAGCCCTCCGGTTGGAAATCCGGCCGGACTTCCATCAAACAAATTATACCGTGTATATGTTCCGTCTAAATCTTGAAAATAACGAAACCCGGATCTATATCCTGCTCGCCCTTCAACAAAATCCGGACTAATCGAAAAACCGATACTCGGTGTTGCAACATGTCGAAACGCTCGGATAGGTCCACGATTGAATCGAGAAATACCAAATAATGTCGTACTTAAAGATGTTGTATAACTGTAACTTCGCGATGCAAAAAACCCATGTTCGGTATGAATAATTGCGTTTCTCTGAACATTGGGAATAGTATCTATTCTGATTAGTTCGTCGTTCTCGTCAAATATATTCTCATATCTAAAGCCAATTGTATCCAAGCCTCTGTGATTTTTTCTAAAATTCCAATGTTCGGTTAGTTGTATCGAATGGCTCCAGTTTACATGCCCATTGAGAATCCTTATATTCAAATCCATCGGGATATTGTGTCTCATGCCGTTTACCATATCTTGAAATATCTCCGGTATCCAAAACGCACTATCGTTTCCGCTTACTCTATTTACGGCATTCATAGAGTATCCGATTCTAAAACTTTCGTACCATCTTCGAGCTCCAACCTGGACTCTGCGTTGAAACGGGAAAATAGGTCTCATCGAAAGATTGACGGAAGGGAGCGTTGCGTTTATATTACCTGTTGTGATGTTGTAATCCAAACTTGCGGTTGCAGCAAGGTTAAAACGACCAAAACGCAGTTGATAAGCGATGTTTGAAGTGGACTGATTGTTAAAGTGGTCGGCGATATTTAAGCTATACCGTTGTGAGGCGGTATTAAAAAAGTTTACACTCGCAGAAAACGAACTGTTTTGGTTAGCTTCCGGAGCCTGTGAGTGGGTCCAACCCAATCGAAAGCTCCTGGTTTGTCCGAACGCATGCGGTCCTTCCATTACACCTCTCTCACCACTCGGCACCATTCCAAGACTAATGTTGAAGTTGCCGCTAAATCTGTAACGAAGTGCGTATTGCCAAGTGTTTCGGAGTGCCCAGTCGCCACGCGAATAGATGTCTCCTTCTATTCTCCAATGTACAAAATCGTTGATTGCCCAATAAAATCCACCACCTCGAAGGAAAAAGCTCGCATTTTGACCGTGAGTTTCGCCATACGTTGGAACAAGTATTCCCGATGCGTACCGACTTGTATTTGGAAACAGTCCGAATGGTACGGCAAGCGGAGTCGGCACATTATTCAAAAACATCATGGCTCCACCTGTAACTACTTTATCGTTAGGTATAATTCTGGCACGACGTGCAACTATATACCAATGCGGATCTTCCAGCGGACAAGTCGTGAAACGTGCTCGCTGTACGAAAGCCGTATTATCCGGAAATTTTTTCACCCTTTCACCGTGAATAAACATTTCGTCTTCTTGAGTTATGATGTATCGGATACGAGCCTTTCTTGTTGCAAGATTGTAAGTCAACTCTCGGGCTTCAAACGTTTGTCTGGAATCTCTGAAAAAAGGACGGTCAATCTCTTGTCCAAGCGAGTCAACCCTCGGAAAAGCACTCAACTCATCTCTATCGAAATGCACATTTATTCTTGCTGCTGTCAGTTCAATATCTTGATAGTTGACTTGTGCTCTTTCGAAAAGATGGACCGTATTTGTTCGTAAATCAAAAAAAATCGAATCTTGGGCTTGATAGTCAATTCTACTTTCAATTGCAGATTGCGAACGTGGTATCGAAGGGCGGTTTTCCTCTAAATTTACAGTATCATTCGGAAGTAAGGCAAGAGTATCGTTTTGGATGGAATCTTGATAATCGTTCTGCACTCCGGCAACGGTATCTTCGCCAAATACCAAACAAGGCATGGCAACACATAATATGAACGATATTAAAATTTTTCTCAGCAATTTCAAAAATTTTCGTATCTTTGCAGGGTTAAAATAAACTACAAAGATAAGCATTTTTTGCGACATGAAAAAATACAAACTCAAACTTGTGGGAAAATGGGTTGTTTTTGTCTTGTTTTTAGGGCTCAGCAGCGGTCTTTTAGCAAACTCAAGACCTTGGGTGGTCGTGATTGACCCCGGACACGGCGGAAGAGACCCTGGAGCCGTCGGACGAATCTCGAGAGAAGCCGACATCAATCTTGCCATCTCTTTGGGACTTGGAAGAAAAATTCAAGAAAATTTGAGTGATGTAAACGTCCATTTTACACGAACGGAAGATGTGTGTGTACCCCTTTGGCAGCGTCCGCAAATGGCAAACAGACTCAATGCCGATTTGTTTATTTCCATTCATGTCAATTCCAGCAATCACAGAAGGGGTACGCCTTATCCACGAGGATTTGAAACCTACGTGATGGGATTACACAGAACTGCCGAAAATCTTGCTGTTGCTCAAAGAGAAAACGCGTCAATTTTTTTAGAGGAAAATTATGCCTATTTTTATCAGGGATTTAATCCGAATTCACCGGAAGCATACATCATTTTTTCATTGTTTCAGAGTGCTTATTTGGAGCAAAGTTTGGATTTTGCATCACGCCTGCAGGCTCATAAAGCCAAGCATATTCCGTCGGTATGCAGAGGCGTAAAGCAAGCAGGATTTTTAGTATTGCACGGTACAACCATGCCTGCAGTTCTGACCGAAATAGGATTTATCAACAATCCCGAAGAAGAAAGATTTATGAATTCGCCGGAAGGTCAGGAAAGAATCATACGAGCGTTGTTTGACGCATTCAAGGAATATAAACAAGCCGTTGACAGACTTGGCGGTCGTCTCGAAATAGCAACTGTACAACTCGATACTGCAAGACCAACAGTTGCCACAGTCGAACGACTTTTCCCGCCTTCTCAGACATCAACACAAAGCACACCGGCACACGTTTCAGCAAATAATCCCCCGCAAAATCCTAATCCGAAAATTGTTTACAAAGTTCAGTTTGCTTCATCATCGGTGGAGATTCCGTTAACTGACCCAAGGTTTAGAGGCATTGAAAACCCGGGCATATACTTCCATCAAGGTGCTTTCAGACTCACAGCAGGTGCTGCAAGTTCGACGGAAGAAATCACACCGACATTGCGAGAAATACAAAATAGAGGCTATCAAGATGCTTTTATTGTAGTATTCAAAGACGGGGAACGTATTACAACAGCAGAGGCTTTGCGAATTTTACAAAGCCGAAATTAAGTCATCACGTATGAAGATATCCAAAGAAATAAAAATTGCGATTGTTTCCATTGCAACAATTATAGCGTTCATTCTCGGAGCAAATTTTTTGAAAGGGCGAAACTTTTTTAAACCCGAAACAACGTTTTTTGCCTTTTTCGACAATGCCAATAATCTGACACCATCGGCTTCTGTGTTTTTCAGAGGCATGAATGTCGGACGTGTCACCCGCCTGGAGTTTACCGGTGCGGAGAATCCTCAAATTAGAGCAACAATCGTGATTAACGAGCGTTTAAGTGTTCCAAAAAATTCTGTTGCGCGCATTGCCGTAGGCGATTTGTTCGGAACAAGAATTATTGAGCTAATGTTTAGTGACGAAACAGAGTTTTTGAGAAACGGCGACACGTTGATTGGCGAAATAGAAACGGGTTTTATGGAAGAAATTGCAACGCAGCTAATGCCCGTTGCGAGTAGAGTCGAGAGTTTAGCAATATCTTTAGATTCGCTGGTCATGACGATGAATGCGATGTTCAACGAACAAGCACAACAGGAAATTCAAAACAGCATTCAAGATCTGAGCATATCGCTGAACAATGCGAGAAACCTAACCTCAACAGCAAATAGAATGCTGGCAGATCAACGCGAAAATGTGAACGAAATTCTCACAAATTTTGCAGAAATCAGCAATAATCTGAACAATGTAGATTTTGCAAGCACTGTGAACTCTCTGCAAAACACACTTGCTCAAGCCGACACGCTGATCCAACGACTAAACGAAGGTGAAGGCACATTAGGGCTGCTTTTGAATGACGAAAGACTTTACGAAGAGTTGACCAATTCTGCTGCAAATTTGAGCCGACTTTTGGAAGATTTGAAGACCAATCCGAGACGTTATGTAAATTTCTCGCTATTCGGACGAAATCGGGATTAAATCATGTTTACAATCGGTATTTTCGGACGACGAAATGTTGGTAAAAGCTCCCTCATCAACGCTCTGACTGAACAAAATTTAGCCATTGTTTCCGACATTGCCGGAACAACCACCGATCCTGTCAAAAAATCCATCGAATTGTCTCACATCGGAAAGTCTGTAATCATTGATACTGCAGGATTTGACGATGATAGTGAATTGGGCAAACAACGTATCGAAAAAACCAAACAGGTTTTACAAACCATCGACTTTGCGATTTTGGTTTTTAGCGAAAATCAATTTGGAAGTCATGAAAACGAATGGATTGAAAATTTTCAAACGTTTGATGTTCCCTTTATCATTGTTCACAATAAATGTGATTTGGAACCCGTAGGGGCAAATAATTATTTGCCCCTACACCACACCGTTATTGACGTTTCCGTAAAAGAAAAAATCAATTTGCAAGCAATTTTTGATGAAATAGTGTCGTCATTCCCGCGTAAGCGGGAATCCCATAGCAAGGGGGTTGCGGAACAAGTCCGCAATGACGGTCTTGTGGCTGATTTGATTTCCCCCAACGACATCGTAATCTTGGTTACCCCTATAGATTCCGAAGCCCCCGTTGGGCGTTTGATTTTACCGCAAGTGCAAACCATTCGTGCAATTTTAGACGAAAACGCCATCGCAATAACCTGCAAAACCGAGCAACTGCAACAAACTCTCAACACTCTAAAAACACCGCCCGCATTAGTGATTACCGATAGTCAGGCATTTGCAGAAGTGGAGGCAATTGTTCCAAAAGATTGTAATTTGACAAGTTTCAGTATTTTATTGGCTCGTCAAAAAGGCGATTTTTCAACCTACTTGAAAGGTACGCCACATATTGGCAAACTAAACGACGGTGACAAAATTCTCATTTTGGAATCGTGCACACATCAAAGCACCTGCGAAAATATTGCTCGTGTGAAACTTCCGAATTTGCTAAAAAAACAAACGGGAAAAACTTTGCAGTTTGACATTATCTCAGGATTATCTCCACTTCCCGATGACTGGGAGACTTATGCTATGGTATTTCAATGCGGTGCATGTATGATCACACAAAAACAATTGCACAACCGCCTAAAACCCTTTATTGACAAAGGAATTCCTGTATCTAACTTCGGTATGGCTTTCGCCTACTTGAATGGTATTTTCGAGCGTGCAGTGTCGTCATTGCGAGCGTAGCGAAGCAATCCCGTTGTCTTCTGGATTGCTTCACTGCTTTGCAGTTCGCAATGACGGTAAAAAAAAACGCTCTCATAAGCCGGGTTCTGTTTCTAATCTGTCATTTATCTCGACTTGCAATCACTTACAAACTCTATCGTTCGACCCCCCGTCGTCGCCCGAGCCCGGCTTAGCAGACGGTATATTTGAACTTTCAACCCATGAAGTTTACCCCAAGCGTTTGTCGCCAAACGTTGCGGGAGCTCTTACCTCCCGTTTTCACCCTTACTCTTCGATGCTTCGGCTATGCTCAGCACATCGCATCTTGAAGCGGTAATTTTCTGTGGCACTTGTTGTCGTTGCGTTGCAACGCCTTCCCGTTAGGAAGCATGGTGGCTCAGTGTTGCCCGGACTTTCCTCTGCAAAAAATTACAGCGACAGATCGGAGCGTTTTTTCTTATAGCACAAAGATAAGCAAAAAAGATGAAACTGCCAAATTTTTGTGGTAGCTCCTAATTTTTCACAATCCGCTGTATAATCACGTGTTCTCCGGTATAAATTCGAAGAATGAACATACCTTTGGGCAGAGCAGACATATCTAAAACAACATTGTTTGTGTCAAATCTTCGCTCGCTCACACGACGCCCTCGCAAATCATACACAACCACTCTGTCAATCGGCGTATCGGGCGATTGAATGTAAAGCCTATCCGTTACCGGATTTGGAAACACATAAACCATTTGCGGCTCAACGATTTCAGGAGTGATAGAAGTAGCCTGTGTTTCATTAACTGTGATGTTCAGCGCTATCGTTTCTGTACCGAAATTACTTGTTATTCTTGCAACGAGTTCGTTATTTCCAACAGACATTATTTGTCGGATTCTATGACTTATCGTGTCTTGCGTAGTTGAAACGAGTAGTTGATCATTGAAAAACAAATCAAGTCGTGTATGCCTATTGGCAGCAACTCTTACGTTTATGTCCTCGCCCATTTTGATAATTTGATTATCAACGTTTAGCGAGAAATACGGCGGAACAATAATATCCGGTATTTCGAACCTTGAACCTCTCGTAAACATAGCAAATCTTCCTGGCGGAATGTTGTTGAACTGCCAGTTTCCGCTTGTGATATCTATATGAGGAGGAAAAACATCGCAAGCTGGAAATGCGTTGTAATACCTACCGAGTGGCACACTTTGAACAAGTATATTTTGTGTTACTACATCAAGGTTTGAAACCGCTATCATAGCGTGCTCTCCATTTTGTGAATGCGTCCATCTCAATCTTCCTTGGTTTCCTGTGCCCACCCAGGCAGTTTGTGGAAATCTCATAGCAGGGTGTGTTGTTCTAAAATGAATAAGTGTGCTAAACACATTGAACAAGTTTTGGCGACGTGGGTCTTCCAATAAATCCCAAGGAATCGGCATTCGTCCCGTACGACACTCTTCGCCACCGTGATGCCCTTCGCCGGTGTAGCGATTATAACAAAAATTGATGGGCCAATGATAACCAATTTCGCCAAATTGCCAAATCATTCTTGGTCCGGGAGGCGTTGTAAGGAATATGTTTGCCGTGGCGGCCATACGTAGCAACATCTCTGTGGTATCTCTTGGGTTAGGATATCCGTGGTTATTGTGTCCCCATTGGTTACTATTATTCAAAACCCGATAAGGCACACGTTGCTCATCGTGGCTTTCCATATAAGAAATGAAATTTCTTCCTGAGTTCCAAGCATCAACAATATTATAACCACCTTGACCAGTTCCATCACTTGGCCAGCCCATTGCTAACTCAGAAAATGCCCGCCCTGTGTTTCTCCAAAACATCAAATCACACCAATACGACATATGATACTCTTCGTCACGATCTGAAAAATGTTCCATAATCAAAAAAGCGTTTGGATTTATCAGACGAACCTGAGATGCATACCAACACAGGTTGTTGATACGTTCCTGGTCGAAACGATTCCACTCTGCCATATTGCCGAGCGATTGCCGTTGTGTAAACCCTTTTGAAAGGTCGAAACGGAAGCCGTCCAATCTGAATTCTTCCATCCAAAACATAATCGCACGACGAACCATATAGCGTGTAAACGGACTGCAATGGTTGAAATTTTCTCCAACACTGAAAGGGTGGTTTGCAATTTCATTGTGATATGGGCTATTGGGAGAGGGGTATCCGGGTAGGCGATCTCCAGGTCCTTGCCTCCACATTTGCACCGTTGGCGAATTTCCAAAAGAGTGGCTGTAAACCACGTCCAAAATCACAGCGATATTTCTGCGGTGTGCCTCGTTGATAAATCGTTTCAATTGCTCTCTTGTGCCATAAGCCTTGTCAACTGCGAAATAAAATGCCGGATTATAACCCCAACTATCATTGCCGTCGAATTCGTTTAGAGGTAATAATTTAATTGCATTCACGCCAAGGCGTTGCAGATAAGTCAAGGTGTCAAGTAGGGTTTCAAACGACTCGTGATGCAAGAAATCTCTAATCAACAATTCGTAAATCACTAAGTTTTCGCGAGGTGGCGGCACAAAATTGGTTTCGATCCAAGGGAAAGCCGGTCGGTTGGTTTGCAATACACCTGCAAAACTGTTGCTTCGTGCACCTGCCGGAAACGGCGGAAAACTGTTGTTAACCGTTGGAGGAATCCAGTGGTCGTTCCAAGGGTCAAGTACTAATTTTGAAAAAATATCTGTCGTTACGATTGTATCATCAACAATGTATTGAAACGCATATTTTTTACCGGGCGTAAGCCCTGTAACTGTAAGCCAATAGCGGTCGCGAGGAAAGCGGTCGTTAGGGAAACCTCGCACTTCGCAAGGTCCTCCCACCGGTGGACTGCTATACCCGACATACCAATAATGACACAACATATTAACAACCAGATCAGCCGGCCAAGGAGAATTGCGTTGGCGTTTCATTTGAAACTCGGGTAGTAGCCGCCAATCGTTGAAATCTCCAATCACAAAAATGTGACTTTTATGCGGTGCGGAAACAATGAACGTTACCGCTGTTCCGCACTCGTGATAGTTTATACCGTCCGCAAAATCGTAAGGAATAATCGAGTCGAGCGTTTCGCCCCTTACTGCAAAAAAGATACGTTCTGTTTGAGTTAGCTCGCCTAATCTACCAACTAATGTTGCGGTGTAGGAGCCTATCGGAAAACTTCCCGAAAACGAAATTATTGTGTCGTTTGCCACTTCGGCAACACGCTCGCTGTTGATATAAATCGCCAGATTTGCGGGCTCGCTACTTTCTCCCGAAAACGTTATTTGCTCTCCTTCTACAAAAAGCCTATCGTTTGGTGGGGTTAGCATTCTCACGTTGAAGTCGGTTTCAAACACCGGAATAGAAATATCGTTGCCATATCCCGGCGGAAACTCCACATTACCTGCACCATTTCTGATAACGAGCATTATTTCCTGTACTCTTTCATCGGGGTCTGTAACATTATAAAATTCACGGACAGAATTAGGTATTACAAATCTCCACACATGCGTTCCGTACGATTCCGGCATACGTTCCATTCTAAGTTCTTCGTGAGTTGTTCCCCACGGACCGTCAGTTACACCGCCCGGGTTGAATACGTGATTCCATCTACCCGCCGTTGTAACCAATCCGGTGTGTACGTACAAAAAATTGTCTGCTCCACCCGTTCCTGTAAATCCTCGCATACTTTCGGGAACACCCGGAGCAGTTGCATCAAAATAGATATGTGTAGGACCGGGTGCTGCTTCTACAACGAATGCAGGGACAGTCCGAATGGCTTGTTGTGCTACAACGGCGATTCCGCAGAGGAAAAGTGCTAAAGTTAATAAAATCTTTTTCATATCAATCGATTTTTGTGTTATTTTTTTCAACGGCAATAGCAAACAGATTCCTCGCTACACTTCGCTTCGCTCGGAATGACAGCATTGCCGAGAAGAACAGCGAATAATTTTTGCTTGCGACAACGTCGCAAGCAAAAATTATTCTTCAGCTCCCCACTAAAAGGATGTCATCCCGAAAGAGCATAGCGACTGAGGGATCTGTTTGCTATTGTTTGTTATGTTCATTACAATTCTCAATTTTACTGCTTCACAATTCTAACAACACGTGTACCGATTCTCAACAAGTAAGTTCCGCTTGGCAGGTGGCTCACATCTATCGTGTTTTCTACGTTTAGGAATATCGCTACACGAACGCCCGACAGCGTGTATATCTCCACAGTTAATGGCTCACCGGATGGATTTTCAATGTACAAAATATCCCTTACCGGATTTGGATAAACCAATAATCGAGCATCGTCTGTTTCGAAAATTGATGTTGGTGGTTGCTCATTAACCGTAAACGTACGCTCTGCTGATGTATACGAATAGCCAACATCGTTCAATGCTACAACGTGGAATGTATGGTTACCGGCCGTTGTTGCTATCCACACAAACGACAATGTGTTTGTCGAAACAGGGTGTACAGCTGTTCCGTCAATATACAACCTCTTCGCAGCAGTTGTCGCATTTCCGGTTGCCGTAAACGTGATTGTGTCGCCAACGTAAATTTCAGTTCCGGTTGCCGGAGCAAGCGAAATCACAGCAGGTGCCGCCAAAGCATTGATGTTTATCGTTGCAAGTTGGCTGTTTTGACATTCAACCATTCCGCTCAAATCAACGGCTTTGAGGTAAAATACACTGTCGCCTCGAATCGGATTCAAATCCGAAAGTGTTTTTGTTGCACCGGTTCCGGCAGCAAATTCAATCATCAAATCTTCGCCGCTCGCATCACGATAAACTCTGTAAATAAACGCTTCGTTGTAATTCGTAATCGTGAATGTTGCCGTTGTCGCATTGAACGAAACATACACCGCAGATTCAACAATTGGTGTCGGTGGCGGCAAACAACTTGCATCACTTATAATTGCTACATTTAGGATTTCGTAAAGTGTGAAATTAACACCGGTCAAACCTGTTATACTCGTTACATCAATTGTGGCGGTGCGAGTTTCAAGATTTTCAACAGCTGTAAGTGTTACATAAGCTGATGTTTGTCCGGCAGGAATGATTATTGTTGTATTTCCTGTGAAATCGGTGCTTTCGAAATCCAGTGTAACCGTAAGTTCTGCGGTTGGGTGAGCAAACGGCACGGTTGCCACCACTCTCTTGCTATTTCCTTCGAAAATGCTTGCGCTGTCGGTGGTAAGAGTTACAACGGGGTTGTGAACGGTAACATTGTGGGATACAAGTGAATTTTCCGGTGCCCAAGGGTTACTCGCCATTCGATAACCTCCCGGGCTTACTGCACGAGCAGTGAATACAAACGTTCCGTTAGTATTCAATTCGTGGGCTCTGTAGTATCTACCGCCAACAAAATTTACATTTGCAGGAATAGTCGTAATTATATTGCCATCTCTCAAAAGTTCAATTGGGTAACGCTTGTCATTGACAGTGTCACGATACCAAACGTTGTCAAATCTAAGATGCTTTTCATATTCAAACGGAATACTTTCGCCGACATAGTAATTTACCACCCCACCGGCAATCCACAAACTTAAAGCAAAATCTTGAGTTAAATCTATCCAAAAATCACCGCCTGTTGTCAATCCTTCTTCTGCTCTAATCACAGAAAAGCCACCGTTTCCATCGCTATGGAAGAAATGGAAGCCCAATCCCATTGGACGGTCTGCCATCCAAGGAGCGAACGCTCCCAAGCCACCATCACTCGTTCCGGTTTCTATCAATTCACGGATATTTTGAATGTAAAATGTGTAAACACCGTTCTCGAAATCCATTCTGAATCTATCTATCATAGCAGGAATGCCCCAATCTGTAAAAGAAATGGTTTGATAAACGCCCGGATCCCGTCTGTATCGGTAAAACAGACGAATATACAAATTCTCGCCGGATGTCAAACACGCACAAAGGCTGAGCAAACTTGGGTCGAGAGTGATTGTCAGGCTTTCGTTGAGTGCTACAAAACCTAAACTTGAATTTGAATGAGAAACTGCATTCTCATTCGATGGACTTGTACAAGGCAATCGTTCAATTTCGACATTCTCCGAACTCACACAGCCGAAAGTGCTTGTAACAGATATTGCATAAGTTTGCGGAGCAAGTCCTGTTATGAGAATTTCAGAATTGAGAGCAACATTGTTTATTGTGCTGTCGCCAACTGTAACCGTGAACGGAGCGTTTCCGCTTGTTACCGTCACAGCAATACTTCCTGTAGCACAATGCGTATGCGTTGGAATTGCAGTAAATACTGGCAAGGGAGTCGTTCGAACAGGGAACACAGTGACGCTCCATTCACAACCCGATTCTGAAACAGTACCACCTATAATTGTACGGATTACTCCGAGGATAGTAGTTTGTGATATTACCGGAGTTTCGAACGTTGCAGAAGTTATGTGTTGGATCAACTCTCCACCATCTGCATCCGTTGAGTGAAGAGAATAAGTAAACAGCGTGTTGTCGAAATTAGTTATTGTAATCGTTGCCGTTGAGCCTACACAAGTACGGACATCATTTGGCACTATCGGTGTAGGTGGAGGCGTGCATTCGGTAACCGTAACACCAAACGGCGTTTGCATACAACCGTTGTTGTCGGCTACTTCAACCGTGAAATCACCGGCAGGAACTTCGATAAATTGAGTTGTTCCCAAATGAGCAGCGATGGTTTGCGTTGTTCCAACTTGAACACCTTCGTCATTTTTCAACACAACAGAAAACGGAAGTGCTCCATTATTTCCCGCTGTAACGGTAATAATACCGTAAGGTATAAAAGGTGAAGACTGCTGAGTCATTTCAGCTGTAGCACCGGTAGGTACAGCATTCACGGTCAGAGCGTGTATCGGCGGAGAAACTCGACAGCCATCGGGCAAACTCATATCAATAGCAACAAGCGTGAATGCGCCTACCGCCAAATGATTCGGAATGGTCAATACGTTGTCATCTTGTTCAATACCGGTTTGGGCTATATGTGCACTGTTGTACAGTCTGTAAGTTATTCCGTCAGACCAATTGGTGATGGTAAGCGTTGTGCCAAATCCGTAGCAAGTTGTGCCCACTGTAAGTTGCGGTTGAGCAGGTATTTCCGCACAGTCGGATAGAGCAACTTCAATGTTTGTCACTTCGTAAATTTGACAGCCTGCAGGATTTCCTGTTGCCGTGATAACAGCACGATACACACCGGCATAAAGATTAGAAAATTCTACGGAAGTTACAACTCCCGTTTCTGTGCCGATTTCTACATTTCCGGCATCGAAAAGAGTTATATCGAACGGACCAACGCCCAACGATCCGGCTGTAAACAAAATACGTCCTGTGTTTTCTCCGATATTTGTCGGAGTAATAAGTGTGTCAAAATCGCTTGGAGCCTCGACCACAACAACGTTTATCGGAGTTCTTGCCGACACATCGCAGCCCAAAGATAGCGAAGGAACTCGCACTTGCAAGAAAAATGAAGCATTTGCTGAAAACGGCTCTGCCGGTGTGATTGTTCGTGTTGTTGCATCAAATTCTGTTGTCAATTCTGTGCCACCCGTTGCTGTTGTCCAAAGTGTGAAAATCGGATCAACATAATCGGCAAGATTAGTAATTTCAAAAATTACTTCAGTTGCATTTCTACAAACATTACCGATTGAAATAGCCGGTGCTGTCGGAGGTGGACAACCGTAGTCAATATCTCTGATGAAAACCTGTACTTCTTCAGAAAGTGTAAATGTAACTCCCGAGGGTCCTGTTGCCGACAACATACCTATGTTTACTGATCTTTGCGGAAATTCATTTTTAGTACGATCATCGTATGCGGTAAGTGTTGTATATGCCGACGTTTGTCCGGCAGGAATGGTTATTGTTGGACTTCCTGTAAAATCGGTGCCCTCAAAATCCAGTGTAACCGTGATTGCGGTGGTTGGATGAGCAAACGGCACACTTGCCACCACTCTCATGCTGTTTCCTTCGAGGATGCTTGCACTGTCTGCTGCGAGGGTTATCGTTGGATCGAAAACTCTGAAAGTCGCAGTGTGTATTCTTCCGGTAGGAGGAGTTTCAACATTGCTAACTTGTGCCTGCCATACTACTGCCATTTGTAAATTGTACTCTCCTGGTCCATCTAAATTATAAGCCATTTGAAGGATGTCTGTACCGGTCCAAGCCGTTTGAGTTCTTGTCCAAGCGTTATCTGTCGATCCTACTCTTTCACAGTGATTCATAGCAATTCTACTCCATTCTGTTTCCGGATTTGCAGTATTCGTTATTCTGTAAAAAACTGCGAATCTATGCCATAATTCTGTACATGGATCGCCACCGCTCCAAGCCCTACCTCTTGCCCAAGAGAAAATAAGCGTAGTAGGTGTGCCAAAGTCATGAGAATTAAAATTTTGCGTAAGAGGGAAGGTTTCATTACTTGCACCCCAATTAATACCATTCAAATTAAACGCTACATTAGTGGTAGCATTCACCTGTAAAAATACTCCGGCAGGTCCTTCGCCTAATGCCTGTACTGACGACGTCACTACTAACGTCATCGCAACTAATGTTAATAATTTTTTTTTCATATCGGTTATTCTTTAATGATTTGTTACTCTTTAATCCATCGCAAAACGACATCACCAACTCTCAACATGTATAATCCCGCAGGAAAATTTGATACATCAATCCTCGTTTCTTCGCCGGTTGTTCTAAACGTACCGACCAGTCGTCCCAACATATTGTAAATCGTAATCTCCGTTCCGATTGGTAGAGGCACACTGCCGTGCGTATCTGCAGACACAACCACATAGTTTGTCGCAGGGTTGGGAAACACCTGTAGTAGAGGTGCACGGTTGTGAGTCTCTACAATGTTTGTACTAGCTGTGACGGTAAAATCAACAACATCTAAAACTCTAAATCCAAAACGATTCATCGCAACAGCGGTAATCCAATTATTGCCTGGCTCTGTTGGCGTAAATTGTATCGTTTCCGAAAATGTTGGATTGGCAATCGAAAATGTCCTTAGTAAAACATGGTTATGATAAACAGAAACCGAATCGGCGTAGTCTCCACTGATTCCGAAAGATGCTTGTACATTAGGATTTAGTGTGAGATTATTTTTTGAAATTGTAATGCTTGGTTCTACAATATCTCCGTGCACAATTCGAAACGTTGCAGATACCCACTCTGTCGGCTCGGTTATTCCCGCTATGCCTGTTTCTTGATGCCGTTCTCCTATTTGCAGTTCGTAATCACCCTCGCCATTCCAAGTATCTGCTTCGGCAAGAATGTCGATACTGCTTGGTCTTCCAACTTCTTGGAGATACTGGTTAGACTGTCCCGGAATTCCTGAAACCCATTCCATCAAAAAGGGAGTCCATGCAGTGGTCTCACCTGTATTTACGTTACGTATTCGATAAAAAATTTTCTGTTTGTTGTTCAAGTCACCCGATCCCACAGACCTGAAAGAAACAATAGTCAAAGAAGTCGGTATGGCTAAGTCAACACCATCCAAAGAGGAAGACACGGCACTATTGAGAGATCCCGCACTTGGGTCCCAAATGGTTGTATTGATACGATACAGAGTTGTTCTTTCATTTACGGAAAGGTATACACCCGCTGGTCCGAACCAGCCTGTCTGCTGTGTGTACGAAGTGGTCGCGAATAAGACCGCAATCAAAACTAAGGTAGTTCTGGCTTTGCATTTCAAAAAGGTAGTCATAGTCTTTATCAAAGGTTACAATTATTTGTTTCTAAACTAACGGCTTATTTACCGCACCACAAATATAGGCATTTTTTTTGAAAAAAGCAATTTTTTTTTGATTTTTTTTTAGGATGTCTATACTTTGATTGTGCCAATTTCGGAACTTTAACAATTTTTAAGGATTTTTAACACTTTTTAGGTTTTTTTTTCGAAAAAAACATCGTAACTTTGTGGCGTCAAAATATATCAAAAATTTACGTCATGGAAGAAAATACCTACAACGACCGAAAAGTTTACAGTTTGAGCGATGTTGCACAAAGCTTGAAGGGTGTGATTGAACAAAACTATGTTCGGGATTTCTATGTTAAGGCTGAAATTTCAAAATTAAACTACTATCCTCACAGCGGACATTGCTATCCCGATTTGGTCGAAAAATCCGGAGGACGAATCACAGCACAATTGCGATCTACAATTTGGTCGAGTGATTATTTTCGTATCCAAAAAAAGTTTGAGGAGGTTACCGGAAATTCACTTTCGGATGGACTTCAAGTGCTCTGTTTGGCACGTGTAACATTTCATCCGAGTTACGGGCTTTCGTTGCACATTAAAGATGTCGTGCCGGAATACTCGTTAGGCGAATTGGCGAAAGCTAAGCAAGAAACCATTGCACAACTTCAGAAAGACGGCGTTTTTAATCTGAACAAAACACTCGCTTTTCCGTTGCTTCCGAAGCATATTGCTGTTGTTTCCGTGAGCACGAGTAAGGGTTACGAAGATTTTATGAGCATTATGAAACAGGCTCCACATCCGATCAGCACATATCTTTTTCCTGCTTTGTTGCAGGGCGATGGTGCGATTTTATCGATTTCCGAACAACTCAAAAAAATTGCAACTATGCACGAACACTTTGATGCTGCTGTAATCGTTCGAGGCGGTGGAGGCGATGTCGGGTTGAGTTGTTACGACAACTATGGATTGGCCTCGTTGGTTGCAAATTTTCCGTTGCCGGTTATCACGGGAATCGGGCATTCGACCAACGTTACGGTTTCTGAAATGGTAGCATATTATGCTGCAATTACGCCGACAGATACCGCAAATTTTTTACTTGAAAAACAATTGTCTTTTGCAGATAAATTAGAGTATTTTCAAAATAACATCGCCGGATTTGCAGGACAAACACTAACTTTGGCACGCCAAAACATTCAACTGACCAAAGAAAAAATCCGTTTGTTAGACCCAAAAAACATCTTGAAACGAGGTTTTTCTTTAACCACAAAAAACGGCAAACTTGTGAAATCGTCGAAAGGATTGAAACAAGGGGACGTACTTAAAACGATGTTTAGTGACGGGGAGGCAACGTCTATCATTAAATAGACCGTCATTCCCGCGTAGGCGGGAATCCCCCAACGAAGGGAGCGGTCAATTGCAAGGAGATTTCCGCCTACGCAGGAATGACAACCAAAATCAAAAACTATGAAAAAAACTTACACCGAAGCCTACGCAGAACTTCAAGCCTTAGTGAGACTTTTGGAAAATGCCGAAATCAGCGTTGACGAACTCTCCGAAAAAATCAAAACTGCCACCGAACTTATCAAAATCTGTGAAGAAAAGTTAACTGCCACAGAGATTGAAGTTGGCAAAGTTATTCAAGGGTTGAGCGAATGATTAAATTCTATCGGCACTAAACTTTCGAGGAAGCAACCGAAACACAATGGCTAACAGCAACAAAAATCCGGCTAAAAAGAACGCAATACGTCCGATATAATCACCGAATCTCACGTAAAACGTGATTTGGTCGTTGGCTCTGACTTTTTGCACAATCACATCTTTTGTCCAGTATTGTGTCGGTTGTAGAAAATCGCCCCGCTGATTGATAAATCCGGAAATTCCGGTGTTGGCAGAACGTGCGATATCTCGACGTGTTTCGATGGCTCGCAATTTGGTGTATCGTGCAATTTGGCGGTGTCCGGGTGTATCGCCCCACCAACCTTCATTGGTCATTATCGTTAAAAATTCTGCACCATTTCTGACAAATCCGGTTACAAAATCCCCAAAAATCAATTCGTAACAAATTACTGCTGAAAATGGTGGTGTGCCGTATATTGAGTGAAACACTTTGCGTTCGGCACTTATACCAAGCGTTCCGATAGTTCCACCTAAATCAAGTGCCAATTTTTCTAAAAACGGAAATTTTCCTACAAACGGCATAATTTCTACACCCGGTGTGAGTTTTGATTTGTAGTACATTTCGGAAAGATAATTTGCACCCACAAGCAAAGCGGCATTATGTCGTTCATAATGGATGTTGCCAAATTGTCGAGAGGCAAGTGTTGGCTCGGGAACTAATCGCCACGTGGAAAGTCCTGCCATCAATTCCAAACTATCAAACTCAGACAAAAATTCTTGTATCTTTATTATACTTGGCGAATACTGAATGCGATGCTCCGCAACAAATTCTTGAATCATACTTTCGGGCGTTATGATCAAGCGTGTGTTTGGCGTAACTTTTTGTCGGGCTAAATTCAACATTCGTTCGGTGGCTTCAAGCGGACAGATTTTATACTGCTCTTTGTACGGATCTATATTGGGCTGAACAACAACGACTTCTACTTTTCGATCGCCTCGCTCTTCGAATGTTTTGTACATTATCACGGAAATAATTATTGGAAAAACAATTATCGCCAACGGCACATATTCTTTCCAATTTAGCCTTGAAAAAATCTTTGCATCATAGCGTTTTTTTATCATCGAAAACAGTACGATATTTGCGAACCAAACCCAGACCGAACCACCCAAAGCACCTGTAAATTCATAGAATTGGACAACTTGTGGTAACCACGCAAATACATTTCCGAGCGTGAGCCAAGGCCACGATAAATCCCAGTCAAAATGAAAATACTCAAACGCCGTAAAAAACACTGCAAAAACCCACAAACAATCTCGTCCTCGAAACGCATGTTTTTTCGCAATGTAATAGAAATAGGCCATCAGCGCCATAAGCGAACTATTGGTCAAAAAAGCCAAAACAGCCACAGGTGTAGCGTTCCAAACCCACCATGTTGTAAAAACATTCCAAACTAAAAAAGCCAAGAATGCATAGCCGTAAAATCGTTTGCCGTTTTTGCGTTCCGGCGTCTTTTCTAAATCGGAAAACACCCAAAAAAGAGGAATGAACGCAACAAAAACCAAAAAAACTGTAAACGCTGACGACCAAGCCACGCCTAAAAGGAGTCCGGTCAAAACGGCTAAAGCCAAACGCAATTTTGTACTCATAATTCGGAAAAGATAGTTACTTTCCCACAAAGATACGAAAAAAATTGCTATCTTTGCAAAAAAAATCACCATGTTTACACCAAAAAACATCGAACAAATTGAAAAGCGCGGAATTACAACCCAAGAAATCGAAGGGCAATTGGCGGTTTTTGTTAAAGGATTTCCATACACGAAATTAGTGCGTTCTGCCTCGAAAAATGACGGGCTCGAAGTATTTGATGTAAAACAAATCGACAGGTTGTTGGAGAACTACAAAACCAAAACAGGAGGTCGAAATATCATCAAATTTGTTCCGGCTTCGGGTGCTGCATCACGCATGTTTAAGCAACTTTCCGAATTTCGAGCAACATACAAAATCGACGAAGATAATTCTGCTTTGTTTGAGAAAAAAGACCCGCAATCCATGTATTATTTTTTCGAAAACATCCGCAGTTTTGCATTTTTTGATACCTTGAAAAAAAACATGGAAGAAGCAGGAAAATCTATCGAAACCTGTTTGGAAAACAAAGACTACAACGAAATTTTAGATGCTCTTTTATTGGAATCCGGATTGGACTATTTGAATTTACCCAAAGGATTATTGCATTTTCACAAATATGCCGATGGCGTGAGAACCGCATTAGAAGAGCATTTGGTGGAAGGTGCAGGCTATGCGGAAAGTGACGGAACAGTCAAACTGCATTTCACGGTTTCGCCCGAACATTTGGAAAAATTCAAACAACTTGTCGAGCAAATTTTACCGAGTTACGAAACAAAATATAAGGTCAAATACGACATTTCGTATTCAGTGCAAAAACCTTCTACTGACACGATTGCTGCGACATTGGACAATCAACCGTTTTTGACTGAAAACAAAGATTTGCTGTTTCGTCCGGGTGGACACGGTGCTCTGATTGAGAATCTGAACGACTTAAAAGGCGATTTGATTTTCATCAAAAACATTGACAATGTTACCACTGACAGGAACCGAGTGCCGACAATTACCTACAAAAAAGTTATTGCAAGCCACTTGATTGATTTACAAAATCAAACGTTCGAATATCTGAGAGCACTTGAAAACCCTGACATTTCTGACGAACTGTTAACCGAAATTTTTCATTTTGCGTGGAAAAAACTGCATATTGCGTTCCAACAGTTTTCGAGTTTTTCTCACGAGGAAAAACGCAATGTTGCCATTCAAAAACTTAACCGTCCGATTCGCATTTGCGGTATGGTCAAAAACGAGGGAGAGCCCGGCGGGGGACCGTTTTGGACGAAGAACTCCAACAACGAAATTTCTTTGCAAATTGTAGAATCGTCGCAGATCAATCCAAGCAATCCGCAACAACAAGAAGTGTTGCAAATGGCATCGCATTTCAATCCTGTGGATTTGGTCTGCGGGGTACGAAACTACAAAGGTGAGTTGTTTGATTTGAAACAATACATCGACCCCGAAACAGGATTTATCAGTGAAAAATCGCATGGCGACAAAACGCTAAAAGCCCTTGAGCTTCCCGGACTTTGGAACGGAGCAATGGCAGACTGGATTACGGTTTTTGTAGAAGTTCCGATCGCTGTTTTTTCGCCGGTGAAAACGGTTAATGACTTGCTCAGGAGGGAGCATCAGAATGTTTAAATTTGTTTAACGAAGATTTTCAACGCACATCAGCAGTTACTCAACAACAAAAATGGAGCGAATTTCAATGTTAGGAGAATTGTAACTGTTAAAAGGGCTTTGCACCACTCCGTTTCTCCAAAGGCGAGCATTAACGAATGCGTTTTCTTCGCTTCCAATTACGTACACATCGTTGCCGACTACAAAAACAGATCGAGTTCTTCCATCGTTGATTCTGTTAAACGGTAAATCTTGTACAATACTATTTTTCCAAAATCGAGGATGAAATCCTATTGAAGAAGATCCGTGCATAAAGCCCCCTGCCACATATACATCGCCATTGGACACGAAAACGGAGGTAGCACTTGTAGAAGGAGTTCCATAGATAAGGTTTTCTACGCCACTTCTCCAAAGAGTGGCAAATTCTCTAACATGTCCAACGACAAACACCTCGTTTTCATGTACAAAAACAGAGTTGGCGGCAGAACGAAATTCCGTAAGATGTTGCATTACGCCATTTTTCCAAACAGTTGCTACGGTTCCTACATTTGCCTTTTCGACGGTTCCAGCCACATATACATTGCCATTGGCTACGAAAACAGAAGTCGCTGTCCCCCGATTGGAGGTATCGGTAAGATGTTGTGTTACGCCGTTTTTCCAAAGTGTTGGAATTCGGGAATATCTCGCAATAGGTACAGTACCTGACTCAAAAACGAACATAACAGTATCCACTACTATGGTATGTCCTGCTACAAAAACATCGTTATTATACACAAGCACAGAATTGGCGCTTGTCCTCCATCCTCCACGACTTTCGCTGTCGGGAAGATATTGTGCTATACCGTTTTTCCAGAGCCTCGCAATCCCAGTCCCGAGCCCTTTGATTTCCTCCTCATGTCCAACAACAAAGACATCGTTGCCAGATACAAAAACGGAAGTAGCCGCAGTCTGCCCTCCCTGTTTCCAATCTGTAAGATGTTGTATTACTCCATTTTTCCAAATTGCGGCAGCTTCTCCTCCTCTGTGAGGATCCGGATTCCGAATCGAACCAACTATATAGACATCGCCGGATCTTGGGCTGCCTAACCGCCATGTAGTGTCAAGGTTATCTCTATTGTAATACCCTTCATCGCTACAACTTGTAATAGCAAACATCATTGCCATCAAAATTAAATAATTTATTGCGTTTTTTTTCATTGTAATGCTATTTATGATTATTAAAACTTGTGAATTATTACTCAACGACAAAGACAGAATTAGCCTCTACCAATCTACTATGCAGACCACCGGTAAGATGTTGTATTATGCCATTTTTCCAAAGTACAGCTGTACTATGCCCTTGACCCAAAGAGTCTGTAAATTCTGTACGTCCCACTACATACACATCATTACCACGCACGAAAACAGAATTAGCTACCGATCTTTCTGCTCCGGCAAGATCAAGATTTTGTATGATACCGTTTTTCCAAAGCCTCGCATACCGCAAATCTTCATGTCCCGCAACGTACACATCACTGCCTGATACAAAAACAGAATTAGCTTCTGCCCAAGTAGTCCCATCGTTTAGGATTTGTGCTACGCCATTTTTCCACAGTACAGCAAATTCACCTACACTTCCAGCGACATAAACATCATTGTCAACAACAAAAACAGAGTTTGCCGACACCCATCTATCCCACAAACCGTCGGTACGATGTTGTACCATACCGTTTCTCCAAAATACAGCAGTAATATACGCCAGACCGGAGGGGTATCTGAATATTCTATGACCCACTACATAGACGTCATCATTGTATACAAAAACGGAATTAACGAATGAGTTTTCAGCATCTTCAAGCTCTTGCACTACTCCGTTTTTCCAAAGTCTTGCAAAACGTCCTTCACTCCCGGTTACAAACACATCACCACCGGAAACAAAAATGGAATTTACTTCGGCATTATTAGGATTGGTTTGGTCATTGAAATGCTGAGCAACACCATTTTTCCAAACCGTGGCAAGTTGTGGTCTGTCCCGAAGAACGGTTCCTGCCACATATACATCGTTGCCATACACAAAAACAGAACTAGTTAAGTTCTGCGATGCAGATAAAAACCAATGCGTATCGGTAAGATATTGTACGACACCATTTTTCCAGACCACAACATTAGCGTCATCGCGCCCTACCACAAATACATCACCCGATCTTGGGCTACCTAGTCTCCAAGTTGTATCAATTCTATTTGGATCGTCGTGCCCACTATTACAGCCTGTATTAGCAAATACTATTGTTATCAAAATTAAATAATTTGTTAGATTTTTTTTCATTGTTTTTTTTGTTTTTTGTTTATATTATTTCGATTTTGGCAATAAAAAAGCGTGCGAATGACTGTACGCTGAAAGGTTTTCCACAACCCGAAATATACACAACCAAACGCACACAGAAATGTGCATTTAGCCCAATGTATATTCTAATCTTGAAACTTGTGGAAATTTTTCAGCAATTAGGCATTAAGCGACACAAAGATACAAAAAAAAATGATCAATTAAAAAAAAAAACCGTATCTTTGCGGAAAAATCACATCAAAATGACACAGATAGTATTAAAAGAAGGCATTGACAATATGCAAATGAGCGTATTGATGGGACTTTTTGATTCGTGGAATGTGAGAGCAGAAGTAACGGCTGAAAAAAAAGTCGAAAGCAAAAGCTTTTCTCAGCGTTTTACAAAAACTCGCGGTATGTGGAAAGATTATGATATTGATGCAAAACAATTGCGTCGAGATGCTTGGGGAACAGAAAAACTGACACCTCAATGACACTTTTAGATACAAATATCTTTATTGAAATTTATCGTGGCAAAGATTTTTCATATATTCCAAACTTAAAACTGTATCAATGGGAATAGTTCCAAAATTCCTACAAAAAAACGACACAGTAGCACTCGTTTGCACAGCACGAAAAATTGAACATTCGCTGGTTGAAAATGCTCGAAAACACTTTGAAAGCTGGGGATTTCAAGTAATCGTTGGCGAATCGGCAACGGCAGAGTATTTTCAATATTCGGGTGATGATGAACTGCGAGCGAGAGATTTTCAAACACAGTTGGACAACCCAAATGTCAAGGCGATTATTTGCCTGCGTGGAGGTTTTGGAACGGCTCGAATTGTTGACCGATTAAATTTTTCCGAGTTTGTGAAACATCCGAAATGGATTGTCGGTTATAGCGATGTAACGGTTATTCAGAATCACGTTTTGAAAAATTTTGGTGTTGCTTCGCTTCATGCCGAAATGCCGTTGAAATTTCCAATTTTTGGCACGGATTACAAATCCGCGCCAGCGAACGAAAGCTTGGAAGCCTTTAAAAATGCGCTTTTCGGAACATTCGAACCGTTTTGTCTTCAACCGAACTCGCTTAATAAATTTGGTTCGGCAAAAGCCGAGTTGGTCGGTGGAAATTTGGCAATTTTGTGTAGTTTGTTGAGAAGTTCATCCGAAATAGATACCGAAGGAAAAATCTTGTTTTTGGAAGATGTCGGCGAATATCTTTACGCTATTGACCGAATGATGATGACCTTGAAACGTGCAGGAAAACTTGAAAAATTAGTCGGCTTGGCGGTTGGTCAGTTTACAAACTTGAAAGACAACGAAGCTTCGTTCGGAAAAACCGCTTACGAAATTGTTGCCGAACATGTTGTCGATTACGATTATCCTGTGATTTTCGATATTCCGGCGGGACATTGTGAAATCAACAAAGCACTGGTTTTTGGTGGAATTTATACAATGAATGTGTCAGAAAAATTTGCGATAATGTGCCTGTAGGGGCGTATTGCAATATGCCCCTACAGGTATTGAAATGTCTTTTCGGGGTTCGATTTCAAATCGTAAACATGTTGCTTCAAAAGTTCTGCCCATTTTCGATCGTTGAAACGTTTGTCGAAGGTAGAGTAGGGAATAGGCTTTCCGAAGATTATTTGAATTGGTTTTCCTTCGAAGTTGAACATCTCGTCCACTAAAAACAATTGCTCGATATTGAACTTTATGCCTAATTTTTTTCGCCAATATGCCCAGTTGTAGAAACGGTTGGAATTGCGTGCATCAATGTAGGTTGGAATGATGTCGCGTTGATTTTTTCGTGCCTGTGTGATAACCGTGCTTTTCCAGTCCAAGTCACGAATTTCTTTGTTTTTTTGTCGGCGTGAACATAATCCTGCCGGGAAAAACAAAATCAAACGGTCGCTTGCAAAAGCGTCAGTCAAGTTTTTGCTGTTTGGTGAATTTTTACCGTATTTATTAATTCCGACAAATACCGGTTGTAGATTAACCAACAGTGTCAAAACATCATTGACAGGAAACAACACATCGGGTCGGATTTGCCCAACTGTGCTGATCAAAGCAACGCCGTCTAATCCGCCGAGCGGGTGGTTTGCAGAAATCAAAAATCGTCCATCCCTCGTGATATATTCTGTCCCCTCAAGAGTTAATTGCGGATTAAATCTTTTCACAACTTGTGTAGCAAAATCAACACCGTGAACATCACGATTGATGTGCATAAACTCGTTCACTTGGTCAACATGCAACAATCTGCTCAACCAATTATATACAAATCTTGGCAGGATTTTTGCAAGTTTCGGACTTTTTGATGCGATAAATTTTTTGAGATCTATATGGGGTGTTGACACGGTTTTAAGTTTGATTGGTTTGGCAGTTACAAAGATACGAAAAATTTGTAAATTCAAAAAAAAGTTGAAATTTTAACACTTTTTAAGTTTTTTATTCGGGATTTTTCGTGTAACTTTGCAGAAAAATTGAGATATGCAAAATCTTACACCAGTGAGCAAAGGCGAAGTTGCTATTTATCAGCCTGATAATTCCATTCATTTGGAAGTTTTAACGGATCAGGAAACCGTTTGGCTTACGCAGGCACAGATGGTAATGCTTTTCAATAGAGACAAGTCTGTAATATCAAGACACATAAGAAATATTTTTGACGAGAGCGAGTTGGAAAAAGAAGCAACTGTTGCATATTTTGCAACAGTTCAAAATGAAAAAGGCAGACAAGTAGAACGTTTGCTTGAGTACTATAATCTTGATCTTATCATATCCATTGGATATCGTGTAAAATCCAAGCAGGGCATTCTGTTTCGTCAATGGGCTACACGAGTTTTGAAAGAGTACATCATCAAAGGTTATGCCATTAATCAACGCCTCGAACGCATTGAAGAACGAATATCAAATACGGAACACCAAATAAACTTCTTTGTAAAAACAGCACTTCCACCTGTCGAAGGAATTTTCTATGACGGACAAGTTTTCGATGCTTATGCTTTTGTCTCCGACTTGATAAAATCTGCGAAAAAATCTATAATTCTGATAGATAATTATGTTGATGAATCCGTATTGTTGCTACTTTCCAAACGCAAAAAAAATGTATCGGCAAAAATTCTAACAGCAAATTTTAATCAAAGTTTGAAACAAGATTTATCCAAGTACAACGCCCAATATTCACCAATAAAAATAGAAAAATTCACAAAATCGCACGACCGTTTTTTAATTATTGATGATACGCAGATATATCACATAGGAGCATCGCTAAAGGATTTGGGCAAAAAATGGTTTGCGTTTTCGAAAATGAAGCAGTTGCCACTATCATAGATTAAAACGACCATAGCAGTGGCAACACGAATATCATTACAAGTGCAAAAATAAGCTGCAGCGGCAAGCCCACTTTGACGTAATCCATAAACGAGTAACGCCCTGCCGACATGACCAAAGCATTGGGTGGCGTGGAAAACGGACTTGCAAAACACATACTTGCCGCAACGCAAACCGCAAACAAAAACGGATACGGACTTACGCCAAGCTCTAATGCCGAACGCACGGCTATTGGAGCAAAAAGTACGGCTGTTGCTGTATTACTGATAAACATCGTGAGTATTGAAGTGGCTATATAAATTCCCGCCAAAAGAGCCAATGGGCCGTAACTTCCTAAATTACCGACTAATGTTTCGGCAATGACTTCGGTAATCCCCGTTTTTTCAAACGCTATCGACATTGGTAGCATAGCCCCAATCAGGACAACCACTTCCCAATTAATGGTTTTGTAGGCTTCCTCAACGTTGCGAAAACACTTTGTAAGTATCATGCCCATTGCCGCTAAAAGCACGGCAATAACCGGAGGAACTATATTGAATGCAAGCATTGCAACCATTGCAAGCATAATAGTAGCAGCGATCGGAGCTTTTTCGTCAAACGTAACTTTTGAAGCTTCAACTTGTGGCTCGCCTATGACAACCCACTCAGATGTTTTATGTTTTAAGTTTGCAATATCACTCCATTTGCCTTGAGCTAAAAGTATGTCTCCGGCTTGTATTTTTTCGTTTCCTACATCTTGTACAATATAGTCTTTTTTACGGTGAATCCCTAAGATGTTCACTTTTCGATTTTCACGAAAACCGCATGCTTTCACAGGTTGGCCGATGAGTTGCGAATCAAAAAGCACCACGAGTTCGACAATTCCGATTTCGTCAAATCGGTTTTTACCGCCAAAGGTGGGCTGTGCATCGTCTTTTGACTCATCTAACATGTATGATTTCGTTTCGGTTATGAAGTTCCGAATTTGTTTGAAAGATCCGGAAAGATACAGCACATCATTTTCCAAAACAATTGTATCGGGACCAACTTGTTTTTGCTCAACTGTTCGCAAAAGCGGATTCAAACCGGCAGAACGACGTCGCAATTCCAAAACATTCAGATTGTATTTTTTCGGAAGTTCCAAATCTCGCATCATTTGTCCAATCAACGTAGAACCTCGAACTGCCCGCACACGAACTAAATTTTGATACAATTGATATTCGTTCGCCAAATCTTTGAGAGATTTTGATTTTTGAATATCGCTCTCACTTTCGGTTTTGTCTAATAATTTGCTGAGCGGAAGCAGTACGGCTATACCGATCGTCATGGTAATTAAACCGATTGGCAAAAATGAGAAAAACCTAAGCCCATCAAAACCGGCATCTCGCAATGCTCCGTCAATGACTAGATTTGCAGGTGTTCCAATTAAGGTAAGCATCGCTCCCAAAGTACTTGCAAAAGCCAAGGGCATTAGAAAACGACTTGGACTTAGTTTTGCGGCAATGGCTAAACTTATCACAATCGGCATCATCATGGCTACCGTGCCGGTATTACTCACAAAACCTCCGATAACACCGGTAATCAGCATAATCAGAATAAATAATTTGGTTTGATTGTCGCCTGCCAAATTTAAAATCTTCCGACTGATAACGTTAGCCAAACCGGTTCTGAAAATCCCTCCACCAACGATAAACAGTCCGATCATCATAATCACAATGGGATTTGAGAAGCCGGAAAGAGCTTCGGTAGGTGTTAATATTCCAAACAGTACTAAAGAAATAAGCATCAGCAATGCCACCAAGTCCGAACGAAGTCTCCCGCTTATAAAAAGTGCGATAGTCACAAACAATATGGCAAGAGTGATGGTCATGGATTTTCAAATTTTTTTGCAAAAATACGAAAAAAATTGTATCTTTGCAAGTTAAAAATCGACATACCATGTTTCAAAATTTATCCGATAGATTAGACAGAGCATTTAAGGTGCTAAAAGGCGAAGGAAAAATCACCGAAATCAATGTTGCAGAAACGTTGAAAGAAGTTCGCAAAGCATTGTTGGATGCCGACGTGAGCTACAAAATCGCCAAGCAATTTACTGAAGATGTTAAGCAAAAAGCACTTGGACAAAACGTGCTTACGGCTGTTTCGCCAAGTCAGTTGATGATCAAAGTCGTTCATGACGAATTGGCTGAATTGATGGGTAGTAAAGCCGTTGAGATAAATCTCAAGGGTAGTCCGTCGATCATTTTGATGTCGGGTTTGCAAGGTTCCGGAAAAACCACGCATACTGCGAAATTAGCGAGCTTCATCAAATCCAAAAAAGGTCGCACGGTATTGATGGTGGCTTGCGACGTGTATCGTCCTGCGGCGATCAATCAGTTGCACGTGCTTGGCGAACAAATTGGTGTGGAAGTTTTTTCAGACGAAAATGAAAAAGATCCGGTAAAAATCGCAAAAAAAGCAATTGCTTACGCTAAGGAAAAAAATATCCAAACGGTTATTGTCGATACAGCCGGACGTTTAGCGATTGACGATGCGATGATGGACGAAATTTCAGCCATCAAAAAAGCAATAAATCCGCAGGAAACTCTGTTTGTGGTGGATTCCATGACGGGGCAAGATGCGGTGAATACGGCAAAAGCGTTTCACGATAGACTGAATTACGAAGGTGTAATTCTTACAAAATTAGACGGTGATACGCGTGGTGGTGCGGCTCTAACGATTCGTTCGGTGGTCAATGTTCCGATAAAGTTTGTTGGTATTGGCGAAAAAATGGAGGCTCTGGATGTGTTTCATCCTGAGCGAATGGCGGACAGAATCTTGGGAATGGGCGATATTGTTTCGCTCGTGGAAAAAGCACAAGAGCAGTTCGATGAAAAAGAAGCCCAGCGTTTGAGTAAAAAAATTCATCAAAATACATTTGACTTTAACGATTTCTACAAGCAAATCCAGCAAATCAAAAAAATGGGTAACGTGAAAGATTTGATGGGCATGATTCCTGGTATGAGCAAGGCTATGAAAGACGTTGAGGTCGGTGATGATGCGTTCAAAAATATTGAAGCCATTATTCAATCCATGACACCGAAAGAACGTGAGAATCCGAGTCTTTTGAACGGACAGCGTCGCAAGCGTCTCGCGGACGGAAGCGGAACAAACATCGTGGAAGTTAACAAGCTCATCAAACAAGTCGGCGACATGCAAAAGATGATGAAATCTATGTCGGGCGGGAAAGGTATGGCGATGATGAATGCCATGATGGCGAAAGGGAAACGGTAGGGGCGGGGTTCGCTCTCGCCTCCAATGTCGTTCAGTTAAGGCTGAAAGCCTTGTTACCATTAGCATCGGGCAACGCCCTATGTGTTGGATTTGCTTCGAGCCCTGAAAGGGCGACATCGTCATGTGGCTGTTGCGCAACTACCGTTTCTATAGCACGGGGATTCCTCGACTTCGCACACTACGTGTGCTTTGCTCGGAATGACGGCGTTTTGCAAAGAGTGAGATGTAGAGAGGTTTTAGCGGCAAAGCCGCTAAAACCTCTCTACATCTTTTCCTAGTATGACCTTCCGTCATGTCGAGCGAAGCGAAGCGGAGTCGAGACATCTCCTTGCTTTGTAGTTGTGCAACAGCCACGTCATTATTATGCCCTTTCAGGGCTCGAATGGTACAGGGCAAATCCAACACACTGTGCTATTGATTATGGGCTTTCAGCCCAAACTATGTAGCCCCACAACTTTTACTGGTGAGCCCCAAAAGCCTTAACTTAACTGAGCGTCACAGCTACACTGTTACGGGTTCCGAACGCAGCGAAGTGCGAAGCCGTTGTATTTGCCGTAATAATCCTGTGGCCACACTTGTGCTTGATGGATACGCAGGAAATGGGCTCGCGAAGCAGAATGCAGCGTAGAAGACCAGTAGCGAGTTTCGGTGCTGGCAAGAGCTCCGGCATAACCTGTATAACGAGCTCCTCCCCAAATTCCGCCGATTTGCGGATTAGCAGTGCTGCCGACAGTAGGCATAAAGGCACCGCTATTGTTGTGCGAAGTGCTATTTCCAATAGCAGGTAGTGTATAACCCAAATTTTGATGCAAAATAGCAAAATCATCGGTAGTAGGCACTCGCCAAGGATACGGACACAACTGACTTGCAAAACGCATCACAGCACACCACGAAAAGTGGTTACCCGTAAGATTGGTATAAGCCTGACGGCAATCGGCACGGTAGTCGCCCGTGCTTCCGCCATAGAACGTAGGTTTCTGACAGTTGGAAGCAAACACGTGCCCCGACCAAGTCTGTGCAGGTCTGTCACCGGTGCCCGGAACGGTTGATGTTCCGATTTCGATGTTGGTATTGCCAATAGTTCCCCAGCTTACTGCTCCCATACCGGCACCAAAAGCCGGCGTGGCATTGCTGCAACTTAGGAGTGGAGCTGCCGTATCCCGAACACAGCGCAGGGCGAATCCGAAATACTTACTGTTACTGCGCTCAGCCCACACATTATGCCCACCAAAATTCAGACAGCGTGCATTGATACCTGAGACCTCGGTAGACGACCAGTAGTACGAGCCCGCAGCCGTGAGATTATCGACGCGAGCGGTAAACCGAGCACCATGCCAAGCTCCACCAATTTGAGGAGCAGCTGCTGAGCCGACTGTACCAATATAGGTGTTTGGTGTAAGGGGAACATGTGCTCCTTGAGCAGCAGGCAGTGAAAGACCTAAATTTTCATGTAATATGGCAAAATCTTCAGTAGTCGGCACTCGCCAAGGATACGGACAAAATTGATCTCTAAAACGCATCACAGCACACCAAGAAAAGAAATCACCCGTCCGGCTCGTGGAACGGTTAGTGACACTAAACAACGTTTGACGACAGTCGGCATTCAAGTTATTTGATACACCGCCGTTGAATTGGTCATTTTCAGTTGCATCACCTTTGGCACAAGCCGTAGCAAATACAGCACCAGACCAAGTTTGCGAAGGTCTGCTATTGGTGCCCAGGACTGTTGTTGTCCCGCTTTCGATATTTGTATTTAAAACATTACCCCAAGTGATAGTACCAAGGCTGTCGCCCCAATTCGGAGTGTTGAAGTTGCAACCACGCATTCCCACAACAATAGTTCCTGTATCTGAGACAGGGTCACACAGGTCTCCAACGGTTGTTATTGTATAAGTAAAAATACCTATCTCTGTCGGAGTACCCGAAATCGTTACCGGTGTTGTTGTAAAACTTGATACTGTAATTCCGTCAGGCGGAGTGGTCGAATCTGCCGTGCCTGTCCAGGTTATCCTTACCGAGTCTGCGACGCCACCAAAAGCATAAACGATGTTTGTGATTGCGGCATCTACTGCAACGCTTTGGTTGATTGTACCTACTGCACTTGTACGTGTGAGGGTCTGTGAAACTACCGTAATTGCTTGATTGAAATATGATGTAAGACCGGTTTGCATGTTGGTTATCGTAATTCGATAGGTTGTGGTTGTATCCGGTGCTTGAGGCAGGGTAAGCACTTTCGAGGTTGCACCTGCAATATCGGTAATGGTACTACCAGTTACAATGCCCCATTGGATGTCCGGGTTTACACCATAATGGGTAAATGTCGGAGAAATAATAAGCCCACCTGTAAATGGGAAACAAATTGTATCACCATACGGGTCAACAGTCTTATATCCCACCAACCGCGGTGGTAGCACCGTATGGCGAACACAGCGGAGGGCAAAACCCTCGCTTTTGAGCTCGCTACCTTGAGGGGTAACTTGCCCCGGATTAAAGTGCAGGGCACGTGCATTGGTAGCATCGATTCCGGTGGAAGACCAGTAGTGCGAATGCGCATTCTCGGCATGATCCGCAGAGCCTGTAAATCGGGCTCCACCCCAAGTGCCTCCACGGTTGTGCTCACTACCACCCCCCATGTAACTGTTGTTTCCAAAGGAACCGGTTGCACCCGGGGTAGGTAGTGTATAACCCAAATTTTGATGCAGGTTGGTAAAATCCTCGTCGGTTGGAACTCGCCAAGGGTAAGGACACAACTGCTCGGAAAATCTCATAACCATGCACCACGAGAAAAAATTACCATCAAAGGTATTACCACCGGGCACATTGCGACAATCGGCATTGAAGTCATCCGTAGTACCGCCATCGAACGTGGTTCTGTTATCACATTCGGTGGTTCGAACGGCATCCGACCAAACTTGGTTAGGTCTGTCATCGGTGCCCGGAATAGTCCAAGTTTGGGTTGTTGCAAAATAAGGCGTACCCAGTTCGAATCCAAGCGGGTTTCCATTGCAACCTTGCATGCCTACTATGATATTTACCGTATCAGAAGCAGGTTCACAAGCATCTCCGATGGTTGTTATCACGAAAGTGTAGATACCAAACTGTGCAGGCGAAGTACCCGAAATAGTAATTGGGCTTGTTGTCAGGTCAGAAACCATGATTCCGTCAGGCGGAGTGAGTGAGTCTGCTGTTCCTATCCAAGTTATCATTACCGAATCGGCAACACCGCCGAAGGTATAAACAACATCCGTAATCGGAGCGTTAAGAGCAACATCTTGGAAGGCCGGACCTGCCGTGCGTGTGAGCATTTGCTCAATCACGGTAATCGTTACTTCGAAGTATGAGGTAAGGTTGGTTTCCTGGTTGTGTACACTTAATCTGTATGTTGTGGTTACGGTTGGTACATCCGCCCCTGCAAGTGTGAGGATAGGTGTAGTTGCAATAACCGCCGGGTCGCCTACAATGCTCCACTGCAAGATTGGATTTGCACCCTCTTCTTCAAGTACGGCTTCGATGGTAATCGGACCTGCATAGCCTTTACAGATGGTGTCGCTTGGAGAGACGATCATTTCTATCAACTCCGGTGGCATCACTGCTCTCTCGCCACGTACGCAACGGAGAGCAAAGCCTACGTACTTTTCCCTGCTGTTTTGTGGCCACACCGTACTTCCGTTAAAGTCTAAGAAACGGGCTGTGTTAGGGTTGATCTCGGTAGATGACCAATAAGGCGAAGTAGACATTCCCGGGTTATGTGAAAAACCCACAAAGCGAGCACCACCCCATTTACCACCGACTTGCGGACTAACCGTTGTACCGGCAGTAGGCATATACGCGTAGTTGTTGTTGTGAGCAACACCCCAGCCTACATTTGGCAAATTAAATCCGAGATTTTGATGCAAGATCACAAAGTCCGCCATAGTTGGTACGCGCCAATCTCCCGGACAAAGTACATCTGCAAAGCGCATAACGGCACACCACGAGAAGAGGTCACCGGTAATACCGGAATCTCTACCCTGAAGGTATGTATGTCGGGATTGACGACAGTCTGCATTGAAGTTACCGTTTGTTCCGCCATTAAATTCATTGGCGTTCCATTCATTGCCCTTAGCACACACCGTAGCGAATACAGCACCCGACCAAACTTGACCCGGTCTGCCACCTGTGCCCGCAATTGTTGTAATTTCGTCTTCGATATTTGCATTGGACGTATTACCCCAAGTAATAATACCAAGGCTATCACCAAATTGCGGTGGGTTCAAGTTACATCCTCGCATGCCTACTCTGATTGTTTCCGTTAATGATGCGGACGAGCAGTGGTTGGCAAGTGTAGTAATGGTATAGGTATAGAAGCCCTGCATTGTCGGGGTACCTTGAATGAGAATCGAGTCGTTTTGATGAGTTACGGTAATTCCTGCAGGAACTGTGTCTGCATGTGCAGTACCTGTCCAGGTTACGGTAGCGCCTGTTGCAGATCCTCCAAGTCTGTAAACGATAAGTGTAATCGGAACACCCACAGCCACACTTTGGTTTTCGGTTGCCAGCGCACTCAAACGTGTAATGGTGTGCTCTTGGAGCACCGTAATTGTTTGGTCAAACTGTGCTGAAAGCCCACTTGTGGTGTTGGTTACGGTTATTCTGTAAGTTGTGGTTACGGTTGGTATATCATTGCCCTGAAGAGTAAGGTTTTGCGACGTTGAGATCGTTGCACCGTCACCTACAATGCTCCATACGAAGGTTGGGTTATCACCCAGACCGACAAATTTTGGAGATATTACGACACTGTCTCCCATAAACGGGCTACAAATGGTATCTCCCGGATACACGTTTATGTCACCAATCAGTTCCGGTGTCGTTATCGTATCCACAAGGATATTGCGCACACAGCGTACAGCAAATCCATTTCCTTTAGTACCTATGCGCTCGGGCCACACATTACTCGCTGTGAAGTACAAGTTGTATGCTTCTGTAGCACTTGCCTCTGTGGATGACCAATAGTATGAATTTGCACCTGTAAGATTCTGCACGTGTCCTGTATATCTTGCACCTCTCCAATCACCTGCAAATTGAGGATATGTTGCAGAACCGGCACTACCCATATAGGTGTTTGCTATAAGCGAAACGCTCGCATTTGGCGCAGGCAGTGTTGGATAGCCCAGATTGAGGTGTAACTGTCTAAAATCTTCACTGGTTGGCACACGCCAAGGATAAGGACAAAGCGTATCGGCAAAGCGCATCACAGCACACCACGAGAAGAAGTCGCCCATCTCGCTTGTGTTGCGATTTCTCACACTTGGTATGGATTGACGGCAGTCTGCATTGAAGTCGCCATCGACTCCGGAGTTAAATCCGGATCCATTACCGGTACCACCTTTGTTACAAGATGAGGCAAACACCGTTCTCGACCAAACTTGATCCGGTCTGTCTCCTGTGCCCTCAATTATTGTTGCTCCGACTTCGATCTCCGTATTGGAATTATTACCCCAAGTGATTAGACCTAAATCGGTGTAATTTCCTCTTACCCAGCCCGGTGTGTCAAAATTACAACCGCGCATACCTACCACGATGGTTCCTGTATCGGAAACGGACGGACATGTGTTTGCAACAGTAGTAATTACATAGGTGTATATGCCTACCTGTGTCGGTGCACCGGTAAATATAATCGAATCGTTGCGATGCGTTACCGTGATTCCGGCAGGCGGCAACGTATCGTATGCTGTTCCTATCCATGTTACTGTAGCCTCTGTAGCAGAACCGCCAAGTTGGTAGACTATCGTGCTGATGGTCTCATCTACGGCAACACTTTGACTGACTGTAGCTACCGCACTTGTAAGCACAAGTGTATGTGCAGGAAAGATCGAGATGGTTTGATCAAAATATGCGGTAAGACCGGTTTCCGGGTTGGTTACCGTGATTCGATAGGTTGTGGTTGTGTCCGGTATCGGTGTAATGGTGAGATTTTGTAAGGTATCGCCTACAAGATCAGCACCACCTGCAATACTCCATTGGAAGATCGGACTTGTACCTATGCCGGTAAATGTCGGAGAGATGACAATGGTGTCCGTAGGTGATGGGGTACAAATCGTGTCGCTTGGCGTAACGGACATGTCTCCAACCAATCCCGGAGGTAATACCGTATCGCGAACACAGCGTAGTGCCATGCCGACAGACTTAACGTTGTTGAACGCAGGCCACACAGTTGACCAAGTGTAATACAAGAAGAACGCATTCGCATCACTATTCTCGGAAAACGACCAGTAGCGCGAATCCTGAACCTCAGGACTGCCTGCGAAGCCTGTAAAGCGAGCACCACCCCAACGGCTATTCGGTGAGTCGGCTGCATCATCGGCTATATAAGTCCAAGTATCCGGTGCCGATGTTATACCAAGAGAAACCCCTACATTTATTCCCGGAACAGTAGTCCAGCCCAAGTTCAAATGCAACTGAGCAAAATCCTCTCTTGTCGGCACACGCCAAGGCGCAGGACAAAGTGAATCCGCAAAACGCATCACAGCACACCAGGAGAAGTAATCACCGGCAAAGTTAGTATTACCGTCGGAATTTCTACAGTCTGCATTGAAATTGCCCACAGCACCTCCGCCAAACGTCTCTCTTTCGGCACAAGCAACGGCAACTACGACATCAGACCATTCTTGAGAGGCTGCACCGTTACTGACACTTGGAATAAGCCAAGTTTGACTCGTCGCAAAAGAGGCACCTAACAGAGTATCACCCCAACCGGGTGTAACATTGTTACAGCCTGTCATCATGACGGATGTTACTGTAAGCGTACCTCTAACTGTAGCTTCGTTGCAAGCCGTATCATGGTTGGTTGTAAAGATTTCGAAGATATACCTGCCTGCCAAAGTGGTTGCACCGCTGAGGGTGTGAGTTGCACCATTGTAGTTGAGACCTGTCGGCATGGCAACATCAATCGTATCCAAGGTGAAAGCATCGCCTACACCCGGTATAGTATCAATTCTTTGCCAACGGATAGCTGTGGTTGTAGCCGTTCCTGAAGTTCTCAAATCAAAAGCAACGCTTACAGGGGCAATGATTTGACCACTGCCTACGGTTTGGTTTGCTGTTGCTGAATCTACTGTGAAGTCGATGATGTCGCATTCGTATTCTCTTACGCATCTTACAGCGTGTCCGATGTCTCTTCTGCTACCGCCGTTCACCCATATGTTTCCGATGTTGAAACTCAAACGATGTGATTGGGTGCCGATCTGTGCAGTTCTGAATGATGACGACCAGTACGTAGAGGTTGACGAAATAATTGTCGTGTCTCCTCTACCTGTCCATCGTGCACCTTGCCACAGTCCTCCGATTTGCGGAAGTGCTGTAGTACCTGCCGTACCTATATAGGTTCCTGTCGGATTTATAGCAACAAGTTGACCTTCAGCCGGAGGCATAGGATGTCCAAAGTTTTGGTGCAAGATTTCAAAATCCAACCGCGATGGCACACGCCATGGATACGGACAAAGTTTATCACCATAACGTACTACGGCACACCATGAGAAGAAGTCTCCGGTGATACCGGCGCCTCTACCTTGCTGGTATGAGTGTAGGGATTGACGACAGTCTGCACTGAAACTACCGAAAACTCCTCCATCGAAATACGGGTCAGGATTCAGATCAACGGCGTTACCTTTTGCACAAGCTGTAGCAAATACTGCTGCCGACCAAACCTGTGTTGGTCTTCCGCCTGTTCCGTCTATCGTAACAATACCCGCTTCGATGTTTCTGTTGGTTGTGTTACCCCACGTGACTATTCCCAATCCGTCAGGTCCCCAACCCGGTACGTATGAATTACAGTTTGGACAGCTTAAAGAGCTTACGATTATCGTACCGCTGACTCTTGTTGTATCGCAACCTGAGCCGATAGTTGGGTCTGCTGTAAGGATTTCGTAGATGAAATGTCCCCATTCGATGGTTGCACCGGTTATTGTTCCGGCTACCAAATCAACTGTGATTCCTACCGGTGGGTTTGCCATCGCTACTGTATCCGTTCCGTCAAGGCTTACACGCCACCAATGTACGGCGAGAGTTGTAGCTGTACCCAATGTGGTTGTATCCAATTCAAATATGACTGAGAGTATTGAGTCTCCGTTGCAAACTGCTTGGTGCAGTGTGCCCGCTTCGCTTATGATGTTGATTGCATCACAATCGGATGGTCTTACGCAACGTAGAGCAGCACCAAAATTCTTTGGTCCTGTTGCGTGAGGTTGCACTGAAGACGCAGTGAAAGCCAAGGCAAGCGCCTGCGCAGGATCAAATTCTGAAGCCGACCAGTATGCCGAGCTATGATAGTCAAGTATCGCTGTATGAGCTGTCCATCGTGCACCTCCCCAAGGGCTGTTTGGAGCATTAACAGCATTGTAAGCCGTATAATTCCAAGTGCTTGAAGCCGTATCTATGTTGTGGAACACCGAGTTGTTTACTGCCGGAATAGTGCTAAATCCGAGGCTCAAATGCAAGCGAGCGAAGTCTGCCGAATCCGGCACACGCCAAGGCGAAGGACAAAGCACATCTGCAAATCTCATGACCATACACCACGAGAAGTAGGTGCCTTGGAATCCGTTAGTTGCATTTCTACAGTCTGCGTTGAAGTTTGCTGCTACTCCGCCATCGAAGTTATCGGCTCTTACTTGGCACGCCGGAACTCTTACTGCATCCGACCACGTTTGCGGTCCGACCGTCCACTCTTGTGGAGTGACAAAGAACGCCGTATCCAATACGATCGGAAGCGGGTCGTTGTTACAACCGCGCATGCCCACCATAATAGTTCCCGTATCGGAAGCAGGTGTACACAGGAGGTTTCCAACGGTTGTTATGATGTAGGTATAAACGCCGATTGTTGTCGGAGTACCCGAAATTGTAAGCGTTGGCATCACAAATGAAACTGTAATCCCCTCAGGTGGGGTGTCTGCATCTGCTGTCCCTGTCCAAGCTATTGTTACCGAATCGGCAGAGCCACCAAGCGTATAAACGATATCCACAATAGTGGAGTCTACACCAACATTTTGGAAGTTTGTATCTACCGCACCTGTGAGCTCAAGTGTGTGAGGCTGAACAATGGTAACGATACTACTATCCTGAGTTCCCCAACAGCCTTCTGCAGAGCGTACACGGTAGAAATAGGTTCCATCAGCGGTTACCGTATCTAATGAAGATGGTCTTGTTATGCTTGTTCCGTTGCTTGTCGTTCCTTGCCAGAAAATTGTGTCGCCGGTTGCGAGTGTCGCTGAAGCTGTCAAGATGGTAAATCCGCATTCAGGAGTTGCATCAACGGTCACAGTTTGAGGTAGCGCATGAATGGTAATTGATCCCGTGAGGATTGCCGGAGAACATACTCCATCCGTGGGCGTTGTCGTAATCGTGAAATCATAAACTCCCGGTGCTGCTGTTAGTGCAACAGTTCCGACAATCGAGTCTGCCGTTGCATCAAGTCCTTCAGGAGCACTTGTTGTACCACTCGGACCTGTCCAAGTAATTGTAGCGCCTGTTGCTTCACCCGAGAAATAAAAACGAATTGGATCTATCGGAGCACCTTGACACAGCCCTTGGTTGGTATCTCCACCCTGGACTGTGATATTGTGTGAAGGAATCACAGCTGCCACTACCGCTGATCTTGCTACAGACACACAGAAACCGTTGTAGGCTTCAGCCCAGAATGTAGTTGTGTCTGTAATGTTCGGTGTAGTCCAATTTGCACCTGAAACAGTGGTTCCTACCGGTGTTCCGCCTGTTTCGACATCAAACCAACGAACTTGCAGTCCTGCAGGACTTGTTATTGCAGAGAGAACTACCGTTCCCTCCGAACAACGCACGCTGTCCGTAACATCGGCTATCGTAGGTACTGTAAGAACAACAACACTAACTGTATCGCTATACATTGGCGGACAAACGGCGTTTGGTCTCGAAATCACAACTCTATACCAAAGGTCAGAAGCAGCACTGTTCGGTACGGTATGACTGCTTAAAGTTGCACCACCGATATTGTTGAACGTAATTCTATCGTCAGAGTACTGCCACTGGTACGTATGTGCCGGTGTTGAGGATGTCACCGTTACGGAAAGTACAACCGCTGTATCGCCAATACAAATCGTGTCGCCGGTAGGTTGCGTTGTAATGACAGCGTCATTAATAACTGTAATGATTTGGTCGAAATAGTCTGTACAGCCCGTTTCGTTGTTGGTTACCGTAATTCGGTATGTTGTGGTTACGGTTGGAATGTCTGAACCTGTCAAGGTCAGAACGGTATCTGTCGCACCTAAAATATCTCCGGTGCCTACAATACTCCACTGAATGGTTGGGCTTGCACCCAAATTCGTGAATGATGAAGTAATAACGATATTTCCGGTTCCAAATGGGTTGCAAATCGTATCGTTGGGTGTTACTGTCATTGTGCCGGTCAATACCGGTGCACCGCTTATGCCCGGAACAGTTACAGTGTCGGAACTTATACAGCCGGCCGGACTTCTGAGGAACATCGTTTGTAGTCCGGTTGGAACATTTGTGAACGTTCGAATCGAATCAAAATTAATGCCGTCTATCGAGTATTGTATACCGGTGCCTGCATCGGCAATTACAATAATACCGTTTGGATTAGTACCCGAGCAATCGGAGTTTCCGGTAACGCTTTCAGCCGTTGGCATTGGTGGAAGGCTGTTAACATTAACGGTGATCACGTTCGAGGCTGTATCTCCGCAGTCGCTCAAGCGCATTCTGCGGAACCAGGTTGTATCTGTTAATGCTCCGGGTTGGAAGGTCGGATCGTTTGCAAGCGGAATATCGCTCCAAGCGACACTATCCGTTGATATTTGCCATTGATAAGCATCAACAGCAGGATTTCCGCCGGTTGCAGAAGTTACGTTCGTAAACTCAGCAGGAATATCGCCATGGCAAATATCCAAAATTGTGCCCTCTGCTGAGCCAATAACTCCCGGCGTAACGGCATCAAAAACGGTGATTGTTCCGCTTGCCGTCAAACAGCTTGTGTCGGTCATTGCGTGGATTTGGTAGATAAACACAGCCGAAGAGCTATCTGTAAAGGTACCGCTAATCGTGAGTTCTGTAGGTGTGATTGCGAAAGTTATTCCTGCAGGAGGCGCAATTTGTGTAGTATCGCCGCCTGCTACTATGAACCAGCTGATGCCTGCGGATGTAATGCCTGTTGCATTGTAAACAATGTCTGTTATGGTAAGTGTTCCGCAAAGCATTTGGTTGGTTGTTGTATCGTGACTTGTCAACGGTAGGTTTGTACACGGTATTGTGTCGTCTGTTGCATTTCTTACACAGCGTAGAGCGTGGCCGATAGCTTTTTCGTGCGAACCATGTGGACCTACGAGGAACTCATGCAAGGTCAGGGCACGGGCAAGTGCCGGATCGTCCTCGGTAGACGACCAGTAGAACGTACTCTCAACATCCTGAAGGACGCTACTTCCGGTAAATCGCGAGCCCCCCCAGAGACCACCATTAGCACCGAAAGTAGTACCGATGTACCATGCAACGTCGTCAACATAAGCCGGTCCTATACGGGTCGTGCCATCACCGCCTAAGGCAATATCCAAATTAACAAAATCTTGAGTCGAAGGAACTCTCCAAGGATACGGACAAAGTTCATTCGCAAAACGCATTACAGCACACCACGAGAAGTAGTGTCCGCTGAAATTAGGATTATTAACAGAATTGCGACAATCTGCATTGAAATTGCTGTTTAGAGGAGTAGCCCAATCTGCGGCTCCACCGTCAAACTCGGTAGTTCTGTCCTCGCAAGCCGTAGCTACCACAGCATCCGACCATAGTTGCGTACCAACAGTCCATGTTTGGGTGGTAGCAAAAGATGCTCCCAAAGGACCTGCTCCCCAACCCGGAATGTCACTATTACAATTCGTCATTGGAACAGTTGTAACGGTGAGTGTACCTCTGATAGTAGCCTCGCCACATTCCACAGTATGACCTGTTGTAAAGATTTCGAAGATGAAGCTTCCGGAAACGGTTGTAGAGCCTCTGATGGTATCATTAAGGAATGTAATTCCTGTCGGAGCAGAGATAACAGTGGTGGTATCCGTGCTGCTAAACCAGCGGATACCAAGCCCTGTGGCTGAACCTGTAGTGTTCGTATCTAACTCAACTGCAATCGGAGCAATGATTTGACCACTACCAACAGTTTGGTTTGCCGTAGCCGAATCTACTGTGAAGTGGATGATATCGCAGTCGTACATACGAACGCAGCGAAGGGCAAAACCGTGAGGTTTAACCTGGTCGCCCTGAGGCAACACTCTATTCGCATAGAAGGTCAGACCGCGTGCATGGGTACCGGAGACCTCTGTAGACGACCAGTAGAACGAATACGTAGTTGCGAGATTGCCTGCATGACCGGTCCATCGAGCACCACCCCAAGTACCGTCTATCTCAGGAGCAGCAGTCGTACCGGCTGTACCCGTGTAAGTATAGGCTATAAAGGGAACAAGAGTACCCGGAGCAGGTAGTGTGTAACCAAGGTTTTGATGCAAGATAGCAAAATCCTCAGTAGTTGGTACTCGCCAAGGATAAGGACAAAGCGAATCAGCAAAACGCATCACAGCACACCATGAAAAGAAATCACCCGTCTGACTCGTAGAACGATCATTAAAACTACCCAACGACCGACGACAATCAGCATTGAGATTACCAAGTGTTCCGGCGTTAAAAGCATCATTAGCAATTGTATTGTCATTGCCTTTGTCACAAGCTTCAGCAAATACAGCTCCCGACCAAATTTGCGTCGGTCTGCCACCTGTGCCCTCAACCATACTTGTTCCGGCTTCAATGTTTGTGTTGTTGATATCACCCCAAGTGATAGTACCAAAGCTGTTGCCCCAACCGGGTGTGCTGCTGTTACAATTCGTTGTTGGAATGGTTGTCACCGTAAGCGTACCTCTGATAGTAGCTTCGTTACAAGCTGTATCGTGGTTGGTTGTAAAGATTTCGAAGATATATCTGCCAGGAATAGCGGTAGCACCGCTAAGGGTGTGAGTTGTGCCATTGTAGTTGAGACCTGTCGGCATAGCAACATCAACCGTATCCAAATCGCTATTGGCTAAGGTATCGATTCTTTGCCAACGGATATTTGTGGTTGTAGCTGTTCCCAAAGTTCCCGGAGCAAAATCAACGGTTACGGGAGCAATGATTTGACCACTACCGACGGTTTGGTTTGCAGTAGCAGAATCTACTGTGAAATAGAGCATATCGCATTCGTAGTCGCGAACACAGCGGAGCACAAATCCGGGACCCTTAGAGAAATGGCTCCCAACCCACACAGAATTCGGACTGAGCAACACGGTATATGCAAAAGTAGCTAAGGTCCGGCTAACAGTAGAAGACCAATAGCGCGTCGACTCATTCTCGAGAATGACTGTCGAGCCCGTAAACCGAACACCACCCCAAATACCACCAACTTCAGGAGCTGTACTTGTGCCTGTAGTACCAAAGTAGGTATCTGCTATAAGAGGAATAGGAGTTACACCTGATATAGTTGTATAGCCCAAATTAAAATGCAATATCTCAAAATCCTCAAGAGTCGGAACTCGCCAACCGTCCGGACAAAGCACATCCGCAAAACGCATTACAGCACACCAAGAGAACAGGTCTCCCGTCGGACTCGTACTGCGGTCAGTGAAACTAAACAACGTCTGACGACAGTCAGCATTGAAACCGCCTGCTGAACTGCTATCGAATTCGTTATTGTTGGTATCATTTCCTTTGGCACAAGCCGTAGCAAATACTGCACCCGACCAAATCTGTGTTGGTCTGCCGCCAAAGCCCTCAACCATGGTTGCACCGCTATCAATAACCGTGTTCGAAACACTACCCCAGCTGATCGTGCCTAAGCCATCGGCTCCCCAACCCGGAAGAGCATTGTTACAGTTTGGACATGGAAGAAGAGCTACGTTGATCGTTCCTCTTACGCTTACTGTGTCGCAAGTTGCTGCCGGGTCTGTTGTAAAGACTTCAAAAATGAAGTGTCCGACTTCAGTGGTAGAACCGCTGATGGTGAACGTTGCAGCATCAAAATCAAACCCTGTCGGCATGGCAATACTTGTAGTATCGGTGCCATCAACGCTGAACCAGCGAATGCCAAGAGCTGTAGCTGCACCCAACGTGGTTGTATCTAATTCAAACGTAATCGGAACAATGTCTTGATCGTTACAAACAAACTGGTTTGTTGTTCCGGCTGCACTTGTTAAGTTTAATATATCGCAGTCGTACTTGCGAATACAGCGGAGTGCCAAACCGGCACTTTTATTGTTCCATGCCGTAGGCCACACATTCGTTGCATTGAAGAGCAGACGGTGTGCATTGACAGCGGTCATTTCGGTAGATGACCAGTACCACGAATTGTCACTCGTAGGTTGGGATGAAATACCGGTAAAACGGGCACCACCCCAAATACCACCAACTTCAGGACTACTACCTGTACCTGTAGCAGGCATATAATGTTCTGCATTACCATGCTCAACCATGTCCCCTAAGGTGAACCCTAAATTTTGATGCAATATCGCAAAATCTTCAGTCGTTGGAACACGCCAAGGATAAGGGCAAAGCGAATCCCCAAAACGCATAACGGCACACCATGAGAAGAAATCTCCGGTGAGACCGGTATGAGCAGAACGACAGTCGGCATTGAAATCGCCTGTAGTTCCGCCATCAAAAGTAGTTTTTTGACAGGCCGTAGCAAACACTGCGCCCGACCAAACCTGCGTTGGTCTGCCGCCGGTGCCCCTAACCAGACTAGTTCCGGTTTCAATATCCGTGTTACCAATAGTACCCCAAGAAATGGTTCCAAGAGTATCGCCCCAGCCCGGAGTGTCCAGGTTACAGTTTAGGGCTAAAATATCGCACTCTTCTACCGTTAGTCTTGCAATACGTCCGCTTGCCGTCAAACAGCTTGTGTCGGTCATTGCATGGACTTGGTAGATAAACACGGCTGAAGTGGTGTCTGTAAACGTACCGCTAATCGTGAGTTCTGTAGGTGTGATTGCGAAAGTTATTCCTGCAGGAGGTGCAACTTGTGTAGTGTCGTCGCCTGCTACTACGAACCAGCTGATACCTGCGGATGTAATGCCTTCTGCATCATAAACAATGTCTACTATGGTAAAGGTTCCGCAAAGGGTTTGGTTAGCCGTTGTATCATGGCTGGTCAACTGTATGGTGTCGCATGTTATTGGGTCTTCTGTGCTTCTTATGCAGCGGAGTGGAAAGCCCATGGACTTAGGTCCGTTTAATTGTGGGAACACTACCAGTGTGGCTCCTCCATGGTTTTCTGCAAAATGTAGTAGACGCGCCTGTGCCTGGTTTATATTTGTTGACGACCAATAGTTCGAACCCATAGCTGTTTGATTTGTAGCATGTCCTGAGAATCGTGCTCCACCCCATATTCCTCCGTTAGGATCTGGTGTAGTACCCATGTATGTTTCTTGTATTCTTGTTGACGTGAAACCTGAGCCAAGTGCCGGCAAGCTAAATCCAAAACTTTGGTGCAATGCAGCAAAATCTTCAGTTGTCGGTACTCTCCACGGTGCCGGGCATAGTACATCTGCGAATCTCATTACCATACACCATGTGAAGAAGTGCCCGCTAAAGTTAGGATTATCTATTGAGCTTCTGCAGTCTGCGTTGAAGCCGGGTGGGTCAGTTCCACCGTCAAATGCAGTATCTCTGAGTTCACAACCCGGAGCTCTTACGGCATCCGACCAAAGTTGTTCACCAACCTGCCACGTTTGGTTTGTAGCAAAATAAGGCGTACCAAGTTCAAACGGAAGTGGAGTATTGTTACAACCCGGACATGGTAGGAGAGCTACGTTGATGCTTCCTGTTACTCTTGCTGTGTCGCAAGTAGCTGCATGGTCTGTTGTAAAGATTTCGAAAATGAAGCTTCCTGCTTGAGTAGGTGTACCGCTGATGGTTATGGTTGCAGCATCAAAAGCAAGTCCTGTCGGAGCAGAAGCAAGTAGTGTAGTATCGGTAGCATCAGCACTTACGCTGTACCAGCGGATGCCAAGGGCTGCAGCTGTGGCTGAACCCAAAGTTCCGGCAACGAAATCAAACGTAATCGGAAGTATGTCTTGACCACTGCAAACAAACTGGTCTGCTGTGCCTGAATCGCTAACGAGGTGGAGTATATCGCAGTCGTAGTCGCGAACACAGCGGAGTACACGTCCAAGACTTTTCAAACGTAGATTGTTCATAGCTAAACTGTTAAGATTGATGCTTCCTGGTAGGTTTAGAGCTAATGCGTGTGCATGCTCGTCACTATATGTTACTGATGTCCAGTATCTTGTAGCGTCTTCATTTAGGTTTGCAGATGATCCCGTCCATCGGGTTCCACCCCAAATTCCTCCTGTTTGAGGAGCGTTAGCATTGCCTAAATTGCCAACATACAAATCACTTACTTCTTGAGCTGATATGCGATTTTGTCCTGTACCACCCATGTTCATATCCAAATCAACAAAATCCAATTCTGTCGGCACCCGCCAAGGATAGGGGCAAAGCTGATCAGCAAAACGCATCACAGCACACCAAGAGAAGAAGTCTCCTGTAACGCTTGTGGAGCGATTATTGAAACTGGCCAATGTTTGACGACAATCCGCATTGAAGTTGCCTGCTGTTCCGCCATCAAATTCATCATTATCGGTATCATTACCTTTTGCGCAAGCTGTGGCAAACACAGCACCCGACCAAACCTGTGGAGGTCTGTTACCGGTGCCCGGAATGAAAGTTGTTCCGGTTTCAATGTCCGTATTGGCAACAGTACCCCAAGAGATAGTTCCAAGGGTATCGCCCCAGCCCGGTGTGTTTAGGTTACAACCACGCATGCCCACCATAATAGTTCCCGTATCGGAAACAGGTGTACACAGGAGGTTTCCAACGGTTGTTATGATGTAGGTATAAATGCCTACTGTTGTAGGAGTACCCGAAATCGTAAGCGTTGGCATCGCAAATGAAACCGTAATCCCCTCAGGTGGGGTGTCAGCATCTGCTGTACCTGTCCAAGCTATCGTTACCGAATCGGCAGAGCCACCAAGCGTATAAACGATATTCACAAGAGTGGAATCTACACCAACATTTTGGAAGTCTGTGCCTACCGCACTTGTAAGTTCAAGTGTGTGAGGCGGAACAATGGTAACGATATAACTGCCCTGCGTTCCCCAACAGCCTTCTGCAGAGCGTACACGGTAGAAATAGGTTCCGTCAGCGGTTACGGTATCTAATATAGATGGTCTTGCTGTGCTTGTTCCTTCGTTTGTTGTTCCTTGCCAGAAAATTGTGTCGCCTGTTGCGAGTGTCGCCGAAGCCGTCAAAATAGTAAATCCGCATTCAGGAGTTGCGTTGACGGTTACAGCTTGAGGTAGCGCATGAACGGTAACGGTGATCATGTTTGAAGCCGTATCGCCACAAGCATTCAAGTGCATTCTTCGGAAATGTGTTGTCGTTGTTAGCGCTCCTGCTTGGAAAGTCGGACTGTTGGCAGATGAGATGTTATTCCAAATTATAGTGTCGGTCGACATTTGCCATTGGTAAACATCCACTGCAGGATTTCCGCCGGTTGCAGAAGTTACGTTTGTAAATTCAGCAGGAGTATCTCCGTGGCAAATGCTCTGATTTGCACCGATAACTCCAGGCGTAACAGTAGCAAGAACGGTGACTACAATCACGTTCGAAGACACTACTCCACAGTCACTAACAAAATTTCTTCTGAACTGCGTTGTTTGCGTCAACGCCCCTGCTTGTAAAGTTGCAGAGTCTGCGCCTGTAATATCAGTGAATGTCGCTCCTGCATCTATAGATAGTTGCCACTGATAAGTAGCCCCTGCTGCGCCACCACCACCGGAAACTACCGAAGTAAACGCCACCGGAATAGAGTCTCGACAAATTGTTTGGTCAGTTCCGATTTCACCTGCGATAAGCGTATCGAAGACAGTGACTGTGATTACGTTGGAAGACACTGTTCCGCAGCTACTAACAAAATTTCTTCTGAACTGCGTTGTTTGGGTCAAAGCCCCTGCTTGTAAAGTTGCAGAGTCAGCACCTGTAATATCAGTGAATGTAGCCCCTGCATCTATAGACATTTGCCACTGATAAGTAGCCCCTGCTGCTCCACCGCTACCGGAAACTACCGAAGTAAACACTGCCGGAATAGAGTCTCTACAAATTGTTTGATCAGTTCCGATTTCACCTGCAATAAGGGTATCGAAGACAGTAACTGTGATTACGTTTGAAGACACTGTTCCGCAGCTACTAACAAAATTTCTTCTGAACTGCGTTGTTTGCGTCAAAGCCTGTGCTTGGAACGTTGCAGAGTCTGCACCTGTAATATCAGTGAATGTTGCTCCTGCATCTGTAGATAGTTGCCACTGATAAGTAGCCCCTGCTGCACCACCACTACCGGAAATCACCGAAGTAAGCAACGCCGGAATAGAGTCTCTACAAATTGCTTGGTCAGCTCCGATTTCACCTGCGATAAGCGTATCGAAGACAGTGACTGTGATTACGTTTGAAGACACCGTTCCACAGCTACTAACAAAATTTCTACGGAAATGTGTTGTTGTTGTCAAGGCTCCGGCTTGGAACGTCG
>Ga0123355_10000042_pt1 | contig 125425 bp, 96 predicted proteins | sample TergutEmb28metaG_3_FD_89872 | JGI IMG/M metagenome (GOLD analysis project Ga0123355, IMG submission 89872) | Embiratermes neotenicus P1 segment gut microbial communities from Petit-Saut dam, French Guiana - Emb289 P1 | ecosystem: Host-associated > Arthropoda: Insects > Digestive system > Gut ...
CAAAGCGTGGACTTGTTCGAGAAACTCTGCCAATATGTCTGTGGATTGGCAATTCACTACTGACGATGCGCGAATTAAGCTGAAACACTTGTATCCGAAAATTTAAACTTTACACTACACTAGGATTGGTGGTTGACCTTCCCTAACTTCAAGAAGATAGTATGTGCTTCTATTTTGTTGTACAATCTCGAACCGGTCACCTCGTATTTCTACACGACCGTTATTAATACGAAACACACTAAACGCTGACCCTCTCCCAATATTACTCGCAAAATTAAACGCAAGCCAATAGGTGTTTACCAAATTACCTTCAGTAATGATAAATTCAGCTAAGGAAGATTCTGCCTCACCGGTTACTGAGATATAAGTACGTGCCCTTGCACCACATGGTGCAACAACAGTAATCATATGCTCTCCTGCTCTATGCAGGGTCACAGGCACTGATATTCTGTTGCCTGATACTGCCATTTGATTGTGTTGAATTACAGCTCCACTATTGTCGCTACTTTCCCATATAAGAGAAGTGTGGTCAGTCACTCTGGAAGAAAACGTACCATTAATTGTGATTGTATCACCTACAGCTGCACGATTGTTATGTTCTAATGTCATATGTGTACGATGTACTGTCCTCCTTCTTGTTCCTAGCACACCAAAACCATCGATAAAATGTGTTCTAGAAAGCGCAAGGCAAGACACATCGAACCACGCATCTGAATAGTTATATCCTGGGAAAGAGGCGAATGGCTCTACCTGTGTTCTGATTCCATCACGTATAGCATATGAAGCCCCTGAAGTCGTATCGATCGCAATCCAAAATCCTTCATCTCGCAGAAAGACATAATTCCACCCATGATTTGTCATAAAATATTCTACGTCGCTAAGGTTTGTATGCAACATTCCAAAAACAAATTCGCTAGGAATGCCTATAGATCTAAGCATAACGTTTGTCAACTCTGCAAAGCCTTGGCAAAATGCCTGTCTGGAATTGTAAACAGTAAACGGTCTTTGCGTTTCTCCACCAGTTATCCCTGCTTCCCAACGTGCAAGCTCATCAAAATCGTATGCAATATTTTTAGCTATCCACTCATATATGGCAAAAGCTCTCTCCACATCTGTTCTTGCTCCTGCTGTTATTTGAGTAGCCCTGGTCCGGAGCGTAGCCAACTCAGAAGCAGTAGCCCTTACATCAGGTCCCGATGTGGATAAAAAGTTGTTCGGGTTCTGTCTATGCAAAATATCCAATTGAATGCGATTATTTGTTAGTACATCCGATTCGTCAAAAAATATTCTTTCTCCAATTTTTGTTACATAGAGCGTTCTCGCTCTTCCGGTTGAGCTACCTATTGGTCCAACAAAATATCTACCGTTGTGTACATTCATAGTAATCCTGTGTGTTCCTGTTGGCAGCGATCTTAAATTAATGCCACCAATAAACATGCCATTCTCTACTTGAAGATGGTGGCTACCTAGACCGCCAACCACAATCTGAACCAAATTCACATTAGGAATTGCGGTCGAGCCAAGAAACATAAAATTAGTGCCGTCGATGACGGCCAAAAATTTGTCACTTGTATCAGATACATTCGTATAAAAGATATCATGGTATGCAGCAACATTAGACGACGCAGTAATTGATGCTTCACCAATATTTTCCAACATTTCATAAAACAGCTCAAGAGTCATATCTGAAACATCTACTACATATTCGGTATCAAGTGCAGGATACTCTGGCTCGAACTCAGACGACTCAACCGCCTCGACCTCCGCCTCTGATACATACTCATCATCAACCAAATACTCAGCAAACACCGTCATCGGAAAGATTGATAGTGCCAGTACAACTACAAGCAAAATTGCGACAAAACGTTTCATAAAGCAGCCCTCATATTTCCTCAATATTTTACACATTGCCTTCTCATGCAATGTAATATAAAAGTTAGTGATTATTGCCCATTATATCAATCATCCACCCCCCCACACAATTGTGAGTTTTACACTATGTTTTCATCTCTTTGATAATATATTGTAGATTATTTGTGCATTTTCACACACATCGTTGAGTCGATGCCGATATAATGCTAATTCCTATTGGAAATCGTTGATAGCATTGTGAGGCTATCTTAGTCACATTGGTAACATCACAGCCAACCAAAGCAAAACCCAGCAAGTTCTCCATTGTGATGAGCCTGCTGAGTTCAACGTATAAAATTAATTGAAAATCCCTCGATACTTATTGTGTATATTAATAATGAGCTTGGAAGTTTATCCACCAAAGATAGACCTCCAAGCTCATTTTTAGTTAATAGGTTATGGTGCAAGTATAACTACAATTTCTATCAGGGATCAGTGTAAGTAACCACAGAGCTGACCATAGGGCTAGGCTATCCTCAACTCATTTTATTAGCATCAAGTTTTGCTTGCAGTTCAGCTATTTTCGCATCCTTCTCTGCAAGTGTTGCATCTTTCTCTGCAAGCGTTGCATCTTTTTCTGTGACTAAGTTTTGAACAACACCTTCCCAATGTGTATCACGCTCAATCTCTATATCTCGCTTAAACTGTGCTTCATCATGACGTGCCTTAGACATCATACGCTCAATTTCCTGTAACCTTTTAGATGTTGTTACGCTACGATATGCTTGTACTGCATCACTCATTGTAGGCACCCCCAATGCATCTATTTCAGATAGTTCTTCTTCTGTTTTCGCATTAAATAGCTTCAACCATAAATCTCTACCACTGTCTCTGTCGCTCAATGGCGGAAGCTTCTTCAGCTCATAAAAATGTAATACTTGTTTATCTGTTAGTGGCTCATGTGTTGTTACTTCTAAACATCGAAACTCTGAGTGGAACTTCTTCGAGTCCGGAAACTGGTTGAATCCAAGTATGCTGATGATAATTGTTCGCGGAAGTAAAGTGTAATCATCACCCTCGTCAATGCCTTTTGAAAATTCCTTCGCCCAGTAAAATAAGCTTCGTTCCGGATAGTTGCTTTGATTTGCCACTTGAACTTCAATCCCTATTGCTTGTCCATCTAATTGCATATTTATATCAAGTCTGCAAAACTTCTTACCAAGTTCTTCTGCTGTAATTTCCGGGTTTACAATGATAAATTGTTCAATGCTTTCATACTCAATGCTAAGCAGTTCGGCGATGAGCTTTTTCAGCAAATCCTTGTGGTTTGCAAAGAGTAATTTGAAGACGGTGTCTCGTGTAAGTGTGTATTTTAGTTTTGCCATGGTGGGTTTTACCTTTCCAAATTATATCACATTGAAGTAGTGATGTGAATAGTACAAACAACAATAATGTCTTGCACTGTGTAATCACAATCGTAGCACAAAACCTTTAAACACTTCAATCCACATTTAAAGCCTTATTTAGGCCTTAATGTGTTGAATTTTCTACACTTAAGCTATACATATAACACCAAAAACAAGCTCGGAAGCTTATCCGCGCAAGATAGACCTCCCTTTTATTTCATATCTCAAAGTCCGCGATTCGTTGCAACGCAACATTCGCGGACTCATTTTGATTAATGCAACTGTTAAAGTCGAGATTCTCACCCCGTTATATCTTTCACCCTCCCCTAGCACAATTGTAGACTTTGACAGTATTTTCAACACTTTGACAAGGTTTTGTATGGTTTTGTACATTTATTTTCTCAAAACTATTGACATTAAAGCTACTTGAACCTTTATAATGTATATAACCCAAACTACGAGCGTAATTTGCGGTACATTAAATTGATATAGGCTTATTTTAAGCCTTCGGAGGAAAGACAAATGCAAAAAATAATTATTGACGAAGAGTTTGAGCGTATCTTACCAAAACTCGACGAACAAACATACGCGTGGCTGGAAGAAAACATACTGGAATATGGGTGCCGTGAGCCACTTGTGCTGTGGGACGGTATATTAATTGACGGACATAACAGATATAGCATACTACAAAAACACGACTTGTCGATTAATACCATTAATATGGAATTTGACTCCAGAGATGAGGTGCTCATCTGGATAATCTCAACCCAAGTTGCGCGACGAAATCTAAACCCCCTACAGTTGAGTTTTTATCGCGGTTTGCATTATCACGCTGATAAAAGGATTGTTACGAACGCTGGTGGCAAAAATCAATATGATGAAATTGCATCAAAAAATCAGCTTGAACCTCAAAATGAGGTTCATCCTCAAGGCTTGCAAATAGAGGGCCCAACAGCCATGCGTCTTGCTGAGCACTATAATGTATCGCACAGTACAATTTCACGTGATGCTCAACTCGCAAATGCAATCAGCGCAATTGGAGAAATTTCTCCTGATGCAAAAAAGGACATCCTCTCAGGCAAAACTCATATTACCAGAAAACAGTTACACGAACTTGCAACCGGCAATAATGAGGATGTATCAGATATTGTAGATAAAATAGTTGATGGAAGATTTGAAAGTGGAAGACCCGGGTCAGGATCCGGGACGTCAAACGGCGGTTCAATAGGTTCAGGCGCCCTACGTCCGTGGGAAGTTCAGTTTAGTAAAATGACAGATGAGTTTCGTAAGGTTATGAGAAATCACGCAAACGCTGACGACACAGAGCTCGTACGCTCTGCACTAAAGCAATACATCGGAATGTTGGAAGAGCTTTATCAAAGCATTTAACAATCCTATATAGACAACCATTGTTTTCGTATGCTATGCTTAGCATAAATCAATTAATACCAACATAACACTATAGGAGGCGCGCACTATGGATAAGAATAATCATACAAATGACACCACAGTAAACGAAGCACAACCGGCTTACAATCAGATAGATGTTAATCAGCAGTATACTTACTCAGATTACATGACATGGGACGATGACAATCGTTGGGAACTAATTGACGGCAAAGCATATATGATGTCGGCACCAAATTTTCGACATCAGGATATATTAGGCAACGTATTCAATCAGCTCTATAATTACCTAAAGGATAAAGCATGTAAGGTGTACATAGCTGCACTTGATGTTCGCTTAAATGCCGACACCCTTGACAACACCGTTGTGCAACCGGACTTGATCATCGTATGTGACCGTTCGATAATTGACGTTGCAGGCATCAAAGGCGTGCCTGAGATGGTTCTTGAGGTATTATCACCATCGACTTCACGCTATGATCGAACTATAAAATTCAATACATATAAAAATGCGGGGGTGAAGGAGTATTGGGTTGTTGACCCGGTAGACGAAACCGTTGCTGTGCACGTATTAGAACACGATAAATACATCACACGTGCGTATTCTGTCGAGGACGAAGGTGCCCCTGTTCATGTTTTAGGCGGCTTTAACGTAAACCTCTCAGAAGTTTTTGCAAATGCCTGACGCAGTCGTTTTATTTTCACACCATATTTAGAAACATATTATAGCGGTATCTGCTGTATGCCGCAAAAAGAGCTTGGACGTTTATCCGCGCAGGATAGACCCCCAAGCTCATTTTTAGTTTATAGGTTCTTATATTAATCCCCGTTTAAAAGCATAGTATCTTTGCGGTATATACAGACTTGACGTTATAACGGTTATTCGTTATAATCTAAGTGGGAGGGATTCAAAATGAACATTAATGATCTTTTAGAACAAAAAAACATAACAAAATATAAGCTCTCCAAAATCAGTGGTGTTTCTTTTACTACAATTAGTGAAATAACCACCGGCAAAACAAAGATAAAAAACTGTACAGGTGAAACCCTATACAAGTTATCAAAAGCACTGGATACAACTGTTGAAAATTTGCTTGCCGAAAGCATGGAGTATCGTCAAAGTTTTGAAACATATAAAAGTAACGTTTGCCATATGGTAAAAGACATGGGGGACATAGGTTTTATTATCCAAACTTTGGAATCTAATAAAATTCGAACTCTCTACAACAAACGTTGGTATCCCGAATGTTTATATCTATTGGCAATGGTTGACTACTTATGCAGAGAAAACGACTTGCCCACATGCAATGATTATAACGACATCCGGTCGACTAAACTGCACGAGCCTATCTTTCCATTAAGCGTCATCGCTGCGTGTGCGTTTAGTCGTAGTAATCAAGTAAAAGAAAATAGTCTCAAACAGGCAATACCTGAATTTATTCGCTTTAACCTTGTAGAAAGCGAGGTGCGTAATGTCCATTGATTCACCTTTTACAAAAGATAATCTTGATAGCTATTTGAGGGAATTAGGAAAAGAGTTCCGTAAATTAAACGGAACAAAAATGCCCGCAGAAATAATATTGATTGGCGGTGCAGCAATTCTTGCAAATTACACATTTCGCGAAGCAACCTATGATATTGACGCAATTATTCTTGCTTCCTCCGCAATGAAAGACGCAATAAATCATGTGGGAGACAAGTTCGGATTGCCGAATGGTTGGCTAAATACAAATTTCAAAAGAACTGCATCCTTTTCTGACAAGCTTTTAGAAATTTCTGTCTACTATAAAACATTTTCCAATATCCTCACAGTGCGAACAGTTTCAGCCGAATATTTGGTCGCCATGAAACTCATGAGTGGAAGACAGTACAAAAATGACTTATCCGACATTGCAGGCATTTTGTGGGAGCATAAGAGAAATGGAATTCCTCTTAAGAAAGAGACCATTAACAATGCAATAGCAACCCTTTATGGTATAAATGCAGCAATCCCACCCATCGCTCAAGAACTTATTGACAATGCTTTCTCAATTAATGATTTTGAGGCAGCATATGCAATAATTCGTGAATCAGAAAATCAGGCAAAAGGAATTCTGCTAGACTTTGATAAAAATCACCCTGGAAAATTGAAAAGCGAGAATATTGATAAAGTCTTGGAACAGGCGAGAAATAAACTAAAAAATAACAATGGCAAATAAACTAAATTTTTCTTACCGATACTCTAAAATGACAGATGAGCTTTGAGGTGATTTCAACCTCAAAGCTCATTTTTATAGTTAAATTCTCTTGATATACCCCTATCGCCGCGCCGACTGATGATGCCATGCCGATCTTGAGCCAACTTCAACCAGCTCCATCATGCCTCGATCAATATTGTGCTCGCGGCAGATTCTATCAAACTCTGCTGACATTACAAAGCCCACAAATACATTGTACCATGATTCGCCACCGTTCAACTGACCTACCCATGCTGCAAAGCCGTGTTGATCAGGTTCTCTGTCCATTAGTGTGTTATACAGTATCGTTACAAATTGCTCATCAGTCAGGTTTCTGTTTCTCATCTCAGGACTGAAGAAGAAGCCATACGCAACATCCGCGCCTGAGTTTTGCTTGGTCACAAGCTGATTCGTCCAACCATTTAAGCCATCTACATCGGGCTCTCTTTGCAAAACAAATCTGAACAAACGCGTTACAAACGCACGTACTTCTCCTCCCGGTGGTGGCACAAATGTACCACGATCAATACCGGCTTCTCTTGCTATTGCATAAAACTCTAATGAGTTTACAAAACCTGCGAATACATCACGACGTGGTATACCGGCATTTAGTTGACCAACCCACGCTGCATGACCCTCTGCGTCTGCTTCTCTGTCCATTAGTGTTCTGTAGAGTATGTTTACGAACTCAGCATCACTTAAGTTTCTGGCATACATTTCATTGCTGAAAAAGAAGCCGTACGCTACATGCGCTCCCGTGTCCTCTCTGGTATTGAGCACATTTGACCAGGCATTAAGACCTTCCTCGTCATAGTTGCGGTCGAGAACCAGATTGAACAAGCGTGCAACGAATTCTTCGATTGGTGTGCGCTCCGGTGGCGGTGGTTGTATAGGTGGCGCTGTCACGGTTACTGTTACAGTTGCCCTATGACCACCGTCCGCAGTGGTTGCAGTTATTATTGCAGTACCGGCAGCACGTGCCGTTACCTGTCCCGTTGCTGACACAGTCGCTACTGTTGTGTTGCTTGATGACCATGTTACATTACGATTTGTCGCATTTGCAGGAACAACCGTCGCTGTCAATTGTAACGTTCCACCAACTGTTATAGGACGTGTCGCAGCTCCGTCCATGGTTACACCGATTACTGGAATTGTCGCATCTGTCACATCTACTGTCACCGTAGCTGCATGCTCACCATCATCGGTGAGTACCATTATAATAGCTGACCCGGTGGCAAGTGCAATAATTTGTCCATTTGACGAAACTGAAACAATTCCTGGCTCACTTGATAGCCATGTTACACTTTGATTCGTTGCATCAGCGGGATAAATATTTGCTGTTAAATCGAGTGTCTGATTAATAGCCATAGTGCGAGTGTATTCCCCTGTGATTGTTACTAATCTAACAGGTATATCCGTTGATGGGTCTGGCTCAAAACGTGCTTCAAGTGTGCGGTTTACGCTTGCTGTGAATGTATAGATACTATTAGATGAAACACGCGTTCCATTTTCATACCACCCAACGAAAAAATATCTATCATAAGAAACTGCTGCTAATGAAGTTTCTTTACCTATTTGCACTGTAGTCCCTGCGGTATATACTCTCCCATTTCCTACAGTAGTGGTTGCAATTTCGATTGTAATCGGCTCATCATCGACAAGCAGAAGCCCATAGCAGATATTGCCATCAACACTGAGCATATCATCTTGCTCTAATATAATACCTTTGCTAAAGGAGTCTGATAAAACTATACCATCTTCATCCGTATGGAACTCATGATATGTGATAACAGTCGTGCCGACAGCCGTTATATCAAATTGATACCCATTACCGTGTGGAAGCCAGATTACAATTGTGCCATCCATCACCATTGCAACAAGTGGATTCTCTGCATTGGGTCCAGAATAGTACTCTACATAGCTCGGATTAATTATGCCAATAACCTGCCCACAGTCTGTTGTCACGCGAACATTTGCTGAGCCCGACATGACAATTGTTTGGTCAAGAGCTATATCTTCCCAATCACTTAAAGAACGTCCTGCCACACCTAGTCGATTAATATCAGTTAATAAATCGCCATTTCCCCACATATTACGTGTATGAAACCCAAAAATGCGTGTGTTAAAATCTCTAAAATGTTCCGCATTTCTTTCCTCCATTCTTACAAGGTCAGGATCCATGCGGTCATATATATGTGTTGTAATAAGTGTGTCTCCAGTCGTTCCAATAGCAGATGTGGAAATATTAATTACTGTATCTATTGTTTTTATTGAACTGAAATCACCGGCAGCAATACCCATAGTATTTAATATGTTACTTACGCTAGGTCGCCATGGGCGCAAAATTGATCGCTCTGTTTCGTTTGCAAGATATTTTGAAGCCATTAACCAATATTCTCTATTTACATTTGTTAAATAGTCTACCATCGCTATTTCAACACCAGTGCTGTGTGCAACGACATAGCCATTATAATGCCCTGCGCCTGATAACGCGGAGTGTGTTGCACTTATTTGATTTTGTAATGAAGTGCTTATTGCACGATATTGGTAATCAAGCATATCCAACGTTGGCGTGGTTGATGGGAGCGTTTCATACAGTACTTCGTCAACAATTATGCTGCCTGTAAGCTTAACCGTCGTACTCGCTATCTGCACTACCGTAACTGCACCACCCGTAGCAAGTCCTGCAAAAGCCCAAAAGGCTTTTGACAACGAGCTTGAAATTACAGCACTCATTTCATAGTGAAGATACTGGTTGATGTAAGCAACGTGCATATCTGCTCTACTATTACCAATATCCCCGAATCTTCTATGATGATACATTGCTGACGAATGTTCAAGATTTCCATTATCTCTATGATTAGCATTAATATCAAAATGCAAAAATCCCGCACGTTGGAGTGATGTTGAGTTCAATACAAGTGTGTAAACACCTACTCTGCTAGATATTAAGTAGTCTGTGTGTCCATCACTTCGTGGTTGTAAGAAAAGACCGTTTAATGCATAAGAAACACGAGCATTGTCAACACGATATACGTGATATGTTGCGTTGCCGACTGTTGGACTATATAATCTGCGACCATTTTCTCTGATGAAATCAGCAGCTTCGTGGTAGATAGATGGCTCTGGCTCAATTGATCTGTTAAATAAATTGAAATACCCTTCGCCATTTGGTCCAACAACCTGAACTGGTGCATGTCTAGTATTCCATGCATTATCACCTAGCTGCCCTCTTCCATTGTGGCCCCAAGCCCAAACTGTGCCATCATCCATAAACGCAACGGTATGTTCATGAGCCGCAGATACACCAACCCAGCCTGTACTATTACCAATTTGTATTGGATTACGTCTATTAGTTGTTGTTCCGTCACCTAATTGACCAACGCTATTACTTCCCCAAGCCTGTAAACTGCCGTCGGCGCAAATTGCAAGATTATGTGAAGCCCCTGTTGACACACTTGTCCAAATTGTGTTACTACCTACAAGTACTGGCTCCCACCATCCAGCAACGATTTCAGCACTACCACCACCTAATTGACCAACGCTATTACTTCCCCAAGCCCAAATATTATCATTGTCACGTATTCCGACTGCATGACCAACACCAGTTGAAATGTTTTTCCACCCTATGCCAATGTCAACATTTACTGGTTCGGGTCTAGAATATCTCGACAACCAAATGCTAGTCCCTCCCCAAGCCCAGACGCTTCCATCATCAAGCGTCGCCATTGTATACACCATACTAGCCGACACACTCGCCCAATTTGTCCCGTTTCCAATGCGTATGGGGATTAGCCTGCGAGTTGTTGTGCCGTCGCCCAATTGACTTCTTCCGTTATGACCCCAAGCCCAAAGGCTGCCGTCAGAGCGAATCGCCATAGTATGCATGTAGCCCGCAGACACACTAGTCCAATCGTATTCTGTACCAATGCGTACAGGTATATGTCTATCTATTGTAGTTCCGTCGCCTAGTTGACCATGAGTATTGTCGCCCCAGGTCCAAAGGCTACCATTGGTGCGTATCCCAATTGTATGGTGCTCACCCGCCGACACTATTGACCAATTATAGTCCATGCCTACCCGTACCGGAGCACGTCTCTCACTTGTCGTGCCGTCCCCTAGTTCACCGCGTCTGTTCCACCCCCAAGCCCATAGACTGCCATCAGCGTGAATTGCTACTGTATGTCTGTAGCCCGCCGACACCATCGGTGTAACAGCAAGCACGGAAGTCGTGACACCCTCTACGTAATGTTCATCATACACGTCCATTTCATCGCCAGCTATTGTATCATAGTTTACATCATCAAAATCAGAAGCAGACGCATCGTCTGGTTCTGACTCATCCGGCATGATTAACTCAGGTACATAGCCCTCATAACCCAGATATTCCGCAAACGCCGTCATCGGAAATATGGATAATGTCAGAACCACTACAAGTAACATCGCTACAAAACGCTTCATACACAATCCTCTTATTTTCATACCTATTTATTATTTTTTGTTTTCTTCACCATTTTATTTTGTAGATATAATATAGCACTCCTAATATTATTGCAATAAATAAACGCAAATAATACATTAATAAACCAACATAACAAAAGCAAGCTTGGAAGCTATCTATTATGATAGACCTCCAAGCTCATATTTAGTTTATATATTGTCGAGCCATTCTCAGTTATGATTATCAAGTTTTGCTTGCAGCTCAGCTATTTTCGCATCTCTCTGCAAGTGCTGCATCTCTCTTTTCAAGTGTTGTATTTTTTTCTGCGACAACATCTTCCCAGTACTTATCACGTTCAGTTTCTATATCTCGCTTGAACTGCGCCTCGTCGTGACGCGCCTTAGATATCATACGTTCAATTTCTTGTAACCTCTTAGTATGTTGTTACGCTACGATACGCTTGTACTGCATCACTCATTGTCGGCACCCCAAAAGCTCATTTTTGTCATTAAATTCTATTAGTGCAACACACTTCTACGGTCTGGCAGCCGACTGATGGTGCCATGCCGATCTTGAGCCAACTTCAATCAGCTCCATCATGCCTCGATCAATGTTGTGTTCGCGACAGATTCTGTCAAACTCAGCCGACATTACGAAGCCGACAAATACATTGTACCATGATTCGCCACCGTTCAACTGACCTACCCATGCTGCGAAGCCGTGTGGATCGGGTTCTCTGTCCATTAGTGTGTTATACAGTATCGTTACAAATTGCTCATCAGTCAGGTTTCTGTCTCTCATCTCAGGGCTGAAGAAGAAACCATATGCCACATCGGCGCCCGAGTTCTGTCTGGTTACTAGCTGATTTGTCCAGCCATTCAAACCTCCTGTGTCAGGCTCTCTTTGTAAAACAAGACTAAACAAGCGTGTTACAAATACACGTACTTGCCCGCCTTCCGGTGGTACAAATGTACCTCGGTCAATACCAGCTTCTCTGGCTATGATGTAAAACTCCATTGAGTTTACAAAACCGGCAAATACATCACGGCGTGGCATGCCTACATTTAACTGACCTGCCCAAGCTGCATGACCTTCTGCGTCTGCTTCTCTGTCCATTAGTGTTCTGTATAACACGTTCACAAATTCTGCATTGCTGAGGTCTCTATAGTCCATTTCCGGACTAAAAAAGAAACCATATGCCACTTGAGCACCGGTGTTTTCTCTTGTACTAAGCACATTCGTCCATTCACTAAGCCCTGCATCATCGTGCTCACGCTCCAACACCATATTGAATAAACGCATAACAAATTGTTCGATTGCTTCTCGATCCGGTGCTGGCAATGGATCTTCAGCGAGTAAATGTGTCGGTGGTCTTGCTATGTAGGTAATGTGAGGGCAACCTACCCTGTGTCCACTGCTACGTCTATGAATAGTATTAACATTAGACCATTGATCAAGAAAGTGGATTAATCCATCATCATCAATTCTATATACAACACCTGCATGTCCCACTGGTGAAACCCACTCATGTGCGCGATTACAGTGGTTACAACGCCCGGATCCTCTCATTGAAATAATATCACCACTTCTAACATCGTCCCCACCAATTATAAGTGAAAACGCGTTACTACTACCACTGGGAATATGAATTTCATTTACTGTGCGCCGTGCAATATTAGCTCCGGATCCAATATTGCGACCACGAATACCGGACAATGCTTCAGCATACCATCTGACAAGGATTGTGCAGTCATCGACTGCGTAGCGCAAATGGCTTAAATCCCCTACAGCACGCACACTTGGTCTACCTGCCCAGGATGCCGGATCCTGTGGGTCTAAATCCAGTCTCGCATTTCTTGCCGCCTCTGTCCAGGCTATAATTTCTATGTATGTTTCTTCAGTAAATTCTCGACTATCCTCTGATTGCACAAAAAATTCGTTCGAATCTTCAGAGTATGCATATTCACAAATTCCAATGTCATCATATTGTTCATACTCAGCGCTTGCAACATACATAGGGAATAGTACTAATACTAGCACCAGTATCAATAACATACTCACTATTCTTTTTGACTTATTCAGCTCTCACCATCTCCTTGCATAATGATTAATAAATCGTAACACTCAAGATTATACCCTATATCCCTCGTCTCATCAATTGTCGACTATTACTATTTTGCTGCACTTCAAACCACTTACCGCTGCCTAAATGCCCAGAATTTGTTAAGAATAAAATTCGTTGGAATTGTTATTATCATAGTTATAAGTGGCGCAATCATGTAAGATATTCCAATCACATCAACTATGAGGAATAGTAACCCTGTGCTCAATAGAAACGTAAATCCATATGATGCGTATACCTTTGCAAGCTTTCGTATTGTATTACCTTTTTCTGTTTTAAAAACATACTTATTATTCCAGTAATATGCGTTTAATACGCTTATGGCAAATCCCAATGTGTTTGATACCAAATAATGGACGCCTAGGAACACTAGACCATAGTAAATTACAAAGTGTACTAGTGTGTTCGAAACGCCAACAACGCCGAATTTTATGAACTGTTTCACCAGCATCCAAAAACTCGCAACATCGTATATTTTAAATTTATTAAATAATTTTTTCATATTGAATTAACTACACATGAATCGTTATTTATTTGCTGTTTTTCGTAAAACATGAAATATTTTGCCGACAAACTTTCTTCTACAGCTACCGACAGGAATAGTAATAGACACAATTTTTTTTGTGAATCGATAACTTCTGGAACTTTGTATGGCATTATTTATATCCTTCAACGCACTTAAGTCATCTATAAGAACGCTCCTCTCGTGCATCAAGCCATCTCGCTCACACAATAAATTGTCCTTTGCATGCTGTAAATTATCTCTATCATGCAATAAACCATTTCGCTCGTCTAACAGGTTGCTATTCACTTGTTGCAAGCCATCTCTTTCATGTTGCAAATTTCTTCGCTCAACTACTAAGCTATCCCTAACCTGCAATAAATCGTCCCGCTCATCTGCTAAGCATCCCTTCACATGTAACAACTCGTCTCGCTCACTTGCCAAGTTGCCCACTTCCTTCAATAAATTATGCGAATACATTTCATAATCGATGTTTTCTGCAGGAGTATCTGTATCATAAGTTTCCATTAGATTTAGTAAACGCTCACAATTTTCTCCATCAAAATAACGATGCATTATATTTCTCGTGTAAATACGTTCATCTAAATATGCTGACGGCTTTCGTAATGACTCATCGATTGCAGCTAATAATTCAGGAAATTCTAAAACTTTTTTTCCTGGAAATACAACATTTTCATCTTTTATAAAAAATTCACGCTCAAGCTTCATCAACATATGTAGTTCATTATGAATAAAAATTATTGGTCTATTGAGTAGCAAGTATTCATATACTATGCCTGAAAAATCAGAAATCAGGCAATCGAATGCGTTAAGTATATGATAAAGCGTTTTTCCAAAAAAAGTTTTAGAATGCATAACATAACAATGCTTTGGGATTGCTGCTGGAAAAGGGAATTGCTTATTTCGAAAACGGTATTCGTCAAATGGATGCATTTTAAAAACAATCGCTATGCCATTTTCCTCTAGAAATGATTCTAATTCTGATTGGGAAAAATCATCCATATTAAAAATATTGCTTTCGTAACCAGCGCTTATTTTCGGACCTAATCCCAACAAGTCTTTTGCAGCAGGAAAAAATCCAATGATTTTCTTATACTTTGCTAATTCGGGAAACTGTGATAAAAGCAATGCTCTACCATCTTCAGTATGCATTGCATCACACCTAGGCACACCTGTCACATACACCTTTCGTGCATCATATGCATACGATGCAACTGAGTTTGCTTTTCCTAAATATGATGATGCTGTAAAAATATTTGAATATGCACTGTTGTATTTATGAAACCTATGTGCATCCATTACTTTTAGGTCAGTCATAAACAAATCAGATGTAAAACCATACATCGCCGATGTCTGAACAACTACCTGCCCTTCAACGCATTGTCTTAGTAGCGGCATTCTTCCATCCATTATTACATATTTCGCAGTTTGCAAAATGTTAGTTACTGCGGCGCCATTAGACACAAGTATACAGGCAATTCCGCGACGCTCTAATTCATTTCGCGTATCTTCAGAAAAAACAATCCATATGGTTCTATACTTAGTATTATTTGTCACATACTCCCAAAAAACTAAAGGGCTATCTGAAAATTCTTCACTACTAACAAACACCATGAGACCTTCATCAATTTGCATGCCTTTCCTTGGGCTTGAATAATAGTAACTCATAATTCTAAATTCCCCTTTTTAACTTCCATTATTTTTTATAAGCTCTGATATTCGCTTTACGTCTTCATCGCTAAGGTTTGAGCTGCACGGAATGTTGACAATATTATCGTAGTACCTATAGGCTTTGTCGATCATATATACAAAGCAGTCTTTGTACATTGGTAGTGTATGTATTAGCTTCCACACCGGACGCGTTTGAATGTTGCACTCGTTGAGATGTCCCATAAGCTTATCGCGCTCCGTTGTCATATGACTGTAAAACCAGTAGTTCGGTCTAACACGCTCATCAAAAGGCAAAAGCTCCACTCCAAGCTTTTTGTAAAGAAAATAATTCTCCTGCTTAGTACTAATAAATTTTTCTAATTGCTCAAGTTGTGCAACACCAATTGCAGCTTGAACATTCGTCATACGGTAATTGAATCCAATTTCATCATGTTCATAATATAGTTCGTCAGATTTCGCTTGCGTAGCTAAATGTTTCGCATGCTGTACTCGCATTGCGTCACGTGCGACAAACATGCCTCCTCCGCCGGTGGTGATTATCTTATTACCGTTAAATGAATACGCGCCATAGTCTCCAATAGTTCCTGCCATACATCCATTGAAACGTCCGTAATTATAAAACGTGCCGACTGCCTCAGTTGCATCCTCAATAACAGGTATGCAATAGCACTCCGACAACTCCATTATTCGCTCCATGTCTGCCATATTACCAAAAATATGTACAACCACAATAGCCTTTATAGGCTTTCCGAGAGCTATGTCATAGAGCAAGCCATCTCGCTCTTCACATTTTTCTATTAAATAGCATTCCAGTTTATCCGGATCTATACACAAGCTATCATCACAATCCATAAATACTGGCTCTGCTCCTACATACTTAATCGGGTTAACAGCAGCAACAAACGTAAGCGTTGGTGCTATGACAATATCTCCCGCTCCAACACCACACTCAATCATAGCTAAATGCAATGCAGCAGTGCCACTTTGTACAGCTGCAGCATCAGTTACGCCTGCATAGTCAGCAAACTCTTTCTCTAATCTGGGAACAAACGCCCCGCCGGTAGATACCCACCCGGCGCTTACTGCTTCGTTCACGTATTTAAGTTCGTTGCCATTTAAAATTGGTACAGATAGTGGTATAAATTCCATGTTCGCTCCTGATTTTTACTATATGCTATATATTGAACTCTTATATGCACCTAAATTGTTACGAGCCCAGTCAATAGTTTCATTTATTCCTTCTCCAAGTGAATAGTCAGGTTTCCAGCCGGTAAGCTCTTTTATTTTTTTATTGCATCCTAGTAATCGGTTCACTTCGCTTTTTTCCGGTCTTATCCTTTTTTCATCGCACGAAATTACTGCACTAGGGTTAAGCTTATTTATTAACTCCTCGGCAATTTGTCCCATAGAAATTTCCGTACCAGAGGCAATATTGATTTCTTCTCCAATTGTATTTGCAGCGCCGGCAATCGCAGTAAAGCCACTTACAATATCTTTTACATAGTTAAAATCTCTAGTGGGTGTCAATGAACCAAGTTTAATCTCACTTTGACCATTAAGTAATTGTGTTATTATCGTGGGAATTATTGCCCTTGCAGATTGACGCGGGCCGTATGTATTGAATGGACGTACAATTGTCACAGGTGTGTCAAAGCTCTTGTAAAAACTTTCCGCAATCCTATCAGCTCCAATTTTCGTAGCAGAATATGGTGATTGCCCTTGTAGAGGATGCCTCTCATCAATCGGAACATACTGCGCTGTACCATATACCTCCGATGTAGATGTCACAAGCACTCGCTCCGTATTTAAATCACGTGCAGCCTGCAATATATTTAATGTGCCTTTAATATTCGTGTCCACATAAGAATCGGGAGAATGATAGCTAAACGGAATCCCAATCAATGCGGCCAAATGGTATACCGTGTGAATTCCGTGCATAGCGACTCTCACTCCATTTTGGTCACGAACATCACCTGAAAAAATATCTAGCTCATTTTTTATTTCGTCAGATAAGCTATCTAGCCAACCCCATGAGTTAAAAGAATTATAGTATACGAACGCACGTACATTATGTCCTGTTTTCACCAGTTTCTCAACAAGATGGCTACCAATAAATCCATCTGCACCTGTAACCATTACTTTTGCCATCTTCACAATACCGCCTTCTTTGATTTAACATATTCCATAATCGCTTCAGCCATTAAAAAATCCCACTCATCATCTATATCGATAGATCGCTCTTTAGGCATAATATATGCATAGCTATCTGTTCCATAGATATTTGTTGTCTGTGATAAATATGCACAGCTCATCAAGTAAATTGCACCATTAATGCGATAATAATCCGGCAACTCTTGCCTTTGCTTGTTTTGCAGATTAGAGCTAATAAACTCATTGAGCGAATTATTTTCAGGCAATGTGTTGCAAACACCTGGTGCATAGTCCGTTTTACACAGCGCAACAACAGTGTCTGCTTGCCTTTCCTGATATATTCTGTGGACTGCTATGATATCATCCGGAGTACGCAAGGGAGATGTTGGTTGTAGTAGCGTAATCGAATCAAAAGTTTTCCCAATTGCTTCATATTTTAACAAATCCTCCCTAACTACATCCCACATAGATACAGTGTCCCCCGCAAGAGCCTCATCACGCAAAAATGGAACAGAGCCACCATACTGCAAGGCAATATCCGCATAGTGTTGAGAATCTGTAGACACAAATATCTCGTTAAATAGCTCCGATTGTTCAGCACACTTAATTGAGTGTGCAAGTAGCGGCATGTCACATAACTCTTTGATATTTTTATTCGGCAAGCCTTTAGAGCCACTTCTGGCAGGGATTATTGCAATTTTCATTATCATAACACCTAAAACTTAATGATTATTTATCGCTATGAGTATATCTTCAAGCAGAATGATTTTTCATCATAATCTATGTCATAGAAACTTTTTTTTACGACATCCTCAGTTATTGTAAATTGCCTGATGACATCGACAATTTTTTTTGAAGCATTTCCATTTCCATATGGATTATCTACGTTTTGCGCCAATTTTTGAAATTCTGGTGAGAGCGCTTTGTCCACTGCAATCTTTATATCCCTAGAAGTTGGTGAACAGCTAATAATACTACTAGCTTTTATACGACCCTTTTGTCTATCTCCAATATTCACTGTTGGAATTTTAAATGTTGGTCCTTCTAATATTCCACTTGAAGAATTGCCAATCATAACCATAGAATATTTAAGCGCTGACAAATATTTTTTCATGCCTAATGATGCAACTAAAATGCAGTTTTTTCGAAATTTCACATAATCTTCCCAGATGCTATTAATCTCTCGACCACCAGCATCTGAGTTCGCTTTTGTTATGACAAAATACATATTTGGAAATGCATCCAACGCTAACATTAACTCCCGCAATTGCTTCGCTCCAGTATTCTCTTCCAGTGTAGCCGGGTGAAATGTGACAACTGCATATGGTTTTCCGCTTAGAGTTAGCCCAATTGCATTCTCCAATTCAGTAATTGTTAGAAACGACGTATTAAGCGCATTTTCCACACAAAGCGCACCTACATTATGGACTTTACCTGGATGTTCCCCAAGTTGAATTACGCGTTTACGATAATCCTCACAACTGACAAAGTGCAAGGCACTCATTTTTGTTATGCAATGACGATAACACTCATCCACAGCACCCTCTGTCGTCTCACCACCATGAATATGCGCAATCGGTATGCGCTCATTTGTAGCAGCACAGCAGACCGCCATAATTTCATGTCTATCGCCCAAAACAATCAACAAGTCGTACCTATTCTTACCAAAAAAATCTGAAAATTTTATCAAAGCATTCCCCATGGTTTTTGACATTCCGGAAGGAGAATCTCCTGGTTCTTGAATGTAGATTTTCTTACTTATTTCATAGCCGTCAGCTTCAATTTCTCTATACGTGTTCCCAAACTCAAAGCATAAATGCATTCCTGTCACAACAATAGACAGTTCGACATTTAAATCCATGTGGAGCCGTTGAATAAGCGGCACTAAGATGCCATAGTCAGCTCTTGATGATGTTACAACGCAGATTCTTTTCACAACTCTATCAACTCATCCTCTTCAAAATCACGGATGGCGTATGTGCCAAGCACTTCAAACCATCGCATTGGCGATACACCATTCCCCGGTCGTTTTGCTGCAATATTTTTTTCCGTAAAAACATCGCCTTTTGTTATATTACACTTTGCTACTATGCTTTTTCTTGCAACATCAATGTTCTTGCGTTCAGAAGGCGATACAACTTTCTCTCCCGATCCCATTGCTTTTTCTATGTTGCGTATGGCTTTTACCATATCTGACAATTCGTGTGGCTCTAAACTTGCTTTGTGATCTGGTCCTTGCATTTTTTTGTCTAGTGTAAAATGCTTCTCAATAATCTTTGCCCCTAGTGCAACAGCAGCAATTGACACTTCTATCCCCTCGGTATGATCGGAATACCCAACCGACACGCCAATTTCATTTCTTATCATCTCTATTGCACGCAGGTTAACATCAACATAAGGGGCAGGATACTCTGTCGTACAGTGCAGAATCGTTATCTCACCGGAACCGTTTTCTTTTAATACTGCAACTGCATCTTTCACTTCCTGCATATTGCTCATTCCTGTAGATAAAATAATAGGCATATTAAAACTTGCAATTTTAATCAAATAAGGAAGATTTGTAATCTCTCCTGATGGAATCTTCCATGCGCTCATATTTAGGTCACAAAGAAACTCGACACTATCCAAATCGAACGCTGTCGAAAGAAACTTAATGTCTACTTGCCTACAATACACACTCAGTTCGATAAAGTCATCATGTGATAACGCCAATCGACGAATCATGTCCAACTGATTTTCTTCGGAGCCTGTTTCTTTTTTTTGGTACTCAGCTTTATCAGCTCTCTTTGACACCAAGCTTTCGGGTGTAAATGTTTGGAACTTTACGTAATCAACTCCGGCTTTTTTTGCCTCGTCTATCATTTTTTTTGCGAGTTTAATGCAACCGTTATGATTAACTCCTGCTTCAGCTATTATCAGTGTTTTCATATTACTGTTTCCTATTTACTCTAGTTTATGTTTAGGATTCGAAGGTAATATCTTTAGAATAATTCTAAACAAAATCTTCAACTCTTCACGATAAAACAAAACTGCCACAAATCCAGACACTCCGACAGCTACTCCAAAAACCGGAAGTGCCGATAACATCCACGACAAGTAAGTTACTTGAGTCATTTGGGGCAGCAGTGAAGCTAGAACAATAGTAACACAAGCAGTGATTATTGACAATAATATCTTCCTGAGGGAGACCCAAATGCTTCTTTTTAAGATATGGCGAGAAGCGTATATCGACAGTTGCAGCGTACGAAACATCAGTGCACAAAGAAGACCGAGAGCGACACCGGTTAAACCAAGAAACTGCACAAAAACCACAGATAACACAATGTTAATGACCATTTCAGCTATTGCACCAAACTTGGTTTGGCGGTAATGTCCTGCCGCATTCACTAAGCTCTGTGACGGCACATGAGCTATACGGAAGAACTCTGCAACACAAGCAACAAACGCAAACAACGGCTGAAAGTAGTCCGCATCATAAACTCCCTCAGTGTATATTGTAACAAAGGGAACAATCAGCAATGCTGTACAAGTTAATAATAGTGTAGATGCAGAGTTTATAAGGAATTCGTTAATGCGAACCCCATCTTGCAGACCTTTATGCTCGCCCTTTGCCAGCATATCTCCAAAAGGAGCTTCCACTCCAACTCCTGATATACTTATTACGATAAATCGTACGGTACGGATAATAAAAATATAAACAGCAAAAACTGATGCCTCCATGATTCCGAGAAATACTGTAACAATAATAATTCCTGCGTTAAGTTGAATAAAATCTGCAAGCTGATGCACAAATGCGTCCCAGCGCTGACTTATGGCACTATTATCTGCCGGAACAGAACGTTCAAGTCTATAATATTTTCGCGCATAAAAATAAATTATTAATGGATGTACGGCAAGCGCAACTGCACTGCCAAGCATTACTAAACGAATTTCCACTCCCACCAGAATCAATGAAGCTGCAATAGTTACATTTAATATCACAGCTCCGGTACGAATAATGGTGTTTACATATGCTCGCTGGTCTGCCATCAGTAGTGTTTGATAAGTTACACCAAAAAAGTATGATACGAATGTACTAATACCCAATACTAAAGTGAGAGAAAATAAGAAAAACCAGTTGAAATTATCAATTACAAGAAAAGGATACAATATAGCTAGTACAACTAGCATTATCGCAAACATAAGAGCCACTTTACGAAAGAAGCCCTCTGTAGCCCGTATTATACCACTAATCTTTATTATGTTATTTTCTACCAAAGGTTTATACAGTGCCGCACGAGTTGCTCCGGCTGCACCTGCAGCAAGCAACAAAATATAACCAATAAACTGTGTTATCGTAGCAATAACGCCATTGTAGTCAGAGCCAAAACGAGACAAAATTAGGCGTGGCAAAATCAAGCCGGAAGTAATGAATACAATAATATAAATAAACATAGCCACAGAGTTAAATACAGCCCTCTTAGCTCTCACTTATCATTTCTCCCTCAAAATAAAATACAGCCATATCTCAGATATATTATTCCATTGCCCGTGAGTTAATTATATACCGTTGTCCCTATCATCGAAGTTTTGTAGCTCCATGCACCGAAGATATTCATTTGTTCCGAGAGATAAAACCTTTATAAGATCATCATCAGCCTCAAAATAACCAGCATCGTACCAACATTTTGTTAATTCATAGTTACTCGTTAGATTATGCATAGCCATAACTTGATACTTGTAAGCTTGAATTGTTGATTGATTAGTAAATTGTTGTATAAACTTATTTGTCATATAATTTTTGCGATATCGCTTACTTACATCTGCCAAAAACAAAGTTGTATTGAAAACCTTAATCCGCGCAGGAGCAAAACGAGATAAGTCTAACAAAATATTTTGTATCATATTACAAAATCCTTGGAACATTAAAGTCCTTTCCGTACCCAGTAACTTTCGACATCTTCTTTCGCTTTGCATTTTTTTTTGAAAATCACAATCAAGATTTTTGAATACAGCCATCTTCAAATCCCGAAAAAACAGTGGTTCCTCGTCCGTTGAAAAAGTCTCTGAATCGGACGCATTTAGTCTATAAAGTTCGTTATAATATGAAATATCAACCCCACATTCGCGAATATCTTCATTTAAAAACTCTTTTCCTCGGTAGTTTACACATACAATTAAATCGAATTCTCGCTTTATCTCTTGCGGGTCAATCGCACCTACAGCTGGTCCCAGCACCGCTATATTCTTGCCTTTAACCATTTTATGAAATTCTTTATCAACCTCAGTTGCAAACACAGTTTGAGGCGAGAAATTTCCAATACTTTCTCGCTTAGATGCAGCATTCATAAGCTGCCAAATCCCATCATGATGCCGCTTCCAGAGCTTGCTTGACCGACTCAAAGCCTCTGTTGCCTTCTCAAGCTCGCCCGCGTTCAAAAAGCCTGCATACAACCTTTGAACATCGAAATATCGTATATTTCTTTTTCTTTCGTACTTTGCTGTTAACTTGTCAACACATATCTGCCTAATCTTGTATGATAATACATAAAGTCCTTCTGCCATTGCAAACGTTTCAGCATCTAGTAGCCACATAATTGATAATTTTTCAAAATTTTGATTTAAAGCTTCTTTAGTCTTATCAATGTAGCATTGATATTCATTGTGAGCGATTCCGGTATTAATAATGGTTTTGATACACTCTGTTACTTCGCGTTCTTTTTTGTTCATAAATTTAAAAGAGCGTGGTACATTTGAGTTGCGCATTTCATCAGGTGTATAATCCGCCAGCTTTGCGGGCGTACAACCCATAATGCGTGCAATAAACCAATATGCAGATATCTGTGTAATAGCCTCTTCTAACGACATCTCTCCATTTAGAAGCACTTGCATTCTCAGTGTGACCAATTTTAGTAGTCTAGACAATCTCATTTTTTCACCCACAATTTTGAATTGAATCATCGCATATCCATTTTACGTGAATTGTATAATACTACATTTCATTTTCATCAATATTGATACTATTCTTTATCACATATTGTGGAGCTTCGTTAATGCATATATAGATACGCCCTATGTACTCGCCAATGATCCCTAAAGATAATAAAGTGACACCAAACCCTAGGAGATTAATAGCTACAATTGTGGTAAACCCGGTTTGTCTATCAGGGTTCAGAAGCCAGGCAACAAACAAATATATACCAAATATGAATCCACTAATCGCTAATAAAGACCCTATAATACCGGCTAATCTCAGTGGTTTAACTGAAAATGCAGTAAGCCCATTAGCCCACAGTGAGATTGATTTTCTAAATGTAAAACCCGTGGCATTATCATCTGCTCTGCGCCTTTGCTTCATTTCCACTTGCATCACATTTCTTGTGACTCTCAACAGAAGACCGGTTATATATGGGTATGGTCTGTTATATTTTATCATTTCATCCATGATATAACGCTTCATAATATTAAAATTTTCAATGCGCAGAGAAAGCGGCTTCCCTAACATAAAGTGTTGCATTACATGATTTATGTAACTCCCAAAGTTCTTGAATATTGACTGCTTTTTTTGGGGATACATTGCTGTTACAAGGTCACAGTCACTTTTTGTAATCATATCTACCAACTTCCAAAGCTCATTTACAGGTGATTGAAAGTCGTCATCTAAATTTACAATATAATCTCCATTTGCTACTGAATACCCTGCCATTACAGCAGCATGTTTTCCCATATTTTTCGACAAATCGAGAACCTTTATCTTTTTATTTCGGGATGCCAACACCTTTAAAACATCATAAACCTTATCAGGCGAACAATCATTAACGCAAATTATTTCACAGTCATAATTATCACGCTGTGAAATAATATCCAATATTTCATTTATTACTATCTCAATTGTCATTTCACTCCTATAGCAGGGAATGACAAAGCTTAATAGTGTAGTAGTATCGATAATAAATCACCCCTTTTATGCTGTGCGGCAAACATCATTTTTTCATTTCACAGTATATGTCTTTTATTGCATCTTCTATAGTAAAGTCGGCTTGGAAGTTCAAATACTTTGCTGCTTTAGAGCAGTCCATTAGCGATTTATTGAGATCTTCCTGCTTTCCTGTAAGATACTTAACAGGTGAAACACAACCATATGTTTTGTTTATTTGCTCGGCTAATTCCTTAATAGATATTGCATAATCTGTCCCTATATTGTAATTACCGTAGTGCTCATTCGATTGCACCGCATGCAAAAACGAACGTGCCGCATCTTTTACGTATATATATTCTCGTTTTCCTTCTCCTGTTCCAAATATAATTTGTTCCTCATTTGCTTTTGCACGGTCAAAGAGAGTACGCAATAAATAACCTTTTCGCTCATTTGCACTAAGAATCTGGGCTATTCGTAAACATTTAATATTTAATTTGTATTTTTTACTGTATATAGAGGCAATTGATTCCATTGCAAGCTTTGAAGCCCCATATAAACTTGCAGGAATAGCAGTATCGGACTCAATCCAAGGCGTTTTATTTAGCTCACTATAGACACTTCTCGTTGAAGCACATACTATTTTCATGATGCTATTGTTTACACAAGCTTTAAATATATTCTCAGATATAGTTATATTATCAAGATAGTGCAAGAAATTATCCTCATTGGGTGGGGGAAGTCGTATTCCTGCCATATGAATCACCGCATCCGCTCCTGATAAAACTTTACTCAGCGAATCAACTGTATAATCGGTTTCAACCCAATTAATATTATCATTTAGGGTCGAGCTTATTTTACGTGTCAGCGCCGTGAGATTATATTCAGTTGAATATAAATCTATAAATGCTTTACCAATAAGTCCTGATGCTCCCGTAACCATCAATTTCATTTCGCAATCTCCCTAACTACGTATCCGCATTTTTCCATATGTCCGTTTAGCGAGACAACCTCATCACCGTCTTGATAATACCAAACCAATTCCAATGCACCATCTACATTATATTTGCTCTTGCTGAAAATTGTTTGTGGCTTTTCACATAAAAACTCCAGCAATAAATTTTTGTCTGAAAAATCACTCTTGAAAATTGGCTCAGTGCCTTCAAGTAAATATTCAAATGTTGACGCTAGTAGGTCATCGTTGCAATAGTGCCTAATTAATTTCCACATGTGACAGCCATCCAACCTCGGTGTAATTTCAATAATTTTTGGAGCGTTTTTCAATAATTTTATCTGATAGTATGCTGGACCCTCTCGTATATTCAGCCTTTCTGCTGAACGTTTCACTAAATCTAAAATCTTTGTTTTAACATCTTGGTCTATTAACGACGGGACATGATGTTCTTTGATGATTCCTCCTGGGTATTCATCAAAAACAATACGATCCGAAACAAGAGAAAACTTCATTTCTCCATGACAAAAAAAACTATTAACTGAGAATTCTTGTCCATCGACATACTCTTCAACTATAACTTTTTTCGATCGTGAAAACGACATAGAAACGTCGAAATATTTTTCCAGCTCATTGGCACTTCGTACTTCATAAACACCACGTTGCCCTTGCGAATCGACAGGCTTTATCACACATGGATAATGGTTCCAGCCTTTGAGGTCAGGTAGATTTCTTGCAGTTATATGTCTAATATTGCCTTCAAACCCTTCACCTAGTGCATCGCGAAGCAAATGTTTGTTGTTGCATATCATCGGAAGCTCTGGAGATACAAAGCAGGGTAAACCAAGCCTTGCACTTATTTTCGCAACTGTTGGCATTGCCAAATCAGATCCAATCGAGTAGATATAGTCAATATTATTTTTATGTACATATTCTTGAATTTTATCTGCGTCAGTTATATTAATCTGAACAAATTTATCCGCAAGTTTTGCACCCTTGTCTTCTGCAGACCAACTACATACATGAACTTCGTATCCATCTTTTGCTATAAGGTATTCGATGGCATCAATTTGTGCATTGCCTGCACCTAGTATAAGAACCCCTTTCACTCAGTTTCACCTCACATTCCGAATTTTAGTGTGAATATTTGTTATTCGATGTCCTTTTAATAAAAACCATATATTGTCTCTGCAACTCTGCGCAATGACACTTCCGTAATCCCGTGATACATCGGCAATCTTAGTATTCTTTCGCTTTCTTTCGTTGTATGCTTGTCAACACCATGAAATCGCCCATACTTTCTTCCAGCTACTGATGAATGCAGTGGAATATAATGAAAGACGGCTGATATGCCATTATCCTTGAGGTGCTTAATTAACTTCGTTCTTACTTCCAAATTTTCCGTTTTTATATAGAACATGTGTGCATTATGTGTACACTTCTCCGGGATAACCGGCAGTTTAATGTTACCCCTGTTTTCTAAATCTTTTAGCAGAGCATAATGTGTGTTCCAGGCACTTAACCTACTATTGTTAATTTCTGTTGCCTCTTCGAGTTGAGCATACAAATAGGCTGCATTCAAGTCACTTGGAAGATAAGATGAGCCAATGTCGACCCAACTGTACTTGTCAACCATCCCTCTAAAAAACAGATTCCGATTCGTTCCCTTTTCACGAATAATCTCTGCCCTCTCTACGAAGTCCGGATTCTTAATAAGAACAGCCCCACCTTCGCCCATTGTATAATTCTTTGTTTCATGAAAACTAAAACAGCCTATGTCGCCAATTGTGCCCAAAAAACGATCCTTATACTTTGACATTACCCCTTGAGCTGCGTCTTCAATGACGTATAATTGATATTTCCTGGCAATATCCATGATTTTGTCCATTTCGCAACTCACACCTGCATAGTGAACTGGCACAATGGCTTTAGTTTTATCTGTTATGGCTTCTTCTATCAATTTCTCGTCCATGTTCATTGTGTCAGTACGTATGTCAACAAAAACAATTACTGCGCCTCTTAATACAAAGGCATTTGCTGTAGATACAAATGTATAAGATGGCATAATTATTTCATCGCCTTCTTTTATTTCTATGAGCAACGCCGCCATTTCAAGAGCATGTGTGCAAGAAGTTGTGAGTAGCACTTTTTGTGAGCAAAAATTTGTTTCAATCCATTTATTGCATTTATTAGTATATTCCCCATCTCCGTTAGTTCTTTTTTTTACCTTTATAGCATCAACGATATATGTAACACCTTGTTCAGTGTACAGCGGCTCATTAAATTTAATCATAAATTACTCACTTTGGCTATTACTAATATTTTTATATCGCCTGTTTCATATTTACTCTCTGGTTTTAATCACTTTACATGGATTGCCATATGCCACGACATTGCTCTCAATATTCCCTACAACAACACTTCCAGCACCAACAATTGTGTTTTCACCAACTTCAACTGATTGAATAACAGAGCTACCTACTCCTATGAGCGAATAGTTGCCAATAAAAACTCCGCCGGAAATGCTCACCCCGGATGCAACATGCGTAAAACATCCGATGCTAGTGTCATGATCTATGATTACGCCGCTATTTATTATGCTACATCTTCCAACTATTGCACCTGCATTTATAATAGCACCTTTGCCTATGAATACACCATCATTAACAATTGTGGCATTTTTAGATACAATTGCTGTTTGATCAATAATTGTTGGAAATAGTAGCCCTATTGACTCACATAATTGATATAGACTTTCACGTAGTTTAGGGTTTTCCAAAGCTGCAATTGCAATTACCGCCTGCGTATAGCCCTGATCAAACAACTCACAGATTATATCATCTGTTCCGACTACTGGTACACCATAGACTGCTTTCCCAACATCTTCCAGTGCACTAACTATAGCTATATCAGTGTATACTTTGCGATCTATACTGTCAAGAACTGAACGGCAGTGTCCACCTGCTCCCAATATTATTAATTTTTCACTATTATGCATCATGATGATATCCAGTTCCGCATTTTTTCCATTTCTTCAATGCTGCCCATATCTGACCATTGGTTTTCAGTAATAGGATAAACCCCAACAGACTTTCCATCATCAATAAGTTGCTGTATCAACTCAGTGATATGTACAAATGCATTTGAAGGAATTTCCTCTAAAAACGACGGTTCAATTACATATAAACCTGTGTTGGTAAGCAAGGGATATTCCGGTTTTTCAACAAGTTTTATAGGGCTTCCTTTCTCGTCAAGCTCAATTGTTCCATAAGGCACACGTACTTTCATAAAAGCACAGACCAATGTAATGACTGCTCCACTATTTCTATGGTGCTTTAATAGTTCATTATAATCAATATCAACTATAACATCACAGTTTGTCATGATGAATGTGCTTTCAAATACACCTTCTAATAACTTGAGTCCGCCACCCGTTCCCTGGAATTCATCTTCATCAACAAAAAGCAAGTTGCCTTTATATAACACCTCAGAGAAATATGCCTTTATCAGTTCTTTTTTATAGTTGACTATCATCGTGAAGTCATTACACCCACAGTTATAAAACCGGTTCATTATATGCTCAGTAATTGTCATATCACCGATAGGTATCAGTGGTTTTGGCAGAACATCAGTAAAAGGAGCTAATCGCGTTCCTTTTCCTCCTGCCATTATAACTACCGGAATATCTAAACAGTGCTTCTGCTTTTTCTCGCACTCATACGGGAAATAAACATCCACAAGCCGACCATCGTCATCGAGAATTGGTATGCACGTAAGTCTCTGTTTTTTTCTCAGCTTTTCTAAATATTCGACGTCATGCTCTAATTTTGCAAACTTGAATTGATAATTACCAACATTTGAAACCGGAACATTTAAATCACCCTTGCTTAATATATGTCGACGGATATCTCCATCAGTAACTGTTGCCAGCAATCGGTTGTTTTCACAAATAAATGCAATACATTTCCCGTTTTCATTAATTACAGCCATAGCATCAATTACATGCATATCCGGATGAACTATGACTTGGCTTAAATCATACATAATAACAAACTCCAACACCGTCTTATATTTCTTTGCACTATAATCTAAATGGTCGCTACGAACCTAGGGAATATATCGTTACACTCTCATTCGCAAAAACAATATATCCCATATCTTCCGGCAAGTCAAAATATGGAAACAACCAATTTGTGCGTATTAGATAGTCAACACCTTCTGATTTTAGCTCAGATATTGCATTTACATCACCATGCATCACATTAATCATGATATCTCTCCTGCGAATCGCTTCCCTTCTTGTTTCATTATCCACCCTCATAAATCCTATACCCTCGATGAATACTCGGCGTTCAGAAAAGGCGCTGGTTATAAAACTCAAATTTATTTCTGTTACTAAGAAACGATCTCCGGCCACCAATGCATCATATGGCGAATTATCTCTCAACCATGTGAGAGCCTCATAGTCACTATTTGTCAACGCATTGGGGTGCTCAAACGTCAAAACGCAATCATCTCCTATTATGGCATCAATAGACGAATTGTCTCTTAGGTATGTAAGTGGTTCTTCTGTTCGATGTCTCAGTTTTTCAACTCCACTTATAACAAACGGCAAGTATCGATAATATGAGGTGATTAGTCCTGAAACAATAAATAGCGACATGACGCTTCCTAATACTGCTCTCTGAGTTTTGTTCGAAAGCAATTTTTCCCGATATTTATAAATACAATATATCCCAAATAGTAATGCAAATGGGAATGATGCCTGAATATAGTATATTTGTGAAACACCATGGTGAAAAAACATCAATGTACAAGCCAATCCTGCCAGTGCTACTGAAAATGCCAAAATTTCGATAGCGTCGATTCTGCGCCAATGAACCACCGATAAGATAATCCCAATAAAAAATATAATATAAATCGTTGAGTTTACCCAAAATGACCACTGCAGTGTTGATAATATTAATGTAATGCTATTACTTGCCTGATCTCCTAACAACAAGAGAGCCTCATTTAATTCTAATACAAGCCCGATATGTCCAAATATATTTGAAGTGCCATCTCCTACGCGCCCCGGAGCGTAAATTACAAGAAGATAAACAGCAACAAATGCAATTAAGCAGCTAATGCCATAAATAATTGCGTTTTTCACTTGTCTTTGCTTAATAATCCAAAAAAGACACAGTACTCCTCCCCCCGCTATGGCAACCACAGCATTTGGAGCTTTCGTCCCCGTCAACACTCCGACTAGCACTGCAGCTAGTACTACGCACTTTATGCATGTCTTTGTTTGTTCCATTTGAACAGTGAGCAGAAAAAATACAAACATACTAATCGCCAATGCAATATTAAATCCACCCCATGGCCATATGAACATATGGAAAGGAAAGCTGTTAATCCCCCGCCCAAGACTTATCCGCTCACCCAAGCAAAAAAATAAAACCAGCATGAATAATACCACATATTTATTATTTGGAACTACCCGTTTGACAAACATGTATGCACTAAAGCTTAACAAAATCGGTGGCATTAAGTATTGGTAAGCAAATCCAATTCTTACAAAACTGACTCCTGTCACTGCATTCATTACAACCATTTGAATACTTGAGAAATAATGGTAATTTCTTGCCATACCATCCATTCGTACTGATAGTGGAGGGTATGAATGACTTAACGCAGCAGCATCTCCTATCCAAAAAAGCAAGTCCTGATAATAAACATTCAACGGAATTGCCGTTGGTAATAAGCTCTCCAAGTCAAAAACAAAGAACTTCAACACCATTATTAGAACAAAAAACACCGTACATATAATAAATCCTTGCCTGTCAAAGAATAGAGACAATAAATACTTTCTTTTCAATATAATTATTACTATTGATGCTAAGCCAACAATAAGAACAACCATACTTGTGAAGTTTCCTAACCCAAAAGGAAATAACAGATAGTATAATGCAATATTATAACAGTAGCCTACCACACATCCAAGCCCAAAAACTTCAGTAAAAGATAGCTTTTTAAAATTTAGGATAGCCATAATGGCAACACCGGGTAATATCCAGCCAAAGGCATAGAAATATCCGACTCTTATCATTCCAATTCTTGGCAAAACATTCACTGTTGTCGTTAAATATAAGAAAAACAAAAATGAAAGTGCTAAAGCAAACAATATCAATATATTAAGTTTTAGACGATTCTTTTCGATATTATTTTGCATTAACTACCTCCATTTTTCTTAAATAGTTAACCATTTAGATTTTTCACTTTAATATAGAAGATGTGCCCGTTATGTCCATATTCATTCATCAGGAACATAAGGTAGTTCAATGATTTCTCGCTCTCTCAGTGGCAATAACAGACTATAGTAGTTATTCCAACTCTCCAGTCTATTATACGTTATTTGTTCTGCAAGTTCAAGTTGAGCAATGAGATATGCCACATTAAACTCACTAGGCAAGTAGCTTGATCCACAGTCAACCCATGAGTATTTATCAATTTCACCTCTAAAGAACTTGCTCCGGTTTGTGCCTTTCTCTCTCAATATCTCAGCTCGTTCAACATATTTATCTTACCCGCCTCTTAGCATAGCGTAGGCGGAATATCTTTCAAAGGTATCATTTTTTCCTTCCAATTATTTCTTTATACAACTCGACATGTCTATTTACATAATCTTCAAATCGATAATGTCTCTCCGCTAATTCACGACCTTTTTCACCACGGGTGCGGCACTCGTCAGGTGACTGCATTAGCCTTTCTATGGTCGATTTTAACTCATTGACAGGGTTTTCTCTCGATATACAAATACCACATTCCGGTGCAAATGTGACATCCGGAAGCGAGGTTCCATCCATGACAACTAGTGGTCTGCTAGATGCCATCGTTTCAATAGCCATTAGGCCAAATGCTTCAGCTTGTGATGTCATTAAAAAAACATCACAAGCACAATATAAGTCTGCCATAAGACTATCGTCGGTAACACGACCAAATTGCTTTACGTTATATATGTCTAGATGCCTTTTTTCAAGTAGTGTATCTTCACCTACTGTCACTAATGTTAAGGGTGCCGTTGGCGTCAGTATATCAAGCATTTCATTAACTATGTTAAATCCTTTATATGGTGAAGTTTCTGCACGGCAGAACATCACAAAATGGTCCTGTGGTATATCAAGTTTGTGCCGTATTGCTTCACGTGAACGACGATTTGAGGAAAATAAGTCAACATCAATACCAAATGGTATATGGTGAACATTTCTAAAGTGCTTAGTTATTGGGCTTTGCTGTATCATATTCAGCATATATTTCGATGCAACAACAATATCAATATCAATCGTTGAAAATATTTTCTTTTTTACTTTCCACATAAACTCTGTATTGTCGTATAGCATCGGAAAGTGTAAATCTAAATCCGGGCAATCGCCACAGCCGTATCTCCATTTATTACAGCCTAGTGAATAGATGCAATGACCGGAAAATATCCAAGGATCATGAATTGTAAACACTGTCGGTTTTGCACTTGTCAACTCAGAAAGCATTGCCATTGATAGAAGGTGATTATGGAAAAGATGATAATGAGCTATGCTGCTACTATGGAAAACTGGATGTTGCAATAGTCTCCAGCCATAGGGATATACCATTGCATTAATTGACAATTTTCTCTCCATCTCCACGCAATTACCTCTTAAAAATGGCTCTTCAAATGGTTTCGTTAGAGGTATTGTGTTTGCATTTTCTCCCCACTTTGTCATAACAAACTGGTTTGCTTGTATTCCACGCTTGTTTAATTCAATTTGCATATCATGTCCATTAAAACGATTGCTGAACAAATCGTTATCATTCACATGCACTATTCTCATTGCATACTCCTTTTATCGTTTTAAAATATCATAATACAAATCAATGTGCTTATCCACATATGTTTGGAATTTATAGTGTTTCTCCACTAGTTCTCGTCCCTTTTTCCCACGCACGGTACACTCTTGTGGATTTTGAATTAAGCGATCTACCACATGCTTCAATGCAATGTGTGAATTTTCTCGCGGAATAACTATTCCACAATCCGGCGCAAATGTAACACTTGGAAGCGCTGTACCATCCATGACAATGACTGGACGTTTTGAAGCCATAGCCTCCACCGCCATCATCCCAAATGACTCTGCTTTTGATGGCATCACCAGGATATCGCAGGCTTGATAGACTTGTGCCATCAATTCATCATTAGTAATCCACTCAAACTGTTTTATAGTAAATTTATCACTGTATTTTACTAGCATTTCGCCTTGTCCCACAGTTAGCAATGTAATCGGCTTGTTTGTGCAAAGTTCATCTAACATTTTTGTGATAATGTCCATTCCTTTAAACGGCGAAGGATCTGTCCTTAGTAGTATAACAAAATCATCACAATTTATTCCTAGTTGCTTACGAACTTGACCCTTATCATCAGACTCAACGAACATGTCTTCGTCAATACCAAATGGAATATAATGCATATTTTCCAAATGCCTGGTTATTGGACTTGTTTTTGCCATATTTAACATATATTTCGATGCAACAACTACATCTAAAGTGATATCTTCGAAAACTCTCTTTTTCACTTTCCACATGAAAGACGTTGTGTCTTCAATGATTGGAAAGCTTACATCATGTTTTTCACATTTTCCACACCCATATCGCCACTTCTCACAACCAAGCGAATGCACACAGTGCCCAGAAAAAATCCACGCATCATGTAACGTTATCACTGTCGGTTTCATCCTAACTAAATCAGGCAACATTGCTAATGATAACAAATTGTTGTGAATTAGGTGATAATGTATAATATCCGCTTCGACAAACTCCGGAGTTTTCATCATGTGCCAACCGTGCGGGTGAACTAATGCTCTAATTGATAACGCTTTTTCAAACTCAATACACATCTTGCCAACTATTGAGTTATTTAAGTTAGAGTATAGTGGCGTAGTTCTGTTATCGCATCCGAGTTTTTCAATAACAATCTGTTTGCTGGAAATCCCCCTTTTATTCAATTCTATCTGCAAATCGTGTCCATTGAACCTGCTACCAATAAGGTCAACATTATTTACATGAACTATATTCATCCGGAACACCTGCCTCGTATTAGTATACATTAATTTATTAACCTATTCTTGCAATATCAAAACACAATTTATCATCCAAGACCTAGCGCCTTATAAAAATTTTCTTTCATCTTATCGAGTGTTAAATGGCTCAAGAATGCTTCGTATCCGTTTGTTACAATTTCACTACTCTGTTGATCATTATCAATATTTACCAGTGTTTGTGAAACTTCATGTATATTGTTACTATTACATAAGTACGCAGCATTATTCTCTTCCAAAAATTTCTGAGGTGATGAATACTCCGGTCCATGGAATAATACCAGAACACCAGTTTTCAAATATGTTGATAGCTTACTTGGAAATGAGAACTTAGCAACTTCTTCAAATGAGGTATCGAATTTGTATGGACAATAGAGCAAGTCTGCATTTGCCAGTTCTTGCAATAGTTCTGCCTGTTTGTACCACCCAAGCAACTCGACGTTATCTCCTTCTTCAAGTTCAAGATTAAATTCATGCCCATAAAGTTTCAAACACACAGTCTTGTCGTTAATCGTCCAATTAAGAGACCTTAGTGCACCAATCAGTGTTTTTAGCTCTTCGGCAGCATACATTTGACCGCTCATGGCAATGATATATCTGCCATCGTCTTTAGAGCGTGTTGGATTCATGCGACCAGTCTCAAACCCTCTAATTACTGGAATGCTTTTTTTGCATTTATATTTCTTTTGATATCCTTCTGCCATTGCCCATGATGCCGCAATAAGGCACTCTGACTCTTTGATAACACGTTTATACTCTCGAAATACTAATGCTCGAGTGAAAATGTCGCATTTCGTTTCAGTTAACCACCATATGAGTGGATCCCACAATTGCACTACATATGGAACCCCTGTGTTTTGACTGATAGGTCTCGTTAATTTGATTATGCTCTGACCTTGAACTACAACCCAAATTAAATCAACACTATTTTGTTGCACAAATGCAGTAACATCATCTACAATTGCTTTCAGATGCGAGCGAACTTTAATATTATTTCCCAGAAGAGATTGTATAAAACTGTACTTTTTATGTCCCCAATATTCAAAAGGTTTTTCAGCACTTTTAAAATTTATTCTTTCCTTTTTGTCATCAGGAATATTAAACTCAAGCGGACTGTGAATGTAAAAGCAACTTACATTGTGTCCACCTTCAAGTAAAAATTCACACATATCATTCAGAACAATGCCAGCCGTGTAGTTCGTGCATGGAGGAATTTCCGTGAAAAGCATTATATTCATTTTCCTACCTCATTCTTTGTGACTAAGTTTTTCAACTACCCCTTTTTCCTGCAAACGCCTAAAAATTCCGTTTCGCTTTGCAACATTTTTAAGACCAAGTATTGAAAATATTTTCCTGATTACTCTGTAAATAAAACGCAATGCTTTTACAAAAAAACTTCGTATTGGTCTTCTATTGTTTTGTCTTACCAATTCTATCATTTGCTGTGTTGCCACATTCATCTGTTCCACCATTGTAGCATTTAGCTGTACGGATTGGTTGTGCAATGCTTGCTGCAGCTGTTTTTCATATTCATCTGAAATATTGTGTAAAAGAAGTGAAAATTCTTTGAAATGCTCTATAGAATCGCTAACATCATCTGCATTAATTAGTTCAACAATTCTATCTTCCGTATAAGAAATCGCTTTCTCATATGGCAATACACTTACTTCAAATCTTCTTATCCGAAAACGGTAGAAATCGACCTCACTGCCTGATAATTGCACCATTTCCTCTTTACTAAGTATGCTCATTATATTTATCCACAGTTCGTCACATTCCTTAGCATGGAGTTCTATCACTTTTTTGCTTCCTTGTTCATCATGACTGCGACTAATCACCGACAATCCTTCATGAAAGTAAAAACTTTGATTACGCATCATTCTAAAAAACAAGTCGTAGTCTTGTGTAGTTTTATGAGCTACATCAAATATACCGACTCTGTCAAAGTGACTTTTATGAATTAATAACGAGCACCCGTGTATTGCATCTTGGAATAAAGCAAACAATGGAGTATTTAATTGCTGTTGTGTAAATTGTCCTGCACCAAGTGGGTCTATATCTAACAAGTGCTTTCCGTCTTTATCTATAATTTGAAAACCACACGCCAATATAGTTGTTTTATCATCATGCTTATTCAGAATACGTATCTGCTGTTGTATTTTATCAGATGTGTACAAGTCATCATGACTTAACCACGAAAAATAATCACCTAGCATATTCTCTATTCCCATGTTAAGCGCCGTTGCCACACCACCATTTGGCTTTGTGAAATATCTAATTTTATTACCATAAGATAAGGCAATTCTTTCTGTATCCCCATTGTCATCAGAACCATCATTTACGACTAAGATTTCGCAATTTTTATATGTTTGAGCAAGCGCACTATCTATTGCCTCATGTAGATAATTTGCACCATTATAGACAGGAATGACTATTGAAACCAACGGATTCCAATCTTTCATAGATGTTTCTCGCTCCATTCTACTTCCTCCATACCATCATGTTCACTATATCAGTATAACTTTGAATTATTTTCACGACTTTTGTTGACGTATTATCTTCAACATAATCCGGTACAGATGCACCTACTCTACAGTCTTTCGCCATTTGCACCACAACATCAACTGCCTGTTTAACACTGTCTGATGTTATACTGCCAATTACAAAATTACCCTTATCCATTGCTTCGGGTCGCTCTGTGCTTGTTCTTATTGATACAGCTGGAAAATCGAAATAACTGGCTTCTTCAGGCAGTGTTCCGCTATCTGATACAACACAGAATGCATTTTTCTGCAAGAAATTATAATCCGTAAAACCAAATGGTTTGAGACTTCGCACAAGTGAATGAAACTTAAAGTTGCGCTTTTCTATGAATTTTTTGCTTCTGGGATGTGTAGAGTAAATAATCGGCATATTATATGTTTCTGCAAGACTGTTTATAGCGTTCATTAATGAGAGGAAGTTTTTTTCAATGTCGATATTTTCCTCTCTATGTGCAGAAAGTAATATATATTTTTTTTGCTCAAGTCCCAACTCATTTAGTATATTACTGCTGTTTATCTTTTCCATGTGCACACTAATAACTTCAGCCATTGGTGATCCAACAACAAAGACATGCTCTCTTTTCAATCCCTCCGCAAGAAGATTTCGTCGAGCATGTTCAGAGTACGCTAGGTTTATATCACTTGTATGGTCAACTATTCGCCTATTGACTTCTTCCGGTAGGTTTTCGTCAAAGCATCTGTTTCCTGCTTCTAGATGAAAAATTGGTATTTTAAGTCTCTTAGCAGATATTGCACAAAGGGTGGAGTTCGTGTCTCCCAAAATGAGAAGAGCATCTGGTTTTTCATCGCACAATATTGCATAACTTTTTGAGATTACGCTACCAATCGTTTCTCCTAGGTCGTTCCCCACAACATTTAAATAATGATCAGGTGCTCTTAGCCTCAAATCGCTAAAAAACACTTCGTTGAGTGTATAGTCATAATTTTGTCCGGTATGCACGAGTACGTGGTTGAAGTATTTGTCACAGGCTTTGATTATCTCAGAGAGCTTTATAAGTTCCGGCCTTGTACCAACTATTGTCATTAGTTTAAGTTTTTTCACACTACTACCTCTTATAATTCCATTATCATTTGTTCGACTGTTGGAATTCCCAACTTGCCATTAAGTTCATTGGACGTTCTTAGTGTGCGGTCGACAGGTTCCGGTGCATCTTCTTTTATATCTAAGTTAAGATTGAATTTCTTGTCAAAGTATTCTAGCATTTGGTATTTTGAAACATCATCTTTCGCAAATGCATGGAATAGACCTTTTTCAAACAGATTGTTTTCTATAATCTTCTCACATATTAATGCATATTCTTTTGTTGTGACACCGTTCCACAGATGAGTAGTGTATCCGCTCACAGTTTTCCCCTTTTGACTCTTCGCCCATTCAATTAGGCTGGCGTTTTTATGAACTTCCTCACCAATTATACTTGTGCGGATAACCATTGCTTCTGATGTGCACTCGCCAAGTGATTTGCTTTTTCCGTATGCATCAAGTGCATCGTGCAAATCTTCTTCCTTGTATTTCCCTCTTTTTCCAGAAAATGCACAGTCAGATGTTATATGCATGAGCTTCATGTCATTTTCATTACACCACTGCGCAATCTGCCAAGGTAATAATGCATTTAGCTTAATTGCTGCAATAGGGTCTTGTGCCATAAACGGCTTTATTACACCAATGCAGTTAATAACATAATCATAGTTTTTTGGTAGCTCATCGAGATTATCAGATAATGCATCAAAAATAATTGCATTCTCATCTATACTCACTGTCTTATTGCGACAAGTAGACATGCTTTCGAAAACATTACTACTCATAAAGTGCCTTACTACCGCACTTCCTAGTAATCCTGTTCCTCCAAGTATCAGTAAACGTTTCTTCAAATCAATACTCCTCCATAATTTGCTTATTCTAGCTCAGTAATACTAACATAGCCACTTAATATTCGCAATACTCACGCTTTTATCCTTTGTGTTTATGAAACAATTTTGTCATAATTTTTTTAAGTAATAGTTTCAACACTCCCATAATTCCATGAAGTTTTACAGCAGAATCCAAGCGTGCAAATATGTTGAGTCGTGCTTTACTCATCTGCTCTTTATCGCAATTTCCTTCACCTTCCGCAAATCTGCGTTGACAGTATTCGGTAAGCATACCATACGGTGTGTGCATCAAAAAGGCTGCCTGTCTATTCCAAAAATCTTGTTCTGTTTCGGCAAGCTTGTAAATTTCATCTTTTGTTAATGACGCAAGCATATTATGCCATAGCTCTAGACCTTCTGGTATTGCTTTGTCAGATGTTTGCCCTGTTTGTCGTTTATGGATGCGGCTTTTAATTAATGGCTCATCCACATAAACCAACCTTTCGTCTCTAAACATTCTATGCCACAACTCAAAATCTTGCACACACTCTAGTTCAACTTTAAAGACACCGTGCTTTTCAAAATGTGAGCGATGAATCATAAGTGTGCAACCGTTAGCCATTCCGGTCAACAACGGAAACAACCAGTATTCCGTATTGACTTCCAAATGTGCAGTTCTTGCATTTATAGTACTGATATGACTTCCCTCTTCATCAATATGCATATATGCAGAATATACAATTTGGCGTTTGCTTATTCCTCTTTCGCTTAACGCTAAAATATTTTTCTCAATTTTCTCCGGCATATATAAATCATCATGTGACAGCCACGAAAAATATTCGCCACTCATATTTTCTATAGCCATATTAAGTGCAGTAGCAACTCCTCCATTTTCTTTTTCGAAATACCTTATCTTGCTACCATACTGCATTGCTATTTTAGCAGTGTTGTCTGTAGAGCCATCGTTAACAACAATAACTTCAATGTTACTATATGTTTGTGAAAGGGCACTGTCTATTGCTTCCTCTAAAAAGTCACTACCATTATAAACAGGTATTACTATGGACACCAGCGGATTCATATTAATTCATTTTCCTACAATCTTCAAATTTCTCTTTTTCTAAAATCCTTCGCTATATTCTTTACCTGCCAGCTGACTTTTCACATAGTCCAATGTTAACAACATATCCTTCATTTCCTGGATAGTTAATCTTTTTGTATTATGGGATGTATAATCATCTGCTGCAGAAATCGATTGTTGACCTTCATTGAAGTAACTTCCGTAATTTAAATCTCGATTGTCAAGTGGAATCATGTAATAGTCCTTCAAATCCCTTGAAATCGCCATTTCTTCTCTGGTCAATAGCGATTCAAATAGCTTTTCCCCATGCCTTGTGCCGATATTCTTTATGTTAGGTTCTACACCGAACAGTTCACATAGTGCAATTGCAAGATCATGTATAGTACTTGCCGGTGCTTTCTGTACGAATACTTCCCCGCCTTTACTTTCCTTATATGCAAATAGTACTAGGTCAACAGCATCTTCTAGAGACATCATAAAGCGAGTCATTTCAGGATCAGTTATTGTTATAGGCTCATTTTTCTTTATCTGATCTATAAAGAGTGGAATAACGGAGCCACGTGAACACATTACATTTCCATAGCGTGTCACGCTAATTATTGTTTCCCTTGAGCTTCTGGACTTTGCAAGTGCTATTTTTTCCATCAATGCTTTTGACATGCCCATTGCATTTATTGGATAAACCGCTTTGTCTGTTGATAAGCATATGACATTTTTAACATTCGCATCGACTGCTGCATTTACAACGTTTTCTGTTCCTAAAATGTTCGTACGCACAGCTTCCCCTGGGAAAAATTCGCATGAGGGAACTTGTTTTAGTGCCGCTGCTTGAAAAACATAATCAACGCCTTCCATTGCCGAACGTACACTTTCATATCCACGTACATCACCGATATGAAACTTTAGCTTTGTGTTTTGATACGCTTTTCGCATATCGTCTTGTTTCTTTTCGTCACGACTTAGTATGCGTATCTCTCCAATATCCGTGTTAAGAAAACGTTTCACAACGGCATTTCCAAATGAACCGGTCCCTCCCGTTATTAGTATGGTTTTACCTTCAAACATGCTATCAAATTTCTCCTTATGTAAATCTATATCTCATTCAAATCATACCAGTTTACAATCGTTTCTAATGCGCATTTCCCTGTAGTTTCCGACACTATAAGTCCTTTATCATAATTTTTTACTCGTTCTGCAGGAGCCCCCAAGTCAAAACACGCAACCGGCATATTCATTTCAATTATTTCTTGGGTCGTATATGAAAATGTTTCCGGACATATGGATGGGACAATAAAAATATCAATATCATTTTCTATAGTTAGCGCAGGAAGGTTCTCTTTACTGTAATTGCCTGTTTCAATGAAAACATTGCTTTCAATCGAAGGATGCACTGTGCCAAACAAAACAAATCTAACATTGCTATACCGCTCCTCATCTGCAGCAATATTCACCATCTCTCCTAAAATTAAAGAGCCTTTATGATAAACAACATCACCTAATATGCCAATATTTATTGTATTTGTCGATTTTGATGTTCTGTCAACTTTTTCAATATAATCAACTGTATGCGGAATTATTTTAATCTGTGGTAGGTTTCCATATACTGCTTCTAGTATGCTTTTCGAACTCTCAGAAAATACAACAATGGTATCACATTCAAACAAAAACTCTTTCCATAATTTGCGCCATTCCTGAATGCCGGTTTCTACCCTCAGTACTGGCGGAATCATCTCTCCGCTGCTCGGATAACATTTTTCACATTCTTTGAATTCCAACGGTCCGCAGTAGTTTTGATTTTTATCTAATAAGTAAAAAGTAGGGCATACTGAAAAGTAATCGTGAATATGCATTGTCACTTCGATATTGCGTCTTTTTTTTGCGTCTATCAATCTTTTTAGTATGTTTAACGTATCTGGAAATGAAATGATATTGTTTAGTGTGATTTTTTTAATACCTTGCGAATTTATAATCGCAAATACATCATCAATTGTTGTAAGGGAAAACGAAATTGATTCACTATCATAGTAAACATTTATGTCATATCTTCCAGAATTAATATTATATCGAACGAGATACGTAACGCTTATTGTATTCTCGGCTATATGCAAATCCAAATACTGGTTGCAACCACCACCCACACCGTGATCAATGTACAAAACTGACTCTCTTATTTGTTTTCCTTGCATAAACGTTCGTAATGTATCTATGTTGTTCTTTTCAGGATTTTCATCATTTTTACTAGTGTTATTTAATCCCGTTTCGTTATTTGTTCTTTTTATAATTTTGAATGTTTTTTTCAACAGTCTTCGCAACCATAAAAACGGCGCTAAGTATCGCTTTATAAGAGCCAGCTTTTTTTGCAAGTCATGAATCACCAAATCTTTTTCGCAGTCATTGCATCTACTCATATATTGAACTACTCTCTTTCGTTGTTGGAGAAAAACACCTTATCTGCCCCTGGAGTATAGTACGAATCGCCTTGTCCTATCTGCTTATACCACTTATCTGTCAACATTTGACGTTCTCTAATAAACACAAGTAGCTCTTCCATTGTTTCACATGCTCCTCTGGTTTTGCCCTCGTAATGGATTAGCTCAACAAATGGATTAAATATTATTGACTTCCCATTTTCTATGATTTTCATACAAAAGTCAACATCTCCATATGAAATTTCGAAATCTTCATTCATATAGCCTATATCCTCATATAGCTCTTTGCTGCACATCAAGCATGCTCCGGTTACCCAACTCATATTTTGTGTTAGTACATCGCGATTTCCATAACCGTGTGCATTTCTTGGCATGTAGCGAAATATATGATCACATACATGCTCGTCATTTGTAAATACTCCGCCAGCGTGCTGTATACTCATATCAGGATAATATAGCTTAACTCCAATTGCTCCAACATCGTTTCTCTGCGCATATCCGAGCATTAGCTCAAGCCAGTTTGGGGTGATAAGCTCCATGTCATTGTTTAATTGCAAAATATAATCCGTCTCGCAATTTTTGACACCAAAATTTATGATTTTTTGGTAGTTAAATCCTTTTTCCGGATAATGCAAAACTCGTATTTTATCTGTTTTTTCAAGTTCATTATAGTACTCAAATGTTTCTTGATTTGAACTGTTATTTTCAATTATTACTATTTCGTAGTTTTTGTACGTTGTCAGCTCTTGAATTGAATCAATACAGGTCTTAAGGAACTGTACATAATCTTTATTTGGAATCAGAATTGATATTTTCGGACTTCCAATCACTTCATAGTCAACTCTATAAATATCTTCAATACCAATGTATCTAACCGCCGCTTTGAGTCCATACTTCCTTGATATATGCGACTTGATGAGCTCTGAATTAGCACCTTTTGTTATTGCATACTTATCTATGTCATGAGCTTTTGATATAGATTTATGGTTGAGAATCATTGAAATATGATAGGCACTACTTGTTATCTCAACAGTTCGCAGTAACATTTCATAAAATGTATCTGCGGTGTACTCCATATGCTTTACAACTTGTGCAAGCGTACTTTTTTTGATAATAAAAAAGTTCCCAATGTAGTTTGTTGATCTTAGTGTGTCCGGAGCAAAGCCAGGCTTATATACCGGTTCACATCTCCCACCATCCGTTATTTTATCCTCATTACCATACAATAGTTCAGCATCTAAATATTCGTTGATTTTCTTGGCAACTTCGTATAATGCAAATGGAGCAAATATATCATCGGCACTTATGAATCCGATGTAATCACCAGTAGTTTCTCGAATAGCAAAATTGGTTATATTGTTATCATTTATAGTGGTTTCTATATGATTACACTTTATTCTATCATCACTTGCTCTCAGCTCTTCAACCTTCTCCACAAGAACATCACTACTTGTAAGGATGAAGAGATTCCATCTGCTGTATGTTTGTACTTTCAGAGAATAAATCAAATCTCGTAGTCGATTAGGTTGCAACTCCTCTGCCTTAAAAATCAAATCGATTATTGGAGTATATTCAAATCGTTGCCCTCTTTGACATTTCAGTTCAAACTCTGTTGGTTCATTCAAAGCAATCCACTGTTCATAATTTTCTTGGGACTTGATTATCTGTTTGTTTAATTCATTGATCGTATTATCATGTGTTGCAATTTCATTTTTTTGCGTTTCAAGTCTTTTTTCGTACTCTCTGAGTACCTCTCCGTGTGCTCCCAATGCTTCTCCATGTGTTCTAAGCGCTTCCCCATATGATTTGTTAGTGTTTTCAAGATGCATCTCAAGATGTTTGGTATAATGATAAAAAGTCATCAGCATCTCATAGTTTGTTTCCTTATAATTATTTATATATGTAACCATTGGTCTGACAATCCACCATGTGAGCTTGAGTGTCACTCTTTTTATGAATTTCGTAATGCCTTTTGATTTTTGAATATCATTTGAAAAATCCGGTAATTCAGAATTCTTCATTTGCTCAATATAGGACAAAATTTTATTTGAATCCATATCATCGTCTCCACTTTTGATCGATTGTTACCACCTTAACGTATGAAATCGTCCTCATAACGTACAATGTCATCTTCTCCAAGATATTGTCCGTTTTGCACTTCAATCACTTCCAATAATAAACTGCCAGAATTTATTAGCCTATGTTTTTCGCCCGATTTGATATATATACTTTCTCCGCTTCGCACTAATTGTTCAACATCATTAATCACTACTGTTGCTGTACCGCTCGCTACAATCCAATGCTCACTTCTATGGTAGTGCATTTGGTAACTCAGGCGTTTGCCTGGTAGAACCGTCAGACGCTTGACTTTATAAAAACTTTCCTCTTCTAGTATCGTATATGCACCCCATGGTTTGTATACCGTAAGATGATTGTCAGCACGTGTGTCTTTTCTTTGCTTTAGAATGTCCACAACATCTTTGACTTTTTTCGATTCATCTCTATTGCATATTAAAAGAGCATCTTTTTGATCGACAACGACAACATCCGATACGCCAATTAGTGCCACTGCTTTATCGCCTTCAGAATAAACAAGATTTCTCTTACTATCAAGCATTATTTCTTCATTGAAATATATATTTCCGCATTCATCTTGTTTCGTATGATATCTATCGTAAAATGTTGTGAAGTTTCCTAAATCATTCCACTCCATTATCATCGGAGCGCCATAAACAGTTTCCATTTTTTCGATTAGCCCATAGTCAACTGAAATTGATGGCGTCTTATTGAATTTTTCCTCAACACTTGTCATTTGGAATGCGTCATAGACTTCAGGATTATATTTTTCTACAGCATCATAGAATTGCTTGGAGTCGAACATAAACATGCCACTATTCCAGAGATAGCCGTTTTCCACATATTCTTCAGCTGTTTTCAAATCCGGTTTTTCTTTGAACACTTCAACTTTAAAGCCACCCACAACTGGCTTTCCAGGTTTTATGTATCCAAATCCTGTTTCAGGTCCGGTAGGTGTAATACCAAAACATACAAATCCTTTTGATGCCAGCTTTACAGCTCCAAGAATCGTGTCTGCGAGTATTTGTGGATGATCTATAACATGATCGGATGCAAATACTGCACAAATATCATCGCCTTTTTCTCTGATTGCTTGCACAGCATATAATATGGCTGGTAATGTATTTTTTGCTTTCGGTTCAAGTAAGATTTGCTCAATCGGCAAATGCATCCCAAGCTCTTCTACCTGTCCTTGAACTAGATGTAAGTAATCCTTGCTTGTTACAAGATATAAGTCATCCAAACTTCCCATAAGCAAGCAACGCTCTATGGTCATCTGAAATATAGATTTTTCCATTCCTGAAAGTTTCAAAAATTGCTTCGGATAATGTGTTCTACTTAGTGGCCACAATCGCGCTCCGGATCCACCTGCCATAATAATCATTTTCATAAACTAGTTTACCCCCAATTCATTGATTAACCTGTTTGATAACATTTTAATCGAATTTTTCGCTTCTTCAAGTGTTTTTTCATGAACACCTACATAGAGTTTAAGCTTAGGTTCTGTGCCACTCGGACGAACTGCAGCCCATGATTTTCCGCATGTTTTGCTCTCATTCTCATTGTCATTGCTGTTATTGATGTATAATTTTACAACATTCGATTTTGGTAAGCCATTTAATCCTGTCAAATAGTCTTCTGCATTCTTTTCACCACTGCTTAACCTTATTTTTTCTCGAAGTTTTGACATTACTTCCTTTTGATCGTTTTGTGAAATATCAACACTCGTCAATGACTCTAGGCAATACCCATATTTTTCACTAATTTCTTGTAGGCGGTCAAATAACGTCATTCCCTTTGCATCATAGTATTCTGCCATTTTTACTATAAGAGCTGATGCAATTGTTGCATCTTTATCGCGTGCTCCATCACCGGCAAGATACCCACAGCTTTCCTCATATCCAAAGAAAAATTGCTTTCCTTCCGACATGTTTTCAATGTACTCGCCTATGTATTTGAATCCCGTTAACAATCGTACAAACTCAAGTCCATGCTCTTTGGATACTAGCTCGCCAAGCATACCCGAAACAATTGTTGATATCACAGTATCCCCCGGCATAACACCTCTTGTCACTGCAAGATAATCAATAAGTAATGCGCCAATTTGATTGCCACTTAATAGTTTGAAACCATCTTGAGTTTTAATCATTACGCCTACTCTGTCGCAATCTGGATCTGTGGCTAAAAGTAGTTTTGCGTCTATCTTTTTTGCTTCTTCCAGTGCTACTTCATATACTACAGGCTCCTCAGGATTTGGTGTCTTTAGACCTCCAAATGAACCGTCAGGCTCCATTTGAATACATACAGGAGAAAATCCAAGTTTTTCCAGAGCAGTTGGCAACGCGTTCGCTCCTGCTCCGTGTAATGCAGAGTATACTAGTTTATAGGGGCTAGAGGTTAGGGGATAGGGGTTAGATTTGTCAGAGCTTGATGCAAAAGACACTATTTGGTTTATATATGCTTCATTGACTTTGTCATCAAACACTTTCACAGTAGCGGTCATTCCTGTTGGCAAACATTCAAAAAACTCTACTGTGCCAATTGATTTGGTTATTTCGTTAGCCACACCGTCAGTCACCTGCACTCCGTGTCTGTCGTATACTTTGATACCATTATACTGTTGAGGGTTGTGGCTGGCAGTTATAACTACACCCCAACCCAAATTCATCAATCGGATTGCGTGGCTCAAAGTCGGTGTTGGCATGGCTTTATCAAATATAAATGTTTCAATACCGTAGGCTACAAGCACTTCACAAGTATATTTGGCAAACTCAGATGAGTTGTAGCGAGTATCGAAACTAACACCAACACTCTTTGGTGCGTCTGATGTTAATATTATTTTTGCAAGCCCTTGTATCATTCTTTGTACTGTATATCGGTTTAATCGATTCGTGCCAATCCCCATTATGCCACGAAGTCCACCGGTACCAAAAACTATACTTCCGGAAAATGCGCCTTCTATTTCATCATGTGTCATTTGAGCGAGCACTTGCTCGTCTGCCGTGCCCTTCAATGCTCTCTCCCATTGCTGGTGCATACTATTCATACTTACCTCGCCATTCATTAAGTATATCTGTAATTGTTACCTCCATCGCAATCTCTGGTTTCCATCCGGTACATACCGTTATTTTTGAAATATTCGGTTCAATTATAGGCACATCTGATGGGCGCATCCTTGCCGCGTCTTGTTCAATGTGGATTTTAGCTTCTGATTGAGCAATAATCATGTTCAGTATATCTGCAATTGCTATAGCTTTGCCAGTTCCGACATTATATATTTCTCCACTCTTACCTTTTTCAGCAAGCATACGATATGCCTTAGCTACATCTCGCACATCTGTAAAGTCGCGCTTAGCCTCTAGATTCCCTACTTGAATGGTCCCTTCACTACCCGTAGCCTCAATCTCTGTAACCTGCTTACAGAAACTGGGAACGACAAATGTATCAGTTTGACCGGGTCCAATGTGGTTAAATGCTCTTACAACAACAATTTCTAGACCATACGCCTTCGCATATACTTGCCCCAACATTCCCTGTGCGATTTTAGTGCATGCATACACATTACCGGGGCGAAGCGTAGTGTTTTCATCTAGTGGTAACTCTTCCGGCAATATATAACCATATTCATCACCGGAGCCTATTAATAGCACTCGAGGTGCCTTCTCCATTTCTCGAACTGCTTCAAGAATGTTTAAGGCACCCTTAATATTTACATCAACTGTAAGTGCAGGCAACTTCCACGATACCGCAACTGAGCTTTGCGCTGCAAGATGGAATATGCAATCCGGCTCCGTCTGTTTCAGCACATCTTTTACAGAGTTGATTTCTAATATATCGAGCTCAAGTACAGGAATGCCCGGAGTTGCTGTCTCTTCAGGCAGCTTTGTTCCGTGCACTTCCCATCCTGCTTTTATGAGTTCATTACATAAATGCTTGCCTACAAATCCGGCAACACCGATTATTAGTGCTTTCATTAGTCCTTCTTTTCAATCAACATTTAATATGACTTATGTTATCTAAATTTTTAATTTCTCAACTAAAGCTTGTCATTTTCCCCAGTGGCAATACACACTTACTGTTGATAATTATCGTCTGCTACAGTTACTTTTTTGCGAGCTACAAATAATTTGCTACCATTGCTCATATCGTGAGTGCTAACAAAATTGAAGCCTGCTCGGCATAAAAGTTCAGCAAAGAAATCGGCTCTGTACCCAAACTCTAACCATCCGAGTGCTCTTATTTGTAGAAGCGACTCACCATCATAACGTACCACTCCCCAAGGTCTGTCATAATTATCATGTATTGGTTCGTTTAGAAAAAAGACACTACCTTCGTCTGATACTTTTGCATAAAGCATTTTTAATACTGACATTGGATCGTGGCAATGATGAAATGAAGCATCAAATACCACAATATCATATTGCTTATTTAAATTATCTGCCTCATAATATGAACAACAAATAATTTCATTTGATATATGTTGTGTTTGCAGAAGGTTACGTGAATATTCTGCAAATGCTTCTGAGATTTCAATACCTGTAACATGGCAACCACGCCTACCAAATAACTCTAGCAAATAACCCATTCCTGAACCCATCTCAAGTATGTGCATATCTGCCATTGGCATGCATATTTCTAAAAATTCAATATATATTTTCATTCGAGAGACATATTCAGATGTACTCCAATTTATGGTTGGTGGTTTTTCATATGCATACTTTTTAATCCAATCTTCACTTACACCCTCTGATTCCACATTGTATTTTTTCCCGGACAAAAATTCAAAAAAAGTCATCTCCCAAAGCCTGTAGTCATTTATAAATGGACTACAATCTGGAGGCTTTGAACCTAATTCATTTGTAAAGCTGTCAAAATCCAGAACATATTCGCGAAGAAATTCAATATGGCTCTTTCCTTTGTAGTCACCTCTAATACTCTTCTCAATGAAGTCATCAAGTTCTTCGAAATTCCTAATATAGTTTACTTGTTGAGCAGTATCGTTATGATTTTGACATGTTGTTTTTTCAATTAACAAATTACATACATCACTATTGAGCCGATCTATCTTCGTATTCATCAATGATAATTCCCACATTATCGGATTTAGCAGTTTTTGCCTTAACATTCTAAGCATCAATTTCTCCTAAAAACATCCATGCTTGCCTACAAATCCGGCAACACCGATTATTAGTGCTTTCATTAGACCTTCTTTTCAGCCGCTACCATCTCTAAATCGTTAGCAACCATACGTTTTACCATTTCGTCAAATGATATCTCACGCTTCCAACCCAAGACACTCTCGGCTTTGGTCGGACTGCCCAGAAGCAATTCAACTTCTGCCGGACGGTAAAACTTTGGATTTATACGAAGAACCGTTTTGCCCGATATTTCATCAATTCCAACTTCGTCTTCTCCCGTGCCTTTCCAGTGTATCTTCATACCTATACACGCAAATGCAGCTTCCACAAATTCTCGAATTGTTCTAGTTTCGCCCGTTGCGACAACAAAGTCATCTGGCTCACTTTGTTGAAGCATCAGCCACATAGCATTGACATAATCTTTTGCATGACCCCAGTCACGCTTTGCATCCATGTTGCCAAGTTCAACGTGTGTTTGTAGACCTAACTTGATTCGCGCAACCGCATCCGTAATTTTGCGTGTCACAAACTCTTTCCCGCGACGTTCACCTTCATGGTTAAAAAGTATACCTGAGCATGCGTACATACCGAAACTTTCACGATAATTCTTTGTAATCCAGTGACCATATAGTTTCGCCACGCCATAGGGGCTGCGTGGGTAGAATGGTGTGCTTTCTGTTTGCGGGATTTCCTGAACAAGTCCAAACATCTCTGACGTTGATGCTTGATAGAACTTGCATTCTGGTTTAGTTGCACGAATTGCTTCAAGCATATTTGTTACACCGATTGCATCGATATCTGCAGTTGCGAGTGGTTGTTCCCAACTCGTGCCTACAAAACTCTGTGCTGCTAAGTTATATACTTCATCAGCCTGAGAGATATTCATAGCTCTAATCAACGAGACTATATCTGTCATGTCAGCATAAATTAAGTTAATTTTATCTTTAATGTGAGAAACATTACCATAATCAACAACACTTTTTCTGCGCATAATCCCATGTACTTCATAGCCCTTTTCAAGCAGTAGTTCAGCGAGATACGAACCATCTTGCCCAGTGATTCCTGTAATTAAAGCTCTCATCATTATGTCCCCCTGTATCAATGTGTTTTTGTAAATCACATGATAACATATATTATGCAACTTTGCAAAATTCACAACAACTAAAACTGCTTCCTCTTCGCAATTCTCTTAATCGCTTTAAACAACCATTGATGCCTATTTTTCGCATATGTTTTTACAGCAAAGAACATCAACGGAACCAATTTGCGTAGCTCATATGGTTTGAAAAGGTGTGTAATCTCTGCGTTTTTACGTATGATTTCCGTTCGCAAACTTCCAATCTCCGATATTTGTGATTCAATAAGTTGTTCTGCTCTTCGCGTTCTTGATTCAATCTTCGTTTCAATAATGTTATATACTTGCCATCTTTGATATAGTTGCTCAATATCGACATTTCTTTCCAAAATTTCTCTAAAAAACGATTCTAATTCAGCAGCAACCCTATCCCATGTATCATCGTATCGGACTTTTTCGAGTTCCTTTGAGAAATCAACATCATTGACTATCTCTCCAATTTGCTCAAATTTATCAAAAAAGTGAAAGTGCTCTCTAAATTCACTAAAATATTCAAACAGTTCGTTATTAAGCTCATTGCTATTCAAGATGACTCGCTTGCTATTTTTCAAACCAATAACAAGCGGCAGTCCAAACCCTTCATATAAGCTTGGGAAGATAACTGCTTTGCAGTTTGCGTATAAGTAGCTTAAAAAGTCGTCGTCGAGATGACCACTCTCGTAACTGTAAACGTTCGGTCGGATATAATCCCCATCACCATATCCCACAGCAATATAATTATACTTTGTATTTGAAACTGCATCAATTGCTTCACGAACAGCTTTGTGTTTATACGCATTGCCCACGATCAATATATAATCGTTAAAAGGTAACTCATATTCAATATCCAGTGGAGTATCGAGTCCGGTAGCTAGGTATATAACCTTAAGCAATTTTCCCTTTAGACTACTTTCATTTGAGTAACATGCTAAGAAATCATTTTTCGTAAAGTTGCTAATAAAAGTAATCCCATCACACATTCTTATACCTAGTTCGACATCACCACTATCGTCAATACCGACATGTTCGTCGATTCTGACCATCATAACATCAAACATCGTTTGAACATTTTTCAAACAATGCTTATTCATTATTCGTTGATGCTCATAATGCATGAGTTGGTTTGGAGCAAATCCCAAATGGAACTTGTCGACTTCATTGACCATCTCATCCGGATAAATAATATTTTTATACTTGTCCGTAAGCTTATGATATTCAGCTACATGTCTATTAACACATAAATAAATGTCATATTTATCTCCATATAAACGATTGAATGCTTCAAATACAGATTTTTGATACTCTGATGTACCACAGTGCATTGCAGGCATCACTATGCAGTCAAACAATATTCTCTCTTTAGGATAATACTCATCATCAAGTACTTTTAAAAATTCAACGCAGGGGTGCCCTCCCAACTGCGCAATGCGCTCTTCCTTCTCACCCCAATGAGGATGCTTCGATATAAATAACTTCTCATCAATTTCATGACCAAGTCTCACTCTTTTGCCATCACACGAAAATAATGCTCTATGAGAAGCAATCGCCGAGAACCCATATATATTTATTCTGCAATAATAGTCCATAAGAGCGTATTTCAAGCTACTATATGACACATCAAATAATCCAAGCATGTTAATTACACTTCTCTTAATAAGAACACAACATGGTACAGCTTGGATTGTTATTGAATATTCCGGCAAATATCTCTCTGCAGTTTTAATAAGACTCTCTTTGCTTTCAATTTCTTGTCCATAAACTATGGCATGTTTTTCAGCAACATATAAGCATATTCGCATTTGCTCATAAAGATTACTATGAGGCACAACACAATCTGATAACAATAAGATATCCGAGCCCGTGTCTGACACACTCATAATCTCATTGTAGAGTTCGATTATATTTCGATTTTCAACATCCTCATCAGACACAACAACAAGACTGTCCCCATTGTCAATATCAAGCAATTTTGTATATTGCTCGATATCTGCTTTCTTATATGATGTATGTAATATCGCTGTTACCATATTTATTCTGCCTTTTATAGTTAGCATTAGCACATAGTGGGCAGTTTTTAGCGTTTATTCGCGTATGTAGGGCGATAAGACCCGTTCTAGCGAAAAAACGATGAAAATTGTCCGCTATGGGCGGCGTGAAAGTGCGCAAGCCATAATACTCACTTCATTAATCGAAGTCGTCTTAATATCATCTTGCATTTACGATATATATTCCGCAAAAACACATATAGTCTCTGGCGTTTTTTTAACCCTTCTACCATGTTTCGTTTTAGCAATCCCCATGGTGAATGTAGTTGATGCCTTGTCAGAAGATACCATAAAGAAGTTGTATCAGTCACTGAAAAGTCTTCAGTCACAACCCAACCTGAATAGTATCCCTCAGACTGTGCCGCAAAACAATATATTCGTTCGATTGCGTGACCTAACGAACCATCAACAGGCAACGGCTCATCGGGAAACTCTTCATACTTCCAATCGTAATCAACAAGCTTTTTTAGCGCCTTCGGTCTGAACCAAAACATTCCGCCGGCAGGAAATATCGGATCAATCGCCCCTTCTATCGGCACATTAATCCCCAGTTTTTTTGCAAGCTCTAACGTATTTTGATAGTTCACACCCCATAGGTTTGATATTAACAGCCTATAAGGACCATGAATCACAGGTGGAGAAAAAAGCATTCCGAGCCTTGGATTTTCATTAAAAACGTCAATCAAGTTATGAACATAATCTTTACTAGCAAGCATATTTTCAAAGCATCGTTGGGCAAATCCACGACCAATTGTTAGGGGTTTATCTTGCGGTGATTTCTTGTTATGCATCCAGCAAATATAATCATAATTCTCCATGTACGGCTTCAACATTACCCACAACGCCCCCACATCCCTACCTTTGCTGTTTTCTGGCATGACTATGATTTTCAGCTCATTGTGCTCAATGTTGTTAAACCGCTCTTGTATGCTTTTTTTTGTTTTTTCCGCAAGTGTTGTTATATAGATATCTGCGAATTCAATTGCCGAACTTATATAACTCATGCAAAAATCAATCTGATCTTCATATGTGATATGAGCAAAAATTGCGACCTTTGCTGAAACAGCCTCATCTTTATGGTTTACAGGTGCAGGCAAACCGTGCTTGTATGACATCAAATAATTATCCGGCAACACATAGTTCAAATGAAGATTGTCTTTTATATGCCTTAAGTCCGCTGTACGCAAAATATGATCCCATATTAAATCTGTATCGTAGGTCGTACTATATCGTATATAATCAAATGCTTTTTTTACACTATTTCCGATACTAAAAGCAAGGAAATGCAGATATTCAATCGAGAAGTTTTTCCGCTTAATTATTGGGCATTTATAATCTCGTATTAACTCATACGGCATTAGTTGTATTAAAGACACGTCTGAGAATTCCGGCATATCCTTGTCTGTATTTACATACACATCCCATGAAAATCCCAGGTCAGCAAAATGCTTTGTTAACTGAGACTCAATAAATGAAACTGTTTCATTCCATGATTTTAATGTTCGTAAATTATCCCAGTATTCCTTGAACTTGCTATTTGTAAGTAATGTGTTCGATATCGTCAAAAAATATGTTTGTATATGCTCGGGAAACATTCCGTCTCTTGTCAAACCGTTATAATTTGCACACTCCCCATGCTTCGTAATGCCCCAAAAATCAAGATTTTTCTTACCCATCTCATCAAACATTATTTGAAAAGGATAAATTGGACCAAATACAGTATCATTCATCAAGACAAGCTCATCGTACTGTTCAAGGTTATTCCATCCTATATACTCCATGCCTGTTTTATACGCCCACGCATCAAAACCTTCATTTTCACGAACAACGACATCACTTGCTACACTTTCTAACAGTTCTCTACCTTCGTCATTGACTTGTCCATTACAGACTACAACAAGCTTGTTACAAACCACTTTCAACGCTTGTAGCATGAATATTATATAACTATCTACTATTCCGCCTTTATCATAGAAGACATAAATTGCAGCTCTATTTTTGTTCATCAAATATAAATCCAATCAGTTTTTCCATATTCAAATTTCTCTCAAAGTGCTTGAAATAATATTCTTGCGCATTTTCTCCCATTTTGTAACGTTCATCCTTGTTTGTATTATATAGCTTTGCTACTGTATCGGCAAGTCCAACAGCATCACCAGAATCAACTATATAACCCGCTCCCGACTCCTGCACTATTTGCTGTATTTCGCCGTCCATAGCCAACACCAGAGGTCGCCCGGCAGCGTAATATGAAAACACCTTTGCAGGTATTGTTGCGTCCAGTAAGTCTGTTTTTGTAAGACAGGCAAATAACCCGTCTGCAATACTTGTATATTTAGGGATTTCTTCTATCGGTACATGTCCTATAAATGTGAACCTGTCACCAAGCTCTTTTTGTTGCACTTCGCTCTCTAACCACTTTCTTGACATGCCATCGCCAACAATTATCCATGCGATGTTATTGTATCCTTGCACTTTCAATAGGCTAGCTGCTTCCATGACTGTTTCAAAGGACTGAGCTGGACTAATATTCCCTGCGTACACTAAGTTGAATGTATTTGAAAACCGCTTATTTAATTCCTCGTTTTCAATTGTTGCTTCATAAATTTTTTCACAAAATTGTGGAATGAATGCTATGTGGCTATCTTCTTTTTTTGTTCTCTCTTTCAGAATTCCCATTAGCTTCTGCGAGTTCGCAATCAGCTTATCTGTATTACGATAATACCAAGTTGAACTCCAATAAGCTAACTTTCTCAGCAAACCATTTCTAATTTTAAGTACTGAATAGAGATTTTCGGGCCACAAATCCAGTACATACATAGTTGTCTCAATTTTTTTTATTTTACCCAACAATACCCCCGCCAGCGACATCATAACAGGTGATGTTTGAAACAAGAATATTTTATCATATTTCTGTCTAAATAAATATGGGAGCGAGAAAATGCTAAAAAATGGAAATGAAATATAATTAAGGAAAATTCTGATGCTAGTGTTCTTTCCTCGTTTTATCTCAAAACATCTACGTACTTTTATTCCGTTGATTGTTTGACGCTTGTTCTTGAAAAGTCCATACCCGTCAAAAAACTGTCCTTTGGGATAGTTCGGTATGCCACAAAGTACTTCAACATCGTAGCCCTGTTCGACAAAACTGTCGCAGATATCATTTATGCGAAATGATTCCGGCCAAAAATGCTGGCTTACGACGAGTATGCGCTTTTTCTCATTACTTCCTTCGGACTTAATCAATCCCATCACCTTCATAGTCATATCTGATTAGCAAAAATGAACTCCTAACCTACGGAATAAATGTATTCCAAGCACCGCTGAGTAACACAAATGACATGAATGCAAAAATTCCGATTGAATATGCCACTTTGTTCATGTTGTTTTCGATTTTAAATCCACATGCAATGTAGAAAAATGAGAACATTAATGGAATCATGTATCTGCCTTGAACACCTGCAATATACGGAGATCCAACTGCTGTAAATGCAATGTACATCGCTGTCGAAAATATAGCAACACATGAGAGTGTTATAAAAATGACCAACCCTTTGTGCCATAATGTAGATGTAAATTTATCTTTTACGCATCTGTCAGTGATTGCTGTAAAGAATATCAGTACCCATGTGAAATTCGGAAATGAGAAATGTCCTAAAGAAATATACCACCCAATAAATCCACCGTTTAATCCGTCAGCGAAAATATTGAAATAATCCCTCATAAATCTTAGTAATATCATTGTGTATGCAAAAGGATTTCGCAATATAAACATTAGCTGCTCCATTGCATTTACACCTTCGCCGCCCCGTATATCTCCGGCTCCATCGCCGCCACCTATGAGAAATGGAACTGCAAAACTCGCAATGGCTAGCATAATCGCACCTGTTACAGCTACTAAATACCATCTGTACCCTTTTTCTGTTTCAAATTTATCTTTACGAACAAAGTACAAAATAAGCATGATCGGGAAGTAAACCGACTTTGGCACAAGGCCAATGAAAAATGCTGCAATCATGATGACTATAGCTTTTAGATTAATTTTCTTTTCAGGGTTCTGTATTTCATAAACACAATATGCAAATCCCAGCATAATGAATGATTTTATCCACGCACCATGCCCAAGACTTGCTGACACCAAAAATGTTGCTGGTATCATGGCAATTACAGCCATTAGGTATTTTCCCGAATTAAGGCGTCTGATTGCAAAGTATACCACAAGTGTGTACATGAGATGATTAACAAACATTGCTAACTTTACAATAAAAACCGGATTTAACACCAAACTTCTGCCAAAGTAAATTGCCAAGCCCATTGGTAAATGGGCTATCCGGATAAGCCAGTTGCGCGCCACCCCTTCATCTGCCCATGCAAGTGAACTTGTTCCTTTTGGAAACGAATATACTACTGCATTATACTCACCTGTTGGCAATTCTCTAAATGACCACATCTGTAAGGTGCGAGACACAATATAGTCTGATTCGGTTACTGACACATTGAATAGAAACGATTCTTCAACCGCCCATGCATAATGCATCTCATTGTCAAACCCAAAAAACAACATAGGATGTGCTGCTATATACATAGTTCCTATTATCAGGGAAAGTGTGAAAAATAATTTTTCGGGTTTGCCACGAAAGACTACTAAAGTATATATAGAAAGTCCGACAGACGCAAAAAACACCATTCTGTTCAAGCTTTCAGAGAGAGTGCGGTGTATAAACACAGGGTTAAACCATTCAATAACAATGGCGCCAAAAATTATTGAAAGAAGAATGCCTGCATGTTTCAGCAATTTTTTTCGATTTTCTATTCCGATTATATATTTTTTGCATAATGAAAGCTTCGCGGCCAATCTTTCCGCCCACTTGTCCATCCACTTGTAATAACAAGCGACAAACCACACACCTACAACAACCACGCACATTGTGAGTGCCATTAAAATGCCATCAATATCACCAACCCAATAGCGCCCCATTCTCTCAGAAGTTTCAGGGTCGAGAATAAAGCGATAAGAAGACGCTGCAAAGAAAAAATTGCTTGCTCCTATCGCTAGTAGAGGTATTATTATTGAAAGCAGTACAAATATGTTACGCTTTTTTATTACATGCTTCATAGATTAATTTTGCCCTTCCTCATTTATCTATTCGACATTATGTTTTTCATTAATTCATCACGCTTCATTTTTACTCGCTCGATAATATACACACCGCCAACTTCGGCAGCACATCCAAGATTATATAGGTGTTCATTCATGATATCCGTAATTGCAGTGCTGTATTCATCACTATGTTTAAGCAAATCTTGCACAACCGCTCTTGTTTTATAAAGTTCCTCAACATCGAGCGAAACACCAATCTTATCTCTAAGCCATAAATCCATCGGCTCTATATCTATCTTTCGCCATTCAGGGTTCATCACTTTCATTGGTGTGTTTATGAACAACGATGGTTTTTTTGTAGCAAATGAAAATTCTTGGGCTATGCTAGACCAGTCTGTGATCACCAAGTCAGAATTATAAACCGTTGAGTTCGATGAAAAATCTGTTTGAATTTCAAGTTGCCCCGCATTGATTTTCTCATCATATTTCTCATATATCACCTTCATTTTGCCTGGGAATCTTTTGATGAATTCCGGATGCGGGCGTATTATTATATCTGCATTTACCTTAAATAACCCCTCCAGAAGAGGAGCAAGACAATATTCAAGAATATTATCCTTTTGCCATGATGGCGCAATCAGTATTTGTGGTTTTTCATTATCCAAACGTTCAGTGTTTTCATAATTCTTTATAAGAGTGTCTAAAAGACCAAACCCAACATTTACAAGGTTTTTCTCAGGCAATTCATAAGCACTCTCTGTTGCACGTATTTCCTCATTATAATCCTTACAGTAACAAAATATCGTATCATAGTGATTAAGCGCACCTGTACGAAGTGTGAGGTTACAGCTACCGAGACCGTGATCAATATAGATGTATTCAATATCTTTTCGCACTATAGAACGTTTGTAATGGTAAATATCCAAATCTGCAAGTGTCATCGCAACAACTGTAGCATCCATCTTCATAAACGTTGTAATAAGCCCGTGACTTGAGCAAAAATAGGTTTCAAGCTGAGGTTTATTCATTTCAAACACTTGATCATTAATATCCGCTGTGAGATAGTGAACTGTAATGTCGGAATTTTCAATGACATAATCAATGAAGTGTTCAAAGTACTTGTAAAAACCGCTTGCCTCAGAAAAAAACACAAGTTCCTTGTTTATCGAGAAGAAACGTTGCATGTCGGTCTTCTCACGGGCTTTTTCGTTTTTTTTGCATTCACGCTCTGCTGCTTTTTCCGCCTTAGTTGGTTTAATTTTTATCGAGCGATTTTCATAATCGATGTATTTTTTAGGGTTATAAATAACATTACACACTGCAAGCATCAAAACTCCAGCAATATTGCTGTATGTCCAAAACAATCCAACTCCTGTCGGAACAACAAAGACAAACCATCCTGTGAAAACAGTAAGAAAAATCGCCACACCCCATTTTGCGATAAAACCTTGTTCACGAGATATGACATTATATTTGTTTTGCATTACACAAAGAAAAATCGTTGAAAGAATAGCTAACGTCGGAACAAACATGTTCTCCGGCAAAGTAAGCATATCCATTCCAAAAAAGTAAGGATAAATATTTTCTCCAAGATGCCTGAAAGGATTATTAACAACACTAATGACACCTACAATAAGCGGTATTTGTACTAATAGTGGCAAAAGAGCTTTTATAGCACTGTATTTTTCTCTCTTGAACAATGCCTTTTGCTCTTTCATTAATATGCTCGGCTCACTCTCATATCTGGCTTGCAAATCATCCAAAGCTGGCTTTATTTTAACCATTATTATAGAATTTTTTTGCGATATTAGTGAAATTGGGAATAAAATCATCCTGGTAAGCAGTGTGAAAAGCACAATAGCCCATCCAAAATTACCCATTATTGCATAGCAAAAATTCATTATTGCGCCAAATACAGTCCCGAATACAATGTCAATAATGTTCACTAACTAATACTCCATTCTCGAAATAACTGAACTCTTTATTTCTTGTTTTGTTTTTCGGCTTGTCTTTCGATCTTTCGCTGTGTGCGTTTGACACCCATATTCTTAAAAAACAAGATAATCTTGCGACGAAATACTCCAAATACCACACCAAGCGTTATAAACACACCAGCAATGATTTGGGTTAACATTGCTGTTGTCGCAGGATCGATATACGCAAGTGCCGGAGTAGTTAGTAACATGCTAAAGAAGAACAAAAAGTACATGGTTCCAATAGCTTTAAGTATAGCAGTTGATTTATTCTTTTTCATTTTTATGGTCTCCTGAGTGATCAATTTTGTGTTCTATCACGATTTTGTATTTTATCACATTCCTTTACCTGGGTAAAGATAAGATTTGAAGAATGTAAGTTCTTCTTGACTGTGTTCAGTTTTTAGTGTATTTTGTTTTTATTGAACGCGCGTAGCGATTTTAGAAGGAATGGTCATTAAGTATGAAACCCGAACATTTTGTGTCAATATGCAGACATATAGTAACATATCCCAATGCAACACAACGTGAACTGGCTACAGCTACAAAACTCTCTCTGGGACTTATAAACAGCACAATTAAGGAGTGCGTTGCCGCAGGCTACCTAAAGCAAGAAGATGGCGGAAACCGCAGCCTCACACTTACATCAGCAGGACAAGCACGTCTTGATGAGTCAAAGGTCAAAAACGCAATCATTCTCGCAGCGGGATTTGGCTCTCGATTTGTACCGCTCACTTACGATACCCCAAAAGGTTTGCTTGAGGTATATGGACAACCGATGATTGAACGACAAATTGAACAACTCATTGAAAAAGATGTCAATGAGATTATTATTGTCGTTGGCTACAAGAAAGAAAGCTTCGATTATCTTATTGATAAATACGGAGTTAAGCTCGTATATAACCCCGAATATGCAACTAAAAATAATCTTAGCAGCCTGTACTGTGTAAAAGACAAACTTAGCAACTCATATGTCTTAATGTCTGATTTTTGGATTGAAGAAAACATGTTTAACAGCTATGAACCACGAAATTGGTATTCATGCATTTACTATGAAGGTAAAACCAATGAGTGGTGTGTAACAGCATCTGCATCGGATAAAGTCGAAGCTGTCAAAATCGGGGGCGAAGATGCCTGGGTTCTTATCGGACCTGCATATTTCACGTCAGCACTTTCTGATAAGTTTAAAGTACATCTGGAAGAATATTATAATCGTCCCGGAACAGATGATTATTACTGGGAGCAAATTCTCATCGATAACATGAAATCCATGCCTATATATATGAACAGGCAAACAGGCAATGTTCATGAGTTTGAAAACCTTGAAGAACTGCGAATGTTTGATCATTCTTACAACGAAGCCTCAAATAACAAGATCATGAAAACCATCGCAGGAATTTTTAAATGTTCCGAAGAAGAAATTCGCAACATAAAACCTATTAAATTAGGTATGACCAATCATTCATTTACTTTCACACACGATGATATTAAATACATAATGCGTATCCCCGGTGAAGGTACAGATAAAATGATAAAAAGGGAGCAGGAATACTCTGTCTATCAGCTAATAGCACCACTTGATATTAGTGATAATGTCATATTTATTGACCCAAAAACAGGATATAAGGTCACTGAATTTATCGAAAATGCAAGAGTATGTGATCCATTAAATACATCCGATGTTAAAGCATGTATGGCACGACTCAAAGAGTTTCACAATATGAAACTAAGCGTCGATCACACTTTCGATATATTTGAGCGCATAGAATATTATGAAAACCTTTGGCTCAAACCAACATCATATTTTCGTGATTATCAGGAAACAAAAAATAATGTAATGAAACTAAAGCCATTTATTGACACAACACCAAAAGACTGGATACTAACACATATCGACGCAGTACCTGACAACTTTCTCTTCATTGATGTAGATGGCGAACGACAAATCCGTCTAATTGACTGGGAATACACAGGAATGCAAGACCCCCACGTAGATATAGCAATGTTTGCAATTTATGCAATGTACGATCGTGAACAGGTCGAAGCTCTAATTGACAGCTATTTCACCGAAGGATGTCCAGCGCCGACAAGAAAAAAAATCTACGCATATATAGCAATGTGCGGTCTACTCTGGAGCAACTGGTGCGAATACAAAAGCCACATGGGTGTAGAATTTGGAGAATATTCACTAAGGCAATACAGATTCGCAAAAGACTATTACAAAATTTTCAATAACGCGTAAGCTACAACTCAATTCCCGGCACAAGCTAAAATAGAAGGAGATGTAAAATGAATTCATTAAACGCAATCCAAGCAAAAGAGCGACTAGAGTCGAAGTTTTTAAAGAAAGGACTCACACTTGCAATACTATCCGGTATGTTTTATGGACTGTATACAGCATTCATTACGCTGGGCATGTCATTAGGTGTATGGGATGATTGGTACGGCGTAAATACTGCTGCGCTTTCAGCATTTACCATTACATTCGCTCTCGGCGCACTGGGCAGCGCAGTCAACTATTCTATTAGTGCTGTATGGGGACTTGGAATCGCCGGAGCAAGAGGAAAGCTCGGTGACTTTTTCAGAAGCCTAAAATCACGTCCTGGCAGAATCATGGTAATTGCAGCTTTGGTTGGTGGTCCGATATCCACAAGCGCCTATGTCATTGGACTGCAACTAGCAGGATCAATTATTGTTCCCATCGCCGCACTCTGTCCTGCAATCGGCGCAATTTTAGGAAGGCTCCTATATAAGCAAAAGCTCAATACTCGCAAAATCTTTGGAATTGCAGTCTGCCTTGCTGCTAGCTTTATTATAGGTTTGCAAAGTGTAGCACCGGAAGCACCTCCGCAAATGATGCTCGGCATTGCAATCGCTTTCATTGCTGCAATTGGGTGGGGATTTGAAGGATGTGTTGCCGGCTATGGCACATCAATGATTGATTTTGAAGTCGGCATTCTAATCCGCCAATCTGTATCAGGTCTCGCAGCATTATTCATTCTCACACCGCTATTCCTATTCATCGGTGGCGATGGTTTCCGCACACTGAGCTTAATTGGTCAAGTTGTTACAGATTCAGCAGCAATGCCATTTTTCATCATTAGTGGCTTCTTTACCCTATACGCATTTAGTCTCTGGTACAAAGGGAATGCAATGTGTGGCACCGCCTTGGGTATGGCTGCAAACGGCGCTTTTTCCTTCTGGGCACCATTCTTCTGTTGGATTATATTAGGTGTTATTTGGGGGCAAGATGGTTGGGCTCTCTCACCTATAGTCTGGTTCGCAGCAATCTTGATGTTCATTGGCATTGTGTTAATCGCAGTTAACCCGCTAACAGTGTTTAGTAAAAAGAAGGGAGCTAATGCAAAATGAAAAAGCCATTAAACTTTGCTATATTAAAATATTTTACCACAGTGGACGAAGCTTGCGCAGACGATGTTATTGAAGCATTGAAGCCGGAATACGGTAAGTTTCGTCACCTCACACCAAAAGCAGTGCTCGAAGCGCTTTTCACTGGGCGGACAAATGGTTTCTTAGAAGAGTCTCGCTATGAAATGGTTGATGGCGAGCTGAAGATATATTTCAAAGCCCCACCCGAAGGCAGAGCTACAATAAATAAGTATATCCCAGATTAATTTAACGAAAGAAAGGCAAGATCAATCACATGATTATGGTCTGCCTTTCTTTTTCTTCTACAAGCCATTCATTATTATCGGTCAACGTATAGGGTCAGCATAATAATCCCTCGGAACAAATGTCCAATTCTCGCGGTTGTTTGCATCACCTACAATTTCCCAAACTCCGTAATCGCCTTCTATCAATGCGTGTGGCTCATTATGCCTCTTACCTAAAACGTACATAATCCTCGCCTGAGGTGGGGGAACCACACCATTTATTATGTCAAAATATGATATACCATAACCTTCACGCAACACTCCAGCAGCCTCTAATATGCTTGCTTGAAAGTTTATATGTGAAAGCTCGGTCGTAGTGTCTACTGTAATAGACCCGATTGAGTTTTTCGGTTTTATAAATAAACTTACTGTATCCGGTATCTGCTCTCTTAACCCATGGTCGCCGGTAATAATAATTGTAGTATTGTCGTAAACACCTATTTCTTTCATTTCATTAAAGAAAAAGTTCAACGTCTCAAAGTTTGCTCTTACTACATCTGTGCGAGATCCGCCCTGCCATATTTCACCGCTCTCTTCATCAAAGTGAAATCCGTTAGAGCCCGGATCATTTCTATCCCCATTAGCGTGAGGTCCGTTTAGAAATATAAATGTAAAAACACTTTCTTCACTGCTTACAGAAAACTCAGCTTGGGTTATGAATCTATGAAACCGCATGTCTGAGTGTATTCCGACAACAGGAATGAAAACTGCGTCCTCATTTTCAACTTCTATATAAAAGAAGTGACTACCAAAGTCCGGAGCAATCGTTGAAAGCCACGTGTTTTTTAATACATACGGCGATAATCTGCCAAGTGAAAGGCGCGTAGTTGTTGACAGAAGTGGTCTTATATTCGCGCCCACTCGTTCAGGCATCCTCATGTTATCAGCTCTATGCTCAATTTGTTCGTTTTCACTAAAAGCACTTATTAGGCAGAGGTAGAGGTTTGTCCTAAATCCATTGTCTCTCAGAGTGTCAATAAACCCATGCTGTGCCCACGCTTCCGGCTTGTACTCCGGAGCATGTACCCAGGGTCCTTCCTTATGATGTCCGGTTAACATTGATACCAGAGATGGAATCGTGCCAAAATGTTGAGCAACATTATTTTCATACAATGTAAAGCCATCCAAGTAATCCCACAAATGCGGGTACGCTTCAAACGTATGTCTTATGACTCTAACATCCAACGTATCAAGAACAAAAACAAGCACGTTGTTTTCTTGATTAAACTCTACAGCTGCGTCATATGTAAAATACACGGGATTTTGATCATATCCTTCCGGCAAATCTGTCGTTGCTGTTGTTGATATCAGCCCGACTATCTGCATTCCTGAAATAATCACCAAAGACAGAACAAATGCTTTTTCATATCGAAAATGTTTTTTCTTCACTTTAAACAACAGCCAAATACATAGCGGTGCAACTATAATTACAAACCATATCAGAGCATTAATGATATTGCTAAATGTAAGCACACCATACTCCGTTTGTTGTCCCATTATGGCCACCATGTTGCCGTTCAGGAACAGGGTTTGAATGTATGCAGCAACAAGCACACCCCACATGCCCAAAATTACAACTGTCAAAGCTTCTTCCTTAAGAAGCCTCAACAGTAGCACCCATACAACTATCGCCGCAACAACTGCTCCGAGCATATATAGAAACATAGCCGAAAACAGCACAAAAACAAATCTTGCAGCAATGATCATCACCCCGACAACTGCGAGGGTAATTACACCTGCTATCGTTTTTTTGTGGAAAATTAAAGTAAGAACAATAGATATTGCGATAAAGCATAGCAAAAAAGCAACCAACAAAGGCGGCAACAAAAATCTCCAACTAACCACAAAATCGGTAGGATTGTTCAGATACATATCCAATGGTGTATATAAGAAAAGTGTAAATGCAGAAGCAAATGATATTGCCAATATCGATGCTGTTTTTCTTTTTGGCGGAAGTATTGCTTTTAGTTTATCAGACATTACATATCCTCCTGACTACGTTGTCTCATTCGAAAATTTTGCCGTTATGCAACCCATACTCAAACCATTTGCTCGTCATGAAGCAAAATTTTATAATCTTAGGTTAATCAATACTAGGAATAAACGTCCAATTTTCTCTCACATTGGCATCACCGATAATTTCCCAAATCCCATAATCACCATATGCTCGTGCCATCGGCGCAGTCCAAGCCCCGACAACATGCATCACCCGCACTGGTGGCGCAAGAGCTATGCCATTTATTATATCAAAGTATGATATGCCATACTCCGTATGCGGTATTCCTGCAGCTTCCAATATTCCTGCTGGGAAATATGTATGTGAAAGCTCCGTCGTGGTATCCGTCACAAGAGGTCCGGTCGAGCCTTGCGGCTTTATAAACAAACTTACTGTCTCTGGTAGCTCATATCTTCTGCCATGATCACCGGTTATTATTATCGTGCTGTTGTCGAACACCCCTGCTTCTCTCATCATATTGAAATATATATTTAGCTTTTCAAAACTTGCTCTTGTAACATCCCACCGGCTGCCACCGTGCCTGATTTCTCCTGTTTCTTCGTCGAAATGATAACCGTATGAGTGCGGATCATTGATATCTCCGTGGGCATGTGCCGAATTAAAGTGCATCATGATAAAAACATTCTGCTCACTATCCGCAGACACTTCACTCTGTCTCAGGAAGTTATGAAAACGTATATCTGATTCGATCCCGACTATCGGGATGTACGCAGAAACCGGATCTCCGACAACCATTGTAAAGAATGCTGCTCCAAATGCTGGCTCAATAGCCGCAAGCCAGGTGTTTTTCAACACATATGGTGATAATCTACCAAGGGAAAGACGTGTTGTCATAAATAGAAATGGTCTAAGATTAAGATTAAACTCATCAGCTCTTATTAAATTATCCGTTCTATCACTTATTAAGCCGTATCTTTCGAACGTAGATGGCAAGTCCAGATAAAGACTTGTGGTAAATCCATTTTTCCTTAGTGTATCAATAAAATTGTGATACGCCCATGCTTCTTCTCTATATTCGGTGCCACCAATATCCGGACGTATTTGTCGCTGTGTTACCATAGAAACCATTGAAGGTATGGTGTCAAAATGTTCTGCAACATTGTTCTCATATAGTGTAAACCCGTCAAGATAGTCTTTTATGTGCGGGAAATATCCAAACGTAGCTCTCATTACCTGGACATCAAGAGAATCCAGAACGAACACAATTATGTTGTTTTCTGCGTTTAAAGTCGTCGTATCTTCGTAAGTAAAATATACAGGATTTTGATCAAACCCCTCCGGCAAATCTGTCGTAACAGCCGTTGATACCATGCCCGTGATTTGCATTCCGGAGATAATCACTAACGATAGCACAGTCGCTTTTTCAAATCTAAACTCTTTCTTTTTCATCCTAAACAGGAACCAAATGCACAGTGGTGCAAGTACAATTACGACCCATATCAAAATGTTAATGATATTTCCAAACGTAAAATCGCTATACTCTGTCTGTTGCCCCATTATAGCTACCATGTTGCCGTTTAGGAACAATGTTTGAATATATGCTGCAATAATCACACCCCATATGCTCAGTATTACAACAGTCAAAGCTTCTTCTTTAAGAATTTTTAACAACAATACCCATCCAACTATCGCCAAAACAATTACTCCGAGCATATATAGAAATGCGACAGAAAACAGCATAAACGCAAATCTTGCAACTATAATCATTACTCCACACAATGCAAGAGCAATCACACCTGCCATGATTTTCCTATGCCAAATCACAATTAGTACAGCAGATAGTACAAGAAAACATAACAAAAATACACCCAGCAAAGGTGGCAATATAAATCTCCAGCTGACTACAAAGTCTGATGGATTATTCAGATACATATCCAGCGGTGTATAGAAAAATAACGTGAACGCAGACGCAAAAGATATTGACAATATCGCTGCGAGTTGCCGCTTAGGCGGTAATATTGATTTTTGTTTACTCATATTAGTCATAATGTATTTTTCTTTCAAATTGTAAATAAATCATTCAAACAGCTCTCGTTTCTTCTTCAAACACCAAAACAGGCGAATTAGCAGACATAGCACTATAATACCTTGACTCAAATTCATAACATGATTTGCGCCGATTATTCCAAATGTGTTGATAAAGATACCGGTCGTTGCAAAACAAATTGCCAGACCAATTAAGTTACCGAAGAACAATCCTTTTATATCTCGAATAGTAGAAAACACGAGACTAAAGAACCATAATAATGGGATTAATCCCCCAGCTATCGCGGCACCCGGCATTAAGTATGCATATGGTCTTATTGACTCGTCAAAAATTAGGCTTAAACCCCATTCTCCCAAAAAATACGAAGCCACTGCAAAAACAAGTGTAATCCCTACAATGACTGCAAATAGTACCAAAAATATTTTCACAAAATCAGTCTTATTCTTTTCTTTCAGCTTATTTGCCATAACCTTCATCATAGGTGTGCATAGCATAGTAACACAGATTTGTATAACAACCAATGGTGTGATTACTATTTGATATGCACCTATGGCTTCTGTTCCGAGTATTCTTTCTATAGAAACTCTTGCAAATGTAGGTATAGCAATACCCATTGCTCCAACAATCATTAGTGGAAAACAGCGCTTCAATAGTGAAATCATTTTTTTTGCTGAGAATACCGTTGATTCAATTAACTTTTTTGTCCGAGGTATGTCATACAGAATTCCAACAAGCGTCGTAACGACCGCCATGCCTATAATCGCAGGTAATAAGTCAATTAGCCATACAAATATAACAAAAACTGTAAGCATTAGAATTCCGCGAATTGCAAGCGAAATCCCGGCGTATTCCATCTTCCAGTGCTTCTGGTCTATTCCGTGAAGTACATCAATAAACGACTCGTTAGCACGAAAAACCATATAACATATAATAATCATTCTCTGCATGAAGGTAAAGTCAACGATAAAAACAAAGGCTGCACAAATTATAATAGAGCTTACGCATGTTATAACACGTGTGAATATATACTCTCTGTCAGTGTACTCATCATTTATATCCGAGACCTGAAATGCCCTGACATTATACAGCGCAATCGCCGTAAATAAATTGGTGATGTTCAGTGCGAGCGCTAAATTCCCAACATTTTCACGATCATCAGATAGCCAAGCAATGACAAATGTCAGCATCCCTTGACATGCAAAGTATGTTATCATGCCAGCAGAGTTCCATATAGAATTTTTTACGAGTTTGTTTTGCATACTTAGTTCTTTTTGACCTTGCATTCTCCTACCTTCTACTGCTATTAATCACTCTTACGTAGTTTATGATTTTGATAATACTCTCTTTATCAACATCATTCCGGACTTCATGCTTCGCCAACCTTCAGCCGGATCACGAAAAGCTTGTCCCAGTTTCATTAGTAAATAGCGTGGACGTAGATGATAGCGTCGCAGGTTTTTCTCGCAAAGGGCTACCATTTCATCTGCGGTCATGTCATCCATATTTATAACGCAATTATTGCTACCATCCTCTTTTAGCCATTTTGAATAATCCTCAGTTATAAGATACCCTTTTTCTTTTGCCCACTCATATGCCTCTGTGCCCGGATACACAAATAGGGGATAAAATTGTACTGAATCACAGTTTATTTTTGTTGCAAATTGGTAGTTTTCTTCCTGTATACTTCGAGAATCACCGGGGGTACCACACATCATACAGCCGTGAACCATCAAACCCGCATGTTTGGCATCTTGAGCAAATTTATGATACTTTTCAACGCTTTGATTTTTATTCATTGAGTCCAACACTTGTTGATTTGCACTTTCAAAGCCTGCTATCACAAGACGACATCCGGCATCTTTCATGAGCCTCAAAGTCTCAAAATCAACATCTCCGCGCACATTGCAATACCATACCATGCCAACCTTACGTTCAATCAAAAGTCGACAGATTTCACGGATTCTCTTTGGATTAGCTGTAAAGCAGTCGTCTTCAATAGCAATTTCCTTTACATCCGGAAAATTCTCTTTAATATATTCAAACTCCGCGACAACATTTTCCGGTGAGCGTGCACGGTATCTGCGACTGTGGAATGTTTGTGGATAAACGCAATAAAAACACTGAAACGGACAGCCCCTGCCTGTAATAATCATTATCATCGGATATTTTGCAGCAGCAAAGAAATAATTCACATGATTTAAATGCTTCTTATACACAGCACTTACAAATGGCAACTCATCAAGATTTTCAATTTTCTCTCGTGGCCCAGTACGAACAATTTCATCGCCCTCTCGCAATGCAAGCCCATGAACATCTGCCGCTGAACCTTTATTTTCAAGCACACTCGCTAAATCTCTTATTGTGTAATCATATTCACCAATTGCTATAGCATCTAAGGAGTCCGACAACTTCATGGTTTCTTCCGGCAATGCTGATGGGTGAGTGCCTACTAATATTGTGTAGCACTCAGGAAGCTCTTTTTTTATTGCATCGGCTACTTCTACATCATTATATATCGATGCTGTGCTTGTATCTACCACTACCAACTCCGCCTCAAATTGGCGCAGCTTTTCGATGGTTTCTTGCAAAGAAAGGTCATCAGCAGGTGCATCAAGTAATATAACATCATGTCCAGCTTCATCTGCTACCCCGGTAGCATAGGCAAGCCAAAACGGATAATATATTGTACCTCCACTGGTTATAGCAGGGCTTCGTGAAGTTCTGGAAAAACGACCTTTAAATGGCGGATTTACGAATGCGATTTTCATAACTTATGGCCATTCCTTTCGTACTATTCAAACTTAAAACTTGACATCCTTTCGAGTAATCTTGCGATATAATCCATATAATAACAGAAAAAGACTAAATGAGCGAATTCTATATAAAAAAAGGCATGCCCATATTGCTAACCCTCTTACACCACGGTCACACAACGAGCTAAATTTCAGTAGTCTACTTTTTTTGAACATTGCAAAGTTCTTTGAAAAATAGTAGCGTGTCCAAGAAGCGTGTTCGCCTGCATTTATATCAGGATTATCTTTTGCTCTGATTGCCATAGATAGTCCAATATGCAAAAACGCAGCTAATTCAACAGTATCGTTGATCCTCAATTCAGAGGTTTCATCATGCAGCTTCACAAACTCTGCTGCAAATGCGTGAATATCTGCAAGCTTTGTGTTCGAAATTACAGAAGAGCTGTGTATTTGATAATGAATCAGCACCTGGTTTGTAAATCTTATGCCACTACATTTTGCATACAAGCGCAGGAGAAAACAAACCTCTTCGCCTACACTAAACTTTGAAAAGCGAATGTCCTCAATAAGAGCGGTTCGAATTATTTTATTCCACGCTGAAGTATTGATAAATGCAAGGATATTACTTTCATATGGTTTCTCTATAACTTCCGGAAACCCCTGCATTTCAACGCATTGAATATCTCCCGTTTTATATTCAACTCTATCATACGCACAAACTGCAATATCTGTGTTTGGCTTTTGAACCATAGCGTATAGTATTTCAAGATATTCCGGCTCGACCGAATCATCACCATCTAAGAAGACTATGAATTCACCATCTATCTTACCGGAGTCAAGCGCAAAATTCCTTGTAAGTCCCGGCATTCCTAGATTTTCTTCCAAAAAAATCCCAACTATTCTATCGGAAAACTGTGCCATATATTCCCTTACGATATCTACAGTGCTGTCCTCAGAGCAGTCATCTATCACAAGTATATTGAAATCTTGAAAGGTCTGTGCAAACAGCTCATCTAGGCTCTTTGCAATAAATTTTTCCAAATTATATGTGGTGATAACAACAGTAATTTTAGGCATCTATGCTCTCCTCAAAGACAGCTTGCTCTGCTATGTCATTTTTGCCTTTGCCTTTAGTTTCAGTGTTAACCTTTTCTCTGAGGTCTCTCAGCTCTTTTTCATACACTGCGTTAAGCTGGATGAGTTCAATAATTCTCTCGTTAAGTTTGTGCGTCGCTGCACTTTGTCTGTATATTAAAAAGAATACAAGAATGAAAAGTAACGCGAATATCAATGCAGGTGGGTAGTCTACGCCAACCAGATGGGCAAGTCTATCGACATAATCCATATATAGCGGGGATAGAATCATTATGAATGCAGCAATAGCCCATATAATGCTTTCTTTTTCCGAGAATTTGTTTTTTATGACATGCCTTATAAAAACGACAAGCGTTATTACTCCAATCACAACAAATGGCATATATCGCAAGTTATATAACATTATTAGGTCTCCTTACAAATATTCCGATTATAAATATTATCAACAGACTGTATATGTTTTTAATTACATATTTTATAGGTTTTACAATACCCGCATGCATACTAACCCCATCCGTGCGTTCTTTCATGATACACGACACTTCTTCCACTTTATATCCAAATAACAGCATTTTTGCAATTAGATTTGCATCAGGAAACTCTGGATACTGCCCCGGCTGTGAGTATTTTTCTATGGTTTTTCTATCTAAGATTTGTAATCCGGATGTCGGATCTGTAATTTTCTTTTTTGTAATAATTTTTATGAGAAACGCAAATAACTTTGTCCCAAGTCTCCTAAAGAAGGAATGCTTGTATTCTGTTTTTTCTAAAAATCGTGAACCTATTACAATATTGGCTCCGGATGTTTTTATCATATCATACAATTTATGTGCTTCACTCGCCAAGTGCTGTCCATCTCCGTCGAATTGTATTACATAATCGTAGTCATTTCTCTTTGCATACTTTATACCGGTTTGCACTGCCCCGGAATATCCCAAGTTAACCGGATGGTCTAAATAGCCAACATCAAGTTTTTTTAATGCACCAAGCGTATTATCTTTTGAACAATCATTAACAACGATGATATCTGCGTCTTTGAAGTTTGCTCTGATATCATTAACAGGCCTGGATATATTGTATTCTTCGTTATATGCAGGAATCACAAATAGTACTCTATCATTCATCGCAGCTCTCCCTGCTCAATTTATTGCTGTTTTTATCTGACTCGCGCTTCGCTATTGCAATATTCTGTGTAAGTTTATTCAGTCTGTCAGATAAACGAGATACAACAATCGTCAGACCGATGCATACACAAGTCAAAAAAGCAATACATATTAAAAATAGAGTAAATACCGGTGTAGCTATTCCAAGCAAAGATGATAACATATCTAAGAGTTGTGGAAACACCGCAAAAATCGTAACGCCCAGCAATGCAAATATCCAGATTAGACAGTACTTCAACTCCATTTTTTGCTTACGTAGCATACTAATAAAGAAAAAAAGCATAGCGACAGTAATAATCGCCATTATTATTCGCAACTCAATAAGCATTATACTTCTCCTAATCTGTTATTTTTACTCTCATTGTTGAGCTGATTATTATTCCAAGAGATACTTTAATCATATAGTAAATGGGCTGCAATGCTTTGATTGATGACACACCGCCTTGCCGCTCACGCATTGTAACAGGAACCTCACAAACTCGCAACTTATTGCTTATCGCTAACATATTACTTTCCGGTTCAGGATAGTCCTTTGCATAATTTTTCTCAAAAAGCTGCATTACTCCGCGATTTGCTGCCCTAAACCCGCTTGTTGCGTCTGTTATACGCTTTCCACTGAGACAATATATTAGAAATTTGAAGAACTTTATTCCAGCACGTCGCATAGCTGATGACTGAAACCCGACTTTATCAAGATATCTTGAGCCAATAACTAAGTCTGCCGTTCCCTGCTCGATTGGAGCAACTATTTTATGCACTTGCCCGGGATCGTGTTGACCATCACCATCAAGTTGCACAGCTATATCATAGTTGTTTTGCAGTGCATAACGATACCCGGTTTGCACTGCGCCACCAATTCCTAAGTTCAATGGCAAATCAATGTGCGGAATATTCTCATCTCGCAATATCGCTCTGCTATCATCAGTGCTACAGTCATTGATAACAACCACATCATATGATGTTTTTTCACGTATCTCATCATATAGTGTTGTGATTGTTTCTTGTTCATTGTAGCACGGTATTATTATGAGTGTTTTCAAATCAGTTCAAACCGCCTGTTCTTATTTCTAGCCCCTAGTTTACCACAGAATATATTCTCGAGCCACCCTCGCTATATAATAATTCGAAGCTTACAATATCATTGCTATTTAGAGGTTCGGTTGCGTGTATAAACCTCACACCTGCTGTCGCTAGGTCGTGATATGATAACCTTAGCAACATATGATCTGCGTGCCACAGCACAAAACTTGTATTATCCATTGTCAGCTCGACAGAGACATGGGCGTATCTATTGTATATGTATTCATATCTGTGTTCCGGATCTAACGTGCGCCAAAGTTCAAGGTTTGGATAAAATTGAGTCGAGTTAATAGTTGGTGCACCTGAAGCTATCAAAAATGATGGTCCGTAAAATACATGATCTAAAGATATCCATCTCTCATTTTTATCCACAGCCAATTCAGAAACTGCAGTATATAATGGTTTGGAGTAAATGGCATCCAATCCTATCATAACAGGATGTATGTTTAGCCATGTAATACCCGATATTAGTATTAAATATATACATGCAGCCATATATACCTTTTTATCGTGTAAGAATGTAAAAATGCTGTATAGTGTAAGTGAAATCCCTACAAATGTAATACCAAAGTAAAGTGTACCTATCGGATAGGTAAATGTTGTTCTACCATAAAACATTGCAATGCCTGTTAAACTCGCACTTATAACAACAGCGCATATCGCTGCTACTACATTAATTTTCTTGCTAGTCTCGCTTTTTTCTGGAAGCCATGATAACCCGCGTGCAAATAAAAGCACCTGTGCAAATAATAGGACATCCAATGCGCGACTTGTCGCAGAGAACGAAATTAATGTCACTCGTGCAAGCCAGTCAGGCCATCCCAGAAATACATAGGTACCAAGCGTAGCCGTATAGGCAATAAGGATAATGCTCAGCAAATCTATTGTTTTCTTTTTTATCATTACAAATATCGCGAATAACAATGGTACAGGAAATAGCGTAAACATTCCACCAAATTCACTATGGTTTGAATGTGCAAATGCTCTCTCTGAAGATACTGCTCCAAATATACCACCGTTCATCATTCTGTTTGCAAAATCACCAAACGCAATACCGCCACCACTCAGATGCCTGGTTCCGGGATAAATCGTGTTTGTTATACCATATATATATTCTCTTGACTCATGAAGATATGTACCTACAGTTGCTGCAATCAGAATCACCGTCAAGCCAAGTATACCCCAATCCAGCTTGCCCAGCTTTTTAACCCTGTCCCAATTATCAACTATTATCCATACAGCTAACCCAAAGTACAAATAGCCCGCCGGCACCTGCCATGCCGGATACAGGTTTGTAATGAACATTGAAAAGAAAATAGTAATGCCTAGCGACAACAGGAGTCTTTTAATTTTCGTATCAGCTTGCAGGAAGTAGTAAAAACAAACTAAGGCTCCTAGCCCTGCCGGTATAAATATAATATACGACCACCATTGAAAAAGTGGCGAAAATGTAATCAAGCATGCTCCGACTAATCCAAAGAGACGTTTTTTTCCGGATATAATGTACATAAATTCGAAAGTAACCATAAATGTCATGATTAGCATGCCGACCCAACGGGCGCTAAATCCGTATTCTACACCAATGAGATAAAAAATGCTCAGGGGAAATGCAAGTGTGGCCAGGTTAAATGTTAATCCAAACGGCATATTTTCAGTTGCCGCGCCGCGCGCTATAAAGTTATATCTTCCATATGGCTCCGGGCCATGTTGTGCTGCCAGTTGAATTGGAGTTGTTACCGCCCATTCGTCAGAACGTATAGCATTTGGATTACCAAAAATAGGCATCGTCAGTTCTGTTCCATATCCCGGTTGAATATGAAATGCATACATTCCAACTGACGAGAAGTGAACCCGTCCTATAACCAACAACAAAAACAATATTACAGCAAATGCATAGCGGTATTTAAACAAGAAATTATAGAAAACCCTGATATTCACAATAAAATGTATAATAAAAAATAATATTGGAAAAAATACGAATATTGACCTGTACATACTTCTAAGTGTATAGCTCTCAATAATATAAGCAAAATTCACTCCGGCAAGCCTGCCGCCCAATACAATAGAAACCAGCGTTTCTGCGGTAAGAGCCGCCACAAACGAGCATAGCACAACAATGACAATGCTCAATATTTTATGGTTTTTAAATCTTAACATATCCGAAAAGCCATCTTTGATATTTTCAAGTTTCATTAAATACTAATCCTCGTTTAAAAGTGTATTAGATTTGCGCGGATATTTTTTGTCAGGCGATGTGACAAAACTGCAGTAATGTCACTGACCTTTCAAGGTTTTGGCGCATTGCATGGCAGAAAATATACCGCAAAGATACTATACTTTTAAACAGGGATTAGTATAAATACCTCGATTAATTAAAAGATTTACTAAAACTATTTCAAGTACCTCTCCAACGCATCTTGCCATGTTGGTAATCGCTTGAACCCTGCATTATCTATGTTAGCTTTAGACAAACGCGAATTTTTCGGTCGTGCCGCCTTCGTTGGGTATTGCTCTGTTGTTATAGAGTTCACTTTGCAGTTGTTGCCACTTTGCCTCATTATCTCTGTAGCAAAATCCGCCCAAGAGCAGAAGCCTTCGTTTGTCGCGTGATATTCACCATATTTCCCTGAACACACTATGCCGCAAAGCAAAACTGCCAAATCAGGAGTATATGTCGGACTACCAACTTGATCACCCACCACATTCAACTCATCTCTAGATTCAGCAAGCCGCAGCATCGTCTTAACGAAATTATTGCCATAATGACCAAACACCCATGAAATTCTGACAATGTAATACCTCTCTAAATGCTTTAGCACCGCCTCTTCACCGGCAAGCTTACTCTTGCCATAAACAGAAATAGGACCTTTAGGCGCGTTTTCCTCATAGGGCAAATCACCCAAACCATCAAAAACATAATCAGTGCTGATATATATCATCTCTGCATCTATCTCACGACACGCTTTTGCTATGTTCTCAGTACCTTCGGCATTAACCTGGAAACAAAGTTCAGGCTCATCCTCAGCCTGATCAACCGCAGTATACGCAGCACAATGAATAACACTACTTGGATTTAGCTTTTTTATATAAGCACTAACTGCAACTGCATCGGTAATATCAAGGTCAGCAATATCAATACCCGCATGTGCAATATTACGTTTTTTCAATTCCAAAACAACATCTGAACCAAGCTGCCCCGCAGCGCCTGTTACTAGAATCATGTAATAACTCCTATCGTCGTTAGGGGCTAGGGGTTAGGGTATACCCTATCACTATACATCTTCTCATAGTACTTCTGATACTCACCATCGAGCACATTTTGCCACCAGGCTTTATTTTCTTTGTACCATTCAATCGTCAAACTAAGTCCATCTTCAAACTTAGTCTCAGGCAACCAACCGAGCTCTCTGTTTATCTTAGTTGGATCAATACCATAACGCATATCATGACCCGGGCGATCTGTCACATAGCTGATCAAAGACTCAGGCTTACCAAGTTGATGCAAAATCGTTTTAACAACCTCTATATTCGTTCTTTCATTATGTCCACCAATATTGTAGACCTCGCCGATTGTCCCATTACGAATAATTAGATTTATTGCACGACAATGATCAATTACGAACAACCAGTCACGAACATTTTCACCTTTCCCATAAACCGGTAATGACTTATCTTGCATTGCATTAATGAGCATTAGCGGAATTAATTTCTCAGGAAAATGATATGGACCATAACAGTTGCTGCATCGTGAAATTGTTATTGGCATTTTATAGGTACGAGCATAGGCTTGACAAAGTAAATCTGCGCCTGCTTTTGAAGCTGAATATGGACTTGAAGTGTGTATAGGCGTTTCTTCAGTAAAAAGTAAATCCGGTCTGTCAAGGGGCAAATCACCATAGACTTCATCCGTTGATACCTGATGATATCTCTTGACATCAAACTCTCTAGAAGCATCTAACAACACCTGTGTGCCCAAAATATTGGTTGTGAGGAAGATTCCAGGATTATCAATACTTCTGTCAACATGACTCTCAGCAGCAAAGTTTACAACAACGTCCGGGCGATGCTTTTCAAAAATTTTCCTTATTGCAGGCACATCTGAAATATCTGCCTTTTCAAAATGAAAGTTTTTATTATCCATTACGGTCGCAAGTGTTTCCATGTTTCCGGCATATGTCAGTGCATCCACACAGATTATTGTATCTTCCGGATGATTTTGCAATGTGTCATGAATAAAATTGCCACCAATAAACCCAGCTCCACCTGTTACTAGTATTTTCATAGTCGAATCTCCTTTAATAATGGTGCAGTACTGTCTTTTTCAGAAACTATCGGGCTCTCTACGCCCCAAAAAATATTGATCTCCGGGTCTGACCAGTGTATTGCCGCATCATGCTCAGGACTATAGTAGTTATCAGCTTTATATAGAACCTCAACATCATCAGTCAATGTAATGAATGCATGACCAAAACCACGTGGAATATATATCTGCTTCTTGTTCTCCTCCGACAACTCAACACCCACCCACTGCTTAAATGTGTCACTATTCGGACGTAAATCAACGGCAAAATCCATAATCGCACCTCTTGTACAGCGCAATAACTTCGCCTGTGCCATAGGAGATCTCTGAAAATGAATCCCGCGTATAGTACCTTTTTGTGCAGAATATGAATGATTATCCTGTACAAACTGCGTGTCAATTTCCGGCATTTTTTTCTTGCTGTATGTCTCCATAAACCAACCACGAGCATCACCAAACACCTGAGGATCAATAATTAAAACCTCATCAAGCTTAGTCTTCGTTACATTCATATTCCAATAATCCCTTTTCCTAGGGGCTAGGGGGTAGGGGGTAGTATCTTTTGAAGACATAAATACAAAATCGCTACTATACCCTATACCCTATACCCTAATTATTTTATTTTTCCGCTGATTACTTTCATAAGATACTCGCCATAAGGTGATTTTCCATAACCCTCTGCAAGCTTTATAAGCTGGTTAAGATCAATGAATCCCATACGATAAGCAATTTCTTCGACTGCAGATATTTTAATACTCTGTCTTTTTTCTACAGCCATTATGAAGTTTGACGCATCCATAAGGCTATCAATTGTACCTGTATCAAGCCATGCAAAACCACGCCCAAGAGTAGTGACCTCTAATGTTCCATCTTCAAGGTAAATGCGATTAAGGTCGGTTATCTCAAGTTCGCCTCTTGCACTGGGTTTGAGATTCTTTGCATACTCAACACATTTGTTATCATAAAAATACAGACCTGTAACAGCATAGTTTGACTTCGGCACATTCGGCTTTTCCTCAAGGCTTATTGCATGACCATCCCTATCAAACTCGACAACCCCAAATCTTTCAGGATCATCAACATAATAACCAAAGACAGTTGCACCCTTTTCTTTCGTCGCTGCCTTTTGCAACATACTAGAAAAACCATTGCCATAAAAAATGTTGTCTCCAAGAACCATGGCACAGGCATCGTCGCCTATAAATTCTTCTCCAAGAATAAAAGCTTGTGCCAAACCATCAGGAGAAGGCTGAACCTTGTATGAAAGGCTCAGTCCAAGATCATTTCCATCACCTAGCAATCTTTCAAAATTAGGCAAATCCTCCGGTGTGGATATTATTAGTATTTCTTTGATTCCTGCCAACATTAAAGTTGATAGTGGATAAAAAATCATGGGTTTATCATATACACACAACAATTGCTTACTCGTGACACGTGTAAGCGGATAAAGCCTTGTTCCCGCTCCTCCTGCCAGAATTATACCTTTCATATATGCACTCCTTTTATGTATTGACATTATCTATTATATTTCTTTTAAAAACAAGAGTTATTTGTTCTCGCACCAAGTGTAACATTTAATCACAACGAAGTTATGTCAGCAGTCAAACCTGCGTAAATGCCTTTTATAAAGGCTTTTAGCCTTTCCATTCTATCGCGCTCAAATATAAACTTTACACTAAATGTAGCAAACATGCGTATCCAACGTCGAAATATGCTTGGTGTGTAATCTCTCTTATACTTTCGCATCATGTAAACAATATTTCTTATCTGATAAAAAATGCGAAAAGGTGTATAATTATGATAAGTAACATCTTTCCATAGAAATTTTCTATTTACAGTCTTAAGACCAAACTCATGACAAAGCTGAACCGTGTTCACTCGCAACAATCGATACCCTTGCAACAACAACCGCAAACATATTTCGCGATCTACTTCATCAATGAATAACCACTCATTAAAACCACCTATATCAATTACTGACCTAACATTTGTAAGACAACCTGAAGTAATGCACATTCTAACATCTTCGATTTCCGCCTGTACCGCATCCGATGACATTTCCGCTTCAAGATTGCCTCGATCATTTACCAGCGGAGCAACCATAGCGACTCGTTCAACAACATCAGTCGTAATTCTACCAAGTGCATTAAGCTTATTGCTTACGTCACTCTCTTCATCCGCAGCCACAAGCAATTTCTGAACAAGATCATCCCCACATATACTATCCTGATCAAGAGTCAATATCCATTTATAATCATTCTCATCAGCAAAGCCAATCAACTGATTCAAAGCAGCTGCAATACCAACATTGGCATCATTTTTTATCCAAACATATTTCTCATCATTAAAACGAACTTGCATTTCATCAATATTATCTGACGCATTATCAACAAAAACCAGTTTCTCAACCTGTGACTCAATTGCACCTATATTTTGTGCCAAACGCTCAATATCAGGATTAAATAAAACAATACCAGCACAAACCATAAATCAGCAGTTCCTCGTCCTCACATCAATTCAGCAAAAACTACAATGCGCGGCTTGGAGTAAGTGCTGAGCGGTTTTAGCGAGTTTGGTGCTTGACACCATGTCTGAGCTAAAACCGCTCAGTACTTGCTTCAAGCGCAAGCGCACGGCAATGCTCAATGTTACCCCTATTAACCATTACGTATAAATTTTCTGTAAACAGAAGCCAATAAGCCACTCGGCAGAATTCTCGCCGGTAACCGCAAAACAACATTACGAAGAAGTTCAAAGTTGCTAACTAACTTTAGATCCCTAAGTTGCTTTTGCATCTTTAGCTCTAAGCGAATATATGCCATTCCTCGCCGACGCCCAAAAGTATTATTATCAATTCGAGCATCTACAAGAATATCGGAAAGATTTGCGCACATTATACCATTCTTTATCATTCGTGTCCACAAATCATAATCCTCAAACCACGGAAAAAAGCGGTAATTACCCGCTTTCATTACTGCATCTTTTTTTAACATTACAGTCATGTGATTAAAAGGATTTCGCATCTTAGCAAACTTCACTATCTCAACATGACTTGTTGGCACAATTCGAGTCGCTACAGTATGTTCCGGCGTATCAATAAACTCGGCAATCTGTCCGCCAATAAGACCAAGATCAGGGTTTTGCTCAATCACATGCAATTGCATTTCAAATCTGTCTCGTCTGCAAATATCATCAGTATCCATAATCGCAACCCACTCATGTGTTGCAGCCTCGACACCGGCAGCACGAGCCGGACCAAGCGTTACATTCTCAGGCAATGCTACAACGATTACATTCATGGGATGCTCGTTCGCAATCATCGGAAATCGATGATTAGAAAGCACATCCTCAAGGTCAGCAGTAAGTGGTCCATCTTTAACGATAACAATTTCACTTGGAAGAATCGATGCTTCATCTATACTTTCAAGACATTGTTTGAGATGCTCCGGATTCTCTTTTTCATATAAACATAATAATAATGAAAATTTTATCATGTCACCTCAATTATGACTAATATATAGTCTAAACTATTATTGTTCAACTCGCCCTTTTTGAGATTGCGACTCGGAGACTGCAATGACGAGGCGGATAAGTGTGTTAATAGGAACCCGTAATCTCAGTACAATGCTATTTCCGTAATGCTGTTGTATTGCCTGTGTCTATTCCCTCTGTGCTTGAGAAATTAAAAACCACCTTGACAGTCTGTAGTATAAGTCTGAGATCCTCTAAAATCGAAAACGTCTCTATATACATAATATCTAGAAACAACTTTTCTTCAGGGGCAGTATTGTATCGACCATAAATTTGGGCAAATCCTGTTAAGCCGGCTTTTACTTTTGTCCTAAATGCGAAGTTCGGGTATATTTCTTCATATTGCTCGGCAATCTCTGGTCTTTCCGGTCTCGGTCCAACAATAGACATAGCTCCACTCAGCACGTTAAACAGCTGTGGAAGTTCGTCAATTCGAGTTCTTCGGATTATGCGTCCAACAGGGGTGATTCTATCGTCATCTTTAGATGTAAGACGTGGCACTCCATCATCCTCTGCATCAGGATGCATGCTGCGAAACTTATACAAAGTAAAACATTTACCACCTTTAGTGACTCTAGTCTGTTTATATATTGCCGGATGCTTATCATAAAGCCGGACAGCAATCCATACCACCAGCATAAGCAACGAGGAAAGAATTATACCAATTGATGCTATTGTAATATCTATAGCTCTTTTTACAAATTGGACACCCAAATCAGGCTCTGGTCTTTTTAGTGCAAATACCGGAGTATTCGTCAGCCACATTGTTCTTGCAGTATTGACCAGTATATTCGAAAACGTTGGCAACACATATGTTCGCTTATTATGTAAGTAGCAATATTCTAACAGCCCATTTTGAGTCTTTTCATCTACATCAAGAAAGAAGACAGACTCCGCTTCATCAAGAACATCCAGTATTGTTCCTATAGGTTCACTTCCTGAAATTGCGCGACTTATTCTAAATTTCATTCTTTGCATCGAAATAATTGTTTGATACTCATGCAGCTTTTCTCTATTGCCAAACACTAATACAACATTTTGTGCAGGATTTTGACGATAATATAGTTTGTTGATTCCTATTGACATTGGTATTGCACATATTATTTGAGCTAGAAGTATGATAAGAATTCCTCCCACGGGGAGTAGAGCAAGTTCCAGCAAACATAAGATTAAATATTGAAAAACGTTCGCAACAACAAGGCATAATATCCATGACAATATTATCTCCTGCAAGGTTACACTTCCGAAACTAAATCCATTATAAATCCTGCTCATCAAGTACAAAACTGATGCATATAGTAACAGAAGAACAAATAAGCGATTCCCCCAGAAAAAAAACAATGTCTCACTATAAAACATCCATAGACCTATAAAGAATATAGCCAAAACAATAACAACGAGAAATAATTTTGACAAAAATAGCATTAAATCGGCAATTCTCTTGCTCATAATAATGTTTCCATTTCTTGAATGTTTAGTGTTAATTTAACTTAGCATTTCTGCAATCATGTTATCTACATCTACTCTGAACTGATCCCAGGCGCCTTCATTCGTTGTAAAATATCTCGGGCAATCTGTTGCAATAATATCAGCATGTCTTATAACATCTTCCGATGTCAAATCAAACATTATGCAAAGCCATGCTGTTAACTTAATCACTGCAGCGTAGGATTCGTCTGTAAATCTTCCTGTGTCATCGGGGTGACATACTTCGATAGAAATCGTATCATAATTTCTCTGATTAGAGGCATATGCTATTTCGTCGACAGGAACACATTGTAAAATTGAGCCGTCTAAACAAATAATAAAGTTGCTGCTGGCAAATCTTTCCTCTGTAATGGCCAGATTTGCAAAAAAGTTTCTATTTGCTTGTGCAGTAGTGCCCGGATTTCCGATATTGTGTATAACTATTCCGTTAACTTCATCAAGACTAATGCCCGGACGCGAAAATCTGTTTATTGGTATTAAATCTTGCTCAATCCAATCTAAACCATCGATTATAGCTTGTACTTCTGACTGTGTTGAAACTGGTCGCAGTCCAAGATTTACTGAACCGCCTTCTCTATTAGTTCGTGCCTCCATTACAAATGCAAATGCTATAACTAATAACCCGACAACCACCAACACAATAAAAGACCGTGGTAATTTTTTAAATTTCATTTTAGTATTACATATCCATTTTCATTATGTCTTTATTTTTTACAAAATATTCCACACCGGAAACCACCGTTGTTACACCAATCAGTACCCAACAGACAATAAGCATCCAATCTAAAAGTGGAAGGAACATTGCTATTATACACAAATTTCCTACTAGTGTTTTTATTTTACCGGAAACACCTGCAGCAACGACACGTCCTTTAGATGATGCAACAAGCCGCATTCCTGTTACCATAAACTCTCTTAAAACAACAATTAAGACCAGCCACGCCGGGATAAGCCCTACTTCAATGAACCAGAGTAAGGCTGCGAATGTCAGAACCTTATCGGCTAACGGATCCATAAATTTGCCAAAATCCGTTATTAAATTCTTCTTCCGTGCTACATACCCATCTGCCAAATCCGTAAGAGTAGCAAGAATAAAAACCGTCATGGCTACATATATACTATACGTGAATTCAAGATAAAGAATGACAACAAAAACCGGAATCATAAGGACTCGTAACATGGTAAGCTTATTGGCTAAATTCATACAGGTTCACCTATCAACCTTCCATTCTCAATTCCGATTATTCGTATATCGAGAAATGTATTTATGAGTGGCTTGCTTGCTTTGACAGTAATATATCCATCAACTTCCGGAGATTCAGCATAACTACGTGCTAGATAACGTATCTCACGAGCATCATCGCTCTCTACACCTTCGATTAGAACTGTCATTATTGAATCAACTCTACTTTTGTTCCATTCATGCATTATTTCAGATTGCAAATCTAAAAGCAGAGCCGCTCGCTCTTCAGCGATATTTTTAGAGGGTCTCTCCATTTTTGCTGCTGGCGTACCTTCCTCTGGAGAATATGCAAACACCCCAACACGCTCAATCCTTGCCTCATGAAGAAAATCTCGTAACTCTTCAAACTCGCTCTCACCTTCACCGGGAAGTCCGGTAATTAAGCTTGTCCTGAGTACAACGCCGGGTATTCGCTCTCGTATTTGTGTAAAGAGATTTTTTATATCATTACTACTACCACGACGATTCATTTTTCGCAAAATTTCATCATTAATATGCTGAATGGGTATATCAAGATACTTTAGTATTTTACCACTTTTTGCGATAACGTCAATAAGTTCATCATCAAACTTGTCCGGATACAAATAATGAAGACGAATCCACTTAAGATTTTCAATGCTATTTAGGTCATGCAAAAGTGCAGAAAGCGTATTCTTACCATATATATCAAAACCATATCTCGTAACATCTTGTGCAACAATTATAAGCTCTTGAATCCCTGCATTAGCAAATCTCCTTGCTTCAGAAATTATATTTTCCATCGGACGACTACGGAATTTACCGCGAATATCAGGAATGCTACAAAATGCACAACGGTTATCACAACCCTCAGCAATTTTAAGATAAGCCCAAGAAGCAGAAGTTGAAATAATTCGAGGTGTTTCACTAACAGGAGCATCTATATTATCAAAAAACAATCTATCTGAAACATTGACAAATTCATTATTCTCAACCGCTCTAACGACATTCACAATATCATCAAAACTACCGGTACCAACAACAGCATCAATCTCCGGAAGCTCCGACAAAATAACCTCTCTCTCTCTCTGAGGCAAACAACCAGCAACAATAATCTTGCCAATTCTCCCCTCGTCCTTGGCCGCAATAAGCTCCAAAATCATCTCAACAGCCTCAGACTTGGCATCATCAATAAAACCACAAGTATTCAGCAGAACAATATCCGCAACATCAGTATCACCGGACACAACATACCCGGCTTGACTAAGCAAGAACATCATCTGTTCAGTATTAACACGATTTTTAGAACACCCAAGAGAAATAACGCCAATTGTTTTACTCAAAATCTATTCACCATTTTCCTCAAGATACGCATTTATTGCTGATCTGGCATCGCTGTAGCTGAAACCACGTCGCACAAGAGCATCTGTGGCACGCCGCAAATCATTGTCGTCTACACTCCCACGTAATTTTTTGCGTAAAAACTCAATCGCAGCATCACCAAGCTCTTCACCATCTAGCTCTGCAAGCTTCTCTTCCCACATATCGCGCGGAATCCCACGTTTATGCAGTTCGTCGCGAACCCGCTTTTCACCATATCCCTTTAGAGAGTAGTGTCTGACTATGCTAGAAGCATAGTCAGAATCATTTATATATCCAAGCTCAACAAGCCATCGCGCCGTCTCCTCAGCATTTTCAGCCGATTCGCCTTTTTGCATCAAACGTTGAGCCATCCCTTTTTCAGAGAAGCTAAGGTTGCCCAAAATACGCAAAGCACGTTTCTTAGTTTCAGCAAGACTATTAGCATTTATAAGGTCATCCATGAGATTATCCATCAAAATCCTCTGCATCAATATCAATTGCTCGACCTGCAGCTACTGCAGCTTTCTTCTCGTGAACAGACATCAACTTTTGCGAGTCACGGCGAATTGCAGCTTCAATTTCATCTGAAACTTCGGGATTTGCTTTAAGATATTCTTTAACATTTTCTTTTCCTTGGAAACGCTGCTCATTAACCGTAAACCACGATCCACCTTTTTCAATAAGGTCGAGTTGAACACCTAAATCAAGTAACTCACCATACTTTGAAATGCCTTCACCGAACATAATATCAAATTCAGCTTCTCTAAATGGAGGAGCTACTTTGTTTTTAACAACCTTTGTGCGTGTACGAGCACCAATATTCTCTGCTCCGGCTTTAATGAATTCGCCTTTTCTCACTTCAATACGAACACTTGAAAAATACTTGAGCGCGCGACCACCCGGCGTTGTTTCGGGATTACCGTATCCACCGATTTTTTCTCTAAGCTGGTTAATAAATATAACAACACAATTCGTTCTTGAAATTGAACCTGCAAGTTTACGCAATGCTTGAGACATAAGCCTTGCAACCAAACCGACTGTAGTGTCACCAATATCACCCTCTACTTCAGCCCTTGGAACCAATGCTGCAACTGAGTCAACAACAACGACATCAACTGCACCGGAACGAACCAACATCTCACAAACAGCCAGAGCTTCATCGCCCATGTCCGGCTGTGATATGAGCAAATTATCTATGTCTACACCAAGAGCACGTGCATATGCTGGCTCAAGAGCATGTTCTACGTCAATAAAAGCAGCCTCACCACCAGCTTTTTGTGCTTCAGCAATTATGTGAAGAGCGAGTGTTGTCTTACCAGATGACTCCGGACCGTAAACCTCTATAATCCTACCACGAGGTACTCCCCCAATTCCTAGTGCATTATCCAATGCGATAGAACCAGTTGGAATTGATTCAACATGGACAGCTTGCTTGTCACCCATTCTCATTACTGTGCCTTTGCCATGCTTCTTTTCAATATCTGCTAATGCAGTTTCAAGTGCTTTTTTCTTATCTGCTGCTCGAGAGGCAGCAACATATTTTTTCTTATCAGCCATGTGTTTTCCTCCATTTTAGAATAACATTTTCTTGTAGGGACGACCGTCCTCGGTCGCCCGTTGTTTGTTTGTTGCTTATATTGCGGGCGATCGAGGACGATCGTCCCTACATAATTGCCTGCTAAGTAATCAGCATTCCTGTGACCACTCGTTCTATATCGAGTGTGTCTTTATATGTATTTATATCAATAAAACCATGCTGCTTCATGATATAGCGTACTGCGGCTGCTTGTCCTTCTCCGCACTCAAACGCTAAGTGCCCACCATCTTTCAAAAGCTTGCTCCAATTAGTTACTATTGCTCGATAATAATCTAAACCATCTTCACCACCATCGAATGCCATTAATGGCTCGTAATCTTTAACTGAGTAATCTAGTGAGTCAATGTCGGCCGTTGGAATATATGGCGGGTTGCTCACAATTAAATCAAACTCCCCAATAATTGCAGGCGGCTTTTCCAGAACGTCTGACTCAATTACAGTAATGTTGCGGCTCAGATTACTCTTAAGCATGTTTTGCCTACACATAGCAAGCGCCTCTTGCGACGAATCAATCATTACGATTTTACAATCAGTTATATTCGCAGCAATTGCAAGTCCTATGCAGCCACTTCCTGCACATAAATCTAACACTCTCATTTGATGAACTTGTCCCTTAAGCAAGTTTATCGACTCACGTGCAAGTACTTCTGTATCAATTCTCGGTATAAGTACATGTTCATTTACAAATATAGGAATGCCATAGAACTCCCACTCACCTAAAATATATGCTATTGGCTCACCTTGTAATCTTCTCTCAAGGCACTCATCAATTTTTTTTCTTATTTTTATGTCTGTTGCATATAGTTTATTTAGTGCAAGCAGTTCTTCTCGGCTTCGCTCTGCACAATGACAGATTATTAGGCGCGCTTCAAGTTCACTCGCCTCAACCCCCGATAGTTTCAACTCTTTTCTTACTCTTAAATATATGTCGTTATATGTTTCCATACTATATTAATTCTTTCTTAAATTGTTTTTGTTAACCGGCTTTTACCAAATTGCTTCGTCTTCATTTTCAGGAATAACCAGTTCAAGAGCTCTTTGAGCTACTTCAATCATCTCATCATCAGGCTCACTAGTTGTAAGTCTTTGCAACCCTTTTCCCGGCGCTGATATTATTCGCGTTAGTATATTATCATATCTTCCTGCAAGTCTTATGATTTCGTAACTTATAGCTACAACAACCGGAAGCAAAGCAATCCTTAATGCCATTCTAATAAAGACATTATCCCATGTTGTAAAGGAGAACACCAGTATACTAACAGTCACTACAATAAATAAAAAGCTTGTTCCGCATCGTGCATGCAAGGGCGATTGCATTCTTATATTCTCTACAGTCAACGGTAAATTCTTTTCATAGCAATATATCGCCTTGTGTTCAGCGCCATGATACGCCCATACTCTCCCGATTGACTTAATTCGAGATGTTACCCAAAGGTATGTAAGGAATATTGTTATCCGAAGCACACCCTCGACTAAATTTCTAAGTATTGCATTATCAATCCACTGCGCCACAAACCCTGCCAGCAATGTTGGTAGTAGCATAAATAAACCAACAAACATCGCTATGCCTAACACTACCGCAATACCAATTATTATCTTCTCAGCTTTCTCGTTACCAAGTTTCTCCTCAATCCATTTGTCAAACTTGGACGGATCTTCTTGCTCTTCCTCAGGCATTTGCTCTGCCGAAAACATAATCGCGCGCATTCCCAATTTCATCGTACTTATAAAATTAACAGCCCCTCTAATAAAAATAAATCCCAAAATTGGATGTTTATCTTTGGGTTGAACAGTATCGTCAACTTTTTCTACAAGTCCATCTTCTGTCCTTACCACAATCGCTGTTTTCTTTGGTCCTCGCATCATTATACCCTCAATCAGCGCTTGACCGCCAATTGACGTTTTAAATTCTTTACCATTATTTTGCTCTGTCATTATTCATACTCACTTATCTATAATTATTACAAAGTCCCGAAACTGGAACTTTCCGCGGCTTCCGCAGTGATCGGGAGCGCTATTGTTACTAAGAATCCGCCACCTTTAGCATTTAAAAGTTCAAGGCTTCCACCATGGTATTTTATTATTTCCTCACACACAGCAAGACCAATACCACTACCGCGCTCTTTTGAATTGCTGCCCTTATAGAACTTCATTTTTAAGTTATCCAATTCATCTTCTGCAACACCTGGACCAAAATCACGAATTGTTATTACAATATCGTCACTAATTTCACCAACATACACTTCAATACGCTTTCCATCACGACCATACTTTAGCGCATTATCGAAGAGATTAAGGAATACTTGTTTCAATCTGTTTGCATCCCCCGGGATTAGAATTTGATCTTCCAGATCAAGATGATAATCGAACTCTAAATCTTCTTGATGCAACAATTCGCGAAATGTATATATGGCATCTTCTAGTTCAGCAACAATATCAATTTCTTCGATATTAAGGGTAAAGCGCCCATCTTCAATCATTGTAAACTCAAGCAGCTCTTCAACCATTTTAGTTAATCTTCTCGCTTCTTTAAGCATAATTGATACACCAAGCTTTGAGTCGTTGTCAAGATCTTCGTTGTATGTAAGTGTTTCGCCCCAACCTGTTATTGCTGTCAATGGTGTACGAAGCTCATGTGATATCGAAGATATGAATTCAGATTGAATTTTTTCTGTTTGTGCAATTTTCAGAGACATTTCATTAATCGACCCTACCATGTCTCCTATCTCGTCACGATATGTATTGTTTATTTGAATTCCATAACTTCCATCGGCTATTCGTTGCGACATCTTCGTTATTTCACTAACAGGGGTAATTACAAAGCGAATAAATACAACATTAAGTATGAATACCATTGAAATAACAACTAACCCAACAGCAACAACCACTAGTACATTTAGAAGCACTTGCCTATCTACCAAGCGCAAACTCGTGACATAACGCATGACGCCAATAACCTCACCATCGGCAAATACCATTGGTGCAGATGCTGCCATAATGCGTTCTCCAGTCGATGGATGCCTGCCAACCCATGTTGATATTTGTCTTGTTTCAATCGCAGATTCAATGTCCGGAGAATCCGGAGAGGTGCCTGAAGCCATAGCTGATGAAGAAATCAATATGCTTCCATAGCTGTCTAAAAACTGCATCTCAATGCTGCCTGCTTCACTAAAAGTCTCGGCATATCTTAATGCACTATCAAAATAGTCATCAAATGATCTAACTACATAGTTTGCGAAGAAATCAGTTGCCGTTCTCGCTTTCGTCTCAAGCCCGGTTCGAACTGTCGTGTAGTAATGGCTGTAAATGATAATAGAAAACATAGCTACGACTGTGATAACACCAATAAATGCAATAAACACAGTGCCTCTTATCCACCGTCTTCGTAGCCCACCCATGAATTTCTCATAGAATCTTATTAATTTTTTTAATATGTTTTTTATTACATGCCAAATTTTCATTTAATTCTTATGACCAATTCCTAACATACTATAAACCCCATTTGTAACCAAACCCCCATACGGTAATAATATACACAGGGTTTGTCGGATCATCTTCTATCTTAATACGAAGACGCCTTATATTAACATCAGCTATTTTTAACTCTCCGAAGTAATTGCGCCCCCAAACAGTATTGAGTATATCCTCTCGTGAAAGTGCTTTTCGCGGATTGTCCATGAACATTTTCATGATTGAGTATTCAACTTGTGTAAGTTTAATGTTGACACCATCCTTTTCTAGTGTCCTATTCAATGTGTTAAGTCTGAATGGTCCTTGAACTATTTCTCCGGGTTCAGCTTGACCGGACGATCCGGTTCGTCTGAAGATAGCATCGATTCGCGCTGTTAACTCTGCTGGCGAAAATGGCTTTGTAATATAATCATCGGCACCGGTCATAAGACCTGTAACCTTATCCATTTCTTGCGTTTTTGCCGACAACATAACTATCCCCATATGCTGATCTGCAGTCCTTATTTTTCGACAAACTTCAAACCCATCTGTATCAGGAAGCATAATATCAAGTATTGCTACTTGTATATCAGGGTGTAGACGAAGTTGTTCAAACGCTTCTGCGCCTGTTCCTGCCTCGATAACCTCATACCCTGCTCGAGTGAGATTTATTTCAATAAAACTGCGTATACTGGTTTCATCTTCAAGCACAAGAATTTTTTTCATTATATCAATGACCATTCCTTTCAGTGTTCTTTTGTACTCCATCAAGTTGGTTTTTATGTTGTTCTACCGGCAAGCCATTCGGAATATATCAGTCTAAAATTATCTCTAACCATAGTCTCATTAAATGTCAACCCAAAACTATTGGGCGGTGCAAGTAATTCAAATGCAAAGGTAGAAGCTCCTTCAATCATTAATAGCTCCCTATTATCAATATTCGCTCTTTCTTCCGCATTTTCACCAGAGATTCTAAATATCTTCAGAAAATCTTCATACGGTCCGGCAGGATTTGAAAAATACGAGAATACAATAGTTCGTTCGCCCGGTACTGTATCATCTCTGCGAACGGAAACTTTTTCACGCCAATCAAATGGAAGTATTAAAAACCACTCATCGAAAGTATTATGGTATGTAGTTAACGCAAGGGTGCTGTCACCTGTGCTGTGAAACGCATACCAGTCTATTGCGTAATATACTGTTTCAGATTGTGCAATTAAACGCCGCAAATATGGCACTTTGATTATACCATCATTATTAACATCAGCGCTTGACATTCTATGTCTGACAGTACTATCGCTTATTCTTATTCCACCCGCCACATCCATAGATACATTCGTAAACTCATTGTCATGCATTGCGAAAACATCGGTTACAAGGCTACCGTTCTCGAATGTACCCTCGCTATCAACAAATATAGCAGGAGAACCATCGATTAAATTACCCGTCAAAATTCGCGAAATTGACTCAACTCCGGTTGAAAGTGGAGCTTCCTGATAGATTGGCTCACCGTCCTGCATCAACGAATATATTACCGCAACTGGCTCTGCATCATGTGTCTGCATTCTGAATACAACTACATCATTGTTTCCATCTCCGGTGATATCGTATGTTGCAATCTCTGAGTATTCTATCCCACTAACTATGGTTTGGCTATGAAAGTCCGTAAGGGAATATATAGACATAAACCTTAATGCAGGACCCATTTGCCAACCAATAATTAATTCCTTAGTGCCATCGCCATTCATGTCAACATATCTGACACTATCTATTTCCGTACCAAAACCCTCAATTATCTCTGCAATTTCATAATCACCATCTACAAGTTTAAAGATATAAATCTGTAGTGCACTTTCTTCGTCCGGAATCGAAAAGAACACAACAACCTCATTTTGACCATTGCCGTTCAAGTCAACGAGCTGAACTGCTTGTCTATTCGGACCCCTCACAGGAGGAGCAAATTCAGCACCTTGACTGCGCAATAAATTAATATGAGCTTCAAGTCTTAAATATTCTTCTGATATTTGTGGTAGTGCATATAATTCATCGGCAGTTATACGAAAGCATCCCGAAACAAGCACAATTATCAACAGTGCCAATATTAATACAATGATTTTTCTTTTAATGGTTTTGGCTTTCAAGTTGACGCCTCCAGATTTAGGTTTGCGGTTCGCCCCAGGGTAGTTTGTTAGGTCTGAAGGCTTGCATAATTGCGTTGGATTTTTTGATTATCAAGGCAAAATACCGCAGGAATGCCACTGGCCTTTCAAGGGTTTTTAACGCAGATAAGCGAAACAAGACAACGTAAGTATGTAAGTTTTTAGACCTAATAGACTGCCCCAATATAATATCATAAAAAAGCTCGCTATGCCAGTAATAATTCTCATAATTCGTATAACGATAAATGCATGTGGAAATCTATTGTGCCTATGTAGAAATTTCACAGTTAACCAATCTGTCCTTGCGGCCTCCGAGCCGCAATCTTGTGAATAGCAATCCATAACAATATATCCCGGGTCAAGCCCGGGATGACGGTGTGAATGTGAATGAATAACACATTTTAACTTTAATTTTTTATATCCGCTACAACTGCTGCTTTGATTGCTTCTCCGATATTTTTCACATATATGAGTTCAATACCATCAGGCGCTTGTAACTTGTTCCTCGAACTATATGGCATAATACAGGCTGTGAATCCCATCCTTGCTATTTCTGTTAGTCGCTGATTTACTTGTGATACCTGTCTTAGTTCTCCCGTTAATCCAACTTCACCAAACACGGCTATATCGCTTCGTAGAGGTTTATCCTTATATGCGGACGCAAGTGCAAGAATTGTCGCCAAATCCGCACCCGGATCATCTATGCTAAGACCACCTATTACATTGATATATGCATCGCATCCGCCCACCCGTAATCCTCCACGTTGTTGCAGTACTGCAAGTAACATCATTGCGCGATTGTACTCAATTCCGTTCGAGTTTCTACGCGGCATGCTTGCGCTGCTTGGTGTAACAAGCGCTTGAATTTCTGCAAGCAGTGGTCTTGTTCCTTCAATTACACAGGTCACACAGGTGCCGGGTGTCATTGCCGGTCTCCCGGAAAGCAGCATTTCAGACGGATTCATCACTTCACTAAGTCCTGTATCTAACATCTCAAAAACGCCTATCTCGTTTGTCGAGCCAAAGCGGTTTTTCGCTGCACGTAATATTCTGTAATTGAGTGAGCGCTCACCCTCAAAATATAATACGCAATCAACCATATGCTCCAGCACCTTTGGTCCTGCAATCGCTCCTTCTTTATTCACGTGACCGACAAGAAATACTGTTACGCCAACATCTTTTGAAAATCTTAACAGCGACATTGTACAGTCTTTGACTTGTCCGACACTACCGGGCGATGTTGTCAATTCCGGATTATATAGTGTTTGAATAGAGTCAATAATTAAAACATCCGGCTGCAACTCTTCTGCACTTGCGAGTATCTCAGATATTTCCGTCTCTGCAAGAATAAACACGCTGCCACCATCAACACCAAGTCGTTGTGCACGCATCTTAATTTGGCGCTCTGATTCCTCACCGGAAACATAGAGCACCTTTGTGTTTTTATTCATAAGTCCACATATTTGTAAAAGTAGCGTAGATTTACCAATTCCGGGTGCGCCGCCAACTAAACAAAGTGAGCCTACAACAGCTCCACCACCTAGTACCCTGTCCAACTCACTAAAACCAGTTGTAAAACGGATTTCCTTGGATATGTCAAGGTCTTTCAGCTCCCGAGGTGTACTTCTTGAAAGTCCGGAACTTCCACTACTTGAAGTTCCGCCCCCCACGTATTTACCTCCGGATTTTCCACCTTTGGGCTTTGTATACGATGGCTGCTCCACAAGTGTATTCCACGATCCACAGGTGGCACACTGTCCTGACCACTTAGGAGTTTCATTGCCACAATCTGTACAAAAAAAGACCGTTTTTTGCTTCATAGATAATGTTTCCTAACCCCTAACGCCGTACTATAACCACATGTACGGCACTTGCATAGGGATTTGACATATTTACAAATCCCTCTCCCTCATAAGGATGCCATCCTAATGCAAGATCGGCTCTTCCGTGCCAAACCGCAGTAACCAATTCACGTGGATCTTGCTCCAAAACAGTGAGTTCAATGCCGAGAACATGACCTATCGCAACTGCAACTTCAACATCCATTCCGACAAACATATCATCAGCATTTCTGAAAGAAAATGGCGGAGAGTCCGGCGGAAACGCAACCGTTAAGTATCCCGGACGCATCTCAATGTTCTCTGGAGGCTCGTAGGCGAAGTCTCCTCTTGCAAAATACTGATACGCAAGACCCTCAAGTGTACCGTTTTCCTCAAGCTCGGCAAGTGCGTTATTTACAGCATTCAGTAAACCAACATTTTCCATTGCAATGGCTATACGTAAATCATACTCAACCAAAGGTTCATTTAATATACGAACCCCTGATGTGTTTTCAACAAGCTCCATAGCAGTCGCTTGCTCCATGATGACAGCATCGATTACTTCAGCCCGCAGTGCTCTCATCATCTCTGACTCTGAATAAAATGCTCTCGCTGTGCCGTTTTCTCTAGCAAGGCGCAAAGACGGAGTACCAGCAAGTGCTCCAATTGTCATACCCTGAATTTCCTCAGGTGAACTAATTGCACCATCTTCGCTACAACCAACCAACACCAAAAGCATTGATATTACAAGTGTGAAATAAATTAACTTTTTCATTGTATTATTTGTCATCACCAAAGAAACTACTCAAATCGGGAATCTCCGGAAAGTCGCTTTTTGATGGAGGGGTGTCCGAAATATATTCAGTTACTTTTTTCTCTGGCATTTTCCCATTGTTTTCACAAAAAGTCTTAAATTCCTCGCCATCCAATGTTTCATGCTCAAGCAGATACTCCGCAAGCGCGACCATAAGCTCACGATTTTCAGTAATTATCTCTTCGCAAATCTCGTTTGCGGAATCAAAAATTGCTTTTACTTCATCATCAATTGCGGCAGCGGTTTTCTCCGAATAGCTCTTTGTTTGGGAGAAATCACGACCTATAAATACAGATTGGCTACTACTATCAAATGAAATTGGACCTATCGCATCACTCATACCATATTTCGTAACCATAGCGCGAGCCAAGGCACTTGCATGTTGGATATCTGATGCTGCTCCTGTGGATATATCATCCAAAAATATTTTCTCTGCAATCCGACCGCCGAGAGCTGAAACAATGCGCTCAAACATTTCGCTTCTAGATGTGTAATCCTTATCTTCTTGTGGGCGATATACAGTCATTCCTCCAGCCTGTCCGCGGGGAACAATTGTAACCAAATGTACAGGGTCAACGTTCTCAAGGTTGTATGAAACAATTGCGTGACCCGCCTCGTGGTATGCAGTTATTTTGCGACTCTTTTCGGTGCATACACGACTTTTCTTCTCAGGTCCAGCAAGAACCTTGAGAGTTGCTTCTTCTACGTCAGCCATTGTTATAACACGTTTATCCGCTCTTGCTGCTAATAAAGCTGCTTCGTTTAATAGGTTCTCTAAATCAGCACCGGTAAAACCAATTGTACCTTTTGCTATTTCTGCAAGGCTTATATCCTCACCAAGAATCTTTCCGCGTGCGTGCACTTTAAGTATCTCTTCACGTCCTTTGATATCCGGTAGACCTACATAGACTTGACGGTCAAATCTACCGGGACGTAGTAGTGCATTATCAAGAATATCTGCACGGTTTGTTGCTGCAATTATAATAACGCCTTCGTTCGTTGCAAAACCATCCATCTCAACAAGCAGTTGGTTAAGTGTTTGCTCACGCTCATCGTGACCGCCACCCATTCCGGCCCCACGCTGGCGTCCAACTGCATCAATCTCATCAATGAATATAATTGACGGTGCTGCTTTCTTTGCTTGATCAAATAAATCGCGTACACGGGATGCACCAACACCGACATAAAGTTCAACAAAATCGGAACCAGATATCGACAAAAACTGAACACCGGCTTCTCCTGCAACTGCTTTGGCGATTAATGTTTTACCTGTTCCCGGCGGACCTACAAGTAATACACCTTTTGGTATGCGAGCACCTATAGTAATATACTTTTGAGGACCTTTGAGGAAGTCAACGATTTCGCTGAGTTCTTCTTTTTCCTCTTCTGCACCGGCAACATCGGCAAATGTGATTTTTTTCTTATCATCACTTGCAACGCGTGTTCTGGCTTTACCAAAACGCATTGCACCTTTATCTCCACCCATACCCGAACGATTCATCATTGCATTCCATATGAAGAAGAACACAGCGATTAAGAGCAGATACGGCAACAATGACACCCACCACGGTATTCTCATCCCCGGCGCAAAATTATAATAAAACTCCGCATTGCTGACCATTAAGCGATCTATTTCACTGCTAAAATCTGCATAGAACAGCTCTAGGCTAAGTAAATCATGTGTAACCGTAGTGTGATTGTTGTCTCCGAAGCCACTTCTTAACTCTGCTGTAACAATGTTGTTGCGTATAGTAAATGAAATCACTTCATCATTCATGAATAAGCGACGCAGTTCTGAATATTCTACTGATGTTGACGCTGCGCCTCCGGGAGCATACATAAAGAAAAAGGCTGACAATATTATAATTGCGAGGAATATATATAAACCTATTTCTCTTGGACTTCTATTTCTTTTAGTATTCAACGGCTGATCTCCTACCCTATTTAATGCAATAATTTGTTCTTAATCATATAAATGTAGTATGCGAAGTGTATTACGAGTAAATCTCCGGTTTGAGCGACCCCACAAATGGCAAGTTGCGGTAACGCTCGCCATAATCCAGACCATATCCGACAACGAACTCGTTTGGACATACAAAGCCCGTATACTCGGCCGTAATCGGTAATTGACGGCGGTCGGGTTTATCAAGTAAAGTGCATAATTTTAATGATGCAGGCTTGTGCTTTGCAACGAAAGCACGTAGTGCCGTCAATGTTATTCCACTGTCGAGTATATCTTCAATAATTAAAACATTTTTTCCTTCAACGTCAAAGTCAATGTCTTTCTCTATATTGACCTTACCTGATGATACTGACGAAAACCCATAAGATGACGCTGTAAGGAATCTGATTTCGCAATCAACATCGATATGTCTTGCCAGATCGGCAAAGAAAATAAAGCAACCTTTCAATACACCAATAAGCAACAACGACTTTCCGGCATATTCTTTATTAAGCTCTTCTCCGAGTTCTTTTACTCGTTTTTGAATCATCTCTTCTGTAAAAATAATTTCTTTAATATCGTTCTTCAAAATGACATCTCCTCAAAAATAAGCATTATTGCAGGTTCCCCGGACTCCGGTATTGCTCGTGTTCCCACGCCAATCTTGTATATACCCAGTACTCCTTCATCGTCACTAATAACCGGAATCAGGCTTCTTTTCCGGACGGGAACGCGCTTTTCAATAAACAGTTTTTTTAGTGACTTTGTACCGCGCCGTCCTTGTAATTTTATAGAATCACCTTCTAAACGCGACCTAACAGTCATTTTACCACAGATGTCAATACTTTTAAATACAAAAGTAGTTAACGTTGTGTTAATTTCTGACTTATATATATTTATATCAAAAATTACAGTTTTACACAACATTTTTATCCCCGCTTCCGGCATTTCATATGAAATGCCATCCGCAGGAAATATAGGTGTAAGCCCACAGTCATTATTTTTAGATTTTGCATCGAAAACTATCTGCTCATACTCCCTGTATGCAACCATTCCCGGCAACGATAACTCAGCAGACGGGTGAATATCAGTACATAATGCCAATACATCTTTAACATGCTTATAAGATAAGTTCCCGCCGCATAGCTTTCGTATAACACGTGACGACACAGAAAAAGACAAACTTGCAAGCTTTGCAGCATTTGCTCTTTGACCCGCACAATGATTCCGGACAAACTCATCCGCAATGCCGCTTATAAAGCTCTCATCAGCACGAAACAACTCTGTCGCCATACTCGCAGCCTCATCAAATCGGGGATTTAGTTCTTTTATCAATGGTATAATTTTATGACGAACCTTGTTGCGTGCATAGATATCCAAACTATTCGTTGAATCATGAACATACGAAAGTTCTCTATTTGCAATAAACGCCATAACTTCATCTCTTGAAACACATAACAGTGGACGGACAATCATATCTCTAACGATTGGTATACCGGACATCCCCTTTGACCCCGCTCCCCGGACAAGATTCATAATCATTGTTTCTGCATTATCGTTTTTATTATGAGCCGTTGCTATTTTTTTCGCACCTATGGTCTCAGCAGTACTATAAAAGAAATCATAACGCATATCCCGCGCGGCTTCCTCAATGCTTAAACCATGCGCATTTGCAAAAGCAGACACATTCCCTCTGCCTGAATAACATGGTATCTCATATTCTCTGCACACCGTCTCAACAAACACCTCATCACGATCCGATTCCTCACCACGCAACTCATGATTAAAGTGAGCAACAGCTGTTGAAAACTCAGCATCACAAGAAATTTCTCTCAAAATTTCAAGTAAGCACATCGAATCAGCGCCCCCTGATACACACACCAGTAAAAGCCCTGATTTTGGAAGCATCTCATGCTCACTAGAATATTCAAATACTCTTTTAATTAATTCATTCATCGTGATGTCTATCCAAGGACGAGAAACTTGTGAACTCCGGATCCCACCGGAGCTCCACTGTACCGGTCTCACCTCGACGATTTTTCAGAATTATACACTCAGCTACACCGGGTCTTTCTGTCTCCTTATTATAATAGTCATCCCTATACAGCCCCATTACAATATCGGCATCCTGCTCAATCGAGCCGGACTCACGAAGATCGCTTAATTGCGGTCTTCTCTCATCTGCTCCTCTTTTTTCATTAGCCCTGCTTAACTGCGAAAGGCAAATCAGCGGAACATTTAGCTCTTTTGCCATTACCTTCATCGTCCTACTTATTTCCGACACAACCTGCACTCTGTTTTCACCTCTGCTTCTATCAGAAGAAGCCGCGGACATTAGTTGCATATAGTCAATAACAATAAGACCGAGATTCGTTAAACGACGGCATTGCGCATTCATTTCAGTAACTGTTAAAGACGCATCGTCATTTATCAACAACTTCGATTCACTAATCTGCTTCCCGGCTCCGGCAAGCCTTCCCCACTCATCATTATTCAGTCTACCGGTATGAAGGCGTTTACCGTCAACATAAGCTTGCCCTGCCAAAAGACGCATCGCTAATTGCTCCCGGGACATTTCCAACGAAAAAATTGCAACCTCTTTACCTGATTTCATCGCTACATGCAGAGCAATATTGAGTGCAATACTTGTTTTCCCCATACCGGGTCTTGATGCTATGAGTATCAGATCCGAGTTATTCAAACCCATGATAATTCTGTCGAGGTCTCGAAAACCTGTTGTTAAACCTGGTATTCCTGCATCGACCTTTGAGGCTTCTCTAATTTGTTTATACACATTGACCATGATTTTAGAAATTTCTTCAAGAGAAGCTCTGCTTCTGCCTTGTCGAAGCGAATACACTTTTTTCTCAGCAGCTTCAAGGATATTTAAAGCTCCATCTTCTCCGGAAATTGCCATTTCTGTAATAGACGAGCCTGCATCAGCAACACCGCGTAATAATGATTTGTCTTTGACAATCCACGCGTATTCAATTGCGTTTGCAGCCGTCGGAGTTATAAGCATTAGGTCACGTATATAGCTAGGCGTATCGTCTGTCCAGACCCCATCTTCGCGCATACGTTCAATAACAGTAACCGGATCTATAGGCTTTGCAAAGCTGAACATCGAGAAAATTGTCTCAAAAATGTTCTTGTTTGTTGTTGAATAGAAGTCATCGGCATTAAGCACGCCGATAATATCGCTAACACAGCGCGAATCAATCAGCATCGATCCCAACACCGCCTGCTCGGCTTCTATACTATGCGGAATTTGTCTGTGTAATAAGTCCTCCAAAAATTACTTTTTCCCTTCAATTACTAAAACATTTATAATACCCGTAATTTCAAATCCAAGTTTGCATTTAACTTCGTAATTGCCGAATGTTTTAATCGGTTCATCTTGGACAATCTTATTTTTCTCAATTTCAACACCGTGTTGTTTTTGCAGCTCTTCAGAAATTTCTTTTGATGTAATTGAACCAAATAATTTGCCACCATCACCGCCACCCTTTGCTGATATTGTCACAAGAATATCGCCCAGTTTATCTGAAATTTCTTTCGCTTTAGCTTTGTCAGCTTCCATTTTTCTCAACCGTGCTTTCTCTTGTTGCTTCATAACTGTTAAGTTTTCAGTTGTAGCTTGAATAGCGAGTTTTCTCGGTAACAAAAAGTTGCGCGCATAACCATCAGAAACATTAACCAATTCGCCTTTTTTCCCCGACCCTTTAACATCTTGTTGTAAAATAACTTTCATTTATTCACATTCCTTTCATTTTGCTCAGGCACAAAACAACCCATAAGTGGTCATAAAAATGTGCGTACGAGCAATGGTTTCGCGCAAGCGAGAGTCACTCACGCATATAATAAGTTTGAATTTATTCAAACTTTAACTCTCCATTCTCAGCTTAATAAATAATCATCTATTGCCTGTTGCAATTCATCTACGATTTCAGAAACTTTTTTATTCTGTACTTGCAACCCAGCCGTTGCCTGACTGCCGCCGCCACCTAGTTTCTCAAGAATTACCTGAACATTTACATTTCCAATGCTGCGCCCCGAAACAAAAACAGTACCGTTATCTTCTGCGATAACAAATGATGTATCTACACCTTTTATTCCAAGCAACTCGTCGGCAGCTTGAGCTATACTTATCCTGCAATGTCCTGATTCGCTTACTGCAATAGCTATTGCATCTCTATATATCTTAGCTTCACGCAACAGCTCATATTTTGCAACTGCAATATCTATGTCTGTTTGCAGCATTCTCTTAACTTCAGCAGCATCGGCTCCCGCTCTTTTGAGAAATGCTGCTGCATCAAATGTTCCGCTGCCTGTGTTTATTGTAAAACTTTTTGTGTCAAGAACAATGCCTGCAAGGAGCGCTTCCGCTTCTTCACGCAATATATCATTTCGCTCCACCAAGTACTGCATCATATCTGTTACCAATTCTGCTGCTGAAGAAGCATATGGCTCATGGAAGTTTAAAACTGCATTTTCAATGTAGTTTGACGCTCTACGATGATGGTCAATAACTGCTATACGCGTACATGATAAAAGCAATGATTCTGATTCAACTTTTTCCGGTCTGCTTGTATCTGTTACAACAAGTAACGTTTTGCTATCTGCTTGCAAAATAGCTTCTTGTGCAGATATAAAAACATTCTTATATTCCGGCAATTGCCTCATCATATCGATAAGATTATTCGCGACACTAGTTTCCAAATCGACTACAACATGTACTTGCTTACTTTTTGCACGAGCTATACAACAAACCCCTATGGCCGCGCCTATCGAGTCAAGGTCTGCAATTTTATGACCCATAACAAAGACCTTTGACGCATCATTTAGCAATTCACCAAATGCACTTGCCATAACCCTTGCTTTGACTTTTGTTTTCCTCTCGATTCGCTGTGGACGACCACCATAAAACTCGAACCCATAACTATTTCTGACAACCGCTTGATTCCCGCCTCTACTAAGCGCCATCTCGATTCCCAAGCTTGCAAAACGATAGTTTTCTTGTGGCGAACCCCCGTCTTTTCCGATGCCTATACTTAGTGTTGCCTGAATTCCTCCCGAACCTGTGCAAGTACTGACCTGCTCAAGAACAGAAAAGTTGTCATTTATGATGGTTTCAAGGAATCTCTCCTCAAACAAAAAGAAATATCGATCCCTATCATATCTGCATAAATACCCATCTTTATCTGCAATCCATGCGGTAATAATTTCATTTATTCTGGAACGAAGTGATGATTTTTCTGTTTCGTTTAAACCATTTACCAGTTCATCATAATTGTCAAGTACAAGCAGTGTAAAAATTAAACGAGAATCAATGTACTCATTACACATTTCTGTGTGTTCTGTAACATCAATCCAGTATGTCATTGCAACATAGTCACGTTCAGAAAGTACAATGCTTCCGTATACCATATATAGTTTGTCATTTATCTGAACAGGCTCATCCGATTCATTTTTGCCATCTAACAACCAGTCCCATGTATAACCGGGCACTATATCCGTAACACTTCGTTCAAAAAATGGTTCTTCTGTACCAGATATTGAAGCAAATAGTTCGTTTGACCAAACTACTTCGCCTGTCTCTGTGTTGTATATAAGAACGGGTAGTGGTGTGTCACGGACTGTCAGGTCCATGCTTTCAGACATGGATTCCAGGTAACTGAGTAGTTTTTTCGTGCGATTTCTTGTGGAGAAGTGCAGATAAATAGCTGCAATAATAACTGCCAAAATTTGAGCACCTGCCAGTATTCTGCCGTGCTCACCAAGAAAAAAAGTAGAAATGGCAAATAAAATGAGCATAATAAAATAGATTCGCACATTCGATTGGAGAAATCGCGGTAGCTTTTTGCTCATAGTAATGACCATTCCTTTTGTTTAATAAAAGACATTATACGCTTCGCTCTAATCGGCACTCGTTCGGTCATAGGCAAGCAAGCTTGCCTGCGACTCTCACTTCATTTGATTATACCATATCAGAGCGTCAATACAATTAAAAAAATATACATTAGAAAAATCACCGCAAAGATTTCTGTGTATACTCTACAATTAGTGGAGGGGCTGTTGCATCATTTTGCAACAGCCCCTGCTCACTTACACTACTTTCTCGTCCAATAAATCTAGTTATGGCAGCCTGTATAATATGGCATCTCTGTTGGTATTTAACGGACGGTCCCCATCAACTTTTCCTTCGTTAATGAATACAGTTCTTGCACGCACTTCAAATCTGGCATTGTTGATTATTGTACCGTAGTTATACACCGTAGAATTTGATACATTCTCCACATGTCCATCATTTATCAGTATACCACTCTCTTCAATAATTATTGTACCGCCTCCATTGGGGCTGCCCTGGTTATTGATTCTTCCGCCCGGAAGTACCACTACACGACCTTCTATAATAAGTTCGGCATCACGCTGTATATTCAGGGTAGTTTCTACATACAATGTTCTGCCCGCAGGCACTACAAACGGACTGTGTTGAGTAAATATACCCAGATTACCGCGAGTTTGCACTGTTGCATCCCCATCTTGCAGAAGCGCTCTTAGATGGTTCGGGTTGGTTCCAGAAAAGTCTGTTGGAGGTACCACTTCGCCGACTGCCATCAATCTTATCTCTGACAACCACATATCAATATTAGTACCTGTTGGTTGACGCCCTGTTTCATGCAAACCTAACAATATACTGATATCCACAGTTTGATCAGCGGGAACAGTGAATCTGTATGTGACTGTGGTCGGGTCGGCAGCAGCTATAGACTCAACACTTACAAGCAAAGTCTGTATGTCACCAATTTGAACTGTAACATCGCGTCTTGCAGCATTTGAACCTGCTCTTGCCGCAAATGTGAGCTCATAGATGATGCCTGCTTGCAAGTCAACACTTTGACTAAGTCGTGTTGCCTGCGGTGTGGTTCCCAATACTCCAAGATTTGTTGCTCTAAAGCGTTGGACATTACCACCTGTGCCTTGTGCTACATTTCCGCCATCTACGGTTCTCGTCCAGCCATTATCCGCCGCTGTAACTTGTGCAGAGAACAGACCATTTCTCAGCAAGTTTCCATCTCCGTCTGTTAGGCGACGCAGGAACACATTATCCATCACTACATCAGCTTCATTGCCACCAAATAAGAACTGGATTTGCATATGCCTATTGTCCGGATTTGGCTGTGTCAATGTGAACTCATGGGTACGAAGGATATATTCTGTATCCAAAGTAATCGTGCCTGTATAGAATACATTACCCTCCATGTCTGCCACACGGAACACAATATCACGAGCTGACGTTGCACTGCCGAGGAATTCGATGCGGTATGTATCTCTGAACATTGGTATTAGCGTCTGTGTCATCATTACATCTTCCGGAGCAGCACCTGTAATATCCGTGACATGCAGTTGCCTCGGTCTAAACGGTGCAGAAGGTTGAAGAGGCCAGTGTGGCGGATGCCATGATACACAATCCGGTACTTCAAATGTTGCCGTTGCAGCATCTGCTACTATCGGATTCCAGAATCCCATAAAGTTCGGACCTTGATCAAAAGTGCCGTTCCATACATGGTTCATGTTAGCCCCTGTTCCAATCGGAGTTTTAATAGGCTCTTCAAATGTTCGATACGGTATCTCTTCGATTCTGACATTGCCTATCCAAATATCATTTGCGTTGCCACCCATGTTAAACTCAACACGCGCTCTTGCATGACTTGGATCAAGCATTGTGAACTGATATGAGAAAGTGCGTGTTTCAGTAGCAAGTGTGAAGCTTTGTCCGGCATATGTTGACCAGTTGCCGCCTTCACCACCTGCGCCGATATTAGCTGCAATGTTTCTCGGTGCTTGCGCTCTTGCATCAAATGTGAACTGATAGTGACGCCCTTGTGCCAGTGGTACAAACTGCATCATTTGAATCGCCCAAGGCTGACCGCCGCCGGCTCCGATTGCTATGTGTAATAAGTCATCATCACCTACGGAAATACCTGTAACATTGCCGCCAGCTCCGCCACCATTATAAGTTACTATCCAGCCATCTTGATGCACAGGAGCACCGTCGATAGCTTGATTGTATGGACCTGAAACATTTGCAAAATCGTTTCCGCGTGTGAAGTTGCCTGTTTCGTCAGGCTCTTTTGAACCTTCAGGATATTCATCCTTCTCTTCCTCTCCGCCCTCACCGGGTTGGATGAGGTCACGACCTGTGAGTTCATAAACGCGCACGAACTCTACCAACATTTCGGCATATTCAAAATCAGCCGGAATCGTGGCGAGTGGGTCAAAGTTGCCACCCATTGCCATGTTGAGCAAAATGTGGAATGGTTGATCAAATGGTGCTGGTGAGGAGAATGGAGCCGATGTATTGTTGCCGCGGCTAAACCATTCTTCGGAATTGCGTGTGTGATAGAGATCACCGTTGATATACCATCTCATTTGACCGGGTTCCCACTCTACTGCATACAAGTTAAAGTCAGTTATGTTACGATCCGGGAAGCTACCGGTTTCAAAATGATATACAGCCATCCTGTATTGATGCACTCCAGGCCAAGGTCCACCAAAATGCACTGCACTGCTGGCTTCTCCGGGCAAACGACCCATAGCTTCCATGATGTCGATTTCACCGCCCATAGGCCATCCGCCATATAGAGAGTTTTGTGGCAACATCCAGAATGCAGGCCACATGCCCTCAATATCCGGGAGTGCTATACTTGCTTCAAAACGACCATATGCTTGTGAAAAACCTTCAAATTCATCATTGAATGGATCATGAACACCTGACGCACGCTCGCCGCCTGTGCGAATTCTTGCAGATGTGAAGTTACGTCCGGCAATAGGTGCATCTTCGCGTTGTCCTCTTATGACGAGATTGCCATCGCGAACAGAAACATTTTGCCTGCGATAATATTGAAGTTCAGCATTGCCCCAACCAACTATACCATACTGTGCGCCTGTTCCGGTTTGGACATGCCATCTCGTTTCATCTAAATCATCGCCATCAAATTCATCTGACCATGTCAGTGTCCACATATCTGAGCAAGGACCGACATTTGGTGGTAATGGTCTGCGTCCGGGTACATCCGGAGGCTCGGCTCTTGCCGGAGCTAATCTGATTTCAGAGAGCCACATATCAACGTTTGTACCTGTGGGCTGGAGACCTGTTTCATGCCTGCCCAACAACAGATAAAAATAGACCGGACCATCTTCTTCGACTGTGATTATCGTATTCCATGCTGTTGGCTCTGCTGCATTTATGGATTCAATCGGTATTACAAATCTGCCTAAGCCCGGGTTGCCTGCTACAGGATTGCCACCTACTTGAACTGTGATATCACGTCTTGCTGCATTTGTTCCGGCTCTGGCTGCTAAACTCAAAGCATACTCAACACCAGCCTCAAGATACACACTTTGACGAAGCATTGTAGAGTGTGGGGTTGTTCCTAGTGCTGCCTGATTTGCAGCTCTGAAGCGCTGAAGGTTAACACCTGTTCCTTGAGCCACATTGCCACCATCAGTGGTTCTTGTCCAACCGTTGCCTGCTGCGGTGACTGCAACAGAGAATACGCCGTTTCGCAACATATTATTGTCTGTAACGGTTTGTGTCAATGTAAGCGGGGCAAATCCATCGGCTGTTATCTCGATAGTCAGATTTCCTCCGCGCGTGATGAATTCGCCTGGTATTCTGAGATTTCCGTTATTATTGTCAATTATTGTTGGAACTGTCACAAAATTGCCAAACACACCAATGCGAACCGTTTTTTCAACAGCATTAAAGATAGGATCGAATGCTGCATTGTATCGTAAGTCCATATCAACACCCGGTACTCTCGGACCTGATATCGGTACAACGTAGAACGTTGGGATTTGCCTGAATTGATCTTGCTGAATAAATACCCGAATATTCGAGATGTAAATCCTGCCGGTCACACTTGTCGGAGGTACATTACCCATCAAGAACTTTAATTGTAAGTCCTGGCTACCATCTCCGGCTCCTGCTGCCATAAATGCCGGCATTCTGAAAGTTTGTCTTTCAGTTGACAATGAAACTATTTCATCCAACTGACGAGTTCCCCATGGTGGAGGTTCCACGACTACTTGCATTTCACGAGGATTTTGAGCCCATGCGTCAAATTCGACAATAAACTCATGTCCTCTCGGAATGCTCATCACAGGACTTTCAAGCTGATTGTACCACGGGCTGGCGCCTAAAGTATTAATAGTTGCTGTAAAGAAACCATCCTGTACAGTAAATGGATAACTTATCTCGCCAGCTGTATTCCATCCGGTTATACCGGCAAAGAAGTCACCATTCCATAGCGGGAATACATTGACACCTGTATAATCCACACTTAGGAATGTCAAACGACGCAAAAATACGTTGTCCATTGTAACATCAGCAGTATTGCCACCGAAATTAAAGCGCACCTGCATTTCAGCACCGTTTTCGATGCCGGACAATGTAAACTCGTGAGCACGTCTTTCCATTGTCGTAGTTAATGGAATTGCAGCTGTGTGAACCACATTGCCATTCATATCAGCAACTTCAAAAACAATATTTCTCGCAGTAGCTACCATGGCGTCAAATTCAAGTCTATATACTTCATTGTGCATTGGAATGCGAGTTTGTACCAGCTGAATATCTGACACAGCTGCGCTTTCCGAAATGCCACTTACCTCTAATTTACGTGGTCTGTTTGGATGCTGGGAAGGATCGTCTGCCACATAAAATGTCGCTGTAACATCATTATTTCTGATTAAATTCCAGAATCCAAGACGGTTTACACCTCTGTCAAATGTACCGTTCCATATTATATTTCCATCTCTTAAAGTAGATTTTAACGTATTATCAGTCGGGTGCACCTCAGCGGTTGCTCCGGGAACAGGACCGAATTCCGGACCGTCCCATTCAAAAATGCGTACATAATCTACCCACATCTCGGCTGATTGGAAATCCGCAGGTGGTGCAAGACCTCCATCAAAGTTTCCACCGATTGCTAAATTGAGCAACATATGGAAAGGTTGATCAAAAGGTGCCGGACGGGTGAAGTTTGCAGCAGCCGACGTGTTCGGGAAGCCTGGCTCACGACTCCACCATGTATTGGCATCTGTCATGTTAATGGTGAAGTAATTGACATCATTTACATACCATCTTATTTGCGAAGGTTCCCATTCGACTGCGTATACATTAAAGTCATATATTGTTCGACCAACAAGGGCATGATTCCCGGCTCTCCATGAACTGCTCGGACTTGTGCCCCAGTGAAGTGCTCCGGTCACTATGCTTGGCTGACGTCCCCGGGCTTCCATTATGTCGATCTCGCCGCCCATAGGCCAGCCGCCATACAGAGAGTCTTCGGGTAGCATCCAGAATGCCGGCCACATACCTTGACCTACAGGAAGAGCAATACTGGCTTCTATACGACCAAACATTGTTGAAATACCTGTGAATCCTTCCGCAGGTGCATCAGCACCGGATGCAGGCATTGTACCGCCTGTGCGAATCCTTGCTGAGGTAAAATTCATTCCTCCGTGATTTTCGCGTCTTGCTTGTATCAAAAGCATGTTGTTTCTTATAGAAACGTTTTCTCTACGATAGTATTGGAGCTCGTCATTACCCCAACCGGATAAGTTATAATGACCGCCTGTACCGGTTTGAACATGCCATATTGTTTCATCAAGATATGGTTCGGAGAAATCGTCTTCCCACACAAGCCTAAAATACGGATTACGTGCAAAATCCGGAGCAGGCTGACGATCACCTATAGTTATTAGTCGATCTAGAGCGTTTAATGCTGTGAGCAATGCTTGCCTGGCACCATCTACTTGTACTTGCGTAGCTTCTTCATCGTCACGGACAATTATCGCTGCTGCGAGAGCAGACTGCATACTAGCCCAACTCTCCGATGTATAGCTCGTCTCGACCCTTGCTTGCGCTGCGCCGATAGTCTCAATGAGTGCTGACTTGTCTACTGTAGGACCGGGTTCATCGCCGACCGCAACCAGACTGACTTCTCTAAGGAACACTTGATTGGGAGTAGCAGGTACGTTTGCTGCAGGCATTCCGAGATGTAACATAAAGTTTGCACCATCAGCATGAGTTGGAGCTGCAACTGGCGTAAATTCATGCACCCATGTAGTGTATTCGGTACCTAAGGTTACAATACGTGCCCCGCCCCCTGAGGCAGCAGCTAGAGCACCGATTTCAACCGTGATGTTTCGAGCTTCATTACTGCGAGCGGTAACACTCAACCTATATGTTGTACCTACTGTCAGTTGTGCTCTCTGATGCAGTTGTATATGCCAGAAAGTACTACCTAGGGCTGGAATATTTACCACTTGAGTATTCTGTCCTTCGTCTTCTACCATTTCAAAGCTAAATGCAGGAATATTGTCTCTGTAGACATTCCATCCATGTCCTGCTGTTGTCGTCCATGTCGACGGTGGAGCCACCAACAAAGTTTGGAAATCACCATTTGTAAGCAGATTTGTTCCAACTGCAGGTGTCGCAAAAGCTTGTATCGGCAGAATTGAGATTGCCATCAATATGGCAAGAGCAATCGCCAACACATTTCGTGTCATTCTTCTCATAAAAAGCAGCCCTCCAAATATTTTTTTGCACACATTCCGTTTCCGTGCAATGCCAATATAACATACAGAGTTCTACACTTACAATTGACTTTGAATATTTCGTGAATAATATACAAGTTTTGCAAATCACAACTGGTGAGATTGACCATGCTGGTATTTGCGCAAATACAATCACCCGATTACCCGGCAATGCATTTCTATCCAGAAAGGGACTATTGCAAAACGCCAATAACGGCGCATCTGGGATGACGCGCCGTTGTGTTATAGCCTCTTATTGTATGCTAGAATTTGGAATTTCAATGGTATATGTGCCATTATCTTCGACAATTCCCAATGCATCAATACGTTCAAAGTTCTCATCACGGCGACGCAACACATCATGATTCGGATATAGTGCATTTTCCATAAACCAATCGGCTTCTGCACCATCCAGTAAAATTCTATTATCATTATATTCAGCCATACCGCAATCCTTTCTAAACCATTACCGGCGGCATTTGCAAACCTTCCTTGTTAAACTGATAAGCATATACATCACCTCTAAAAGCGGATACTGCTGTGAAAAAGTCGTTGAACCACCTCACTTTCAGCAGACCTTGGGGGATGGACATTACAATGAAATAAACCTGTTTCTTGTACAAAAATGCCAACATAGCTAATAGCATTGTCACCAAATCTTATACTTGAGCCACTCATAACAAATCCACCGCACGGGAAAATGATTTCAGCTTATTACATCAACACTTCACTTTCATTATAATTGCTTCCACCTAAACACTCCGTCTTCAAATTCTTCGTACTCTCTGTCTTGAAAAGAAGAAAAGCGGTAGTTAAGTGATTTTTCGATATCTCTCCAAAAAATATAAAAAAATGGCGGAGAGTTATTGGCAGGAACAGGCATATTACCAAGATAAGAAAGATTCTTTGCAGGATAATGCACTTTTTTTTCTAAATCCATGAAACTGCTCATGAAGATTGCTTCTCCCAAATTATTTATCTGGGCAGGTAACAATCGAGCATCCATTATATCTGCAGCTGTTGGCATTTCGTCAAACAATTTATTGAATACATGAATACTCATCCTCACTGGTTCTTTCGCAAGCTCTTCTGGAGTCTTCCACTTATAATATTCATCCTTTATGCCTTCTCCCATTTTTTGAATAAGTACATATTTCCCGTATTTTCCTGTTGCCTTTGACTCCTCCGTGTTAAATTGATAGGCATATACATCACCAATATTCCACAGATTTTGATTTACAACTTCCATCTTTTTCTCTCTGCGCATTGGTGATTCTAGCTTTTCTTTCAATTTTGACAACGTTTTCTTCCATCCCGCAGAACTCGCACCGCTATCTTCCCAAAGGCTCACACCACCATCTTTTTCAATCCACTCGAACGCTTTTTCTTTTACCTCCGATGTTAACCGACCAACTTTCCATTGCGTTTCTGCAAGAGCATACCAAAATAATGGCTCATCATCATCGCCAATTAATTCCTCAAAGTCCATCATCGTCTTTTCAAAAGCTTCATCATTACTTAGTTGCTCCAGTAGATATTCAGTATATGTATCTCTTACATCACAAGTTGTGTCATTTCCGTATAAACTACTACTCCACGTCCCCATTTTACACTCCTTTTGTTTGAAATTGTTTTAGCTTAGTCTGTACATGGAATTGTGCTGAAAAGCGTTGTTATTCGCTGAATCTCATCAGCATATCTAGGATCATCCCAGTTTCCTCTTGCAATTGAATAAATCACGTTAGCAGTTCCATATGTGCCAAACGCCATCATTAGAGCTTGCTCCCATGTTCTTGCTTGGTCTCTTGTTAGCCCAGTCATAATTTCATTCATCTCAAATCTAAGCGCATTGTTTTCAAGTAATGGGCCAAACTTTAATTTGCTTATTTGATTATTTGTGTTGCGATGATTTCTTTGTCGACTGTCAAAATTTGTTGTGATTCCAACATACCAAACACTTTCTGCAGTTATCATTCCACCAGCATTGTCCCATACAAGATATACCGAATATCTGCCACGACCTTTACTCTCTGCTCCTGTCCGCACCTGATTTAAAGCTGAATTTCTTAAACCTTCATGTAAATTCTCTTCAACAATTCGGAGAGGCTCTTCAAGTCTAGTACGTACACGATCTCCTAAAGAATTTTCGGGATATGGCAAGCTATCTGCCGTCATTGCATTATATATTCCATACCCAACTACAGCTGTTGCTCCGGCGCCAATCAAAGCCTCTTTGGCTTTTGTCCCAGCATTTGCGATTTCAGGACCATATTTGACAATAAGAGCTCCAATGGTGAAAATTGTAAATGTAATTGGACCTTCTCCGGTTAAGTCAACCTGTCCTAATGGACTATTTATACAGTACGAATATAAATTTTTGCCTTGCAAAATACCATCTTGGTACGGAAGCAATCCAGCATTCGGAGGTTCAAATGTTAAATCACCGAAGAGCATATTCTCCGGATGCCAATGTACATCCTCAGCGCTAAATCTACCGGTAGTCGGTGTATAATATCTCGCCTGAGCATACTGCATTCCGCTGATGCTGTCTGTTTGATACCCTGTGAATCCGAATGGATTCTGTGTATTTCCACTTGATTCAACAGTTGGCACTCCAAACTCATCATATGCAAGCTTTTCTTGTTGCTCATCACCCATAAGACGTATAGGCGAACCAAGATGGTCAGAAAGATAGCTAATGTTATTGCCACCCTCTGATTGAAGTAATTCATTACCCCACACAAAGCGTTGCTCACCTGTGGCAAGTAAGTCATTATATGGTTTTGTCAAATCGAGCGTATACTTGACTTCCTTGAGTGGGTCGGGTATAGGTGTTTCGTTGCTCTGCATTATCTCAAGCATACTTACACGCTTTAAGAATCCATTGTACTCGTACTCGGCTTTACCCTTGCTCGTTATAGCTTCAACCATACGGTTTGCTGCATTGTATGTAAAGCTTGATGTGTTTTTACCGTTTTCTATAATGCCAGTCAAATTACCTCTAGCATCATAGCCGTAGTCTTTTACAACTTCACCCTCTGTAGTTTTAATAAGCTGGTTTCGTGCATTGTAGGTATGTCTCGTCTCAATACCATTTTGCTGACTCATTATGCGATTGCCGAGACTGTCATAGTGATATTGCTTTTTGTTATTATTGTTGTTAGTTGCTTCTGTAAGCCTGCCAAGCTTATCATAGACATAGTCGAACACACCATTATCTGTGTCCATACCACTACGATGTTTCTCTATTTGTGTGATATTACCTACAGGATCATAGCTGTATTTGAAGCTATCAAGCACTTCGCCATTCTTTTGATGCGTCAAGCTTTCAAGTCTGCCCAGCGAGTCAGCTTTTTGATGTGTTACAATATTGCCCGGCATGATACGTTCAAGCAATCTGTCAGCTATATTGTAATTATATGTTGTTGTGCCTGAACTTGATGCAACACTTTCTATTCGCCCTGATATGTCATAACCGTAATTGACTGTGCTCTTATCCGGATATGTAACACTTTCTCTGCGACTTAATTTATCCCATGCATACTCTACCACATTTTCATCATGGTCAGTTACTTTAGTTGCTCTACCAAGTGGGTCAACCTCTATTTTCGTCGTACCAAGCCAGTCTTTTAGCTCTGTTAGCTGTCTTAATGGATTATATGATAATTCAACTGTCTTACCATCAGCATAAGCAACTTTCGTTAACTTGTTTGCAAGATTATACTCATATAATGTCTCCAATCCCTCTTCATCAATTTGAGAAATGAGATTGCCCATTGAATCGTACTTATAGTGTGATTCTCCACCGAGTGGTGTGCTTTTCTTTACTACATCACCGCATTTATTGCGATCCCAGGTTGTCACTTGCAGTTCTATTTGCTTAATATCCGCAATTGTTTCATCAACAATACGATATTGCTCCATACGGGTCATTCTGCTTAAGTTATCATAGCTATATTTCGTGCTATGTCCCATGGCATCAATCACTTCAATTAATTCGCTCGTAGCAGAATAAATATATTTCGTTTCATTTCCGTTCTCATCCGTTATGCCCGTAATATTACCCAAAGCATCATAGCCAAAGTACTTGGTATGACCAAGTGCATCTATTGTTTTTACTATGCGGTCAAGACAGTCGTAATCCAATATTGTTACACTACCTGAGGCATCAGTTATTTTTACGATGTTGCCATTTTCATCATGCTCATAACTCTCAACCTCACCACCAGGACGTGTGATTGATTTTAGTTTACCACCGAGATAGTAATCATACTTTGTAGCTTCACCTAATGCATTAGTTGTACTCTCGACTTGTCCCAAGTTTGTGTAGGTGTATGTTGTCGTATTGCCAATCTGGTCAGCAACTGATGTAAGTTGACCTGCAACATCATACGTTCTTGATATTTCGCCGTTCTGTGGGTCAATTACTTTTGTTGCGTTACCAAGTGCATCATACTCAATTTTTGTTACAACGCCATCAGGTTCAACAATTTCAGTTTGCCTGTCAAGTGCATCATATTTCATCTCAACTTTTGCACCAAGTGGAGATGTTACTATTATCACATTGCCGTTGTGGTCATGTTCATAGCTTTTAACATTGCCCTCTTCGTCTTTGGTTTCTACTACTCTTTGATTCTGGTCATAGACATAGCTCACAGTATTACCGCAAGGGTCGGTCACAGCTGTCACGTTCCACATTAGGTCATATTCAAGTTTTGTAATTCCGCCTGATGGATTTATTATTTCTTCTACTTTGCCTAATTTATTATACTTGTATTCAGTTATTCCGCCATTGAAGTCGATATTTTTTATTGCTTTACCACTTGCGCTATACTCAAATGTTTGCTCTTTACCATCGGCATTAGTAACTTTTGATATATCGCCATTTGTGTTGTGTTCAAATATAGTTGCATTGCCTTTAGCATCTATAGTCTTGACCACTCTATTTAGCAAATCATATTCATAACTTACAACATTCCCATCATTATCTGTAATTGATGAAATATTACCTCTGCCGTCATAACTAATGCTATTGACACTATCATCAGGCAATGTAAGATTTGTAATGAATCCACGCTCATCATTTGCCAGCTTCATAGCATAACCCAATGGGTCAATAGCAGCTGTTATGTTGCCATTATCGTCATACTCATTCGTGACTACCCCACCAACAGGACTTATGATTTTAGTTGGACTATTGAACGCATTGTACTCAAATGTGGTCTCATTGCCTAATGGATCGATAATCTTTGTGGGATTTCCTGATGTGTCATACTCAAAGTTCGTCTCATTCCCATTACGGTCAACATGCTTAGTTCGCTTGCTCTGCTCGTTATACTCAAAACACTCTTCGCTATCTGAATAGATAGTACGTATCGTACGATATTTGTTATCATGTTCATACTTTATCTCATTACCATTTTGCTCTGTGGCTATCGTCATCCTATTCTGATAACTAAGCGAACACTCACCGCCATCGGCAAAGCTCTGAGCTATCATTCTACCATTGCCATCATACTTGTTGCGGATTGACTCTACGCCCAGCGGGTTCGTTATCGTTGACAGATGACCATATGAATCATAACCATAGCTGTATTCTGCTCCGGATGGATGAACTACTTTGATTAATAGTACTCCTGAGTAGTCAAGCTTCACTTCACGACCTGTATGGTCAGATATTTTCGTTATGCGACTGCTCTTGTCATATGCAAATGATAGGCTACCACTTTGTGTGGAAACCTTGCTTAGAAGTCTATCTTTGTATTCAAACTTTGTTGCATTACCGTTTGAATCACTTATGCTTTGAAGCAGTCCACCTTTGTCAAAATTATAACTTTCGCTTGCGTTCGTAAACAGCTCCCAACCATCATCAGTTTTCATTAAGCGATAATCACTCTCTAGTGGAGAGACATATCCGCTTTCCTTTGAATAGTTGTACGTCTCAACACGACCATCACCAAATGATATGTTAACTGCTGTTTCCATATCATCCAAGCATATATTGTAATTATGTGTCCAGTTTGCTCCCAGTGTGCTTTCCGTACCGCCGATACTATTGTAGAAGCGTTTAAATTCCAATGGAAAACGTCCAGGCACTGTTATATCTTCTTTACTGTATATAAAGTTCCCCGTGCTCATATTTACAGGGTCGAAGCCAAACGCACAGAAATTATTCACTCCTGCTAATGCAAGCATGGCTTTAAAGAATAATACAGATAAGGATTCTTGGTCAGCTGGCGGCATCTGTGATTTTACATTAAGCAATCCATCCCAATCTACAATACCCGCATTCGGACAGAAACTGCCCATTATTGCCTGAAACTGCATTGCAAGCTGGTGCATTTCTCCCGCCAATTGTTCGAACTCGCCTGCAAAGTAAGCATCACAATCTATGCATTCTTTTACATAGTGCTCAAATCTTTGGCGCGTAAATATTATATCTTGTACAAGGTCAGCTGCTCCTTGATCTAAGCGCGTCGCTTCAGTTCGGTAGGTTTGTGCTTCAGTCTGCAAGCTGTTTATGTTGCTTGTCAGTTGGCTCATTGTATTATTGCGATTACGTGCCTGGGCTACCGTTTGATTTGGAGGTATAGGCTGATTACGCATACGATTCAGTTGCCACTGCAAATCACTTACTTGCCAGTCAAGTTGTTCTGCGTGGTTACGTGCGCGCTCTGCGTAGTCATGCATATCTTCATTTACATTTTGCAGAGTTGCCTCATTGCCTACACGGTATGAATCTGCAACAGAAGATTGCATCTCAAAACCACCGCCACCACCGCCGATACCCAACATTGCACTCCCTTGACGGTCCGTTATATCTCCGGCTCGGGTTAGTAAATCTCTCACCTGAGGTTGCAACATTCTTAGCATTTGAGTTACGAGACGTACTTGTGTACTTGTTTGGGGTAAACGTAAGCTGGTTGATACTGTGTTATCTATTAAATCATATATTTGATTCAGTTCTTGTGTTATTTGCTCACCAAACATTCTGTGTTCATTTGCCGCACTTGTATATGCATCAGAATTTGCAACTATATTTGCACTCGTTTCGAATCCGGCAGTTACACCGGGACTAAATACAGCTTCTGACTCTAAAAGTGGAAGATGACGTGAAGCCGGACGTGCTATCGCTGGCATATTAGTCGACGATAACGACATTACCGCATTAGCTGTTGTCATTGCCTCCTCACATACACGTAAATATTGTTGGGCTGGTGCGCCCGAATACCCTTGCATTCTGTTATCTCCTCTGTAGTACTTAATAATTTCTGATTTTTCATTAATTTGATTTACATGCTGCACTCTACTGGCGAATTTATTGGTCAGTGATAAATCTTCTGCTTTGTGATTGGTCTACAGAAGCTGCTGCTTGAGCCGCGTTTCTTATAAAAACACTTAAGTTATGTAATGTTACACACGCTGCATCTGTAGTTTGTCTTGTGAAACCGCTAAATTGCAATATGCTATATCTAGCTGCGCCATCAAGTCCTCCTTGATGTGAGCTAGATTGTGATATGTAATTTGCAGTCGATTGTTCGGTAGCATTTGTTGAACTAGAAATAGAGCTGCTTTGCGATTGAACGCCCGAATTGTTAACAAACATCTCTGACATCTTAGATATCTCCCATAACTTATAGATTCTTAATAGCGCTAATACTAACAACACTATGTGTTAACAAGGATATCATATTCATCATATGGCAAGATGTCAAGAATTTTGTTTCAGCACACTAGAACTATGGCATATTAGCTGTTCTTTTCGAGTGTTGTTAACCAATTGTTCACAATTAGCGAATGCATAATAATGTGTATACAAACATCACATTATCATGCATTCATTATTGGAATTTTGCTGTTGTTTGAATTAACAGTCTCACACTCAAACTATATACTCTTGTACAAATCTTCCAACATTCCAATGTACTGCTTTAAAGCTGTGCGTACAGATTCGGTATCATCGTCTTTTGCATAATCTCTTAGCATATGACGAAACTCTTTTGTCATTTTACTAAACTGCACTTCCCACTCTCGCATCTCACCGGAGCCTATTGCTCCGGTTTTTCCGCTTTCAAATGTTCCGTCTTTGATTTTATCAACGACAGCAGATATATCTTCATCTTTGCTTGTTGATAATTCTTGTAACTGTCGTCTGCTGATATGAGTTTTACCGGAGAGTATATCCATTTTCACATCAGGTGATATTTCACCTATGGCGCTTATGGCGTTTGCGACTTGTGAATCTCTTGAAATTGTACTGTGAGATACGTTATATATTTCTGCCAATCGAGCCGCAGTGCTGGATTGAAAAACCTCATTTTGAGGTTTTTCATTTTCCTGCACAAATTGATTGTTTCTACCTTGTATTTTCTTGTCCGTATTGTAGTGCAAACCACGATAAAAGCTCAACTGCAAAGGATTTAGGTTTCGTCGCGATACCTGCGTTGATATAATCCAGATGAGAACGTCATCTCTGGAATCGAATTCCATGTCAACAGTATTAATCGGCAAATCATGTTTTTGCAGAATACTATATCTGTTATGCCCGTCAATTAGTATGCCGTTCCACAAGACCAAAGGCTCACGACAGCCGTATTCCAGTATGTTTTCTTCAAGCCATGCGTATGTCTGTTCGTCAAGTTTCGGTAAGATACGTTCAAACTCTTCGTCTATGATTATTTCTAGCATAATTATGTTCTCCATTCGCTCAATATAATGTATTTATTACATTATAAACCTTCAAGTAACTTGAAGGTCAAGTGCTTTTTGAGAAAATATTCTTATACGATAAGGGACAGCTATTATGATAACGAGAACAGTTTTCATTCTCTATAATTTCATCAAAAAGCTACCTTCTAAACTATTGCGATTTCTACTCAGGTAGGCTATACTTAAATACATTCCAAGCAGTAAAATGGAGGGCGATTATGAGATTAAACTGGATGCAACTGAAAAACTTTCGTTGTTTTGAAACCCTTGACATTACCTTCAAGGAAAGGATGTCTGTAATTGTCGGCATAAATGGCGCGGGTAAATCTTCTGTTTTAGACGCAGCAAGTATTGCAATTGGTTCTATGTTGCTTGGTATAGACGGAGTATGGTCATCGGGGATTCTGTCTGATGATGTACGATATGTCTCTTATCATGCCGGTAGTAAACTAGATTTGCAGCCACAATTTCCTGTAACGATTACCGCAGACGGTGAGTTGCAAGGGGAAGAGGTTCGCTGGTCTCGCTCGTTACGGGGAGAAAATGGCAAAACGACAAGTGTTGATGCGAAACAGTTGTCTAATATTTCAGCAAATATGCAAAAAAAGATACGACGAGGTAATATGTCGGTGGTTATTCCGCTTATCTCGTACTACAGCACAGGGCGACTCTGGGCAAAGAGGCATCAAAAGAAAAGCGGTTTAAAGCACATTCAAAGTACAGGCAGATTTTCAGGCTACTTCGGTTGCCTTGATACAAAGGCGAATGAACAATTGCTCATGAAATGGTTTGAAGAAATGACTATGATTGAGCTTCAAGAAAGACGCACGATTCCCGAACTGTCTGCAGTAAGGGGTGCAATTGAAAAGTTTTATACACGTATGACCAATCATACAAATGTTGAGTTTCACTTCCGCCTTGCAACAAAAATGCTTGAGTTTGAGTATACTAACGAGTATGGCGATCGATGCAAAGTACCTTTGAAGGATCTGAGCGATGGATATCAAAACACGCTCAATATGATTGCCGACATCGCATATAGGATGGCTACTTTGAATCCTCAACTACTAGAGAATGTAATTGAGGAAACACCCGGCATTGTTTTGATTGACGAGGTTGACCTGCATTTACACCCGACATGGCAACAACGAATCTTGCACGACTTAATGGAAATTTTTCCAAAGGTACAGTTTATTGTTACAACCCACGCCCCTGCGGTAATCCAGTCAATCCAAACAGAAAGCCTAATTATTTTAGACCATTCACAAACCTTCGAACCCCCAATCCCAACATATGGACGAGATGCGAACTCTGTATTATCCATTATTATGGGAACAAGCACGCGTCCAAAAGAAGTGCAAGATAAATTCAAGGAACTGGACAATGCACTATCGGAGAGTGACCTTGAAAAAGCTAGGGTTCTATTATCAGGCTTGGAAGATCAGATTGGGGACGGTGACCCAGATTTAATCGCTGCCCGAATTTCCTTAGAGCTTGAGGAGTGGGAGGACTGAGCCGTGATTGTAATAAACAAACGTTCTGGCGAGCCTCCAGAATTATCGCGATATCGCAAAACAATGGGTGCTACATATGATGACCTCAAAGGAGACCCAAAACAGAAAGTAAGGGAAAGCCTTGTGAAAGAACAGGGTGGTATCTGTGCATACTGTATGAAACGGATTCAAGCGACAAGTGAAGACATGAAAATTGAACACTATCTACCGAAAGCGAAAAAAGAATTTCGAGATAAAGAATTATGCTATCAGAACATGCTTGCTGTTTGTTATGGAAACGAGAAAATCCCGGATACAGATAAAACCTGTGATACTAGTAAGCAATATGAAATGCTCACCATCAACCCGATATCAGGATATGGAATATCAAAAATCAAGTACAAACCAATAAGCGGAGAAATTTATTCTGAAGACTCTGAAATCCAACATGATCTCAATTACACACTAAATCTAAATTTCATATGGTTAAAGCAAAGTCGAAAAGCTGCATTGGATGCATTAAAAAAGATGCTAAATGACAAATATAAAGGGGATTGGAAATTGATTGCCCACAAATGGCATAATAAATATCAAACAGCTAATCCCAAGCAGGAATATGTTGGAATTTTGTTGTGGTATCTGCAAAAATTCGCGAATCGATAGGTATTCCTTATCATGGTTCGTGCATGAAATATATTACGGAATTGGAGTTGTAAAGAAATTGGGTGAAATCACCTCCTGGCATAGCATTAAGGACATACGTGGAGCGTTTTTCATTTCATTGGTATAATACAAATCACAGGCTAAACATAGATATTTTTGCTAATCTTATTAACGTTCAATATTATGATTAGTATAAAATGCAGATTGAAACCCAAAATCGCGCACAAAAGTCTTGCAATTGCAAGAAATACGTGATAATATGCCAATTGTGATACTGCTGTGCACGTTTGTTGCGCATTGCGTGGTCACGAACGCTGTGAACATATCCTTGAATATATGTACACATGCGAGTCCTGATGAGTGGGATCCCCCACTCTTTTTTCTGCGAATATGTGAAAAAGTAAAATTCAACGATGATTTAACATATTTATGGTCATTATAATGAGATTACGACGAAGGAGTAATGAATATGAACGCCGATTTTTTCTCTGCTATAGCGGATATTGAAAAGGAAAAAGGAATACCACAATCATACATGCTTGAGAAGATTGAGCATGCACTCTTGGCCGCCTTAAAAAAAGACTATCCTGAATATGCTGATTGTGCACGTGTAATCCTGGATCCTGTTGAAAAAACAGTTGATATGTTTTTCCAAAAAGAAGTGGTGGAGGAAATTGAAAACCCCAACACGCAATACACCCTAGAACAAGCACATGAAATTAAAAAAGACGCCGAAGTCGGCGATTTTATTAACGAACCTGTCGACACAACTAAGTTTGGACGTATTGCGGCACAAGCTGCAAAGCAAGTTATTATACAAGGTATTCGTGAAGCTGAAAGAAATATCGTATATGATGAATTCACTTCAAAAGAGCATGAAATATTATCAGGTGTCGTTACAAGGATTGACCCGCGCACCGGCGGTGTTTCTATACAAATAGGTTCAAGCTCCGAACATACTGAAGCAATGCTTTCACATGGAGAGCGTATACCTACTGAACCTCTGAACGATGGAGATAGAATAAAGGTTTATGTAATAGAAGTAAAAAAATCTACACGCGGTCCACAAATACTTATTTCAAGAACCCATCCCGGACTTGTAAAACGTTTATTTGAACTTGAAGTGCCTGAAATTCATGATGGTATTGTTGAAATAAAAAGCATCGCTCGTGAAGCCGGCAATCGTACCAAGATAGCTGTTGACACAAACGACCCTGATGTTGAGCCAATTGGCGCATGTGTTGGTTCAAAGGGCGCACGTGTAAATGCAATTGTCGACGAACTCGGTGGTGAGAAAATTGATATCGTAAGATATAGCGACGACCCGACTGAGTATATTGCATCTGCTCTTGCACCATCTGAAGTCGTCGAAGTAACAATGAATGAAGACGGGAAATCCTGTCGTATCATAGTGCCTGACAGTCAACTGTCTTTGGCAATTGGTAAAGAAGGTCAAAACGTCCGTCTCGCTGCAAGACTTACTGGATATAAGATTGATATTAAACCTGAAAGTCAGGCGTAAGATATATAGGAGATTGTTTTGTCAAAGAAAACGCCGATGCGTATGTGCCTTGGTTGCCGTGAAATGAAAGAAAAGAGCCAACTCGTTCGTATAGTCAAATCACCCGACGGTGAAGTGTCTGTTGATGCTATCGGAAAGAAACCCGGGCGTGGTGCATATTTATGCCGTGATTCAAATTGCTTTAAGCGAGTTGCAAAATCTGGAGCAATTTCAAGAGCGCTTAAAACTTCGATATCTGAAAGTATACTAGCACATCACATTTTAAATAACTAACTTTCTCTGCCAGTCTTTTTGCCGCAATACTGCGTTGTTCGTCAGTTAAATACCAATGGGTATTCGCCCTCCTCACGCCTTATATTGCAACAAAATCCCTTGGCATATAAAGCCACTTATTTAAAATGTAATGCGCCAGAAACACTAAGCGAATCAGTAATTGACCCCTAACTCATCCTGAAACAGAAAATGGAGAACATATATGGATCGTTGTCTATCCATTCTGGGAATGGCAAAAAAAGCGGGATATCTCGCTGTCGGCGGTGAAGCCGTCGCGTTAGCTGCTCGACACAGAAAAGCCAGATTAATTATTACGGCAAGCGATGCTTCCGCTTCCTCAGTTAGACGAGCGAAGTCCGGAGCTGAGTCGGGTGGATCAAAATATATCGCTGTACCATACACAATGTTTGAGCTCGGTAACGTTGCGGGACGCGGTTCTCCTGGCACCATAGCGTTTCTTGACAAAGGCTTAGCAGAAAGTTTTACAAAAAGATTGGCAGAGAATGCAAAGGAGGTAGATGCATATGAGCACAATGTTTAAGTATAGAGTCCACGAAGTCGCAAAGGATTTTAAAATCCCTACCAAAAAGGTAAGTGAGATTTTGGAAAAATATGCGACAAAACCAAAAAACCACATGCATATACTCACTGTCCAAGAGTTGGATATCATTTTTGCATACCTAACTGCCAACAACCAAATTGAAAGTATTGAAGAGGTTTTTGCTATTGCACCCGTTGAACCGGAAGTCAAGGCAACTGCTGAAAAAACCGCTAAAAAAGCTGCGGCTACTGCAACTCCTGGGGCTGTAGCAACTGCAGTCCCAGCAGCCAGTGGTGCAACTCCTGAAGCTGATACCGCTGCTCGTAAGCCACAAAAGAAAGTTGACAAACCCTTCATGCCACATAAGACCCCACAAAAACGTGTTATTGATACATCAGGTGCAACTATTAACATGTCTAAGTATGACGAACGTCTTGACAATCTTGTACCTGAGCGCGCGGAAAAAATGAGCCGTGGTAAAGAAAAAATAGTACAAAAAAGGCGCACACCACAACAGTCAATCGCACATGGCGCAAAGAGACGTCAAGAAGAACGCGAAAGAATGCAAAAATTACAACTTGAAGTTGCAAAGAAAGCTCCGCTCAAAGTTATGATTCCAAATGAAATCAGTGTTGGCGAGCTTGCTTCACGTATGAAAAAAGCTGGAGCAGAAGTTGTCCGCCAACTTATAAAGATGGGTGTTATGGCATCTGTATCGGATATAATTGACCATGATACTGCTGCACTCGTTGCTATCGAGCTTGGCTGCAAAGTTGAGCATGAAGTAGTTGTAACTATTGAAGAGCGTCTAATAGATGATAGTGAAGACACTGATGAAGAACTCGTATCTCGTGCACCTGTAGTCGTCGTCATGGGTCATGTTGATCACGGCAAAACATCACTTCTCGATAGAATCCGTAAGGAAAGTGTCGCTTCCGGCGAAGCAGGCGGAATAACACAACATATTGGCGCTTATCAAACTTCAATTCATGGAAGCCCGATAACATTCCTTGATACTCCCGGACACGAAGCCTTTACAGCCATGCGTGCACGTGGTGCCAGCGTTACTGATATAGCTATTCTAATTGTGGCTGCCGATGACGGAATCATGCCACAAACAATTGAGTCCATAAATCACGCGAGAGCTGCATCAATACCTATTATTGTTGCGATAAATAAAATTGATACAACAGGCGCAAACCCTGATAGAATTACGCAGCAACTCACAGAACATGAACTCGTTCCGGAAGAATGGGGTGGTGAAACAATTGTCTGCCCGATTTCTGCAAAGACTGGTGAAGGCATCGACCATCTCTTAGAAATGATTATTTTAACATCAGAAATGGGCGAACTGAAAGCCAATCCAAATCGTCTTGCTCGCGGTACTGTTATTGAAGCAAGACTTGACAAGGGACGCGGTCCTCTTATGACGGTGCTCGTACAAAATGGTACTCTAAAACATGGTGATACAATCATCGCAGGTACAGCAGTAGGTAATGTTCGTGTTATGATGACTGATACAGGCGAGCGTATTGAGACTGCCGGTCCATCTGTTCCTGTTGAAATCTCAGGTATGTCAGAAGTGCCTGATGCTGGTGATATGTTTAACGTCGTTACTGACGAACGTATGGCAAAAGAGCTTGCTGATCAACGTAAAACAGAAAAACGTGACATGTCTGCTAATAAAGTCAGCGTATCCTTGGATGATTTATTCAGCAGAATACAACAAGGTGAGTTAAAAGATCTCAACATCATAGTCAAGGCTGATGTTCAAGGTAGTGCTGAAGCTATCAAAGCTTCTCTTGAAAAAATAACAAACGAAGAAGTTCGTGTTAGAGTTATCCATTCCGGTGTTGGTGCAATTAATGAATCTGACATAATGCTCGCCTCTACAAGTGGTGCTATCATTGTAGGATTTAATGTGCGTCCTGATAACGCCGCAAGGGATAGCGCAGTTCGTAACAATGTTGATATGCGTATGTATCGTGTTATCTACGAATGTATCAACGAAATTGAACTAGCGATGAAGGGCATGCTCGCACCAAAATATCAAGAAGTCGTTTATGGCCATGCA
>Ga0123355_10000043_pt1 | contig 124813 bp, 109 predicted proteins | sample TergutEmb28metaG_3_FD_89872 | JGI IMG/M metagenome (GOLD analysis project Ga0123355, IMG submission 89872) | Embiratermes neotenicus P1 segment gut microbial communities from Petit-Saut dam, French Guiana - Emb289 P1 | ecosystem: Host-associated > Arthropoda: Insects > Digestive system > Gut ...
AACAGTTGTCGCTTTCCAAGCAAAGTCGCCATTGGGCGGTACAATTCCGGTAACTTTGTGACCGTGGATTCGGGCATAGACCGTTGGAATGATAGTCTTGTCGCGTTCTAAGCCAACCGCAATCTGATCTATACCGTGACCCTCAATATACTGACGATAGATTCGCCGTACAATCACGGCGGACTCATCATCAATGACCCAGAACTTTGGGTTGTCGGGATTGCGTTTGTAGCCGTAGGGTGGCTTAGTGGTAAGTGGTTCGCCGTTGCTCCCTTTGACGCGGTAGGCAAGGCGTCGTCATGCCAATTACCCTCTTATTGTAGCTTAGGCGATGAATTGGAACAAGGCGCACAGGGCCCTAAATGGCCTGTTGCGCAGCTTGTCGGGTGTGCCCGAACCCCTCAAAATTGCCGCAGAGCGACAATTTTCTAAGCCGGCATTTGCCGTCTACTCGAACCCCCGTTGGAGGAATGCTAACGGTCACAAGTGAATTGGTGACGGCACGTTTCATGCCCCCACGACAATGTCTCGATACAGCGTGCCTTGGTGTGGCATAATCCAAAAAATTTTAGTCTCGCTCGTGGCGGGTAATAGTTTTTGGAACAGAAAAAAGCCTGACCGGAAAATTCCAATCAGACTTGTGTGAAAATGATATTTGTGGTAGAATTACTCTTGAATTAACTCGGTTTTGTAAACATTGTTGTTTGACCGGCTCGTAAAGCACTAGTGTTTGCAGGGGTTGCGGTAGAATCCCCTAAGAACGTCCGCACCATGAAAAAAGCCTATGGCCGTGGCTATAGGCTTTTTGCTTTTCGTGATAATTAAGCTGATTCTGACGTTTGGGGACTGTTACCCCAAAATCAGCCAAGTGAACTTTAGACATTTCCGGACACGAACTGAACCCGAAACGGTAATGATTTTAGGTGTCCTAGAAAAAACAAAGAAACCTGTACCCATTGAGACAACAAGTCCTGACAAAAGCGAGGCGAAGACAGAGCGTCTTCGCCTCACTGATACTATGCAACAAAGTGTCATTTAGCCATTTACCTAGTAGGTACCTTCTTCACGCAGAAACAGTCTGTACCAGAACAGCATGTGGTCAGCTGGCAAAATGCCGCCAACGCTCGGGTGATTAATGCGCATAGTACCATCCAGCCACAGTGGGATAAGATCCAGTCTATCCCAATCCAGCATGTATCTCTGGAAATCCTGGAATTCTTCTGTGCGGTCACCAATAAGGCCGAGCGCATCGATCATATCCTCTATTTCTTCACTGGGAACAAGTGAACGGAAAGACGGCAGGGTTACATCCCTGTGCCGGAAGTTGACTCTTACACTGTCACCCGGGGTAAACCAGCTGTGGTAAAACGCGATCATAAGCTGATTCGGGCCCCAGCCGGTTTCACGCCGGAGTTCTGTGTGGTCAGCGCCGACCATTACGTTAATGGTTGATTCAATTCCGATAGCCTGAAGCATGGACTGAATCGCAACAGCGTGTGATTCGCTTACCATACCAGGTTGCGGCAGAAGCTCTAGCACAATCTCACCGGGAGCAAAACCCGCTTCAGCAAGCAGCTCTCTGGCTCTTGTCGGGTTGTATGCCGGTGCGCCGAAGTCCGGGTCATAAATGTGTCCGGCGAATTGCGGGGGTATGAATTGCCGTACTGGTAAGTGAACGCCGAAGCCGAGCGAGTCTGTAATCATTTGGCGGTCGATCGCCATTGATATCGCCTGACGTACAAGCGGATTCATCAGCGGGGAATCCGGCGGGGCGTCATTCTGCATAATAAATGATACAGTTCGGTTAGGCAGTACAGTTATGCGATAGCCTTCTGCCAGGAACTCGCCGGCTTGCGCAGGGGAGCTGGCCGCTACAGAGTGAACCCTCATGTCGCCGTCAGCGCGCAGAGCTATTGATTGCATCAGCTCATCGCCGAGGTAAACGATCTGCACGCCATCAAGATATGGGCGGTCTTCCATAAAGTAGTTCTCAAAACGCTCAAAATAAACGTGTGAGTCTGTTACATGCTCTACAACTCTGAACGGGCCCGCGCTTATCGGGTTTTCCCACAGCCAGTCAAGACCGTAATCAGGATGTTCATACAGCAGTCTGGATATAACCCACGCAATATTATGTAACGGGAGCGAGTTATCGTTTTCGTAATACCACCAACGGACGCTTAATGGGCCCGTTATCTCAACATCATGCACGTTAGTGGGGCGTACTCCGTGATACCAACCTCTGTGCGCCATCCACAAGACGAGTTCGGCATCAACCGGCTCAGCATCATGAAGCGGATGCGGATGCAGAACAATGTTCTCGTGCAATCTGTGCTCTACATAGTAAAGCTGCCTTTCTTCGTCAAAGCCCCAGTCATAACCGGCGGAGAGGACGAGTCTTGTCTGCCCGTTAGGCCACTGTGCCGTCAGGCCGGCTGAAAAAGGCTCAGTAACCGCCGCGAATCCAAGCAGGGGATCCCACGGGTTACCGAATCGTGCGGGGCCGGAGCCGCCCGGCGCAAAGACCAGGGTACCGCCGTGACGTGCGTCAGGGTCGCGTGCACCGCCAGCGCCTATTAAGGCATCGTCAGGAACAAGGTCATCTGCATCCGGTATAAGTCCGCCGTACGGTGGCTCGGTTTGAGTCACGTCACCCGGGACCGTAGGATCCGTTGGATCTGCAGTGTCCACCGTGTCGGTGGCGCAGGCTGCCAAAATCGGCAACAACATCAGAATCGCTATGAGTATGCCTAAGTACCTCTTCTTTTTCATTGTTACTGTTCCTCCTTAAATTTAGTTTTTCATTTCTAATTCTTCTGTTTCTGGAATTAGGTATGGCTTATTATAGCATATCTGAAAAACACTAAGCAACTCTTTTTTTAGCAAAATCGCTAGCTATATTGACAAAGTGTTCACCCTTCATTTGTGCAATATAACTAGTCTCGCAGCACCTCCATGCCGCACACATAATAACCATGCTGATGGTTTTTTCTTTTGAGTAGCGTATATGGCTATGAGCGAGTTCTTTTTAATTCCTTTATACCATAGTGACAACAAGTCCTGATAAAAGTGAGGCGAAGACATTGCGTCTTCGCCTCACTAATACTATGTGACAAAGTGTCACTTAGCCAATTTACTTAGTAGGTACCTTCTTCACGCAGAAACAGTCTGTACCAGAACAGCATGTGGTCAGCCGGCAAAATGCCGCCGACTTGTGGGTGATTAATGCGCATCATACCTTGTTGCCACAGCGGGATAAGGTGCAGTCTATTCCAATCCAGCATGTATCTCTGGAAATCCTGGAACTCTGCTGTGCGGTCACCAATGAGGCCGAGCTCATCGATCATTTCCTCAATTTCATCGCCCGGAACAAGTGAAATCCAAGTCGGCAGAGTTACGTCTCTGTGACGGAAGTTTGCTCTTGCACTATCGCCCGGGGTAAACCAAGAGATATAGTTACCGATCATCAGCTGATCCGGACCCCAGCCTGTTTCACGGCGGAGCTCTGAGTGGTCAGCACCAACCATTATGGTGATGGTTGATTCAATGCCAACAGCCTGAAGCATGGATTGAATCGCAACAGCCTGTGAGTCTGTTACAGAAGACGGCTGCGGCAGAAGCTCTAGCACGATCTCGCCGGGAGCAAAGCCTGCTTCAGCAAGCAGTTCTCTGGCTCTTGCCGGGTTGTATGCCGGTGCACCGAACTCCGGGTCATAAATGTGTCCGGCAAATTGCGGAGGTACGAATTGCAGTGTAGGTACGTGAACACCGAATCCAAGCGAGTCTGTAATCATTTGGCGGTTGATTGCCATCGATATCGCCTGACGTACAAGCGGATTCATCAACGGAGCATCTGCCGGGGCGTCATTCTGCATAACAAAGGTTATCGTTTGATTAGGCAGTGAGGTTATGCGATAGCCCGCCGCCAGGAACTCACCGGCTTGTGCGGGGGAGCTGGCCGCTACAGAGTGAACTCTCATCTCGCCGTCGGCACGCAGCGCTATTGATTGCATCAGCTCATCGCCGAGGTAAACGATCTGGACACCGTCAAGATACGGACGGTCTTCCATAAAGTAGTTCTCAAAACGCTCAAAGTAAACGTGTGAGTCTGTTACATGCTCTACAACCCTGAACGGGCCTGCGCTTATCGGGTTTTCGTTCAGCCAGTCAAGACCGTAATCAGGATGTTCGTATATCAGTCTGGATATAACCCATGCAACATTATGTAAGGGGCGCGAGTTATCGTTTTCGTACCACCACCAACGGACGCTTAACGGGCCAGTTATTTCAACATCATGCAACTGGACGGAACGAGTGATGCCGTTTTCCCAAGCTGTTAGCTGCATCCAATAGATGAGTTCAGCGTCAACCGGCTCAGCTTCGTGAAGCGGATGCGGGTGTAGGACAATGTTCTCGTGCAGTGTATGTTCTACATAGTAAAGTTGTCTTGCCTCATCAAATCCCCAGTCATAACCGGCGGAGAGAACGAGTCTTGTCTGCCCGTTCGGCCATTGTGCTGTCAGTCCGGCCGTAAAAGGCTCAGTAACCGTCGCGAAACCAAGCAGGGGATCCCACGGGTTACCGAACTGTGCAGGGCCGGAGCCGCCCGGTGCGAAGACCAAGGTACCGCCGTGACGTGCGTCAGGATCGCGCTCGCCGTCAAAGCCTTCTCTTCCGTCAGGAACATGGGCATCCGCATCCGGCATAAGGTCGCTATACGGTGGCTCGGTTTGAGTCACGTCACCCGGAACCGTAGGATCCGTTGGATCTGCAGTGTCCACCGTGTCGGTGGCACAGGCTGCCAAAATCGGCAACAACATCAGAATCGCTATGAGTATGCCTAAGTACCTCTTCTTTTTCATTGTTACTGTTCCTCCTTAAATTTAATTTTTCATTTCTAATTCTTCTGTTTCTAGAATTAGGTATGGCTTATTATAGCATATCTGAAAAACACTAAGCAACTCTTTTTTTGGCAAAAGCGCTATCCATATTGACAAAGTGTTCACCTTATATCTGTGCAATGTCACCAATTTCGCAGCGCCTCCAACACGCACACATAAAGTAACGGCGCAGCTTGCGCCACGCCGTCCACATCTTAAAACTCTTCTTGCGTCAAAATTATTAAAAAGTCTTGAACATGACAAAAGAGCATCGATATAATCAACGCTCTTTTGTCATCTGCCTGCCACCGAACCATCACGGAGAAACCACCAACGAAAAAAATATGAGTTCTAGCAGGATTTGTTTGGTGGACCCGAAGAGGATCGAACTCTCGACCTCTGCATTGCGAACGCAGCGCTCTCCCAGCTGAGCTACGGGCCCATACGCTGCCGCGGAAACCGGCGATTCCCGCGGCAGTGTATTCATTATATACAGATACTTCGGCTTTGTAAAGCTGAAAATCAAAAAATTTGCCTATGCGTAAGTGCCTAACTCACCATATCAAATATTCTTAAAATGGTAACTATAGACTGCTCGCGGGTGAAGAGCCCATGTGGGTTGAAAGTGTTGTTCCCAACACCTCCCATTATTCCTGCGGCTTGGACTTTCCCTACACTTTCAATGGACCAGGAAGCTATTGTTGAATTATCTGCAAACGTTGGTTCTGCCGGGGGCAAAGGATGCCCCAAAGCAGTCATCAAACGAGTGAGAATTAAAGATGCTTGTTCCCGGTTAAATGCCATATTGGGAGAGAAATTACCATGCCCTGTGCCGGTGACTATGCCTATATATGCTGCTTTCTGAATGTTTATACAATCAGTATCGTTGAATTGGACACGTCCAGTTATTTCTCTGCCTGTTACTGTTTCGTAGAGTGATACTGCAAGTGCAGTAAAATCTCCACGAGTTATACGGTTGCTGTAGTGGTTTTGTATATGCGCTGGAACAAGTCCGGCAGCTACAGCACTGTTTATTCCTTCATGTGCCCAGGCACTGGCAGTATCTAAATTGGGAGAACCACCTGATGGAGAAGCTGTATCAGGAACAACAAAGATAATTATTACTGAATGCCTTGATATCCTTCCAATGTTTAGGTTGTTACTAGTAACACCGTTGAATCTAATCCTATCTAAAACATATCCAGGGATATCCAAACCTATTGAATATTCTCCATATGTAGTCGTAGTGAAGTGTATAGATCGAGTATGATGAGTATACTGTTCCCTAAGTGAAATGTTTCTGACTTGAGTGCCATTTACATTGAATGATATATAGCCGTCAAATACAAGTGTATCATCATTTCTTAAAACGTTTATTCCTACGTGAAACCCTTCATTCGCGGCTACAGTTGTAGTCATATCTGCCATTAGTCCTACCATTAGTGCCAAGGTTAGTACGATGCAGAGAATCTTCCGCGTTGTTTTTTGAGTTGTTGTTTTCATAAATCCAATCTCCTTAAAAATTTGTTTTTGAATTAAAGCACACAAAAAGACGGGCGCTTTCCATTTAGAAAAGCAACCCGCCTGTTAATGTTTATTTCTATGGACACTAAAGAGGCAAAGCTACGCTTTGCTTGCTTGCTTGCTTGCTTGCTTGCTTGCTTGCTTGCTTGCTTGCTTGCTTGCTTGCTTGCTTGCTTGCTTGCTTGCTTGCAAAAGCGTTGCGCAAATCATCGCGTTTGTCAACTCCTTGTGTCGAATTTCACCTCATTATGCCATGCTTCGCAAAATTTGTCAATCTAGATTTTTCCCAAAGCTTTCAGAACACAGCCAGTGTCAACAAGCATCTGCACGCTTCATTGACACTGATTCCTTTCATATATATAATATAAGAAAAATTATTGAGAGGCAGGGAATATATATGGACATTCAAAAAATCATATCAGAAATGACTGTGGAAGAAAAAGCCTCACTGTGTTCCGGCGCGAGTTTTTGGGACACCGTGGCGATTGAACGTTTGGGAATACCCGCTATCACAGTATCCGATGGTCCGCACGGTTTGCGCAGACAACGGGAAGACGCAGATCATCTCGGCATCTCCCAAAGCGTACCCGCCACTTGCTTCCCGACCGGGTGCGCGACTGCGTGCTCGTTTGACGAGGAATTAATCGCGGAAATGGGCAAGGCCATCGCCGTAGAATGCATCGCTGAAGATGTGTCCATCGTCCTCGGCCCCGGCGCGAATATCAAGCGCTCTCCCCTTTGCGGCAGGAACTTTGAGTATTTTTCAGAGGATCCGTATCTGTCCACGAAAATGGCGGCGGCGCATATAAAGGGTGTGCAATCCACTGGTGTGGGGACATCTTTGAAGCATTATGCAGCCAATAATCAGGAGACCCTGCGCCTGTGCATAAGTGCTGAAATAGATGAGCGGACGCTGCGGGAGATATACCTGGCTTCATTCGAGGGGGCGGTGAAAGAAGGCCAGCCCACAACCGTTATGTGTGCATACAACAAAGTCAACGGGGAATATGCCTCTGAAAACGAATATCTGCTCACACAGATTCTGCGGGATGAATGGGGATTTGACGGCTTTGTCGTAAGCGATTGGGGCGCGGTGAATGACCGGGTCAAAAGCCTGGCCTCCGGACTTGAGCTTGAAATGCCCACTTCTGATGGCGTAAACGATGCCCGGGTCGTCGAAGCAGTCAAGTCCGGCAAGCTGGATGAGGCTGTTTTAGACAAGGCTGCGGCACGGTTGCTTAAAGTTATTTTTGACACCCAAATTACGGAGGCGCAAAAAGCGAAACACCCCCTTGACCTAAATAAAAACAACGAAAAAGCCCGCGCAATTGCCGCCGAATGCATAGTGCTGCTTAAAAATGAAGATTCCCTTTTGCCTATATCCGGCGATAAAAAAGTAGCGTTCGTCGGCGAGTTTTTTGAAAAGCCGCGATATCAGGGCGGAGGAAGTTCGCACATCAACCCCTATAAAATCACACCCGCAAAAGAATCCATGAACATATTCCCGAATGCGGCTTACGCACAAGGTTTCAGTATTGACAAAGATGAAACGGATGAGACTCTGCTGGCATCCGCCGTGAAACTTGCGCAAGACAGCGACATTTGCGTGATATTCGCGGGATTGCCTGACCGTTATGAGTCTGAGGGTTACGACCGCAAGCATATGCGCCTGCCGGATAATCAAATCCGCCTGATTGAAGAAATAGCCAAAATGCAGCCAAACTGCGTGGTAGTCCTGCACAATGGCAGTCCAGTGGAAATGCCCTGGATTCACAGCATCAAATCCGTGGTGGAAGCATATTTGGGCGGACAGGCGACAGGAGTTGCGGTTATGGATGTATTAAGCGGCGCGGCAAACCCAAGTGGGAAGCTGGCGGAGACATTCCCGCTGCGGTTGCAGGACAATCCGTCCTATCTGAACTTCCCCGGTGACAGAGACAAAGTTGAGTACCGCGAGGGTGTGTTTATCGGCTACCGCTATTACGAAAAGAAGGAAATCCCGGTACTGTTCCCGTTCGGACACGGATTGAGCTATACAAGCTTTGAGTATTCAAAGCTCACGATTGACCGGGACGAGGTATTGGACACCGATTGCGTGACTGTTTCCGTCAATATTAAAAATACGGGCAGCCGCGCGGGGAAAGAAATCGTACAACTGTATGTTGCCCCGAAGTCAAACACAGTAGTCCGGCCGATAAAAGAGCTCAAAGGCTTCAAAAAGATCAGCCTCAACTCCGGGGAGGAAAAGACTGTTACATTCAGCTTGGATAAACGCTCATTCGCGTTCTATGACACGGAATTGAAAGACTGGCGGGTCGAGGCTGGGAAGTACGGTATCTTGATAGGCGCATCATCCCAAGATATCCGCCTTGAAAAAGACATAATTGTCAAGCCTGTGATTCCCTATAATCGCCCGATCACAGTAAACTCACCTGTTGCGGAGGCGATGGAAGACCCGAAAGTCGCCGCATTTCTCAACAAACTCAGGGAAACAGTGCCAAATCCGCCGCACCTGGATGAAAATAATCCCATGGCGGATATGTTCGCGGCCATGGCAAATGAATTGCCGCTCAGGTCTTCGGCCATGTTCTTCGGCAGAATGATTACCCAGGCCGATTTGGACGAAGTTTTGAAATAACAGCAAAAAACAAGACCCGCGCTGATTAGCGCGGGTCTTGTTTTGTTGAGGCAGCTGTTGTTACATCCAGATATCCTCTAATCCATTTTCAATCAGCATCTTGTTCATCTCACCCGTGTGCGCGGCTAATTCGCGCATTATGTAGAGATCCAGCCCTAGGTGAGTTTCGCTTATCGGCGGGCCACCTGGCGGAATCGGGGCTGTGACGCTATCGTCGTCAATAGACTCCAGCGCCTTATTTGCCCGCGCGACCGCTTCCTCATAATAAGCGATAAGTTCCCTTTTACCGGGAAGCGTTTCGGCGGTGGCGCCTTTCCACGGTCCGAATGGCAGGTTGTTTCTGAATTCCGGGTCCTGATAGCCGCCGGCGACCGCGCCGTCAATGAATTCGGCTAGGTGATAGGCTATACGGCTTGGGATATAGTATGCGTCCCCATGCGGCTCAAACCACTTGCCTTCCGGAAATGCGTCCAGAATCCCCCTGATGGTGGCGAAGGATTTCTGGTACTGCGTTCTGACATCGTTTGCTAATATGTTGCTCATGTCGGCCTCCTATTGTTGTTAATAATTAATGATACCTGTTTGTATACTGATTATCACCATTATAACACTTCCGCCGCACGAATCAACAGGGAAATCGTAAAGGTTGTGGACATTTGCATTGATGCGGCACATGTAGGGCGCACTGTGTGCGCCCTCGGGAGGTCGGGGACGACCGCCCCTACAAATGCAATTTATCCGCTCCCATAGCAAGCGTCTTTTATTTGCCGCACCGAAGACTATGATTCATAGATAATATTGCCGGCGAAATAATCCATGCCGACATGCGTGTTATTCATCCCGCTTGCGTTTTCCGCGGGATTGTGTGCGCCGGTGTCATTTGCGCTGAGATTGAATTTGATTTTTGACGCGCCTATTTTCGCATTTCCCCTGGCCTCATCGGGCGAAGCGCCAGTGCCAATTACATATGCATATCTATGGCCCATTGACGCAGGCGGTCTCAGGATAGTCCCCTTCTTCGGTTTGACATATACGTGCGTAACTCCGGGCCAGTTCCGCGCCATGTTTTTCCCTGTGACTTTTGTCAGAGTGCCCTCTCCCGGCACGACAATGTATTGAAGAAACGTCTCCTTTGTATATTTGCGCTCAATATCCGGTGCAAGTCCAACAGCAGCTTTCAGCGTTTCTTTTGTTAAATTGATGCCGTAAGCCGTCTCGATAAGCAAATTCATGGCGCCGCCGGATATTCTGGGATTTGCTTCAATCAACTTCCATTCGTTATCAAATTGCCGGAGTTCAAGATGACAGGGGCCGTCCCGCATACTGTGGGCCAGTACGATTGATTGGGCGGCCTCTTTCAATCGGCGGAAAAAATCGCTGTCATCATCGGTAATGATTTGATACCCCGTGACAATGAATCTGCCGGAAAATATAATCTCCTGCCCGACAACCGCTATTACATGCACTTTGCCGTTTAATGTAAGCGTTTCTACCAAATACTGCGGGCCGGGTATATATTTTTCCACAAGCACGGGATCGTCCGGGTATCGCCGACGGAGGTTTGCAAATGCATTTTGATATTGCCGTGTGTCAGCTGCCATATGTACATCCTTCGATGAGGACGACACGGGGGCTTTCAATACCACCGGCATTTGGATTGCCGTCTCGTCTCCCGGCGCATCTCCGTCTATAATTTGATAGGGCGGTGAATACGGCGTCCCGCTCAAGGCGTTTCTTGATTTTGTCTTGTCAAGCATAATCTCTATCGTCTCTTCGGTGAAAGATTTCAGCCCGAATTCACGGGATAAGCACGCCGCAGTATGGCAATGGGGGTCGATAAAACTCACGATCGCGCAAATGGAAAAACGATCCTGATCAATCCGGTCAATGGCACGTCTGACGTCGTTTATATTCTCTAAATTGCACATTCTCATAGAATGTACATGCGGAAAGTCCAATCTCTTATCAAAAAAAGACTTTCGGTCCGTCAGCAAAACGGTATAATAATGCATCTCGTCAGAGGCTTTTATCGCCTCATAACTTGAACCGGATTTATTCGCGCCTATGAAAACGATCGTTTTCATCTATATAACCTCGCTATTCTTGTCGGCAAGGTACATCGCGTACCTTACGGTGTTTGTTATCACATTTAAATCTACATTAATCGAAGGGGGATGCCCGGGTCTCCAGTTTACCTCATAAATAAAGATCTTTTGGTCTTTATCAAGCCCTATGTCGATTCCCAGTTCGTTCAATTCTTCGCCGTAAAGCTCCCGTTGTATTTCGTCCATATGCGCGGCGAACTGTAATGAAAACATTTCGATATATTTATGTATGTCATAATACCGCTCACCGAACTCATTTTTTAAGAAACTTGTGAACTCACCCGTATATCCGCCCTGGGCGATATTGCACACTATGCTGCCGTTTGACGATATCCGCGGATAGATAATCGGTGTCACCCACTCACCGTTATGGCTTTTCTGCACATGCAGCCTTAAATCGTACGGCGCGCCCGATTTTGTCCGGCAATTTAAATACGGCTGAACAATATATTCATCGTGCTTTATTTTGTCCAGTATGAAGTCCGCCATAGAATTGGTATCATGTCTTGCTTCCGCCGCGCCGGATAGTATTTTAAACTCACTGCCCTCTTTTTTAACATAGTAAATATCAATCCCTTGGCGTCCCCACGAGGGTTTTAATACCACTTTCGGATATCTTTGCAGAAAAGCAAAAAAATCCTCCGCCGATGAGACTTTTTCCGACAGTATGAGGTAATCTGAGTATTTCTTGTATTTCATCAGATTACGATACACGGTCATCTTGCTGCCGACAGAAAAGCTGGTAAACGGGATTTTTTGCCGTAGCGCTTTGGCTGTTTTTAATTGCTTATTTCCGGAAAATCCGGTTGCGTTATATATAACATCCGGGTAACGGCTGACGGTGCTTATCCATTCGCCTCCGTCGTATTTATGTCCGTTTATTATGCCTTTTTCAAAATCCACCGCGCCGGGGGAGAAATACAGCAACTCGGCTCCTTCAGCTTTGGCAACCGCGGCAAAAGCATACGCCCTGTTTAATCCCGCGGGGCTTTTTCTGTAGTGCATGTAACCTATCAACATATAGCGATCTCCGATTGATTTGTGTTGTACTGTAGTTTATGCGCGGGGAGCGTGATGGGTGCAACTAGTGGGATGTACAACCACCCCGTCTTCCCACAAAACCGCATTAAACGTTTCATAGTTGATAAACTTCACCCCTTGTGGTATAATGGCAAGATAGACTAAATATTATTAAGGAGGTCCGGTAATGGACAAGGGGACATTTTACATCACAACGCCGATTTATTATCCATCGGACAAGTTGCATATTGGGCACACATATTGCACCGTGGCGACCGATGCGATGGCGAGGTACAAGCGAATGCGCGGGTACGATGTTATGTTCCTGACAGGCACGGACGAGCATGGACAGAAGATCGCTGAGCGGGCGGAATCTGCCGGGGTTTCACCAAAAGAATTTGTGGACGGCATCGTCTGCGGTCCTAACGGAATAATTGACTTGTGGAAGCGGATGAATATCTCTTACGACAGATTCATCCGCACGACTGACGATTATCATATAGAGGCTATACAAAAGATTTTCCGCGCCCTTTACGACAAGGGCGATATATACAAAGGTGCGTATAAGGGCCTGTACTGCACACCGTGCGAAGCGTTCTGGACTCAAAGCCAGCTTCAGGACGGCAACTGCCCCGATTGCGGGCGTGAGGTTAAATATGCCGAGGAGGAGGCATACTTCTTCCGCCAGTCCAAATACGCCGGCAGATTGATGGAACTGCTGTCAGGCGGGGAATTCTTACAGCCAGCCCCAAGAGTTAACGAGATGGTCAACAACTTCCTGAAACCCGGGCTAGAGGATCTATGCGTATCGCGCACATCAATCACATGGGGTGTGCCGGTGGATTTTGATCCCGATCACGTAGTTTACGTCTGGGTGGATGCGTTGTTTAACTACATGACGGCGCTGGGGTATCAAAACGACAAATACGACGATCTGGAATGCTATTGGCCGTGCGATGTGCATTTTATCGGCAAGGAGATTGTCAGGCCGCACTCGATTATATGGCCGTCAATGCTGATGGCGCTAGACCTGCCGTTGCCGAAAAAAGTGTTTGGCACAGGCTGGCTTATATTCGATGGTGAGAAGATGAGTAAATCGAAGGGCAATGTGGTTGACCCTATCATACTTGCAGACCGCTATGGTGTTGATGCGTTACGATATTTTCTGCTACGCGAGTACACTTTTGGATCTGACGGTAATTTTACAAACGAGCTGCTGATAACACGGATAAATGCCGATCTCGCGAACGATATCGGCAACTTGGTGTCACGCTCTGTCGCGATGGTGGACAAATATTTTGACGGGATGCTGCCGTCTGAACACGAATCCGGCCCGGAGGATGCGGAGCTTATCGCGATGGCTGAGAATTTGCGCGAAGCGTATGAATCGAATATGGAACGTTTCGCGTTCCAGAACGCCTTGGCGGAGATTTTTAAAGTCACGTCCCGCGCAAATAAATATATCGACGAAACCGCGCCGTGGATTTTGGCGAAAGACGAGGGTCAAAAACCAAGACTCGCCGCCGTGCTGTATAATCTGCTGGAGACAATAAGAATCTGCACAGTCCTGCTCCAGCCGTTTATGCCGGACACATGCGTCAAAATTTTCGAGCAAATCGGCGTTGACGAAGCACTGACGCAATACGACACCGCCGCTGATTTCGGCAGCCTGCCGAAATCCACAGCCGTAAGCAAAGGCCCGGTGATTTTCCCAAGAATAGACTTGAAAAAAGAGCTTGAGGAACTGATGTTGTAACGGACAATTTATAGAGTGCCGCACCGTTTTGAAAGCGACGAAACAGCAAAGAATGTCGCGTCGGGGGCGTTGCGCCCTACATCTATCTATTAAGGGGTGTATGTTGTGTTTATAATCATGGCAATTTTTCTCGGCATTGTGCAGGGGATAACCGAATTTATCCCAATCTCCAGCTCCGGCCATCTCGCGATACTGCAGAACATTTTTTCACTGGGGTATGACGAAGAGGCGCATATGTTCTTCAATGTGCTCTTACATCTTGGTACACTGACTTCAATCTGCCTGGTATACAAGCAGGAGCTAAAGGGTATGATTTCAGACACCTTGGATCATATACGGAATCGCGACGAAATCGATTCCGACGAACCATTGAAACCCAACGTCAGAATGGTGATTTTCATACTTGCCGCTACGGTACCGCTTATTCTGGGGCTGATATTCCGCAGGCAGGTGGAGCGGCTGTTTATGAACACCGGGTTCATCGGGTTCGCACTGCTTATCACTGGCGGATTGCTGTTCGTGTCCGACAGATACATAAAAACAGGCGACAAAAAGGAAAAAACAATAACGCTGGTGGACGCGATTATAGTCGGACTCGCACAAGCGGTCGCCGTTATTCCGGGATTGTCACGATCAGGCACGACGATTGCAGTTGGTATGACAAGAGGATTTAACAGAAGTTTTGCGGTTAGGTTCTCCCTGCTGTTATCCATACCGGCAGTGGTCGGGGCGGGGCTTGTCGAGCTGGTCTCGGCATTCAGGATAGGCATTAATGTATCAATGATCCCTGCGTATCTGATTGGAATGATATTCGCGGCGGTTGTGGGCTATTTCTCGGTCCAGCTTCTGCGGCGGCTTGCAACGCAGAAGGGCAAGTTCGGCAAAATCGCCTACTACTGTTGGGGAGTCGGCGTGCTGACGATTTTGCTTTCGATTGTTTTGTAGGCGTGCGCGCCTAATGAATAGTGAAAAGTGAAGAACGAATAATTTTTCACTTTTCATTTTTAATTAGGCAAGCGCAGCTTGCCGCAAGAGGTGAAAAATGGCACAGACTAAAAAACCAATCAAAAAATCAAAAACACCGCAGAACTCATCCGCAGCGTCCAAGCCGCCCCGGCGGCGGGAGATTGCGGCTGTTGTTGCGTTTATACTCGCGATATTCTCGTTCATCGGGTATTTTAACACCGACGGCGCGTTTATCGGGTTCTTCCGGGGACTTGTCACCGGACTTGTCGGGCCGGGGTTCTTTGCGCTCCCTCCGGCGCTTTTATTGTGTACTGTTATACTGATCTTCCACAGGGGCAGGCCGGTGCGGTTTCGGATTACCTGCACACTGCTGATGACTGCCGTCGTCGGCGCGTTATGGCACGTATTCACGACAAGCGCCGGAGATTACTCGATATCGTTCAGGATGATCGGTGAACTCTGGCTTGACGGGCGGCAGCTGTTATCCGGCGGGGCCGTCAGCGGGACGCTGGCAGCGATTTTTGCCGCGCTGTTCAGCTCTGTCGGGGCAGTGGTGGTACTCATATGCCTCGGGTTGTTTCTTGTCCTCGCCGCATTGAACAAAACGATTACTGATTTGGTAGACGCCTATAAAAACCGTGATCGGCGAGACTACGTGCCGGAGCCGTATCCGGAAAAGGAACCTCCGCGCAGAAACTCACAGCGTCCGTCGGCGCCCAGGTCGAGACGCAGGCGGGCGATAGATATCCCGATTGACGATGACCATCCCCCGGTGCCGGATCATTTCCAGCAGCCGCCGGAGCTTCCGTACAGTCCGGAGCCGCATGCAGCGGAAGAGATAGGGCAAGAGGATGTGCATCTGAATATCCCGTTTATGGAGCAGCGGCGAAGTTCTTCCTCCTCTCCATTCCCTCCCCTGCCTACTGATGACGTGCCGCCCCCGGTTGACGATACACCGGCGGCTGTCACTGACCCTCCCCCCGCACCGAAATCGGAGCCGGAGGCTGATCCGGTGTTTGAGCCCATTCCGGCAGAAGGCGAATATGTATTCCCACCGATTGAGCTTTTGACGCAAGGTTCCCAAGCGGCAAAACCCGATGGAACGGAAGAAGTGCGGATAAATTCCGAAAGATTGGAAGCGGCGTTCAAAAGCTTTGGCATTAACGTAAAGATTCAAAACGCCGTGAGAGGTCCGTCTGTCACCAGATACGAAGCGGAGCTGGAGGCCGGAATCAAGCTGAACAAGCTGACAAGCCTGGCCGATGATATTGCACTATCTCTTGGCGCGTCCGGCGTCAGAATCGCCGCGATGCCGAATAAGATTTCCACCGTCGGTGTGGAAGTCCCGAATAAGCTTATCAGCAAAGTCCATCTGCGGGAAATTATAGAGTCGCCGGAATTCAGGCTTGCGAAGTCTAAGCTGACATTTGCAATTGGCATGGATATTACCGGTGAGGCTGTCGTCGGCAACATCGCCAAACTACCGCATATGCTGGTCGCGGGGACAACCGGTTCAGGCAAATCGGTCTGCCTGAACTCGCTGATTCTCAGCATACTTTACAAAGCCACACCGGACGATGTACGGCTTATTATGATTGACCCAAAAATGGTAGAGTTTAAAGTCTACAACTCGATACCGCACCTGCTTGTCCCAGTCGTCACCGATATTAAAAAAGCTTCCGGAGCCCTGCAATGGGCGGTAGTCGAAATGATGAAGCGGTACAATATGTTTGCCGAGACAAACGCACGGGATCTAGAGGGGTATAACGAAGTTGTCAAACGCATTGATGATCGTGACCCGCTGCCTCAAATTGTCGTGGTGATAGACGAGCTTGCCGACCTTATGATGACGGCGGCGAAAGAAGTTGAGGAATCAATCTGCCGCGTGGCGCAGATGGGCAGGGCGGCCGGGATCCACCTTGTCATAGCGACGCAGAGCCCGAGGGCCGACGTTATAACCGGCCTGATGAAAGCGAACATCCCGTCCAGAATCGCGTTGAAAGTCGCAAGCGCACTGGAATCGCGGATTATCCTCGACTCCGGCGGCAATGCCGAAAAGCTGGTAGGCAACGGCGACATGCTGTACGCGCCTATCGGCACGACCAAGCCACAGAGGCTGCAGGGAACCTGGGTATCGGACGCAGAGCGGGAGAACGTTGTCGAATTCATCAAGCGCAGCGGCGAATCGCGTTATTCGGAAGAGGTCATAATAGAAATAGAAAAAGCCGCCGAGGACAAGGGTAAAGACACAACTGTTCAAGAGGACTCAGGAGACACGGACGAGTTGCTGCCGCAAGCGGTGGATGTGATATTCGAGACAGGACAGGCGTCAGTCTCAATGCTTCAGCGCCGATTGAAACTGGGATACTCCCGCGCGGCGCGGATTGTTGACCAGATGGAGCGGATGGGTGTAGTCGGCCCGTTTGAAGGCTCAAAACCGCGCACTCTGCTGATCACACGCGACCAATGGCGGGAAATGCAGTATATCTCCGGCAATGCGCCGGCTGATACCGAGCAACCGAAGATTGACGATTATGATGTTGATATTTGACCTGGACGGCACACTGTTTCAGGCAAAGCCGGTGTTTCGTCTCGCCGGAGAAGGCGTTGATTTTTCGTTGGAAAAACTGCTGGATTCCGTAAGCGCTGCCGGGGAGCTTTTCCCCGGCGCTTTTGAGGTTGTGCAACTTCTGCACACGGCGGGATATCGGATGTATATCTGCTCCCAAAGCCCGGCGGCATATATTGAAAAAGTCCTCGAACACACGGGAATATCCCGTTTCTTCGAGGGTTATAAAAGCGCGGAGGGGTACGACTCAAAATCAAAACCAATCCGCGAACTGGCGCAAGGGCACCCGGCAATAGTGATAGGCGACACCCATGGCGATATAACCGCCGCAAAGCAAAACGGCATGAAATCAATTGCGGTTATGTATGGATACGGCAACAAAGCGCTGCTGGCCCCGGCTGATGCGTTTGCGGAATCGCCGGGGGGTATTGTTAGGTGCGTAGAGTGGATTATGCGACTGTAGGGACGGCCGGGTTGTTTGATTGACCATGTGCGGAAGAACTGCCGCACCATGTAGGGGACGATGGTAATCGTCCCTGCACAACAATGGTAAACGGCGTAATCTACCGGGCGGATTGCCATCCGCCCCTACAACGCTCCCGCCGCGCCTGCAAACGCGGGGAGTCTGTACTCCCTGCGCAGCATATCGGCCAAACGAATCAACTCCCGCTCCCATGCTTCACGGGATGGAAACTCGTAGCCCTCCATTGGATATGCAAGTCCCAGCGCGGCGTATTTTTCCGTACCCAGCGGGCGGTACGGCAGAAACTGCAGTGCCTCGACTCTGCCGCCAAGTGCGTCCCGCACAAATTCCCCGATTGCGCGGATATCACGTTCGTCGGAGTTAAATCCTGGTACTACAGGCGTGCGGATTACAAGTTTTTTGCCCAGCTCCACAGTTCGGATCAAGTTACGCAGAATTAGCTCGTTCCCCTGACCGATTACGGCCCTAATCTTATCGCTGTCCATGTGCTTCAAGTCGGCTATCACTAAATCCGTATACCGATAAACCGCCTCCATATGCTCTGCGGGGCAGTAAAGTGCGGTTTCTATACAGGTGTTTATTCCGGATTTTTTGCAGGACTTTAACAATTCTGCGGCAAACTGCCATTGAAGCATAACCTCCCCGCCGGTGAGCGTAACGCCGCCGCCGGTACGATCATAGAAACTGCGGTCGCTTTCGATTATCCGCATAAGCTCCGGAACAGCTTTCCACTCGCCAAAAAGTTTTTTAGCCCTCGGCGGGCAAATTTCAGCGGCGGATTCTGGGGATAGCCCGGCGCAAAGACCACATTTTTCCTCCCCTATGCACAGCGCTGGATAAAACCCAAGTCGGGGGCGCATCTCAAGGCATTCCGGATTAGAGCACCAAGGGCAATTCAGCGGACAGCCCATAAAGAACGCCGATGTCCGGATCCCCGGCCCGTCGTGAATAGAATAATGCTGCACGCGGCTAATCAGCCCGCGCAAATCGTTTGGATGTGTTTGCATGAATACTAAACTCCCGGTGATAATTTTAGCAGGAGGCAAAAGCCGCAGGATGGGGCGGGATAAACTCGCGCTGAAAATCGGCGACAGCACGCTTTTGCAATCTATTGTAACACGATTCTCCCAAAACTTCAAAGTATACCTCAGCGTCGCCGATGTTACGAAATACCCGGAGATTGAGGCCGAGCGTATTGCCGATATCCACAAAGGCGCCGGGCCTATCGGCGGGCTTTTCTCGGCGTTGACGGCAGTATCGGCTGACGGCGTATTCCTGACAGCGGCTGATTTACCAAATGTCACAGCGGAGGCGGCGCTTCGCGTGTGCGAACTATCGCAAGACTGCACCGCCGGAGTAATACGCCTGCCGGACGGGCGGCTGGAGCCGCTGTTCGCGTTCTACAGCTGCAAACTGCTGGACCAATGCAGGCGATTGATTGAACAAGGCGACTATCGAATGACAGAAATTTTACGTGCCGATGGGGTGCGATTCATAGAACTGCATGAACTCGGCGAGCTCTGGAACGAAAATCTGCTGAAGAATGTAAATTATCCTGAGGATTATCTTGAAATATCGGGCGGGTAGTGCTAGAATGTTAAACATAATTGTGGGAACGGGCGGCCACAGGCCGCCCCTACACGAATACAAAAAAGGACGGTTGAACACATGAGTTATAAGATCACACGCAGAAATGAAGCTGTTACTTACGAGGCGCCGGGCCACTTCGACGTACGCACAACAAGGCTGCATGATGTCGGCGATGTAAACTCCGGCATAGTCACAATGGGCTTGAGCCACTTCCTGCCGGGCGGCAAAACTACTTATGGTGCGAACACTAAAGAGACGATCTATTACGTGGTTGATGGGCAGATGTATATTGAGAGCGAAGTCGATACCCCAAACGAAGTTAAGACAACGCTGTATGCCGGAGATTCATATCACTGCGGCCCGAACACAAAAAAATCAGTACTGAACAACGGCGCGACAGCCTGCCAGATGTTAGTCGTGCTGATAACCCCGCCGGAAGCGTAATCTTGCTGAAATTATCGAACATCCGGTTAACTGAAAAACTCGATATCCCCGCCTTGCGTAAAATCGCGGCGGGGATTTTGGGCATTGCGGAGACTGAGGTCAACAACCTCTCAATCCAGAAACTGTCTATAGATGCCCGCAAAAAACCGCGCGTTGAGTTTGTGTATACGCTCATAGCGGAGGTCACGAATGCGCGGACTTTAACCCTCAAAACCAACGTATCTTCATACATTCAGCCGGAGCCGTATCAGTTCCCGCAACCGCGAGCTGCGATAAAACCTGTAATCGTCGGCACAGGACCGGCAGGATTATTCGCGGCGCTGTGCTTGGCTGAAGCCGGAATCAAATGCGTGATTCTTGAACGCGGAAAGCCGGTGGAAGAGCGAATTCGGGATATCTCGCGCTTCTGGCTGACGGGGGAATTAGACCCGGATTCCAACGTACAGTTCGGCGAAGGCGGCGCGGGCACATTTTCAGACGGCAAGCTGACAACCGGGATTTCCGACCCGCGTGTGCGGTACGTGTTTGAACGATTGGCTGAATTCGGCGCACCGGATGAAATTCTGTACTTAGCCAAGCCGCATGTTGGGACGGACAACCTGCGCGGCGTGGTGAAACGTATCCGAGAGCGGCTGATTGAACTCGGCTGTGATATCAGATTTGGCCACCGGCTTGTGGATATCGAAGTCTCGAACACACAATTGCAGAGCATCACCGTGGAAGCCGGGGACGCGCGCTACTCCATCGAAACGGACAAGCTGATTCTCGCGCCCGGTAACAGCGCACGCGATACATTTGAAATGCTGCACAAGCGCGGGGTTCAACTTTTGCCGAAAAACTTCTCCGTCGGTGTGCGGATAGAACATTTGCAGAGTGAGATTGACAGATCACAGTATGGCACGGCACCCGTAGGGGCGATTATCAATCGCCCGCGGATGACCACCACCAGCCGTCCGCGGGCGGCAGATTGCCGCCCCTATGTCTCATCTCATAGTATCCCCGCGTCAGATTACAAGCTGGTAACGCACTTGCCCAATGGGCGGAGTGTCTACACATTCTGCGTCTGCCCCGGCGGATACGTCGTTGCCTCATCGTCAGAGCAATCCGGGGTCGTCACAAACGGCATGAGCGAGTTTTTGCGCGATGGCACAAACTGCAACGGCGCGATTCTGGCGGCAGTTACGCCGGAAGACTTCGGACACGCTCCGCTGGCGGGAATCGAATTCCAGCGCAAGCTTGAACACGCTGCGTTCATGGCAGGCGGCGGGAATTTTCACGCCCCTGCCCAATTGGTGGGGGACTTTCTGCGAAGAATTCCATCCACAGGCGCGGGCAAAGTATCCCCAACCTACCGCCCGGGTGTGAGGTTCTGCAATCTGTGGGACGTGTTGCCGGAGCTTATCTGTGAAGCAATTGCTGATGCGTTACCTGACTTTGCCCGACGGGTCTCGGCGTTCGGCACCCCCGACGCAGTGCTGACGGCGGTAGAATCTCGCAGCTCCTGCCCTGTGAGGATTGAGCGGGAGGATTGCGAGACAGTCGGCATCCACGGAATCTTCCCTTGCGGCGAGGGGGCCGGATATGCGGGGGGCATAATATCAGCCGCAGTTGACGGTATGCGCTGCGCGGAGGCAGTCAACATGTAGTTATGACTGTTGAATTTGTAAAAATCGAATAAAAACCACGAAATTACTTGACTTGGGTTGCGCCAGAGTATAGAATTTGGTTTAGTTGTAAAATAGACTTGCTATGCGGTCTGATAATTGAAGTTTATAATATTTAGGAGGACAAAACTATGGCATATATGCCGCTTGACAAAAGCAAACTACACCTTGACAGATCGAAGATGACAAAAATTTATGACCTCTCGGCCCCCTGGGGATCGGATACCCCGCTGTGGCCATTCCCTGGTGTAAGGCAAGATCTGCTGTTCCCGCGCGGACAGTATCTGGAGCGGTTCCACAAGCGCACCATGACGTATACCGGAACGCTTCACGCGGGGACGCATATGGATGCGCCGAACCACGTCTTGCACGAAGAAGAAGTGGACAGGCCGCGCAACGGGTACAGCCTGGATGAAATTCCGCTTGAATACTGCATCGGTTCCGGTGTTGTTCTTGATATGAGATATCTCAAAGACGAGTTCAACGCAAAGTGGGACGCCGCGGGCGGCGACCCGAAAAAATTCGGGGAGATTTGGGTTGAGCTGAAGCCGGAGCATTTTGAGAAAGCCCTGAAAAAAGACGGGCTTGAAATCCGCGAGAATGACTGGGTTGTTGTCAATACCGGGTTCCAACATTTTTGGCGGCTCAACAACGACAAATATTACAACTACTATCCTGGCATGGGGCCTGATGTCGCTAAATGGCTGATTTTTGAGAAGAAAATCAAAGGTATCGCCGGCACTTGGGGCGCGACAGACGCACCGCTGTGGCACCATCCGCTGAAAGAGCAAATGCCTTGGTTGGATGAGAACTATCGCACAGCGACAGGCAAAGACCCGACTGTCGAGTATCCGGATTACGAGCCCTGCCACCGCCTGTTCATGCAACATGGTGTCTGCACGATTGAAAACGCCGGCGGCAACATGGACGAAGTGACAGGCAAACGCATGACAATCGCCGCATTCCCGTTCAGATGCGAAATGGCCGACGGTGGGTTTGTAAGGCTGGTTGCTTGGGAAGAGGGCTCGTTTTAGGTCTTTTTACTCTGACTTAAGGAGACATCCCCCTTTCCCCCTTCGTGCGCGAAGGGGGCTTGAGACGAAGGACGAAAGACGAGATTGGTTTTCCCTTGCCCCCATCCAAAGCCCCCTTCGCGCACGAAGGGGGAAGGGGGATGCCCTTTTCGCCTGACCCGCAAATTTTACACAGGAGTGAGTTATGAAAACATTAAACGATATAAAGAAAATCGCCGTACTGGGCGGCGGAACCATGGGGCCCGGGATTGCGCAGATGTTCTCTATGGGCGGATTCCCCGTTACACTGTGGACACGCAGTGAGAAAACGCTGGATCAAGCGAGGGAAACTCTGCATAGCAGCCTGAAAACTTTCGTAGAAGAAGATCTGCTGGAGGCCGGCAAACTTGACGAAACGTATAACCGCGTGACTTTCACGAATAACCTGAGCGACGCAGTCCGCGGCGCGGATTTTATCATGGAAACGATTGTCGAGAACAAAGACGCGAAAACAGAGCTGTTCAACAACATTGACGCGGACATCGGTGACAACGCCATCGTAGCGTCCAACACATCGGGGCTTGATGTGTTTGCGCTGATGCCTAAACATAGGCTGAAGCAGGCGGTCATAGCGCACTGGTATTCCCCGCCGCAGCTTATCCCGCTGGTGGAAGTCGTCAAATGCGAAGAGGCTCCGCAGGAATATTGCGATATTACAGTTGATCTGCTTGAAACATGCGGCAAAACTGCTGTTGTGATGAAAAAGTTTATTCAGGGATATATCGCCAACCGTATGCAGATGTGTCTGAATCAGGAGCTGTTTTATCTCTTAGACAACGGTTACTGCACGCCGGAGGATATTGACAAAGCTGTGAAGACAAGCTTTATCCCCCGCGCCGTTGTGCTGGGCCTGTGCAAACGCGCCGATTTCGGCGGACTTGATATGACGGCCAACAACTTTAAGAACAAAAGTTACACAATGCCGCCTGAAGTCGATATGCCGACCAGTCTGCAAGGCTATCTCGACAGGGGCGAGCTTGGTTTCAAAACCGGCAAAGGCTTCTATGACTATTCCGGTGAGGACAAGCAAGAATTGCTTGCCAAACGCGACAAACAGCTGTTTGAGGCTTTTAAGCTGGCTAAAAAGTTTATGGATGATCCTGTATAAGGAGGGCGCATTGCGCGTCCGTCCAGGCGCACCCTTGTAGGGGCGGATACCCACATCCGCCCGTTATTACCGCAATTACCACAAATACGTCGATATTTCGGGACGATGTGGGCATCGTCCCCTACAACGATTACCAAACAAATATGAAAGGATGTTTAATATGGCTAAGTCAAATAAAGTTATGATTCAAGTTTGTCTCTGCGGGGCGGGGACTAAGAAGGAACACGCACCGACTGTTCCGTATACTCCGACCGAGATTTCTGAGCAGATAGTGGCCTGCGCCAAGGCCGGTGCTTCTATCGCGCATATCCATGTGCGTGAGGATAAGGAAGTTGATGGCAAAATGGAGATCGGCTACAAGTCGATGAGCCTTACTAAATTTGCCGAGACTGTGGAGCTTACTCGTGAAGCATGCAAGAAAGCCGGGGTTGATATTCTCATCAACCTGACGACTTCAGGTGGCGAATATGAGGACAATAAGCGTCTGGAGCACCTTGGCGCGCTGCGGCCTGAAATGTGCTCGTTCGACCCGAACACCTTGAACTGGAACAACGCGTATGTTTTTGAGAATCATCCGCGTTTCTTGAACTATCTGGCGCAAGAAGTTGTTAAATACGACATCAAGCCGGAGTTTGAGATTTTTGACACAGGGCATATTGATTCGGCTATGTTCTATGTTAATAAGCACAACATTCTGGGGACGCCGCATCTTCAATTCATCATGGGTGTCGGCGGATCAATGCCTGGTTCGGCTGAAAACTTGGCGTTCATGGTCGGCAAACTGCCCGCGGGTGCTACTTGGAGCGTATCAGGTATCGGCAGACACCATCTTCCGATGATGCTGGCAGGTCTTGCATTAGGATGCGATGGTCTGAGAGTTGGACTGGAAGATAACATCTATTACTCAAAAGGCGTTGTCGCCACAAACGTGCAACTGGTAGAGAGAGCGGTGGAACTTGCAAAAATGGCCCAGCGCGATATCGCCACAGCCGAAGACGCGCGTGAGCTTATGGGAATCACACGCAACTGTCTGCGCGATGAAAAGACAAATCCGCCGACGTGGAAGCCGTAAATTGTAAACTATTAAGGTGTTGACACAGGCTCATAGAAATGACCTGTGTCAACACACTGATTTCAAAGGAGACATCTCATGGCAAAAGATAAAGTTGTGTCACTCTCGCAAGCTATGGAAAAAATCCGCGACGGGCAGACAGTGCTGATTCCCGGATTTGTCAACACCGGCGTTCCGGAAATGCTTATTAAGGGAATTATCGAAAAAGGCTGCAAGGATTTTGAAGTTATATCAAACAACACCAGCGTGAAAGGGCAGGGAATCGGTCTGTTGGTGCATGAGGGCAGGATTAAGCACGTCACCTGCTCGCATATCGGCAGCAACACAGAGACTGTTGAAAAAGTGCTTGCCGGGGAGCTGAACGTCACATTCGTCCCACAGGGCACGCTTGTCGAGCGCGTACGCGCCGGCGGGGCCGGAATCGGCGGCGTGCTGACACAGACAGGAATGGGAACCCCGATTGCCGAGGGTAAAGACGTCATCACCGTCAATGGCAAAGACTATTTGCTGGAGCTGCCGCTTCGGGGAGATATTGCACTGATTCACGCGTGGAAGGCCGACAAAATGGGCAACGTTGTGTATCACCGCACGGCGCGGAATTTTAACCAAGTGTTCGCAACGGCGGCAGACTGGGTGATTGTTGAAGCAGAAGAGATAGTGGAAGTCGGGGAACTTGACCCCGATTTGATTATGACGCCCGGTGCGCTTGTGGACGCCGTCGTCAAATGCGGGGAGGTGTAAGGCGTATGACAGGCAGAGAATTGATAGCGATGAGAACGGCAAAGTTCTTTGAAGACGGGAATCTTGTCAATTTGGGCATAGGAATGCCGACGATGTGCCTTGACTTCCTACCGGCGGGTGTTGACGTTTGGGTGCAGTCTGAAAACGGCGTGATTGGCCTTGACAGAAAACCACAAGAAGGCGAATATGCCGACCCCGATGTTGTAGACGCCTCCGGCCAGACGTCGCTGATGCGCACCGGCGGATGCTGTTTTGACAGTTTTGCATCGTTCGGCTATATTCGCGGCGGGCATGTGGATATCACAGTGTTGGGCGCGTACGAGGTTGACGGAGCCGGGAATCTGGCTAACTGGATGGTTCCGGGCAAAGCCGTTGCCGGAATGGGCGGGGCGATGGATCTTGTCGTCGGCGCGCGTAAAGTTATAATTATGACGGAGCACTGCGACAAAAAGGGCAACCCGAAAATCTTGAAAAACTGCACACTTCCGCTGACTGCCGTCGGCGCGGTAGATTACATCGTGTCCGAACTATGTGTCCTGCGCCGTACCGACGCGGGTCTGGTTTTAGAAGAACTCGCCCCAGGAGTATCGGTTGAAGACGTGATTGCAAAAACCGGCGCGGAGTTGATTGTACCGGCCGAAATAGGCTGTATGGTTTAAGATTAAACGTGTGATCGCGGGCGCACATTGTGCGCCCGTTATTAAATTATCCCCTTGGAGGAAAGAATGAAATTAGGAATAGTCGGGTTGCCGAATGTCGGCAAATCCACGCTCTTCAGCGCTATAACAGAAGTATCGGCAGAGGCCGCGAATTATCCGTTTTGTACTATTGAGCCTAATGTAGGCGTTGTCCCAGTGCCGGACAGTCGGCTGGATTTTCTGCGGGATATATACTCGCCGAAAAAATACACGCCCGCCGTTATTGAGTTTGTCGATATCGCAGGCTTGGTTCGCGGCGCGTCAAAAGGCGAGGGGCTGGGGAATCGGTTTCTGGCCAATATACGGGAGACAAGCGCCATCATCCATGTTGTCCGGTGCTTTGACGATGAAAATGTAATCCACGTTGAGGGTGCAGCGAACCCGGCGAGGGATGTTGAGATAATTAACATGGAGCTTATCTTCGCCGACATGGAGATGGTTGAACGCCGAATCGACAAAGCGCAAAAAGCCGCGAAAGGCGACAAGAAATTTGTACGCGAGGCGGAAATTTTCACCGCGCTGCTATCCCATCTGGAAAGTGGCAATCCAGCACGGACTTTCGACTGCTCTAAAGAAGATTTTGTAATTATCGAAACGGCAGATTTAATCAGCCTGAAGCCGGTGATCTATCTTGCGAATATATCAGAGACAGATGGGCTAAATCCACACTTCGGCACGTTGTGGGAGATTGCTGAAAAAGAGGGCGCGATAGCCGAGGCGATCTGCGCCAAAGCTGAGAAAGAAGTCGCTGAACTGCCGCCGGAAGAACGCCCTGAATATCTCGCGGAGCTTGGAATCAGCGAATCCGGCCTTGATAAGCTGATACGCGGGTCGTACGATCTCTTGGGCTTGATCTCGTTTCTGACAGGCGGGCCGGAGGAAGTCCGCGCTTGGACAATCCGCCAAGGCACAAAAGCCCCGCAAGCGGCGGGGAAAATCCACTCGGATTTCGAGCGAGGATTTATCAGGGCCGAAACTGTGGCGTTCGCCGACCTTGAAGCCGCAGGCTCCATGACCGTGGCGAAAGAACGCGGCCTTGTCCGGTCAGAGGGTAAAGAATATGTAATGCGCGACGGGGATGTCGTGCTGTTCAGGTTCAACGTATGAGCGACTATTTAGACGCGGACACACTCCGGCGGGAGCGGATTGAGCTGATTGACACTTTGCGCGGGCTGTCCGTTGTCCTAATGGTCGCACATCACTTTCTATACAATCTGGTTTATTTTCTAGGTGCACCGGGTTGGCTTTTTTCCAACCCGGTGTTTGACGTGCTGCACTATATATTCGCCGGGCTTTTTATCGCGCTGTCCGGCGTGTCCAGCCGGTTTTCGCAGAGCAATGTCAAACGCGGACTGAAAGTTATCGCCCTCGCGATCTGCATAACTGTCGTGACACATTTTATGGATATGCCAATAATTTTCGGCATCCTGCATCTGCTTGGATTCTCAATGCTGTTTTTCGGGCTGACAAGCAGGTTGTGGGATAAAATCCCGGTGAAAGCAACTCCGTTTATATATGCCGCGCTGATAATCGCCTCTGCCTTGGCTACGGCGCATTTCACACCAGCATCAAATCATCTTTGGATGTTCGGTTGGCCGGGTCCGGGATTTCTCAGTTACGATTATTTCCCGATTTTGCCGTGGTTTTTTGTATTTATGTTCGGCACAAGCTTGGGCGTTTATATCAATGCACACAAATTCCCAGCGTGGTTTTACAAAACGTATAATATTCCCGTCTTCCCGAAAGTCGGCAGGCGTGCACTATTAATATATATCCTGCATCAGCCGATTTTGTATACGATTACAATGGGAATCAGGTGGATTATAAGATAGTAGAGGCGGTCATCCCTGACTGCCCTCGAGCGACCGGAAGGATCGCCCCTACAAACGCACGATATATCCCGCACCCTACTTCCACAACTGAACATACCCCCTGTCATTCAGCTGCTTCAGTACAACAAGGCCAATCGGAAACAGCACCATACCGAACACACCTATCGTGGAAAACCCGATATACATTGCCAGCAGCGTCGTAATCGGCGGCAGGCCGATTTGACTGCCCACCAGCTTTGGTTCCAGTATATTGCGCACAATCGCAATCACGCCGAACGTGATAACAAGCGTGACGGCGCGGGCAAAGTTGCCGGTGATAAGTGAGACAATCGCCCAGGGGACAAGTATGCTGCCCACCCCAATCAATGGAATCAAGTCGATTATTGCGATTATCAGCGCCAAGACTATCGCGAATTGAATCCGCAGTATCAAAAACGCGATGAGCAGCTGTATAAACGCGGCACCGGATAACATCGCCTCTGCCTTAAACCATTTGCCGAACACACGGACAAGCCCGGTGCGGAACTCGCGCACGGCTTTGTGCCGGTCTTCCGGCAACTGGCGCATGATAAACGCCGCGACATCGCTGTATCCGCTTGAGATAAAGTATGTGCTGACGGCACAAGTGAAGATAAATATGGCAATCCGTGGGCTGAAAGAAGCGGCTGACGTGATAAGTCCCAACAGCCAACCCGTGGCGGTGCCCAAAAAATCGGAACCAGCGTTTGCGAATGCGTCCAGCGCGTTTTGAAAGTAATCCTGCATTTCAAGCGGCGCGCTTGTGATGTATACGTTAATCCTGTCGCGCATGTCTGAAATAAACGATGAAACCTCCGTCAGCAGCGCCGGCAAATCCCGCGCCAGCGCCGTCAGTTCATAGATAATCCGCCAGATAATAGCGACTGTCAGGGCTATCAATGCCAAAAAAACCAGAACGGTGCACAAAGCCGAGGCAATTGCCCGCTTGAATTTCAACTTTTTTGTAAAGAGTCTGACAAGCGGCTCTATAAGCCTGGAGATCACGAACGCGATTATAAACGGCAGCAGCCACGGCAGCGCGTACTTAAACAAAAGCCACACGGCGAGTACGCCCAAGGCAAAATAGACAAGCTTCAACCCGCGCCGCAGATGCTTATTCTCCGGCATTGCTGCACCTCTTTTCGTTGGAAAGTGTTGCGGTCGTCGTGTGGGGGATGCGGCAAAACACCAGGCTCTGCGGGACCGCCCTCTTTACTAAAAAGGGCAGGGGACGAGAGATTTTGGATTTTGCCTCACATGAACGGGCCATGTAGGGGACGCCGTCCTCAGCGTCCCGCCGTACCCCCGTCCAAATCTTCGTACCCCCGTTTTTCCCGCAAACCGGCGGAAAATCCGACAACGGGGCGCGGGCAACCGCGTCCCCTACATGGCCGGCGGAACCGCCCCAAAATTTCCAATTCATAACTTGCACTTTTCTCTGCATTGTGATATTATATTTCAGCCGTATGAGAGTATCGGCTCGAATTTTGCGGCATGGGTTATTTTATAACCGTTTTGAACATGAGGTGAAACAAGTGATAGAAGTTGCTGTGCTTGGGTTTGGCGTTGTTGGATCCGGCATTGTGGAAGTACTTGACAAGAACTCGGCCGAAATAACAAGAAACGCGGGGCAGGAGATTCGGGTTAAATATATTCTGGATATGCGGGATTTCCCCGGCAGTCCTTATGAGCGTCTGCTGGTGAAAGATTTCGGCATTATCGAACGCGACCCCGGTGTTAGCATTGTTGTAGAGGCTATCGGCGGGGCCGGGCAGGCTTTTGATTTTGCACGGAGAACCCTGTCCGCGGGAAAGAGCCTTGTCACCTCGAACAAAGAGCTTGTAGCGGAACGCGGGTACGAGCTTTTGCAGTTGGCAGGCGAAAAAGGCGTGAACTTTTTGTTCGAGGCGGCGGTCGGCGGCGGTATTCCCGTAATCAGGCCGGTCGCACAGTGCTTGTCGGCAAATAAGATAAGTGAAATTTACGGCATACTCAACGGCACAACTAATTATATATTATCAGAGATGGAAAAAAACGGCGCGGAATTTTCCGCCGCATTAGCCGATGCGCAGAAAAAAGGCTACGCGGAGCAGGATCCGACGGCCGATATCGAAGGAACAGATGCCTGTCGTAAAATCTGCATTTTGTCGTCACTGGCGTTCGGCAAGCATATATACCCGGATTTCGTGCCGGCGGAGGGAATCACCGGCGTCACGAGAGACGACATGCAGTTCGCCGGGTCACTGGGATATAGGATTAAATTACTGGGCAGGGCGAGAGCCGTGCAGGATAAAATCGCGGCCTACGTCGCGCCGCATTTGGTGAGTTTCGACAACATACTCTCCGGCGTTTCCGGTGTGACAAACGGCGTCACCGTGCGCGGCAACGCTTCCGGCGATATTGTACTCGTCGGCGCCGGGGCTGGGAAGCTGCCGACAGCCAGCGCGGCGGTGGCAGACGTGATTGATGCTGTTAAGCACATGTACGCCAAAAAGCAGATCAGCTGGCAGAACGGTGATAAATCTGACACGGTTGCCCCCAGTGTGCTGGAGTCCTCGTGGTATATCAGGACCAACGCCGAGAGAAGCAAAATCGAGCGCGAGTTCGGCGAAGTAGTATTCGCAGAATCCGCGCCGGGCGCGACAGCTTTCAAAACGGCTGTGATGAGTGGAAAAAAAGTGAATGATATTTTAGCACGCGGGATTAACGCACTTTCGCTGTTCCGCGTGATGGGGGATTATTAGAAGTCCGGAGGAAAACAAATGGCGCTGATTGTACAAAAATACGGTGGCAGTTCCGTGGCAGATGCCGAGTGTATAGAACGCGTGGCATGGCGGATTGCCGAGTCATATACGGAGGGGCACGACATGGTTGTCGTACTCTCCGCCCAGGGCGACACCACCGATGATTTGATCGCGAAAGCGAATGAGATAAACGAGAAGCCGTCCAAGCGGGAGATGGACATGCTGCTGTCCACCGGGGAGCAGATGTCAGTCGCGTTGATGGCAATGGCGCTGGAGAAAATCGGCCTGCCGGTGGTGTCGCTTACTGGGTGGCAGATCGGTATGCAGACTGATGATAACTACGGCTCCGCCAAAATCAAAAAAGTCACGGCAAGCAGGATAAAAACAGAGCTGGACAGGCGCAGAATCGTGCTTGTTGCCGGATTCCAAGGTGTTAACAGATACGACGATATAACAACGCTGGGCAGGGGCGGATCTGACACCACGGCAGTCGCGATAGCCGCGAATCTAAACGCAGATGTATGCCAGATATTCACAGACGTTGACGGGGTGTACACAAGTGACCCTCGAAAAATCCAGGGCGCACATAAGCTGGATGAGATTACATACGACGAAATGCTGGAACTCGCGTCCCTCGGCGCCCAGGTGCTGCACAACCGGGCGGTTGAAATGGCGAAGCTGTATGCCGTTAAGCTGGAGGTGCTGTCAAGCTTTGAGAAAAAGTCCGGCACAGAAGTCAAGGAGGTTACTAAAGTGGAACAAACAAAAATAAGCGGCGTGGCTAAAGACGCGGATATCGCGAGAATCGCAATAGTCGGCGTGAAAAATGAGCCGGGGATAGCTTATAAAATATTCAGACTGCTAGCGCGGGAGGATATTAACGTCGATATTATACTACAGTCAATAGGCCGCGGACATGAGCTTTCAGAGACTAAAGACATAAGCTTCACCGTTGCTAGAGCAGATATGGATAGGGCCCGTGAACTGCTTGAGGAAAACAAACAATCGCTGGGATATTCTGAAATCAGCGTTACAGATAAAGTTGCCAAAGTTAGCATAGTCGGCGCGGGGATGATGGCAGCTTCCGGAATAGCAGCCACGATGTTTGAGGCGCTGTATGAGGCGAAGGTGAATATCGCGATGATTTCAACCAGTGAAATCAAAGTCTCCGTCCTGGTGGATGAATCCGAAGCCGACCGCGCGGTACAGGCGATCCATGCGAAGTTTTTTTGAGTAGTTAGTTTCAAGCACAGTGCGCCTTATAACCACCCCGGCGGCTTCGCCGCCACCCCTCCAAGGAGGGGAATGGGACGAGGATGCCGCACCAAAATTCCCCTCCCGCGGAGGGGTGCGCCGCAGGGTCAGGGTGGTCCCACCAGTCCCCCAACGTCACATCCCGAGCATCAGAACCAACAACAAAATTATTTTATGGAGGTTTTTAAAATATGACCAAAAAAGAAGCATTTTTATCCTTAATGAGAGGCGACAAGCCGCAAAAATGGCAGGGATACGGGTTTGAGCCGTTCCCGAAGGTAATGTTTCACTGCTTTATCGACCCTATCTCTATCTGGGATATCCTGTTCATCAACGGGCCTAGCGTCATTGATAACTGGGGCGTGGAACACCGCTATCTTCCGGAGCAAGGCGACCCCGGCATCATCCCGATGGTCAACGAGAAGAATCAGGTTATCAAAGACATCACAAAATGGCGCGACTATGTCACATTCCCGGAAATTCCGACCGGCCTTGACTGGTCTGACGCGAAAAAGCAAATCGCCGAAGTGGATAGAGACGAGTATTTCGTAATGGTCCCCACTTTCCGTGGATTGTTTGAGAGACTGCACTGCCTTATGACATTCGAGGAATGCCTGATGGCGATGTACACCGACCCGGATGAAGTGAACGAGTTCTTCACCGAGTATACAGAGTGGAAACTGAAAGTTATAGAGCAGCTGATAGACGAGCTGAAGCCCGATATCCTCCACTCTCACGACGACTGGGGATCAAAAGACGCGCTGTTCTTCTCACCGGACAAGTTCCGTGATCTGTTGAAGCCGCATTATCAGAAAATTTACGGTTATGTCAAAAAACGCGGCGTGATGATTCAACACCATGCAGACTGCTATATCACAGGGCTTGAGAAAGACATGGTAGAGCTCGGCATAGATATGTGGCAGGGCGCATTGCCGTCTAACGACATTCCGTTGATCCAAAAGAACACCGGCGGTAAAATGATGATTATGGGCGGCATTGACCAGGGCGTCATCGACCACCCGAAAGGCGTTGTATCAGAAGATACGATCCGCGCGGAAGTCAGACGTGCAATAGACGCATACGCTCCGGGCGGCGCGTTTGTGCCTTGCATCGGCAGTATCACATGCCTGAACGACTGGGTTGACGAAATAGTCATCGACGAATGTAACCGCTACGGCGCTGAATGGCTGAAAAAGCAAGCGTAAACGCTTGCAGATAGAAAAAGAGTTAAGAGCTTTTATTTAGCTCTTAACTCTTTTTCTATCTGTCGCTTAACACATTTATCCCGCAATTTCATCAGGCTCAAAATAATACACCGCGTCGCAAAACTGACATTTTACCTCCACCGGCTCGCCCACTCTCACCATGTCGTCAATTTCGTATTTGGGCAGGCTGCGCACTGCTTTGAAAAACCGCTCTCTGCTGCATGTGCATCTGTATTCCACCGCGCGGCGTTCTGTGATACGTGGCTCAAATCCGGCCATGACGGAATCCAGCAACGTCTCAGGGTCGTGATCTTTCAGGACATCGGTCACTGCTCCCGTTTCTGCCACGTTTTTCTCCACCTTGTCAATTATTCCATCCGGCGCGCCGGGCAGAAGCTGGACGATATATCCGCCCGCCGCCAAAACCGAACCTTCACTCCCCACCAATACGCCCAGGGCGCAGGCTGTCGGAATCTGCTCGCTCTCGGCGAAATATCTGGTGAAATCCTCCGCGATTTCGCCGTTGACAAGCTCCACCGACCCGGCGTACGGCTCTTTTTCGCCGAAATCCCGGATAACTGACAGCGTCCCGGCATTCCCGACTGCGCCGCCGACGTCAAGCTTGCCTTTTTCGTTAAGCGGCAGTTCCGCATTCGGATTGCGCACGAATCCGCGCACGTTACCCTCATTGTCCGAAACGGCGATAATCGTACCCGCAGGCCCGCCGCCGTCAATCCGGATGGTCAGCGAGGCTCCATCTTTTTTCAGCCACTCGCCAATGATAGCCGCCGCTGCCAGCGTCCGCCCCAGCGCCGCCGTTGTAACGCGTGATAGTCCGTGGATTTTCCGCACATGTTCAGTCAGCTCCCGCGACGTGATGACTGAAATTGAAACAAATCCGTCCGCTGATATCGCTTTAATAATCTCATCCATCTATTTCAGTCCCTCCAATACCGATATCAACTCATTCCAGTCTTGAATATGCAAATGCTCACATTGTGGCAACACACCCTTGGGTGCATTTTGCCCTCGCCATGGGTTTTCCATCGTCTCATCCTCGTACCACACCGGGAATATTCCGATCGCCGCTGAGCCTTCAATATCCGCTTTAATGCTATCACCGCAATACCACACATCCTCGGCGGACAGTCCGGCTTTTTTCAGCGCAAGCTCAAACAACATTGGATTCGGCTTGCGGAACATGTATTCACTTGAAGCGATGATAAACTCAAATTTGTTTCGCGGCAGCAGGCGGTTAACTCGCTCAGTCAGCGCAACTTCAGAAAAGCTGGCGTTGCTGATAACCCCGCTTCTTATACCGTTTGCGTTGATGTAGTCAATTATCTCGTCCGCGTTCGGCATGACCGCACCAGCGGAAACGTTATCCCACAAAATTTTCTCCGCCGCCGCAGATGAGACGGACAGCTCTATTCCAAGATACTCACACACAAATTTTTGATGTTGCCATTGATGCAACTCCAGCCCCGCTTCACGCGCAGGCCCCATCTTACTAAATATTGCGCTGTCAAAGTCATTAACTTGCTCCGGCGTCAGGCTGTTTTTGTTACTCTTTATATATTGAAACAACGCCTCCCAACCGCGCAGAAAATCAGAGTCCGGCTCACAAAGCAAAGTATCTCCGTAGTCGAATATTATCATTTTTGGTGTTTTCATAAACTGCCTTTCTTCCGTGCGGCGAGGAAAATCCGCGCTTCGTCTTCTGTCGGCGCTCTTATCTCCAGTTCCCCGAAGAATTTTATGTCTGTGAAACCCACTTCTTCCAGCGTTCTGAGTAACTCTTGCGGCTCATGCGCGTATTCTATGTGCTCTTCGCTGCCGCGTGTCCAAAATTCCCCGGATTTCGCGAACACATCCATACCATAGAAACAGGCGTTGTCCACCTCGTTAAACTCAGCCCGCCATACGCAGAACACGTCGTCGGTCTCATCTAGGAAAACCGAACCATCCAGATTCCGCAGCTTGCGTGGGGTGTTTATGTCAAAAATAAAGACGCCGCTGGGATCTAGAAACAACTCAACACGCCGGAACACTTCGCGGAGCAGCTCCGGCGGCAGATAATTCACGCCGTCTAGTGCGCAGATGGCGGCGTTGACTGTCCCGTAAAGATCAAGCGCTTCCATGGGTTGGCAGATAAACATCGGCGGGATTTCGCTTCCCGTTTCCTTCTGCATGGCGGCGCTGAGCATTTCGGGTGACGAATCAACCCCGATCATCTCATATCCGCGTGAGGCCAGCAGGTGAGTCAGCGTCCCCGTTCCGCAGGCGAGATCCAATATTGTTTTGACGTTCAACCCATAGAGACAAAAAATCTCCCCGTAAAAGTCCGCAAAGGCTTTATACGGCACGTCTTCGGTGAGACTGTCATAAAACCGGGCGAGCGATGAATACGCGTTCATTTATCCTCCAGTCTGCCAAAGACAAGATCGTACCCGCCGGAGCCATACTGAAGACTTCTGTTCACACGGCTTATCGTTGCGCTGGATGCACCGGTATGCTCCAGAATCGAGTTATAGATATGCCCTTCGTTTAAGAGCTGCGCGACATGATATCGCTGCTCCATGGCACGCAACTCCGTGACGGAACACAGGTCGTCAAAAAAATTGACGCATTCTTCAAGCGTCTTTAAAGTGAGAATTGCCTCATACATCTGCATATACGGCTCTCTCTTTTTCTTGTTCATCGTCGCTCCCTCCCCTAGGATTGATATAAAACTTTGGAACGCATTCCCCCACCTGCGGCGTGGGAATACAAGTTTAGCAATAATACATTTTACAGTATTAAAGAGCTAAAGTAAAGAGTTTTCAATATTTTGCGTTCGCGCCTCATAAATATATAGGCAGGGGGGACGTTTATGGTTGAAATAACGACAGTACGGATTGCTGAAGAGCTGACGAACGACGGCGTAACCTTGATAGTTGTATCAATCGGCTATCCTCACGTCTTGGGACTTGAAAAAATGACCGGGAGCAGAATAAACGGATTCTACAAACACCAGGCCGCGCGGCTTTTACGGCATATAAAAAAGCGGATTCTGCCGGAAGCCGCCACCCAGCACACGCTGGCTTTGACGAAAAGCTCGTCGTTCAAGCCGTTTGAAATATCTTCAACTTTCACGGTATCATTCAGCAGCAACGATATCCTGAGCATATACAGAGACGTGCATATCCGCGCCGGAAATCAGCGCGTGACGGAGCGCATCGGCGAGACGTTTTGCCTAAAATCCGGGTGGTTTTATGAGCTTGAGGCGTTTTTCCTACCGGATACGAATTTTCGCAAAATCCTGATAAAAAACGCCGCTAAGTCAGCGGCAGATCAACAAAAATCTGGTACGCACAAGTATTTTGAGAATTTTGCCAAATTGATCCGAAAAAACTTTTCTCGACGCAATTTCTATATCGCTAACGAAGGTTTATCCATTTTCTTTGACCAGCTAACCATCGCGCCAAGAGCCGAAGGGATACCTGCTTTTACGCTGGAATTCTCTGAGGAATTCGGCCCCGTGCTGCCGGCGCATACGAAAACATCTGTGTGGAAATTCCGTTAAAACCGTCTTGAAAAACTGATCGCATGTTGCATAACGATTACTGCGTAATAATTATACGGGACAATTTTGAGCCGGGGCACAGAGATGCAGCCACATGGCACATTATACAATTCGTTGCGCTCACTGTATAATTCAACTGTTGTTTGAGCAAAATATGGTCAGTTTATTTTAAGGAGGTGGACGCAGTGGCAAAAAACAAGAACAACAAGAACTCAAACAGCGGCCATAATAAATCTCAATCGCAATCTTCTCAGTCTCAAACGACGGACAATAACAGTCAAAACAAGACTCAGACTAACGACAGCAACAGCACTCAGAAATCCCAGAACGCCAGATAAATACCTAGTATACGCAAAAAATAAGGACGCCGGATATGTTGAGTAATATCCGGCGTCCTTGTTTTTATTCTGTTTCGTTGTCCTCGTTATCATCTTCGTCGCCAAATTCAAATTCAAGCTCTTTGCCGCAGGCCGGGCAAATGGCCGAGCCGCTGACTAACGCCGATTCGCCAATCTCAAATTCTTCCCCGCAGGCGGGGCATTCCACATCGCAGGCGAATTCGCCCTGACAATGCTCGCAATCGCACTCACAGTCGTCATCGTCGAAATCATCATCGTCGTCATCGGCAAAAAGAACCTCTTCAAAGTCCGACAGCGTATCCGTGATTGCGTCAATCTCTTCTTCTATATCGACCGTTGCCTCGGCCAGCGCTTCGATGTCATCAGCCATATCGGCCAAGGTGTCGATAATCGCTGCCATAAGCTTTCCTTCTTTTGATTCAGCGTCTAGGCCAAGCCCTTCGGCAAGTCCTTTTAAATACGCAACTTTCTCCCTTATTGACATTTGTTTTCCACCTCCATTATTAGTTCAAGCCTAACCCTTGGCCCGCTCAAGATATTCACCCGTTCTTGTATCTATGCGAATTTTTTCACCCTCGCTGATAAAAAGCGGGACTTTAACTTCTGCCCCGGTCTCCACCGTGGCGGGTTTCATCACATTGGTCGCCGTGTCGCCCTTGTGGCCGGGGTCTGTTTGCGTGATTGTCAGATCCACGAAGTTCGGCGGATCAACATTGAACACCTTGCCCTTGTAGGAATGCACCGTGCAATTCATGTTCTCTTTGACAAACTTGAAGTTGTCTCCAAGAAGGCTCTTGTCAATCGGCTCCTGCTCATAGGACTCGAGGTCCATAAAATAGTATAGATCCCCGTCATTGTAGCTGTACTCCATATCGCGGCGCTCTACAAACGCGTTTTCAAATTTATCCGATGGATTGAATGAGTTCTCCACCACAGCGCCGGTTATAACATTTCTCAATTTCGTGCGGACAAATGCCGCGCCTTTCCCCGGCTTCACGTGCTGGAACTCTACCACCTGCATTACTTTGCCGTCCCATTCAAACGTAACACCGTTTTTAAAATCACCTGCTGAAATCATTTTCTGTTCCCCCTCGTAGTGTCTTCTTTATCAATGTATTTTATCCCATTTTGACTGATATTGCAAGAATTATTATATCGTTATAAAACCGTCAGCTTTTTAGGCAGATTCGTTATATTCTCACATCCAGTTTCCGTGATGTAAAGCACATCTTCGATCCTAACGCCGAATTTACCCGGCAGATAAATCCCAGGCTCGGCGGAGATTACAGTACCCGATGGGATTATATCGCGAACTCCCGGGGCCGCCCTCGGCGATTCATGCACTTCAAGCCCGATGCCGTGGCCGAAGCCATGGCCGAAATAATCGCCGAATCCAGCCTCTTCGATTACTGTTCGCGCAGCGTTGTCGATGTCTTCCCCCGGAATCCCAACACGTGCGGCGGCGATGCCGGCCTCCTGCGCATGAAGCACTGTCTCGTATACTTTGATCATCTCATCGCTTGGTCGGCCGATACACAGCGTTCTGGTAGTATCACTGCACCAGCCGTTGAGCTTGACGCCGAAATCAATCGTCAGAAATCCTTTTTCGATTTTCCTGTCCCCCGGCACACCGTGCGGCAGACTTGACCGTTCAGCCGATACAACGATCGGCGGAAATGACACATCATCAGCCCCGTTTTGCAACATCCGGCAGATAAGCTCCGCCGCCAGCTGTTTTTCGGTTATATCCGTGCTGATTATCGGCAAAATTTCCTCAAATGACTTCTCCGCGACACGCTGCGCCGTTTTCATTTTGGCTAAATCGCTCTCCGATTTGGCGGCACGCAAGATTTCCAAAAACTTCTGATTGGGCCGAAGTTCCGCCGTTAGCTTTTCTGACCAATCTTTGTACTCAGCATATGTGACCGCACCGTCTTCAAATCCCGCTTCTGATACTCCATTTTCCGCGAAAGCCTCATTCAATTTTGCCGTATAGGGCTCCTGCTTCGTGATTAGTATAACTTCCGCATGCTCCGAAACGGCAGTCTTTGCGGCCTCTATGTATCGGAAATCGGTGAAGAACCACGCCTTGCTTTCCGTCACAAGCAGCATCCCGGCGCTGGATGGAAATCCGGTGGCGAACAGCCTATTGACAGTGCTTGAGATTAACATGGCTTTGCAGTCCGCTTTTGCCAGGGCGAGTTTGATTCTTTCGATATTTTCCATAATCGTCACTTCCTGTTCTTGCACGCTAATCTAAATGGTATTTCAAGCATGTATCTGATTGCGTAAATTGGATTTTTGCATTTTATCGGGCGCAAGAGTATCGACAAGACTCCCGCCGAGTTCGCGGCCAGCGTATCGGTGAAAATCTGGTCACCCGCAAGAGCGGACTCGTGGGCCTCGCGGTTCGCGGATATCATCGCTGCGAGAACGCTTTTTGGCGACGGTTTTCCCGCAACACTGATGGCTTCAACTCCGAGCTGTTGGGCGAAAGACGCCACCCGCTCTTTTCTGTGGGTGTTTGAGATGATGTATAGCTCAATACCGCTGTCTTTCATATCAGCCGCCCATTGGCTGACTTCGTCAGTCAGCTTTGTTTGCCCATACGCGGCCAGCGTGTTGTCGAGATCTAGCATTAAAAATTTGATGCCAAGTTTTTTCAGAAAACCCGGCTCAATATCCGTCACATCGCGGAATGAATACTTCGGTATAGGAGAAAAGCTCATAACAAGCCTCCAAACAGCATAATTATTAGTGATTCGTGAATTAAAATCGGGGGAGGTGTGCAATTGTCCGGTACAACAAAAATAATAATCGCAGCCCCTCCTGAGTTTGAGCGTGTTGTTGCGAATTCCGGCGGCATTGTTGCCCATATGAGCTACAGGATAGGACACGGCTTCCGGCTGTACCGTTCACAGCGCGCGTCCGGCATACACGGCGGACTTATGGTTCTTGATACCGACGGATTCACCGGCGGCGGACCGCTAGCGTCGTTGATTGCCGATATAATCAGCGAATGCGGCAGGAGAGCTTTTACAGGCATAATAATCAACGCTGGGGCCAGTTCAGCTTCACCCACGCAGATATCGCTTTCCGCGGCACTGGCGAAAGAGGCGGCTAAACACGATCTTGCGTATTTCGTGCCGGAGACTTTGTCCGAAACCGGGGATCGCACGATTGTCCGCATCTCGGCGGCAATTTCCGGCGGGACGCTGAATCGGCGGCTTGCCGACGCCATCGAAAAATACGGTGTGGATCGCCTGGCAATTGAGACAGAGCGCGTCCGGGTGGACTTTACGCTCCCGGCTATGACCGGGGTGGGGCGCGAGTTATCGAATGCCGAGTTCCGTGTGCTTATTGACAGATATGACCCAAAGTCATTTTTCTCCCCGGAGTTGATGGTGAATTATTTTACATATCACAACGAGCACGGCACGCATTTCGTCTTGCACGACAACGCGGAAAGCCTGCGGCGCAAGCTGACAGCCGTGTCAGACGCAGAAATTGAACACGCTTTTTTATTCTATCCGCGCGTTGCTGACATATTCGGTGAAATATTTGCAACCGACAACCCTTAGGGACACAGTGTGCGCCCGCAGATTTCATTGCGCCTTTTGATCGTTGCGCGTAGTTAGCGGGCGAACAATGTTCGCCCCTACAGGCGGCCGGCAAAATCTCCGCCCGGCCTCTCCACCTTCTTTATATTTTTCTCAGCCCTCACACGCGGAATCATAATTTCATGTCCGCAGCCGCAGCACCTTAGCCTAAAATCCGCACCAACACGCAGTGTCTGCCATTCGGTGGAGCCGCATGGGTGCTTTTTTTTCAGCGACAGAACATCTCCCGGCCTTATGTCCATTTTAGCGAATCAATCATAAAGCGGGCGCTTTTCGCACAGCTTGTTGACCTCGTCCCTGATATACTGCATCTTCGAGTCATAATCTGACGCCGTAAGGTAGATAAGCTCGGCGACTTTGCGCATGTCATCCTCACAAAATCCGCGGCTTGTCACAGCTGGGGTGCCAAGACGTATGCCGCTTGTCACAGCCGAACTTTCCGGGTCAAACGGTATCTTGTTCTTGTTTACAGTAATATATACCTCGTCAAGCATTTTCTCCATATCTCGTCCGGTTCTGTTGAATTTGCGGAGATCCACAAGCATCAAGTGATTATCCGTACCACCTGACACAAGGTCGAATCCGCGCTCTATCAAGCGCTCCGCCAATGCCTTGGCGTTTTTGCGGACTTGCTTTTGATATTCTTTAAACTCCGGCTTCAACGCTTCACCAAACGCGACGGCTTTCGCCGCGATAATGTGCATCAGCGGGCCACCCTGCGCGCCGGGGAAAACGGCTGAATTTACCTTTTTCGCAAGCGCTTCATCATTCGTCAAAATCAACCCGCCCCTGGGGCCTCGCAGCGTCTTATGCGTCGTGGTTGTCACGATGTCGGCATACGGCACGGGACTCGGATGTTCCCCGGCTGCGACAAGACCCGCTATGTGCGCCATATCTACCATTAAATATGCGCCCGTTTCTTTGGCGATTTCAGCAAACTTCTTGAAATCAATGACACGCGAATATGCCGACGCACCGGCTATAATCATTTTCGGCCTATGCTCTTTTGCAAGGCGGTATACCTCGTCGTAATTTATAAGATTAGTGTCGGGCGTGACTTCATATTGGACAACGTTGTAATATTTGCCGGAAAAATTCGCCGGATTGCCATGCGTCAAATGCCCGCCGTGGTCGAGATTCATGCCCAAAATAGTATCCCCCGGATTTGTCAGAACCATGAACGCCGCGTAATTCGCCGTCGCCCCTGAATGCGGCTGTACGTTGGCGAAATTGGCGTTGAATAGCTTTTTTGCCCGCTCAATCGCGATGGATTCGGCAACATCTACCTCCTCACATCCGCCATAGTAACGTTTTCCCGGATACCCTTCGGCGTATTTGTTTGTCAGAATCGTCCCGGCCGTTGCAAGAACGGCCTCACTCACGCAATTTTCAGATGCTATAAGCTCAATATTCCTGCGCTGGCGTGCGTATTCCTTCTCTATCGCCGCGCCTATCTCCGGGTCATAGTCTTTAATAAACGACATTGTCTCTCTAATCACTGCCGGCCCTCCATTTACACATGCTTCACATCTTTTAGACGTAAAACGATTTGAATCATTATATCAGATTTTGTTGGGTTTTATCAACTGATTTCTTGTAAATAAAAACGTTTTTTGGATCGGTGTCCCCTGCACAGGCGGGGGAAACGCCTACGCCCAGTATGTGTGGTTTGCGATAATCAATATAGCGGGACGTTGAGGACGCCGTTCCCTGCAGACAAAAACACCGTCCACAGCCCCCTTCGCGCACGAAGGGGGCTGTCCTCAAAACACAAACTGCACCAATAGCATATATATCGCCGTTCCCGCCGCTATCGACAGCAGCGTGTTCTTCCTCCATATATGCAGTGCCGCCACCGCGATTATGGCGATGATTTCCGGCAAGCCGTGCGGAGCCGCAGTTAACTCTATATATCGCAGACAGTACACAACCAACATGCTGATCGCCGCCGTCGGCAGCATTTTGCCCAGATAATGCACATATCGCGGTGCGGATAAGGCGTTCGGGAAGAACACAAACGGCAGGAACCGTGTTATCGCGGTGCCAGCGGCCAAAATTGCTATTATTATAAGCGCTTGAATCGTGGTCAGCATCAGTCCTCCGCCCCTTTCTCCAGCTTTTTGCGGAATATGGTCAGGCACGCGATTATAAGAATCATCGCGGGGATTATAAAGTTATCCGCACCGAAAATCAACAGGCTAACCGTTGCCGCACCGAGGCCGATTAGCGCCGGTGAGTGATTCTTTTGCGCACGCCACTGGTTGAGAAATATGACCACGAAAAAAGCTGTCATCACAAAGTCTATTCCGTATGTATCGAATCTCAAAAGCGGCCCAATAAGCCCACCCGCAACGCCGCCGAGTATCCAATAGCTCTGATTCAGCAATGTCACAGACAGCATAAACGCCCGCTTGTCCACCTCCGGCGGCGGCTCTGCCGTGCAGAGGATGGAAAACGTCTCATCGCACATGCCGAAGATGAGATACGGCTTTACTTTACCGGTTCCGCCGTATTTTTCCAACATAGATATGCCGTAAAACAAATGCCGCGCGTTTACTGAGATTGCTATCAAAAACGCGTGAAGCGGATCAAAGACGGATGTCAGTAAACTGATGCCGATAAATTGCAAAGCCCCCGCGAAAACGACGCTGCTGGTCAATAGTATCCACAGCACGCCGTATCCCCGGGCGCTCATCAGTATACCGTAAGCCGCGCCCAAAAAGGCAAATCCGGTCAGCACCGGTATCGTATGCGGGAACGCCGCTTTCATCGCAGACGGCAGATTTTTCAGCATAAAATCATCAGCTTTCTTGTAAATTTGGACGGCCCATTTCGAGCCGTCCGTTAAAATTGCATTATAGGCCACTTGCAGGGGACGCTGTCCTCAGCGTCCCGCGTTATACGACGGCACTTCGTAGGGACGGTCGCCCCCGACCGCCCGCGGATGACCGGGGCGGTCGCCCATACATATAGCCGGATCCCCCACGGGCGGATTACCATCCGCCCCTACAAAGCTGTAATATCTGGGACAACCTTTACGAAAATCGGATTTTGTTGATATTCTTTAATTCCGTGTCATCACTAATTATCCGCCCGACGACGACATAGACGTCGTTTATTCTGTCATACAGCGGCTCTTTTATCAAGGCAAAGCTTTCTATTTCACCGGTTGTCCGCACGTGGATTCGCGGACCTGTGCATTCTATCAGGTGATCCCCAGTCATAATGTGATTCTCATCATGATAGCTTACGGGCAAATCTTGATCTATTAGCTGTTTTACCTTGTTCTCAAGATCATAGAGGTCCAAGTCTGGCTTTTCATTAAACGTAAGCACAAATCCACGCCGTATGTCGCCATAGTAGAAGTCATGCAAGTTATAGTCCCGCTCTATTATATAGTGCGTAAGGTCTTCGGCTGTGTGCAGTTTTTTTCTATAAATAAGCGACGGGAACACAAGGTTGTGTATCTCTTCCGGCAGTGGCCCGAACAATGTTGGCCTTGTAACTATTATCTCCTCGCCTATGCCGACTAGCAAGTCGGCGTTTATTTTTAAATGCGGATACAGCAAATCAAAATGCTCAATAACAAGCCGCCGCCCGTGCTTTAACGCGCCTCTTACGAACTCGCAAATTTCATACATCTGCGTAAAAGCCATCTGGAACCGGATATCCAGGTGGTATGTTGTCGCGTCAAAATCCTGCTGGTTGAAATTCAAGCGCATCTGCATAATTTTGCCGGATGTCAATCCACTGTCGTTGTTAACAAGTTCAAGCCCGGGGAACATACCTTTTGTTATGATCGATTTCCCTGAACCTGCGTCCCCGATAATCCCGATTAGTTTATCGTTGAAGTCCAGATGGTGGTTAGATATCTGTTCACCCAGCAACAAAAGCCGCCCTTTTCCGCACGGCGCGAAATACCGTGCGTACATAAGCGAGTGCTTTATTATGTTTAGTTGCTGTTTTTTCATCTAAACCTCCTCGGCCTGTACGCGTACTGTAGGGGCGAACTGTGTTCGCCCGCCGTCTCCTCGATTCCAATGCAAGGAGAACCCTTGTAGGGGCGGTCATTGTCCGTCCGTGAAAGCCGTTGCACCGCCGCAGTGCGTTCATTGACCGTACACCTAATAACAGGGGACGGCGGACGCACAATGCGCGCCCCTACAGTGCGTCTTTAAGCGCCAATATCCTATTCATCTCATTAAAAACGATCATAAACCCTTCGTCAACGCCCATGCCGGGCTTTGCCAGAATTTGCGCTGGTTTTGTCGCCATTGCGATATGCGCCGATACTTGGGCTGACCTATCCGTCTCATTGCAAGTCCCGCCTAAGTACGCGCCGAAATCATTTTGTTTGCAGTACAGCACGGCCTCTATTGAGTTATCGATGCCGCCGAGATCGGGAGTTTTTACCTGCGCCATGTGCCCGGCTTTGGCGTTTGTGAACTCGATGACATCCTCCACCGTGTTACACCATTCGTCCGCCACGATTTCGCACTGAGTCCCCTGTTTGTCCAGCATTTCCCGAAGCTTTGCCAACCCCTCGATCTGCGCACCACGGGAGCCTAGGTCAATTGGCCCCTCTATCCGCACCGCTAACGGCGACGCGGCTTTTGCGACCTTATCAAGACATTTTGCTATCTTATCCAGGTCGTTGCCGAACTCAAGCCCCATTGTTCCGTACACGTCAATATGCAATATGGGGTTGTACCCAGCGTAAGGCGCCAGCTGCTCCGTGCGTTTGGCAAGCCAGGCGACGTATTCTATCAGCGTTTCGCCGTTTTGTCCCAGCTTTTTCAGGTTGTTGATCAGTCCGTGCGGCAAAACATCCGCGCCTTTTATCACCATGCTGTCCACATTTTTGTACCGCTCATCACCAGATTGCGAAAATATCGGGATCAGCTTGTCTGATACGGCAAGACCGTACTCTTCCGCGACAATTTTAGCCATGATAGTCTTCCGGCTCTTCGCGACAGCGTCCAGAATCGCCTGGGTGACGCCGTATCTGATGGCTGTGTGAAGCAATCCGCCCGTTTGGGAGTTTATGTGCTTATCGGCAAGGTGAGCCATGTCTTTAAAGTTGGTAATTTCACGCCCAACAAAAAGCGGCTTGATCTCACGCTCAATAATCGGTATGAAATCCGCCGCCAGAAACAGCGGGTCGCGTCCGCCCGCGCCCGAATATTGCACAGCCGCGCAATCGCCAAAAGCGATTTGCCCGTCGTCCAGGATAAACATCACCGATACTGATTCACCGGCCATGCGTATTTTTGTAAAACCCTCTGTCACCGGCTCACCGATATAAGTATTGCCATCCTCACGCGCACCGGCTTTGATAGCGGCCTGGTCATCAAAGAAAAACCCTGTATATCCTGGTGCGCACACTATATCTTTAATCTTCATTGTTTGTCCCCTTCTTCAGTAGGGGCGGTTATTAACCGCCCGCAATTCTACTCAATGTTACCTTGATTTGCGGGCGATTAATAATCGCCCCTACAGCATCAACGCTTTTTTCCGCCACAGTTTCAACCATTCGGCCTGCCCACCAGATAGCCTTTCCCGATGGCATAAATATCGTCAATAACCATTTGGAAACTCACTTCCCTGTTTTCGACTTTAGCGCGCTCCTCAAGCTTCTGCCTGTGGAAGTTCTTGATTTCATCGTTAAACGGCATGTATCCGCAATTCAGGAAGCGCACAGCGCCTGCGTTGTCCCTCGCCGGGAGAATTTTACCGGCATTGTATCTACTCGGCGCAAACGGTATGTCGATTACACCGGCTTCAAACGCGCGAACTGTTCCGATTGCCAGGTCTCCGCCGCCCAGTTCTTCGACTTTTTGCATGATGCACGCGATTTCCTGCATGATGATATCAACTTCCGCGTTGACCTCAGCAGCGTCAAGTAAACTTTGGTCGCGCAGCATGGATACAACTTGTTTAGTCGCCCTCAATCCTTCGGCGTTTGCTTGCATTGTCGGGATCCCCATCGCCTCATGCGGGGTTTTTACTATAACCTTTGTCGCCTTCGACAGCGCCGCCGCCGCAGCGCCCCATGATATAACACCGAACGCCTTGGCTTCATCCGTCGGGAATCCGCCCATCCATTGATGAAGCACCGTAGTAACCGTAACGCCTGAATATCCGAATTTGTTGAGGTAATAATTCACCGCTTTTTCAAGACTCTTTATCGCCGCAACGTCTTGGATTAAATTGCCGCATTGACCGTAGCCGACCGTGATGTCACGGCAGCCTTGTTCGGCGGCCAATATGCTTTCCAAAACCGCCACGGTGTTCGATATGCACGGCGGTACTAACGTCCCGGTAAGCGGCCCGAACGGCTCACGATTTATTGTCACACCGGCTTCTTGATACAAACCGATAAGCCTGTCGCAATACTGCCAGTCAGATATCGTCTTCTCAAGCGAGTGATTTTTTGAATACGGAATGTTGTACGAAATCCCGCCGCCCTCGTAAGACGTAAATCCACCGGCGATTGCGATTTCCGTCAAAAGCCGTGCGTCCGGCGTACCGTGCCTCACCTGCACCGGGATGTTCACGGCGCTTGTCACTTTTTGCGCGACTTCCACACCGTAGTTGACAAGCGGGAAGCCGTTCAGCATCGGCCTATCCTCACGAATTGACTCTTCAATACCCGCCTGCGCCTCTTTGTATCTGTTGTGGCGCGTGTAGCTGTCTATTGTCGTCGGGAGAAGATCGGCCTCGCCTTCTTCTTCCAAGTATTTCAGCAGCTTAATATGCTCGGCAATCACAGGTACTCCGGCGCGCGGCTGAATCAGCGTCTCGCCGGTGGCCTGCGCGGTTTTCAGCTTTTCGGAGAAGCGCTTTTCCCCCGCAATCGATTTCTGATAGGCAACAGCCTTGTCAAAATCAACCTCCGCACCCGTTTGCCATTGGGTCAAAACCTCTTTTTGCAACGCGTAGAAACTCTCATCGGACAGTTTTTTGTTTTTAAGATTTGTATCCATAATCACATATCTTCCTTGTTCATAAGTTCTTTTTTCATAATTGACAGAGCCGATTTTTTGTCCACCCTAGTCAAAAGCCCCATGGCTGTCAGGATATTGTTTCTGTCGATTATAATTTTCGGATTCTCAGGCTTCAGTATATCATAATCCGCTTTGGAATACAGCGCTTTCGCCATGATATCTTCCGGCGCGTCACTGTTTATAACGCTGCCGCCGGTGCCGAAAAGATACTTTGTCTTTGTCAGGTCTTTGCCTGTTTGTATCTGCACTTCGCCCATGTTCGTGTACACAGTTTCAAGACGGCCCGCGTGACGGTTCATTGATATCCGCACGCATTCACCAGCTAAGGCGTTGTCTATTTTCGCGTCTGTTGAGCCCGGTGGGAACACGGCACTCGTGTCTTGTGCGCACTTTCTACTATGCTCTATCACATCTTCCGGTGATGCGCCAGAGGCAGCTGCTATACGCTCAATCCCAGCCTCTTTAATCAGGCTGTCGATACTGTATCGTACGCCTAAATCACCTTCTATAGACCTTTTGGCAAATGGTTCGCGGAGACCTTTTTCTATAACCGCCGAGTTTTCCGGCAGCCCATCCGCCATTGAGTATACGTCCGTTGTCGCACCGCCAACATCGACTGCCGTGAGCGTCCCAAAGTCACTCAATGCCTCACACGCATTGAACACGGCAAGCGGTGTCGGAATAATCTCCAGCGACATCATCGCGTTTGCTTCCGCGAGGCCTTTCGCGTCTATGATCCGCCGTATAAACAGCTCCCGAATCGCGGCCTTGGCAGATTCAATATTCAGCTTGTTTAGCTCCGGCATTACGTTTTCGGTGATGACAGCTTCTTTCCCGCCGCTTTCAAGAATCCGCGCGACTTCGTCCGCCGCCGACTTGTTCCCCGCGACAACGACCGGGAAACTGCATTCAATCCGGGCGATTTTTTCGGCATTGTTCAGTATCACGTCTTTGTTGCCGCCGTCTATACCGCCGGATAGCAGTATCATGTCCGGTTTGTAGTCAAAAATCTCCGCAAGTTCGGCGTCAGACAAGTCGTAAGAATACGTCGCGATAAGTTTCGCCCCGGCGGAGCTTGCCGCCAATTTCGCCGCGTTCGACGTAAGGCGCGGGACTAATCCCACCGCTATCATCTTCAAACCGCCGGCCGCACTGCTCGCTGCGAGGCGTTTGTCGTAGTCAAGCCGCCCTATATCCTTTTCGAGCTTATCAAGCGCATTAGCGTACCCATCAAGAATGTTGGTCTGAACCGTTGTATACGCCGCGCTTGTACCCAGGGTTCGCAAATCTTGCATGTCGATTGCGGTAAGCTTTGTATACGTGCTTCCGAAATCCGCGCACAGTATATATCTCATATCGCTAGCCAATGCCCAGGTCGCTTTTTATTTCCGCTATTTCTTCGTCAAGATCGGCGCTTGGCGGATACACCCGGTCAAACCCCATGTTTTTGAAAGTCTTCTCCACCTGCGTGAAATCGGCCTTGCCGACAACAAGGTTGCCGCCCACATACAGGCGGATATCGCCAATCCCGGCCTCCTGACATTTCTCCCGCAATCCTCTGCAATCTATATCTCCGTGACCGTAGAGCGATGAAACCAAAATAGCGGCCGCGTCAGATTCGATCGCCGCCTCGATAAACTCTTCCTGACTTACCATAACACCGAGGTTAATCACGGTAAATCCGGCATTTGTGAACGCAAAGTCCAGAATCTTGTTGCCTACAGCGTGAACATCCGCGCCAATCACACCGAGAACAACCGTAGATGCTTGCATACTCTATTCTCCTCCAAAATGTCCGTTTAGTGCTATGATCATGTGTGCTGATTTTTGGTCAATGAATTGTATCATTGGGATTGTTGAAAGTCAAGTGGATACCATGTAGATAGAACCATTCCACCCCTCCGCGGGAGGGAAATTTTGGCGCGGCATTTTTCCATTCCCCTCCTTGGAGGGGTGCCGTCCGCAGACGGCGGGGTGGTTGTAGGGGCGGCCATGGGCCGTCCGTGGTATTTGCCATGGTTTCGGTGTGCCGGGGAACGGCGGACGCGCAATGCGCGCCCCTACGTGCCCTTTTTCGCCGCTCTCATTCTAAGACCGTGATCTAATATCCGCTTCCGCAGCCGAAGATTCTCCGGCGTGACTTCCAGCAGTTCATCGTCTCCCAGAAATTCTATGCACTGCTCCAGACTCATAACTTTCGGCGGCGTGAGTCTCAGCGCATCGTCACTGCCGGAGGCACGAACGTTGGTCAGTTGCTTCTTTTTGCAGACATTGACTGTAACATCTTCCGATTTCCCGGCTAATCCGACAATCATTCCGCCATAGACAGGCGTGCCGGGCGCGATAAAAAGGATACCCCGATCCTGCGCCCCGAAGAGGCCGTATGCAGTTGTCTCTCCCGCTTCAAAAGCTACCAGAGACCCCGCGATACGGCGGGAGATTTCCCCTTTGAAAGGGGTGTACTCTACAAAGACGCTGCTCATAATCCCCTCTCCCCTAGTGTCAGACAGGAACTCACTGCGATAACCGAACAGGCCGCGGCTGGGGACCAAAAATATCAGTTTCATACGGCTGCCTACAGGCGTCATCTCCACGATTTCGCCCTTCCGCGCACCCAGTTTCTCTATAACAGACCCAACGGCGGATTCCGGCACGTCCACGACAACCTGTTCCAGCGGCTCATGCCGTTTGCCGCCGATTTCTTTGAACAGAACTCTGGGCGGGGAGACTTGGAGTTCATAGCCTTCGCGCCGCATTGTCTCGATAAGAATCGAAAAATGCATCTCGCCCCGGCCCGCCACGAGAAAGCTGTCGCTGTTTTCCACGGTCGTGACGCGCAGACTGACGTCTTTCAACGTCTCTCGCATAAGGCGATCCCGGATGTTGCGGGTGGTGACAAATTTACCCTCCCGCCCGGCGAATGGGCTGTCATTGACGGAGAAAGTCATCTCCATGGTTGGCTCGGAAATCTTGACAAACGGAATAGGGGATACATCCCCCGCGCCGCAGATTGTGTCCCCGATGGATACGTCGCCGATGCCGGACAGAGCGATTACATCCCCGGCCCCGACTTCGGCCACATCTTTACGAGCCATGCCGTCAAATTCGTACAGATTCACGGCTTTTGCCTTACGTACCGGGCGCTCGCCATGATAATCGCAGACGGTGATCTCCTGATTCTGCCGAATGGTTCCGGCGGCAATTTTGCCGATTGCTATCCGACCCACGTATTCGTTGTAGTCGATTGAACTGACCAGCATCTGCAGCGGGGCATTGACGTCACGCTCCGGCTCCGGGATGTAGTTCACAATAGTTTCAAACAACGGGATCAGATTTTTCCCCGGCACCTCCGGGCTGATTGAGGCTATACCTTGACGGGCGCTGCAAAAAATCATCGGGGAATCCAGCTGATCGTCAGTGGCGTTGAGGTCCATCAATAGCTCCAGCACTTCGTCAATCACTTCATACACCCGTTGATCCGGCCGGTCGATTTTATTGATGACGACAATAACCCGGTGCCCCAGTTCCAACGCGCGGGATAGAACGAAGCGGGTCTGCGGCATAGTTCCCTCAGCGGCGTCCACCAATAAAAGAACGCCGTCAACCATTTTCAAGACCCGCTCCACCTCGCCGCCGAAGTCGGCGTGGCCCGGGGTGTCCACAATGTTGATTTTATAGTCGCCGTAGTGGATCGCGGCGTTTTTTGCCAGAATAGTGATCCCGCGTTCCCGCTCCAGCTCGTTGGAATCCATGACCCGTTCGTTGACGGCCTGATTCTCCCGAAACACGCCGCCTTGGTGCAGCATGGCATCAATCAACGTGGTCTTGCCGTGGTCCACGTGGGCAATGATAGCGATATTACGTAATGTACTCAAATGTGTATGTCCTTTCTGATTTTGACACGATAACAATATAGTATACCACGCACGCGGCGATTCGGCAAATATATTTACAGCGGCAGTAAACTGTGTTATAATGATTGCACGAAATGGGGAACCACCCCGTCGGCTTCGCCGCCACCCCTCCAGAGGAGGGGAATGGGTAATGCCGCACAAAATTCCCCTCCTTCGGAGGGGTGTCCCGAAGGGGCGGGGTGGTTCTTCCGTAACTGCAATCGAAGCAGCGGAGGAAGTCTCGAGATGGACTTGATGGAGAAACTGACAATCTTAACGAACGGCGCGAAATATGACGCGGCGTGTACTTCGTCCGGCTCGGACCGGCAGGGGAATACGCTGCCTGCCGGGTGCTGTCACTCGTTCTCCGCCGATGGGCGATGCATTAGTCTGTTGAAAATCCTGATGACGAATCACTGCGTTTATGATTGCAAATACTGTGTCAACAGATCAAGTAACGACTGTGAGCGCGCGACATTTACCCCTGCGGAACTCGCCGAACTGACGATAGAATTCTATAGACGCAATTATATTGAGGGGCTGTTCCTGTCCAGCGGCGTCTTAAAAAACCCGGATTATACGATGGAGCAGATGATACGCGTTATCGAAATTCTGAGATATGAACACAATTTCTGGGGATACATCCACGCGAAAACAATCCCTGGCGCGTCACCGGAGAACGTGAGAAGGCTTGGATTCCTTGCCGACCGCCTGAGTATAAACATAGAATTGCCGAGCGAGCAGAGTTTGAATCTTCTGGCCCCCGGCAAAGACAAGCAGGCGATACTATCGCCGATGAAGCAGATACGAATTGAAGGTGAGCAAAATACGCGCGAACTCGCCGTCTATAGACATGCACCGAAATTCGCGCCGGCGGGACAGGCGACACAGATGATTATCGGCGCGAGCCCGGAATCCGATTACCAGATAATCCGCCTTGCGTCCGCGATGTACGGCAAATACGAACTGAAACGTGTGTTCTACTCCGCATATATCCCAGCTATGGAGCATTCACTGCTGCCCGCGATTGATTCAAAGCCGCCGCTGTTGCGGGAGCACCGGCTATATCAGGCGGATTGGCTGATGCGACAGTACGGCTTTGACGCGGAGGAGATTTTGTCGCCAGAAATGCCGAACTTCAACCCGTATATGGACCCGAAATGCAACTGGGCGATCAACAATATGCACCTGTTCCCGTGCGATGTGAACGCCGCATCGTTGGAGGAATTACTGAGAGTTCCAGGTATCGGCCCCACCGGCGCGAAACGGATTGTATCTGCGAGGAAAAACGGCAAGCTCGGCATGGCGGAATTAAAACGTATCGGCGTGGTACTAAAACGCGCGCAGTATTTTATACTCACGACTGACACTCCAGCGGGATCGCGCATGAGCCGCGACCTTGCCGCGCGGGCGCTGATCGATCCAAAGATTTACGCATTCGGGATGGAGCAAATGTCGCTGTTCGACGACATTCAGGGACTGCCCGGTGCGCAGGATGTCGCATCAATACCGGACGCTGTGGAGGAGGCGGTGCTGTGCCTGGCCACGAATTTTTAATCAAGCCCGCCGACGTTGTTTACGTGTATGACGGCAGCTTTCCAGGGTTCCTGTGCTGTGTGCATGAAAGTGTGTATGCCTCGGAACTGCCGTTTGACATATTCCCCGACACCGATGACGCGCCGCTGTCACTGATGGACGTAAAATATATCGAGACGGACGACGATAAAGCCCGGCGCGTTCACGCGTCTATACCCGCCAAAATATCAAAGCGTGCGGCAGAGCTCACACGCACGGTGTTTTTGAGTTGTATGAAACAGAAAGAACTGCGCCTGCTTGAGTTCCTGCTTCGCGCGTATCGTGAGGGCGGCGCGATGCTCAACAATTTCGGCGACGCGATAATTTCCCCGTTGCTAAAGGCGGAAAAACATCTTCTCGGTGAAGCGCATTTGCTGAAAGGCTTCGTGCGGTTCGCCGATGTCGGCGGCGGATTGGTCGCGACAATAACGCCGAAGAATTATATACTGCCGTTCATCTCGGGGCATTTTACAAGCAGGTTCCGGGACGAGGATTTTATGATTTTCGACAAGACAAACCGCGCCGCGCTGGTTCATCAGCGGAATCCCCAACGAATCGGAGACTCGTTGGAATGGGTGCACGGCAAAGGCGAAATTATCCGGATTGATAGCATCGAGTTCCCGGAAGTTTCGGAGCAAGAGGCAAAGTATCAATCACTGTGGAAGCGGTTTTATGACACCGTCGCAATCGAAGGCCGAGAAAACCCGCGCTGCCGAATGACGCACATGCCGAGGCGCTATTGGGAAAATATGCTGGAAGTGAAGGATTCGCTGTAGAGTGACGAAAAGCCCGCGACCATAAGTCGCGGGCTTTGATGTTTGTCTACGTTCAATGTAGGGGACAGCGTCCTCGACGTCCTGCGGTTGAGTGTTCCGCCGGGTTGATCATAGGGACAGATATGGAATCCGCCCCTACGCGATTATCTCTTCGCTGTCTTTGTCGAATATGTACAGCTTTTCGCAGTCAACAGTCAGGCGGACGCTCTCGCCATGCCGAGCCGCACCGTGGGTTGGCAGGGTGGCGATAAGCTGCGTCTCACCGCACTTGACATACAGATACACGCCGGAACCTATCTGCTCAGACAGCTCCACCCGGGCGCTTATCAGGCAGGAATTTGCAATGCCCGCGTGTTCGCTTTCCATGTGAAAATCCTCCGGCCGTATGCCGAGAATGACGGGTTTGCCAATATATCTGTCCAGTGAACCGTCATATGTCCGAGACGCCGGAATTGTCAACTCACCTCCATCGAACACAGCGATCAAACTGCCGTCGCGGCGTTCAAGCATCGCCTCCAAAGTATTCATCTTCGGTGAACCAATGAATCCGGCGACGAACAGGTTACACGGGTGGTCGTACAGATTCTGCGGGGTATCCACCTGTTGTATGAAGCCGTCTTTCATAACAACCAGTCTGTCGCCCATTGTCATGGCCTCGGTCTGGTCGTGCGTGACGTACACAAACGTCGCACCCAGCTGATAGTGCAGCTTTTTTATCTCGGAGCGCATTTGTGTGCGCAGATTAGCGTCAAGATTGGACAGCGGCTCGTCCAGCAGGAATGCCGCCGGCTCCCGCACAATGGCGCGTCCCAGGGCCACGCGTTGCCGCTGGCCGCCGGAGAGGGCTTTCGGCTTCCGCTGCAAAAGATCGCCAAGATCAAGCACCTTTGCCACATCTTCAACCTTCTGGCGTATAATTTTCCTTGGCACACGGCGCAGTTTCAGGCCGAAGGCTATGTTATCAAAAACCGTTAAATGCGGATAGAGCGCGTAATTCTGAAACACCATTGAGATATCGCGGTTCTTAGGCGCCACATCATTTATCAGCCTGTCGCCGAGATAAAGTTCCCCGTCCGTTATATCCTCCAGCCCCGCTATCATGCGCAGGGTGGTGGATTTGCCGCAACCCGAAGGGCCGACCAGGACGACAAATTCCCGGTCGGCTATTTCCATACTAAAGCTTTGCACCGCGACCACGCCGTTTGGATATATTTTCCGCACATTATTAAAGGTAATACCGGCCATTATGTAATCTCCTGTGTTTCTGATTCTTCTTCCTGTTCCCGCTGAACTTCCCGCATAATGTCGTCAACACTGTATGCAACGGATTCTTCAATAACATTCAACAGGTATTTTTCAGCCTCGCGCTCGTCGCGTTCTGCACCCTTTTCGGCTATTATATGCTTGCCGCGATTTATTGCATAGCAAATGGCTTTCACGCCATAAATCACGCCGGACACGATTGGACACAGGACAAACGCCAGCGATAGTGCCAACAGCAGCGCCAGCCAATCCTCAGTATAACGCGCGGCGTTTTCCCAGTAGGGGAAGACTATTCCGTCGGTTCGCATACTGCGTTCCCCAAATGCGGCGATTGTATTAAACGTGTTGGAAAGTGAGTATCTCGCACTGTTTTCAACAATGTGCGCATCGGCGGCAGGGAACGCTTCTGTCAGCGTTTCAAGGGCAAAGCCGGTGATAGGGTCGGGCAGAACTATCATGTAGGTGCCTATTCCCGCGCTACCGCCCGTCAATTCGCGCAGGGACTCGTATGACATGAACATCCCGGCCCCGCCGCCGTAGGCTCTTACGGTTGCGAAATCGGTATCGCGTGCGATAACTCCCGCGACGGTATGCGGGCGGTCACCTATCATTATCTCCATACCCGTGACCCGCACGGAACCAAACAACCGCCAGGCGAGTTCTTCGTCCAGCACGACGCGGTCTCTCATAAGGTCGTTCGGGGATATATAGCTGCCATCCCGCAGATGCAACGGGCGAAACAGGAAAAAGTCCCCGCCGACGCCAAATGCTTCTACCGGAAACGCTTCCCTGTCGCCGACGACAATGACTTCTCCAACAGCGGCCCAGGCATCTGTATAAAGCGTCCTGCCGTCAGTATCTTCAAGTGAAGCGGCGACCAGTGCGGTGTCAATCGCGGCGCGAAGATGGTGGATGGCTTCTTCGTCGAGTCTAAAGTTATCTGGAATAAAAACTGAAAGCTGCGCGAAACGCTCACCGCTTTGTCCCGCCCAAGTCCTCGCGGCCTGTTGACTGCGGAGGGTTCCGCGGATCGAAGCGGACGCAATCAGACACGCAAAAAAGGCGAGCAGAAATAAGGCGTTCACCGCGATGATTGGTATTTTCTTTTTCAAGTTGGCAAACACCTGCCTATCTTAGTGTAGGGGCGGCATTCTGCCGCCCGTGGCTCACGAAATTTGTTATATTTCCCAGGTGCGAGAGATAACGGGGATATCCCCCTTCCCCCTTCATGCGTGAAGGGGGCTTTGGACAAGGGACATGGTGACCACCCCGCCCCTGCGAGGCACCCCTCCAAGGAGGGGAATTTTGGTACGGTATTTTCCCAATCCCCCTCCTTGGAGGGGTGCCGCCCGCAGGCGGTGGGGTGGTTGTTATAGAGGATGCCCTACGGATTATCCACAAGCCTCACTTGCATACCCGGTTCTATCGGGCTGCTTGACCTCGTAATCACAAAATCCCCCCAGTTTGATAGACCGCCGGTGACTGCGGTGCTTGTATCGTCGGACGCGAGAACCATTACATCCACCCGGGTCGCGATAAAGCGGTTGCCGAGCGGGCTGGGCCGCGACATCACCACAAGCACAAAGTCGCCGTTAGTATCGGACCGAATTGCGCTGTTCGGCACGATTACCTCGAAATTCTGACTTCTTTGCCCGATGGTTATGTTGACCTGCGCCCCGCTCTCAACATCGCCCGAAACATCGAATTCCAGAATCCTGCTTGTGGCCGGATTTTGCGGGTCGTTTCTTATATTCGTCAGCACGGCGGTTATCTCGTCACCACCCCACCAGCCTCTTGTAACCTCGGCAGAGTCACCGATGGCGACCCTTCTGCTCTGATCTAACGTGACCGGGAAGCTAAGGGAAAAGCCCCTATCCACGACTTCTATGACCGCCAGCGGCTGGCCGCTTTGTGTCGGATTGCCGGGGGAGATATTTATAGCCCTGACTATCCCACTGACAGGTGAGAGGATTGTCCCACCCGCGTCATCTTCTTCGAGATTTGCTATCTCATCACGTTTTCTGTCAATCTGATCTCTGAGGTCGCGTCTTTCCAGCGCGGAGAGCGCGTTGTCAACGCCGTCGCGCCGTTGCGTCTCGGAAAGGTCAAAAACCATGTTTTCAAGCGTGGTTTGGAGAGTCCTGACGCTCTCATTTGCTGTCTGCCAGGCTGTTCTGTAGCCCAGCTGAAGCTCAAGTGCGGCCTCGGCAGCTGCGATATCGCGCCCCGCGTCGGCGAACGCTCGCTCCGCACTTGTAAGTTCCGCGTTGGCTTGTGTCAGCGCCGCCTCGGCAGCTGTCAACATCGATTCGGTGGATGTTAGCGCCCACTGCGCGTTTGTGAGTTCTGCATTGGCGCCTGTCAGCGCCGCCTGGGCGGCTGCCAGTGCCGCATTTGCTTCATTAAGCGCTCTTATCAATTGATCGCGGTCAACCGAATGGCCGCTCAAAATATTTTGCCGTTGCTGTTGAAGCAACGCCAGTGCGTTGTCTATCATGGTGAGATCCTCATCGAATCCCGTTATTATTTCATACGCTATGCGGTAACCGTGTGTTGCGGGCAGCCTTTGGGCTGCGGCGGCTTTATACACAGGAAACATGGGGTGAAGCCTTGCCTGCTGTTCATTTTGGACTAGTCCGTCATCAATCATTTCCGGTATGGCAAGCTCGTTCTCAAGAGCTGTATACGCGGTGCCATGCACCAGCCAGGCAGCAGCTCTATCCGCCCGATTGGCGTTCCGTTCTTGCGTTCTAAGCGAAATTTGGTGATCTATCTCCATAAGGTTGGCTCCGCCCTGATTGTCCAGCGCGTTCTGCGCGACTCTCACGGCGGCAGTCCTCGTTTCCACAGTACCCTGCGCAGAGGTCACCGCGGTTTGGGCGGATGCTCTCGCAGTGTGGGCGTCGTCTCTCGTATCCCGGGCAGAGTTCCGTGCGGTTGTGGCGTATTCGACTGCGATTTCGGCAGTCTCGATCCTGGTTTCAGCGTGGCTTGATTCTGCCCGCAGGAAGTCTACTGTGGCGCGGGCGGAGGCTATTTCCGCCGCGCTGTAGGGGATAGCATTAAGCGCGGCCCGCGCCTCATCAACAGTTTCCCGCGCAATTCGGATATCGCGGTTTTCGCGGGAATAGTTCCCGTCAAGACTCGCGTTTATAACCATTCTTTCGTACGAAAGCAGCAATGCGTCCAGCGCGGCACGCGCCGTGTCCAGCTCCGCACTTCCCGCACCCGCCAGCGTGAACAGCAAATCGCCGACCTCAACTTCATGACCGAGGCGCACGTTGACTTCAGTGACGGTGCGGGTCTGGTTCAGCACAACCTCAAAGCTGTCATTGGCCGCGATTGTACCCGTGCCGCGTATTCTGGCGTTTATGCTACCGGACATCGCGTACTGCGCGGCAACCTCCGGCAATGCGCGATTCATTATGGTGTTAGAAAAAAAGGTCAGAGCCAGCATAACTGCCAAAAAAGCGATCGCCGCGTTTTTGACCCAGCCTCTCTTTTTTACACTCTGTTCTTTATCCTTAACTTCAACAATTTCAACTGCCATTTTCCAATTATCCTTTCACTGAACCTGAATGCATTATGCCCTCAACCAGGGCCTCCTCACCGTGGAGGAATAAAAGCAGCGGCGGTATCATGTAGATCACCGCGACCGCGAAAGCTATGCCGACCTCGCCCGCGTTTATAGTCGCTAAATATACCGACAGCGGCTGTGTATCCGCATCCGGAAGCAGTATAATCGGCAACTCTACCATGTTCCAATAATCTATAAACACCAGTATTGCAATGGAGTATAACGCGCTTCGGCACTGCGGAAGGCAAATTTTGGTAAATACTTGCCATTCATTTGCGCCGTCAAGCTTTGCCGCTTCTATCAGCGACGCGGGTATACGGCGCATGAATTTTGTCAGCAGGAACACGGAAAAAGGCGCAAAGGCCCCTGGGAAAATAATTGCCCACCGTGTGTTTAAAATGCCGAGCCAATCTGCGACAATAAAATTCGGCACGACGGTGACCTGATACGGCATCAGCATAAGTATTATGTAAAAGAAAAACAGAACGTTTTTTAACTTGCCCTGATACCGTGTAAAACTATACGCCGCGAACGACGCTATGCCAACTTGCAAGATGACGATGGGGATGACAAGTCTGATAGAGTTCCAGAACTTCAACAAATATTCTGGACTGCGGAAAAGCACCGTTTCGTATTGGCTGAAGCTCACCCGGTCAGGTATGAATTTTAAATTAACGCTGTCCCCAACATAGGTGGTGCCGCCAGGTCTCGCACTCTCGAAAATCATGCCGTAGTTGGCGTCTATTTCGCTTTGGGTCATAAAAGAGTTCGTCACCGTCAGCACTGTCGGCATAAGAAAGCCAATCGCGAATACCGCCGCCAAAAGAAACAGCACCGTACGGCCTATGATCCGCCCCTGTCTCATCCCTCCACGTCCTTTCCGTAGCGGTTTTCGATTATGAACAACACCGCTATTATTATCACCATGGCAACAGCCATGATAACCGCGGCGGACGCAAGCCGCTGATAATCCAACGCGCGGAAGATGTTATTCATAAAGTGCTGAAGCATGTACAAGCCCCCATACGGGTAATTCCCCGTCAGCAGATACGCCTCCCGGAACACTTTGAACGAGTTTATGAGGGACAAAATCGTAACAAACAACATCGTCGGCGACAGATACCGGAGTTTTACGGCAAACAGTTTATATAACGGCCCCGCGCCCTCAACATCCGCGACTTCCAGCAATTCACGCGGGATATTGCTCAGCGCCGCCATGAACAGTATCATGTTATAGCCAAGGTTTTTCCATAAAAACAGCACCACAACGACAAGCTGGTTATGCTCTGATTGCAGCCAGTCCAGCCTGTCCACGCCGAATCTCAGCAGAAACTCGTTTATCGCGCCGTCAAAATGGAACAATACCTGCCATATCAGGACAATCGACGCTACCGGGACCATTAATGGACTCAGAAAAAACGTGCGGAAGTGGCTTTTCAACGGAATCCGCGCCTCCAGCAGCAATGCAAGCGCCAGCGCCAGAATCACCGCCAACGGCACGGCGATCAATGAGAATCGCAACGTGTTGACGGCCGCCGTTGTAAACGCCCGGTTCTGTAGCAGTGCGACGAAGTTGTCCAAGAATACAAAGTTTCCCTGTATGGGGTTATCTATCATGGAGTAGTATACGATAACAAAAAATGGAACCATGTAAAACACCGCCACGCCGATAAAGCTTGGCGCTAGCCAAATCCAGCCGTTTATGCTGTCACGTGAACGTACGCTCCGGCGTTTTATGAATTCTTTCAGCTTCACACGGTTTCTCCTTTTGTGTGGTATGTGGGGGCATTGCAATTATCCGCGGGCGCACAGTGTGCGCCCCTACGGGGGGACGAAGAACCACCCCGCCCCTATGGGGCACCCCTCCACGGGAGGGGAATTTTTGTAGGGCGCGGCAACCTGACGCGCCGTGTGTATCGCGTTCCTAATTCCCCTCCTTTGGAGGGGTTGGCGGCGAAGCCGACGGGGTGGTTTGTGCGACACGCCGCGGTACAATTACCGCAAATCCAACACGGGGCACAGAGGACTGCGTCCCCTATACGGTCAACGCATAAGTGTCCGGGTCATCCCCGCCCATGTAGGGGCGACCGTCCCGGTCGCCCGCGGGCACACTGCGTGCGCCCCTACACAGTTTGCAGTAATGGTATTATGGGATGTCCCCTAACTCCGCTCCGCTATGAATATTGACGCGCGGCTTTGTATAACCCTTGCGGCATCCTGAGCGGTTCTTCGGCCGCTAAAGAAGTCGGCCGCGCCTTCGGTGATTATGTCCATCAGATCCTGGTCATGGTTGAATGTCCCGGAGACTGAGTCTATAAGCTCCATTATCTGGTCAATGTCTTGCTGGGTTGACGCGTATATATTTATCGACATGGTACCCCAACCCATGCCCCAAACCGAAATCTCGACTTTATTGCCGTCCTCGTCGATGTAGTAATGTTCAATCGTCATGGCGTCTTCAACTCTTTCATCGAACACGGCCCTATTTGTCGGGAAGTTCCACTGTACATTCTCACGCTGCCACTCTTCGGTAAGTATCGTACGTACGAACGCCCAAGCACCGTCCGGGTCGGACGCTCTGCTGGTTATCGCAAGCCCCGTGCCGGTTTCCAGCACGTGACCGCTTCTGCTCGCGGTCGGGAACCCTTTGAACACTATGTCCCCGCCGAACGTTGCCCTATCCATCTGTATGCGTTGAAAATCATTGACCCACGTAGTCTGCATTATCTGCCGGCCTTCGCCGATCAAATCATCCATCTCCATCATCATATCGCGCCGGGTGTCCATTTCAAAATCCCAATCAAACTCATCCGGGAATGTATACGCAAACTCAAGAAGCTGGACAAACTCGTCACTGTCAAAATGGGTCGTTCCCGCTGCCCAGTCAACGTGTTCGTTTATAGTCATCATAACGAACTGCATCAGGAAACTTTCTCTGGTGAAGCCCATGCCCAGCGGCATATCTGCCTGGGGATTGTTCTGCAGTACCTGCCTGAACTCGTTCATGTTCCAGCCCATATTCGGCCCCAAGACCGCAGGATTACCGACCAGGGTGGATACGGCGAAGTTCGGGAATACCTTATAAAGCCCGCCATTGACCTCGGTCACGCTGAACACGCTTTCAATAAAGTCACCTCTGTTAAGCACCGGATCCGCGTCAATAAACTGATATAAGTCCACAAGCAACCCCCGGGCAACGTATTGGTTGAATGGCAGGTCTCTCGACAAATTCAGGATATCGGGTACCCTGCCGGCGATAAGCTCTGTCGTCAGTCTGGTAAACCCGGCCTGCCAGTCATCCGCGGTGGCGAACTCCATAAAGTCGGTCACCTCTATGCGGTACGTAGGATTTGTTCTGTTGAATTGTATGATAGCGCCGCGCAGCTGCCAGTCCAGCCCGACTGTCGCCATCGTGATTATCGTTCTCGGCGGAAGACTGTCGTAAGGCACTCGCGTGAGTATAATAATCTCAAAGCGCGACTCCCCTGTCGTTCTGTTCCATGAACGGTTGGTGACCAGCACCCGCCCGTCCGGCAGGATTACTATGTTCTCCAATCCGTCACCGTGAATGTCACTGCCAATCCAGCTGAGTAGTCTGACACTCTCGCCCGTGTCTGCTTCAACCCCGGACAGGCCAATCCCGTCGTCGAAAATAACGCTGTGCACGCCGTCTCCCGTGAAAACAGTACGTGCGTTAAACGGTATTTCTATATTTTCGCCAAAGCCTCTGGACGCAAAATCTATCGTCCGCAGTCTGCGTCCGCTTTCCACCCACTCGGAAAATGCGATGGAGCCATCCGGCAATCTGACAAGCTGCTCAATCCAACTATCAACCTCAAGCCGGAACAGCGACCGACCGGTGTTGTCCAGCACATAAATCGCGCCGTCGGTAGCTACATAGATGTTGCCGTGCCCGTCAATATTAAACGTCCTGAGGAAAAAATGCGGGTCATTAGTCAGGTCGCTGACGTCTGTCGACAAAAGCTCCGACCCGGTGTTGTCCAGCTTGCGCAGCATCATTACACTTCCGATTTCATAGTGGAACTCCCACATTTCCCATTCTTCCCCATCGAAGTCTTCCGGCACATCCAAACCCCAGAAGGATCCACTTTCGGCAACCCAGATGTTCCCTCCGTCATCAACGCGTATGGCATTTATGCCCACACCGCCCATGGCGCCTTCCGGCGGTTCTGGCGGGGTGTAGTTTGGCAGTTCCGTAAAGTTTGTGCCGTCAATATTCACGGCAAAGAGTGAATTCGCGGAAGTTCCGGCCTCTTCATCAAAAACCCAAGATGAAAAATAAAGTCTGCCGTTGGAATACGCGAGGTTGTCCATGCTTGTGATACCGTCCGGGAGCGTTACATATTCCGGCACGAAAACGAATTCCGGCGTCTCCGCCAGGCCGTCGTCGGCATCGCTCCTTCCGCAGCCTGCCAGTGCCAAAACAAGCATTATCGCCGCCATTGTCGCGGCTATTGTACGTTTTAAATTCTTCTTCAAAATTATCTCTCCTCATACTAAATCACGAATAAAAAATGGCTTGTCGCTCACTTTTGACATTCATCGTAGCATCATCTTATTATGAAGTTATTAAGACAAACAAAGTCATTTTATTACGAATTTATTAAAAGTGACAAGTCATTTTAAATGTATGACGAAAAAGGCGGGCTTTATGTTCCGTCTTTTTTGCGGAATTTCCGTATGTGTGTTATTTTAGCATATCTTGTGTCTGTTTTCAATAGTTAAAGGAAAAAACGCAATATTTGGATGAACCCGTCACGTCAGTTACAAATCATCCGCCGCCTGGCACGTGCTTGTTGTTGATTCGACCCTGTAGGGGACGTCGTACCGACGTCCTGCGGGCGACCGAGACGGTCTCCCCTACAACGTAAAAGCAAAAACATCCTTTACAGCTCACAACCTACGGTCGGCGGGTGTTTTGTACCCCGCTTCCATATTTCTGCGTTTTTTTCACAACATATAGCGTATCATAGTCGCAACAATACTATATATTGCTAAAGGAGCAACGGATAATGCAATTTATAAGGAAACGCGGACTGTATGAGGCAAGCCGGATAATCTATCTGCCGATAAGCGAGATATCGGCAAATCCAGATCAGCCAAGGCGGCGTATGGATACCGGGGAAATACAGAAGCTGTCTGAGAGTATTGAGAAATACGGCGTACTCCAGCCGCTGTCCGTCAGGCGGCTCGGGCGGGGGTATGAGCTACTGTCGGGCGAACGCCGAATGCGCGCGGCAATGCTGGCGGGACTCAGTGAGGTTCCGTGCGTTATAATGGATGTGAACACGCGCGAATCGGCGGTTCTGATGCTTGTGGAGAATCTGCTGCGGCGGGACTTGGATTTTATTGAGGAAGCGCGCGGTCTCTCCCGCCTTGTGAACATGTACGGCTACAGTCAGGAAGAGGCCGCTCGGCTGGTCGGACTGACTCAGCCGACTGTCGCGAATAAACTGCGGCTTTTGAAAATGCCGCCGGCGTTGCTCTTGACAATCCGCGAGGCAGGATTGTCGGAACGGCACGCCCGCGCATTGCTGCGCCTGGATGGTGAGGAAGACATGACCAAAGTCTTGGAAGCGGTGATAAAGCGGGACTTAAACGTGGCGAAAACGGAGAGTTTTATTGAGGATTTTTTGACGAATGCGCAAAATCCAGCGCTTGCGGATACTCCGCCCGCCGAGGCACCGCAGCAGAAATCCGTTTACGTCATCCGCGACCCCCGGCTTCTGGTGAACTCCATAGCACGCGGAGTAAAACTGCTGCGTAAATCCGGAGTTCAGGTAGAGATGACGCAGCAAGAAACGGAATCCTCGATTGTACTTACGGTGACTATACCGAAGTAAGATAGTGTGGCGTTGAATAAAACAATTGATTGCGTATCATAACTATGATACAATGATTTAAGATCGTTTCGCTCACGTGAGGCGGCGGAACTTCGCTAGTGTGATTCCCCTCCGAGAACGCCGCCGCATTACGCAAGCGCGAAACATGATGAAAGAGGCTGATTATATGTTAAATGTCCATGTGCGCCCGGTGCGGGATTTGCGGAACAATTATCCGGAACTGGCTGAAATAATTAAAAATAATGACCAGGTGATTATTACAAACAACGGCAGGGGTGAGGCGGTACTCATCAACATTGACGAATACGCCGCTTTTGAGGAATACACCCACAAACGTTACGTTGCCGCAAAATTGGCCGAAGCCGAGGCCGAGGCCACCGACCCTGACACAAAACGCCTTTCCCATGAGGAATTCTGGCATACCTTTGATCTATGAAATATAAAGCTGTCTATTTGGCACTGGCACTGAAAGACGTCTCGGAAATAAATAGCTATCTGTCGCGGTTTTATCCTGACACCCCGGCAAAGTTTTTGTCTGCGTTGAAGACACACATTGAGAATCTTTGCGGCAATCCCTTTGTTTACGCAGAGCATGATGGCAATAAGGCTTACCGAAAAATGGTGGTCCTTGATTATCTTGTGTTTTATAAAGTGTTTGCGCCGGAGGGCATAATCGAAATACACCGCGTCCTTTACGGCATGAGGGATATCAAAGCATATATCCCGTGAGTTTGTTGTCTCTCATAGCCACCGTTCACAATGGCCATCGTGTCAAATCCGCTAAATCCACTATTGATTATTACCTTTTGATGGTGTATAATTTTTCTACAAAAATAAACGGAAGGGACTCTGATATGGAAGTTTCCAAATTCACTGAATATCGTCGCAAAGTGGTAGACAATTGCTCAAAAGTCATCGTCGGCAAGGAGGAATCTATTTTTCTTGTACTGATATGCTTCATCTGCTCCGGCCATGTGCTGCTTGAAGATGTGCCCGGCACCGGAAAAACTATGCTGTTACGGGCGTTTGCCAAAACAATCGGCGGGGATTTCAAGCGCGTACAGTTCACACCGGATCTTTTGCCGTCTGATCTGACCGGAATCCACTTTTTTAACCAAAAATTAAGTGAATTTGAGTTCCGCCCCGGTCCGCTGTTCACAAATGTCGTGCTGGCGGACGAAATCAACCGCGCCACGCCGCGCACGCAATCAAGCCTGTTGGAAGCGATGGAAGAGCGGCAGGTCAGCGTTGACGGGACCACTTTCCCGCTGCAATCACCATTTATGGTCATGGCCACGCAGAACCCGTTGGAATCTTACGGTACATTCCCATTGCCGGAGGCACAGACGGATAGGTTCTTTATGCGCCTGTCTCTGGGATATATGACGCGGGAGCAGGAGATATCTGTTCTGTCCCGCGTTTCAACTATTGATATTGTCGAAAGTCTCGCACAAGTCGTGACTGATGATGAAACGGAATATGTCCGCAATCATTTCCCCAATGTCAAGGTAACGGATGATGTGGTGGGGTATATCATGGATATAATTGAGGCAACGCGTAATGAAAGCCGCTTTATCTCCGGTGCTTCCACCAGGGGCGGCATGGCGCTTTACAAAGCCTCGCAAGTCTGCGCCGCCATGAATGGGCGGGATTATTGCCTGCCTGAAGATGTCCGGTTCGTCGCGCCGCATATCCTCGCGCACAGGCTGAACACAGGCGGCGGCGTGGGCGGGGAATCCACTTCCGACGCGATTAACAGGATTATCAACAAGGCAACGGTGCCGCTGGAAGACTCGTAAGGGATGATTTCAGGGTACGGTGCGATATTGGCATCGCACCCTGCGGGGGCGGCAGAATGCCGCCCCTGCAACGAATACCCAGCCCCCGCCCCACGTCCAAAGCCCCCTTCGCGAACGAAGGGGGAAGGGGGATGTCTCCTGACGTATTACATTGCAGCAGATACGTATGCGGCTCGGCATGGTTGCCCACAGGCGGATTGCCATCCGACGCTACGGGATTTGGTTTTCCTATTGCACCAGGGGATTAACCCAATCCCCGCAAATTGAAAGGCTTAAATCTTATGATCATTTTATTAGGCATTCTCATAGTGGTGGCCGCTTTTTTTCAGTTCCGGGCGATGAGAAACGCGCTGAAAGGCATCGGTTACAGCACGCTATGCTCCAAATTGCTTGTAGAGCCGGACGAGCCGCTTGAAATGGTTACGACCATTTCAAACACGTCCCGCCGATTTGTCCCATTTATAAAGCTTGACGAGGTTCTGCCGAGAGGGACAACCGTGCTGGATGAAACCATCCGCACAACCATTGATATCAAAGAGAATATCAGGCGCATGTCCTCGGCTTATATGATGCCGCGGAGTAAGCTGGAACGGCGGCTGCCGATATCCCTGCCGCGCAGGGGGCGGTATCTGTTCAGGGGCGCCGAACTCTCCGGCGGTGATTTCCTCGGCTGGAATGACGAAAAGCGGAGCTTCTTCGCGCTGAACGAGGTCGTGGTATATCCAAAAGCCGCCCCGGTGGATAATTTGGATAGCGTTCTCGGCGGTTTTCTCGGCGATGTATCGGTCAGGCGGTTTATTATGGAAGACCCTGTTTTAACTGTCGGTGCGCGTGAATACACAGGGCGCGAGCCGTTAAAACAGATATCCTGGACTCACAGCGCGAAAACAGCACGGATGATGGTAAAACAGTTCGATTATACGGTTGAACCTGTCGTATCGGTAATGCTGGATGTTAACACCAAAAAGCACCTGGAGGAAAAAGAGCAGTTGATCGAAAATTGCTTTTCGCTTGCAAGAAGCGTGTGTCAGCTGCTGGAAAAAAAGGGCATCGCGTATGATTTTATAACAAACTCCACGACAGGCAATGCCCTTTCCTCATGGTCTTACATGGGTGAGGGGCTGGGAAGAGGGCATTTATTTTCGATACTGGAAGGACTTGGCAGGGCAACATATGATTGTATTGAATCTTTCGGGACGACAATTGAGAAAATGAAAAGACACCGTGAGGGTAATCGCTCCGTCATCATCATCACATCGGAGCGGGACGGCAATAAACATCAGGCAGCTCATCGTTTGCGGGAATTGACGGGCGGGTCGGTCACGTTTATTTATGGAGAGGATATAGATGATATTTACAGCGGGTCTTAAACGGGTATGTGAAATCTGTTTTTACATGACTTTCGCGAATTTCTTCAGCTCACTGGCCGGCGGGTCTAACCTTTTTATCACCCTGCCGGTGTTTATACTGGTGGCGTTTTCAGCCGCTTGCCTTGCAGAGCGCGGGAAGATACGATATCTCACGATAGCGCCGCTTGCCTTGTGTTTTTTCATTGTGCCGCTGAGCATGGCAAATGTGATTGCGCTGGTTCCGGCGTGTATTTATATGATATTTGCGCTTCCTGGTCCGCGGCAAAGAGCCAGTCACTTTGAATATCTTAAAATGTTAAAAACATTTGCAATGATATTCTTTACGTATCTCCCTATCGCACTGTTTGTTGGCCAGCGGGCCGCGGTTGAAAACGGCTCTTTACTGTTTGCTATGACATGTTTTGTAGGCTCAGTAATATTACTGCGCATATTGCGCCATGAAGACGAGGTAATTAATGAGCGGCGCTTCAAGGCGCTGAACCTTATATATATCGCTGTGGTGGTGCTTATAGGGGTTGTGTTGAGCAATGAAATTCTTTTTTCCTTCGTCACAACAATTTTGGGCGCGTTTTTTCAAAATGTCATCGCACCCCCTATCTCGTTCCTTCTAACAGGCTTAGCAAGCCTGTTTACAAGACTTTTCGGCGGTATATATATAGAGGAAGAAGCGCTTGACGACATGGAAGTCTTCACCAATGAAGATTATGAGGATGCCGATATGTTCGCGTATGTCGAGCCTTTACCTGATATTGTCAATCACATTTTATCCGCCATTGTTATTTTGATTCTGGCGTATTTTATTATAAGAATTGTGAAAAGAGTAATTGAACGGTTTTCCGCTCACTTAGGGCGCCAAGGCTCACCCGAAACACGGATGCCAATCACAGGTGCCCACAACGAAATCACGCAAAACCAAAAACGCCGCGGTCGTCCGGACAATCCGGTGCGGGAGATATATTGCAAATTCTTAAATCTATGCAAAGACCGGGGCATGGAAATCAGGCCGCATATGACAAGCCATGACATACAGCACGAGGCTACAAATCATTTCCCTCGGCAGCAATTGAGCGGGTTCCGCGATATCTACATCAAAGTGCGTTATTCCGACATGGACTGCACTAAAGAGGATATCAAAAAGGCGAAAGATTTGTACGGGGAAATAAGCCGGGGGAAGCCAGAATAAAAATGCGTTAAATCTCGTAGGGGCGGCCTTTGGCCGTCCCTTTACTTGCCCTATTTGCCCCATGGAATTATGCGCCCATGGGGCGAATAAGGCATTGTCCTGCAATGTGCAGCGCCAGAAATGACCTTGTAGGGGCGAATGGCAATCCGCCCATGGTTCGGCAGGACGATTACCATCCGCCCCTACGAAAATGCCGCATGTTACGCGGGACGCACGGGGTATCGCGCCCTACAAAAATGCGTACGATATCACGTAAAATAGATTGACATGAATATTCCAACCTGGTGCTGTGTACATAACATTTGTGGAAAAACCTGTGGAGAATGTGCAAAACCTATATGGCGGAACGAAAAATTTCCTGTGGGAAATATTTCTGCCGAATTTGAGCATTCATTTTACGATGAATATTTTCAGTTGGTTCAATATTATTTTACATATTCTTCACTTTCGGTTCATTACTCGATAGTAAAAGTGATATATTAGCATTATTTGGACAATATAATTTATTATCATGTTTCGCGGTTCCGCATTTCGGCGGAGAGCAGCTGAAAGCCGCTATACCGAAGCGGTTCCGTTGAAATGCGAGAACGAAACGATATGTATAATAGTCAAAAGGGGGACTCGCAATGTACGATAACCGGGACTTTAATTTTGAAGTTTATAGGAGACAACGCAGGCCGCGCCGCACAGGCGGCAGCGCTTTTGCGATAATCCTGTTATGCGTGATTATATCCGCCTCTGCCGGATTTGCCGGCGGATTTGTTATGACCCAAATGCTGCCCAATTGGGACGTGAGCGAACCGATACAGGCATCCGATGAACTGCGTCCGATGAATACCGCAGTCTACGCGGATTCGATCAGCACTGCAATGCACGAAGAAGATATTATCCCGCTCACGCGCGGCGATAAGCAGCTGTCAGCCCCGGAAGTCGCACGTATAGTCACGCCGAGCGTTGTAGAGATTCAGGCGGAAGTTGTAACCTCCGCCGGAAGGATGGAGCAAGTACGCGAAGGCGCGGGCAGCGGAGTCATCATCAGCGCGGACGGATATATTGTCACCAACAGCCACGTAATAGCGGACGCACGCGCGATAAACGTGCGTTTAAGCAACGGGACACAGCATATGGCGGAAATTATCGCCGACGATCCCCGCAGCGATTTAGCCATATTAAAAATAGAAGCCGATGGCCTGACTCCGGCGGTGTTCGGAGACTCATCTGCAATGGTGGTCGCCGAGCCGGTGTTTGCCGTTGGGAATCCGCTCGGCGCCCTCGGCGGCACGATGACGGGCGGGCTTATTTCCGCCACTGACCGGGATATTATCATAGAAGGCCAGCCGATGACGCTGTTGCAGACCGACGCAGCGGTTAACCCCGGTAATTCCGGCGGAGGGTTGTTTAATATGAACGCGGAGCTTATAGGCATCGTAAACGCCAAATCCGGCGGGCTTAATGTAGAGGGGCTGGGGTTCGCCATCCCCACCAATACGGCGAGCGCGGTTATCAGCGACCTGTTCACCTACGGATTTGTCAGGGGCAGGGTGGATACCGGCTTCACACTGGTTGATATCCAGACGCCGATGGTGGCAATGCGCCATAACGTAAGCCAGGCGGGTCTGTATATCGCGGATTCAGTTCACCCGGAGTTTCGTCAAGGAGACAGAATTACGTCAATTGACGGCCGGGCAGTGACAAATCTGGCGAACTTCAACGCCGCGTTAGCATCCCACGCCGTAGGGGATTCCGTCAGCATAACCGTCGCACGTGGCAACGAAAGCGTGACGCACAGTATTATTCTTGCTGAATTCAGGCCATAAATTGTTGACAGATATAAGCGTTAAGAGTTAAGATATAAGATACGAAATCTTATATCTTAACTCTTTTTAGGGGGGCCTATGACAATATTACCAGCTATCGACCTGTTCGATGGAAAGGCCGTGCGGCTTCGGCAGGGCGATTATCAGCAGATGACCATATACAGCGCTCACCCATGGATGACAGCGCGGGCATTCAAAGAATCCGGGGCGGAGTGGATACATATTGTCGATCTTGAAGGCGCACGGGACGGTGTGCCGAAAAATTCTGACATTATCAGCAGGATTGTCGGCGAAACCGGCCTGAAAGTCGAAGTTGGCGGCGGAATCCGCACGGTTGAAGTTGCCGAGGAGTATCTGAACCTGGGCGTCTCCCGCGTGATACTCGGCACAGCGGCTGTGGCATCCCCCGGATTTGTGGAGGATTGCGTCAGCCGGTTTGGGGACGCTGTCGCTGTCTCGGTCGATATGAAAGACGGCAAAGTCGCCACCAGCGGCTGGACTGAGGTGTCGGATCAAGATGCGATCTCGTTCTGCCGCGTTATTGAGAGTTGGGGCGTACAGACGCTGATCTGCACCGATATATCTAAGGATGGGCTTTTGCAAGGCACGAACATACAGCTGTATCAAACACTGCGCGAACAGCTGACAATCAGCATTATCGCCTCCGGCGGGATAACCGGATTGGACGAAATCCGGACGCTGTGTGACCTCGGCGTCAATGGCGCGATTCTGGGCAAGGCGATTTTTACAGGTGCGCTAAAACTTACAGAAGCAATAAAGGAGGCCGCAAAATGACAGCAAAAAAGATTATCCCCTGCCTTGATATCAAGGATGGCCGCGTCGTAAAGGGCGTGAAATTTGTAGAGCATCGCGATGTGTCGGATCCTATTGAACTAGCAAGGCTCTATAACAGCGCGGGAGCAGATGAGCTTGTTTTCTATGACATCACCGCCTCTGTCGAAGGGCGGCAGTTGTTCGGCGATATGTTCCGCCGGGTTCGTGAATGCGTGGATATACCGCTTGTCGCCGGCGGCGGTGTAATGACGGTTGAGGACGTTGACGCACTGTTGGACATGGGTGCGGATAAGATCAGCATAAACTCCGGCGCGATTAAAAATCCGCAGCTCATCTCCGATGCCGCGAAAAAGCACGGCAGTTCGCGCATCGTCATGGCCATAGATGCCAAGCGTGTGGGCGATAAGTATCACATCTTCAAAAGCATCGGCACGGAAGACACTGGAATTGATGCTATCGAATGGGTCAAACACGGCGCGGACTCCGGCGCGGGGGAGCTTGTGGTGAACAGCATCGACACCGACGGGGTTAAAGAGGGCTTTGACCTGCCGATGTTAGAAGCGGTGTGCGAGGCTGTGGCAATCCCTGTAATTGCCTCCGGCGGCGCGGGGGCTATGGCGCATTTTGCGGAGCTTTTCAGAACCATACCAAAAGCAGCCGCAGGTCTCGCGGCATCAATTTTCCACTTCGGCGATGTGAAAATTCCGGAGCTGAAGCAATATTTGCGTGAAAATGGGATTAATGTGCGATGAGTGTGGGGGACCCAGCGCATGGTCAATGCGAACGCCCCATGTAGGGGCGCGTCCCCTACATGGGGCGGATTAATATATTAATAGGAGATTTACACATGCGTCTTGATAAATATTTAAAGGTATCGCGGCTGATCAAACGGCGGACTGTCGCCAATGAAGCTTGCGACAGTGACCGTGTGACCGTCAACGGGCGGACGGCCAAAGCCTCTTACACCGTTAAACCGGGGGACGTTATTGCGCTAAAGTTCGGCAATTCTGAGTTGAAAATTGAGGTCTTGAGTGTGGCGGAACACGTCTCAAAGGCTGATGCCTCGGCACTTTATCGCGAGATAATCTGAATAAGCGGGGATAAGTAATCATGGAACAAACAATAGATGGTTTTTTGATAAGTGACGATAAAAATCTACTGCAAATAGACAGAGTTTATCAGATGCTGCAGACCACATATTGGGCAAAAGCCCGGCCGCTTGATGTAGTCCAGCGCGCTATAGCGTCTCCGAGTCTGGCGTTCGGCGTGTATCTCGGCGATATGCAAATCGGATTCGCCAGAGTCGTAACAGATTTTGCAACATTATATTATTTATGCGATGTTGTTATTGAAAACGCCTACCGAAGGCGCGGATTGGGGAAAGCGCTGGTACGCTTTATTGTGGAGCGGGAAGACATTAAAAACCTTTTGGGACTGCTGCATACAAATGATGCGCATGGCCTGTATGAGCAATACGGATTTGCGAAAGATCCTGATAAAGCCATGATTAAAGCCAGACCCGGTTAAATAATTGTGCAGGGTTGCGTTAAACTCGCCCTTTGTGGTATAATTTTTCCATATCGACTTGCATCATTTGAAAGAAGGTGTTCAACTTGCGTAAAAAGATCATATCGCTCTTAGCCGCGGCCGCGATGATAGCCGTTCTCGCCGCTTGCGGAGTTGGGGCGGCTGAAGAATTCCCGCAGCCTGCCGCTGATGTTATTGAAAGCACGGCGGCTAAATACGCATCAACAGAAGATGCGGTGCCAGCGTATGCGGGGAGTGAAGATTTGACTATCGAAGACGCTGTTATCGAAGACACGGCAATAGAAGCGGCGGCCATCGCGTTTGAGGCGTATTCGCGGATTTTAGACCAGTTGCAAGCCTCTTACAACATCGATTTCTTCACGGTTACCGACATAATCTCCAACGGTGAGGCAGGCACGTTTATCGTTGATGGCAACGTGAGCGTAACGGCGGACGGAAACACGGCCAATACATCCCTTACCATAGATCTGGGCGGGCTTATTGGTGACTTGCTTGGCGACATGTTTGACGGCGTTGTGGATCTTCACATGGTGACGGAGGGGTGTGAAGTCACATCTCTGCGCTTGTTAATCGGCGGATTTGAGATACCGTTAGAACTGCTTGCCCTCATGGGCGGTCTCCATCTGGGTGATATCCATGAGATGCTCGATTTTGACGAGGTTGCGGACAGGCTGCGCACTGTGGAACTGCCGGAGATAGACATAGACTCGATCCTGTCGGTCGAAATTGTGGAAGCGGATAACAAGATTACTATAAACATGACTGTCAACGGACAGGCAACACTGGATATCGGCCTCGGTTTGATTGAGGACTATATGCCTGACGGGGATTTCACCCTGGACGATATTCAGATGACCATCGTGACAGATTCCTGCGGAAATCCGCTGACGGTGACGATGACAATGGGCGTGGCCGCAGAATCGGGCGGCAAAACGATACAGGTGAACTTTGCATCTGAGTTCATTTTCAATACAGTTGCCGAAGGGGCCTTGCTGTAGGGCCGCTGTAATCCTCGTTCAAATTTTTTGTTTTCCCGGCGGAATAGCGAAAACCCGATCACGGGACGCGGAGGACTGCATCCACTACAGGGTCCTTGGGGGTCGTTTAAATGCAGCAACGGACACGCTAAGCATTCCGATGCACCAAAATACAGCAAAATTCAACAAAATATGACACATTGTGCTTTTTGTAGTTGAAGTATTTGCCAATATAGGTTATAATACAAAGACAGACGGAGTTCTTGCGAATTTTTTCTTATTATTTTAGGTGGAGGTTTTAGCAATGAAAATGAAGTATAAACGTTTGATATCCTTGATCTTAATTATCGTCATGATTATAGGGGCCGCACCCGTTTTAGCGGCTCAGGCTTTCATTGGCTGGGATGCTACGAACAGAGAATCAAATATGGCAGGATTCTTTACCCCCAGCGCCGCGCGGGATCCCAGAGCCTATTTCACCAGGGCTGAAGTGGCCGAGCTCGTAGTTCTTATGGTTGAGCGGGCACTCGGCGAACCATTGCCTATCCCGACTGTCAACCCGTTCAGCGACACGAATGACATCAACGTACTCAAAGCGTCATACTACGGAATTGTTCTAGGTGTGGGTGATGGTCTGTTCGCCCCCACCCGCGAAGTGCAGCGCCAGGATTTTTGCACAATGATAATAAGAGGCATCCGGAGTATGGAGCGAGACCTTAACAGGACGCTTCTTGAGCAACCTGCCGCATCGACGCTGCCGTTCCGGGATGCGAACATGGTTCAAGATCACGCTCTTGAGCCTGTCAGACTCGCACTTTCCAACGGAATAATGGTAGGCGACGGCACAGGCAACGACCCCGGCAATTTCAATCCCCGGCGGTCAATCTCGGCACAAGAGTGCGCGCTTGTCATCCGCCGCGTATCCGATATGATCGAAGTTGTTCTCGCACGTGGGGCTCCAGTGGCAACGCTGCTTGATATGGCTTACCGCCGTGTAAATATTGGTTTTGCTTACGGTGATGCAGCCACAGGCGTGACCCGCAATTTGCAGTTGCCGACGACAAGCACAGGTAACGCGACTGTCAGCTGGCAAAGCAATAACCCGTCTGTGATAAGCCCAGCCGGCATTGTCAATCTAGCCGGTGGCGCGCAGAACGTCACACTCACGGCGACAATCAGCATTGGCACACAGACGCGCACGAAAGCATTCCCGTTGCGGACATCTATGTTATCAGGGAATCAACTGTTGATGCAAAATGCATTTGATACACTGGACATCATCTACTTAAACGCAGATGACAACGCTGACTCCGTAACAGGGCGGATTGCTTTACCCACCACGGTTATGGGTCTGCCTGTTACCTGGGTCAGTAATAACCCCACCGTTGTTACAAACACAGGTCTCGTAACCATCCCGCCCAATGCGGAGGTGCGTACGGCGACTTTAACAGCCACGATCAACAACGCGGGGCAGACACGTACGAAGACATTTACATTAAGGGTTGTAAATCCGGCATTCGTCACACGGACGGCAACTCTGCACGGAGTTGGCATCGGGATGACTCCGGTGCAAGTCGCACAGATACTGGGCACGCCCACGAGGACTATCGCTGCATCCGCTACAGAGAGTTGGCAGCTTTATCACACAAATTTCAGCAATTTTATAGCAGTCGCAATTGTCGGCAACAGAGTCGTCGCGGTATACTCAATGGCACCCAACGTGATGAATAATCTGCGGAACGACCTCAATGCGCCTATCACGCTGGCGCAGGCTAACGCCATACCCGGGGTGACAGCGGTCGCGTATAATGACGGCGGTGCGACATACGCCGTTATGATCTCCGACACGGCCTCTCCGCTGATTGCCGGCCGCGCCCTTCTTGCTGAAGGGCAGGAGCAGTTGATGCTTTCACTTGTAAACGCTTTCCGCGTGCGCAACAACCTCGCCGTGCTTGAATGGTCGCCGGAGCTTGGCACAGCATCCAGGACGCACAGCACTGAAGTGGCCGTCAGCACACCGACGCAAACCATTGCACAGCGCGCGGCGACGGCAGGATATCCCGGCAACAGATTTGTCGGCGGCAACGTCCTGACCGGCAATAACGACGCATTCGACTTCTTCAGCCAGATGGTGGCTTCCCCAACAATGCGGACTGAGATACTCAACGTCACAGCCACAGTTCTCGGCACCGGATTCCAGGGCGGAGTCACGATCCCTGGTCGCCCCAGCGGCGCGATGACATACATGCTGGGCATCGGTGCGGCATACGCCGGCAGACTCTCTGTAGATTTCGACGGCAGACGTATTGCAGATTCCTCCCCAAGCCTACTTCCGCCAACGCTTGTCATGGGCGCCGGTGAAATGATATCTCTCACTGCGGCAACTGACTTATCCGGAACTAATATCACGTGGCAGGTTATAGACGGTTTTGCGACAATAAATTTAACACCGAATACGTCAGGAACAGTAGCCACCATAACCGCCGGAGGTGTCCAGGGTACCGCCACAATCACGGCTACAGTACAGACAGGGACGTTAACCAACATCACACACACATTTAGAATAGAGGTAGTCTCGCTGGCGGTGACTATGAATAATCAGACGCCTCCGATGGCATTTGTACCACCCGCCGGTTCAGCGGCCACATCCGCGACGGTAACTCCGGGATTTGGTATGACTACGTCGCCAATGTCGTGGAGCTGGGTCTCCGCTAATCCGGCAGTGGTGAATGTGGCAGGTTCGCCAACCATGGCCAACTGGACATCTACTGCGACGCTGGCGTCCCCTGTTGGCGCGGCTATGGGCACAACCGCAGCAATACATGTTACCGCCAGCTGGGACACAGCAACCCACCTAGGCTCCGCCACCAGTTTGCTGACCGTAACGATCGGCTATATTCCTACTGCGTAAACAAGCATACCCTGAAATAATCCTGCTAAAGCAGAATAAATCCCTCTTAGCGGGATTCGGCAAAATTATCGGCTCCCCGTGCTATATGATTAGCACGGGGAGTTTTACATATGAAAAAAATCAAAAACGCAACTGGCGACATCTGGATCCACTCTGGCGGATTTTGCTTCCATTCCGGCAATTTGCCGCCGGATTATGACTGGCAATCAGGGGATTTTCACACGCAGAGTCTGCCGTGGCCCGCATATCCGGCAAACAGCGCAAATCCAATCTCCGGCGAGCTAAACGGCCGTTCCATCTATGTGCTGGACGATACGCCGCTTTTTTTCGGTGAGACGGATGGGATTGCAGAGGTGTTCGGCATACGTGAACTCAACGTCTCTGGTGGAACACTCTGCGCCCGGTCTGTCCGTGCAAAATCTGGGCTGTTTATCGCCCCTGGCTGCACTGTGCGGGTGGGTTGCGAAATAAGCTCCGGCGGAATTATCGAATGTTACGGCGGTGATATATCGGCGGCGTCAATAGATGCGCGGCAGATACGCTTCGACAGTGCAGGCGGGCCGCTATGTGTGTCAATACAGAGCAGTGTAGTGACGGAGCGGTATGAGCAACACGGCGGCAACGTCACGATCGGCGGCGGACTTTTCAGCGGGGCTGACTCTGCCGCCGTCATATCAGTGAACGGCGACTATGCTTATCACAACCCGGCAGCACTGTCGGTAAACGGGGATATAATAAGCGCCGGGGGGATTATGATAGGCAAGCCGGGGCAGAACACCCGCGTCACTGTTCTGGGCAACATGCGTGCCGAGCGGGTGATATCTATCTCCGGCGGGAAGACATTCATACGCGGCATGATCGAATCTCGCACTGGCGACATAAACGTAATCGGCGGAATTGTAAACGCTGGGTCACTTAACGCCGCAGGTGAACTCGCTATCGGCACGGCGGAAGATTTTTACGGCTTGAACAGCAGGATAACGGTGTTCATCGCCGACAAACTGCACACAAAAAGCCCCGTCCGAATCTCCGGCGGGGCCGTCTACGACGGCGGCAATATTGCGTAGGAGGCTTAGGACGGGGGTACATCCCGTATAACATGCGTTATTTTCGTAGGGGACGATGGCAATCGTACTGCTGAACCGCGGGACGTCGAGTACGCCGTCCCCTGCAATATACAATTGCGTGTTTTTAATTAACAAATTGTTAAAACGTTTGACTTAATGAGCGAGCTATGTTATTATGTGCTTTGTGTCCGAAATACAGGACACAAAATGCAAAACCTTTAAAAATGAAATGGAGAAATAACATGAAAAAGAAGATTTTAGCCCTTTTAATCGCCGTTATGCTTCTGTTGCCGTTGTTGGCGGCCTGCGGCAACGGGGACAACGACACAGACTCCGGCAGAAATAACGACGCTGCAGACACTACCCAAAACAATGAAGCCGGCAACAATGCTGCGGATGCTACCCTTTCCGGCACTTTTGTTCTGGAAGATGACCCGGTATTTTCGATTATATTCAGTGGAAACTCATTCCGTATGCCGTTTCCTTATGCCGAAATGGGTATACCGGAACTGGACGGCAACTTTTACTTCAGCGGTACTTTTGAAGTAAATGATCGCGCCCGCACAATCAGCCTCAATTTCGATGAAGACGCCATTATAGACAGCATAACGGATATGGTATGGGTCATGCTTGAAATGGATCCGGAGATGCAGGAGATTTTAAACGATCCGGAAATGGAAGAGTTTCTTGACATGATCCTTGATATTACGATTGACTCTATGATACCTATGATAATGGACGAGATTTTAGATGAGCTGGCCGGTCTTGAGTTAACTTTTGAAGACGGCTTTGAAAGACTCTACACAGATGAAGGCGATGCTTTTATCCGCCAATAAGCAACTATCTGACTGAAAATTAATTTAAAGAACGCCTACCGGTATTTTCTCCCGGCAGGCGTTCTTTTGCAATCAATACCACCGATTTATGCCGGTGGTATTGATTTTTCATCCTCCAACAACCCCAACACCTCGGCACAGAGTTCTTCCGCTATCTCTGCGTCTGCGCTTTCCGCCCGTATGCGGATAGCGTTTTTTGTCCGCAGCGGCGATATCAACACCGTGCCGGATTGCACGCCGAATCTTATGCCGTCGGAAAACTCCGCGCCCAGTTCGCAGGCGGTTTTTGCCAACTCACCCATAACCTCAGCCCTGGCACGGTTGAGGGTAATCTCCCGTTCGATTCTTGCAAATTTAGGCACTTTCCGCTCCACCAGGTCTGTGAGGGTGATGCCATCTTTTTTCATCCGCGCACAGATCAATGCCGCGGCAAAAACTCCGTCACGCAACGGGCGCAGATCTCCATAGAGCACCTCTGCCGCATCTCCGTCTCGCCCCAGCCGATAGATTTCCGCGTGATACGGCTCGGAGAGCGTTTCAATCGCCATCGGGGCATCGAATGGGACGGCGAGTCTGCTTCTGCCGTGTTCGAGCTCAATTGTGCAAATTAATGCCAGCATCTGCGCCGGGGTGAATTGCTGCCCGTCTTCGCCTTCGGCATATAGCTCAGTGCCGTCATCTCCGACCGCGAACCGGGGTATACCTGTCGATTCCTCCGTGACAGTACAACCGAGAAACGTCAACGCCTTTTCAAGCGCCTTGTTTTGTGGCTCCCCGCCTGTAACGGACACCGCAAGTCCTAAGGCATCTCCCTCGTGCGAAAACGCGTATTTCATCGCGGCGGCGGCATAGATTTCAGCAACGCCGCGCAAATCTTCCGCGCGGCCTGTCTTGCCTGTGTACGGCAAATCATCCTTGTCGGCGATTGACGACAATTCTCGCTCCAGCACGTGGGGCAAGGCTCCGCCGGCTTTGCCGAAGAATGTGAGGTCTATTTCCGCAAGCCTCTGACTCACGCAGATTGTCAACGGCAGGTCCATGCGCTCTCCAACGAATGACGCACAGGATGGCAAGCCGGAATCGAACCTCAGCAGTTCCGCGCCCCCGGCGCAGACGCCGCAGCCGATTGCCTCGGCGGCGATTCTGGCCTCTTCTCCATCAGAATGTCCGAGGCCGACCCTGCCGAAACTCGCGGCGGCCCGGCCCAGCTTCAGGCAAATCTCGGCGGTCAATTCCGTGCCGAGGCCGCCTGAAATAACGCCCCGCGCGGTGAACGACACCCCGGCCTTTATATGCCCGTGGGTTATACTGCTTCTCACAGTCTTCCCTGCCGGAATCTGCCTCTCTGGCCAGATTTTGACGGCTTCGGCAATCACCGCCTGTTCGCCGACGACTGTTCCCTCGCCGATCACCGCGCCCTCAAACACGGCGGCGGATTTGCCTATAGCGGCCCCTTTGCATATCACCGCGCCATCAATCACCGCACCGTCCGAAATCGACGCACCATTAACAACGGAATCCCTGACAACACCGGCAATGTCAGAGCCTTCGCCAATCACGGCGCGGGGGCCGATTTCAGCGCCCCGCCGCAGTGTAACGCCGCGTCCTATATATATAGGCGGCATTATCGTCACGCCATCCGGCATAGGTGACGCGCTGTATACGCCGGGCCTGATTTCCGACACGCGAATATCAGCTTTTACCCGCCCCTCCAGCATGTCAACGGCGCACCTGCGATAGGCTTCAGAGCTGCCGATATCGCACCAGTAACCTTTCTGCGCCATGCCGTAAAGTCCGCGGTTTTCGGCAAGTATGTCAGGGAAAAACTCTTTGCCGAAATCATATTTTCTGCCGGGCGGGACTTTACTTTTAAACAGCGCGGGGGAGAGAATGTATATTCCTGTATTTATCGTGTTTGTCACAACGCCTTCCCACGGCGGCTTTTCTATGAACCCGGCAATCCGCCCATCCTCCCGCGTGACAACAAGACCGTATTCCAGCGGCTCCGGGTGCTCATACAGCGCGATTGTCGCTTCGGACATTTTTGCTTTGTGGAAAGTCATCAGGTCTCTCAGGTCGAAGTCGCATACGCAGTCGCCGGAGATTACGAGGAAGTCATCGTCCCCGATAAATTCAGCGCAGGCTCGCACGCTGCCGGCAGTTCCCAGCGCCTCACGCTCAATACTCGTGTGGAGTTTAATCCCGCACCTGTCGGAAATGTAGCTTATTATCGACTCCGGCATAAATTTAAGCGTCAGGCACGCTTCGGTAACACCATTTTTCTCCAGAAGCTGTAAGATATATTCCAGCGCCGGGGCGTCTAACAGGCGCGCCATTGGCTTCGGTTCATTCATGCTGACAGGCCGCAGCCGCGTACCTTCTCCTCCGGCCATGATAACTGCTTTCACGACATCAACCCCCGTTTTAATAGTAAAGCACTACGTTCCCGCCCTTTGCGGGCGGGAACGCAAAACATACTATAATTATTGGTCGATATCGTGAAATTTATTCGCTATGTGGAGGGTTAAAGCCTTCGTTTGTTTTTATATGGCGGGGCGTCGTCTCCGACCGCCCGCGGACGACCGGGACGGCCGCCCCTACATAGGCGTATATTCCATACCAAAGGCCTCTGCCACTTCGCGGCAAACTAGCTTTCCGTTGTAGGTATTTACCCCAAGCTTCAGGCCGGGGTCTGTTTCGATAGCTTTCTCCAGTCCCATGTCGGCAATCTTTATGCCATAGCCTAACGTCGCGTTGGTCAGGGCAAATGTGGACGTCTGACTCACCGCGCCCGGCATGTTGGCCACGCAGTAGTGTATAACGCCGTCCACAACAAACGTCGGGTCGTTGTGATAGGTGATCCTTGTCGTCTCGCAGCAGCCGCCCTGATCGACAGCCACATCCACGATTACCGAGCCTGGTTTCATTTTTTTAAGGTACTCTTTCTTAATCAGCTTCGGGGCTTTCGCGCCGGGTATCAGCACCGCGCCGATTACAAGATCGGCTTTCATAACAGCCGCTTCCACCGCGGCGGGGGTTGAATACACGGTTTGAATGCTGTTACCGAACACATCGTCCAGATAGTAAAGGCGGTCTATATTGTTGTCCATTATCGTCACATTCGCACCAAGGCCGATGGCCATTTTCATCGCCGACACGCCAACCACGCCGCCGCCGATTATCACGCATTCTGCATTTTTCACGCCAACGGCACCGCCAAGCAGTACTCCACTGCCGCCCATCGGCTTTTCCAGACAGCGCGCACCGACTTGTATGCTGAGTTTTCCGGCTATCTCACTCATTGGCCGCAGAAGGGGCAATCCGCCCGACGCGTCCCGAATGGTTTCGTACGCGACCGCTTTCGCGCGGCGTTCAAGCAGCGCTTCTATCAATGATCTTTCCGCCGCGAGGTGGAGATAGGCGTAAAGAATCTGGTTCTCCCGGATTAGCGGGAACTCTTCTTCCAGTGGCTCTTTCACCTTGACAATCATGTCACAGGTATCCCATATTTCTTTGGCAGTGGCTATAATTTTCGCCCCTGCCGCGGCGTATTCCTCATCCGTCAGGGAAGATCCCAAACCCGCCCCGGCTTGCACAAAAACCTCATGCCCGCGGTTAATATAATCCTTAACATTGCTCGGCGTCAGGCCGACGCGGTATTCGTTCTGTTTGATTTCTGTAACTGTGCCTACTTTCACTTATATACCCCTTTCTTTTGGTGATGTGTTATTTTACGATATTTTCAAAAAAAAGGGAAGTGTAAATTTAAAAAAATTTTACTTCTTCCCTTTCGTGTACTAAAGCGCGCCCCTGAACGGCTGATTCCGTAGGGGCGCACTTTGCGCGTGCTAAATTTTAATTCTCAATTTTCAACTGCCAATTCAAATTTATACCCCACGCCCCATACTGTCTTCAGTGACCATTTATCGCTCACATTCTCCAGCTTTTCGCGCAGGCGTTTTATATGTACGTCCACCGTGCGAGAGTCGCCGAAGTAGTCGAATCCCCAGACTTCATCCAGCAGCTGGTTGCGGGTGTATACTCTGTTCGGTGAGGATGCGAGGTGGAACAGCAGCTCCATCTCTTTCGGCGGGGCTTCTACCCTTTTGTCGTTCACGTACAACTCAAACGAATCCATATCGATCACCAGTTTGTCGAATACCAGCTTCCTGTCTCGGTCGTTGGAATCGCCGTCCACGCGGCGCATTACGGCGCGGACTCGGGCCAGGAGTTCCCCAACCTCGAACGGTTTTGTCAGATAATCATCCGCCCCGGCGTCCAGGCCCATGACCTTGTCTGCAGTTTCACCCTTGGCGGTCAGCATGATTACCGGGACTTTCGATTGCGCCCGAATCTCCCGCAATACGCCCCAGCCATCTAAAATAGGCAACATTATATCCAGCAGGACGAGATCCGGCGATATATTCTCAAACTCCGTCAGGCCGACAGCCCCGTTACCGGCAATAAAAACGGTGAACCCAGCCTTCTCCATATACAGCCGCAAAAGCTCTGCAATATTGTTGTCGTCTTCTATAATCAACGCTTTTTTTGACATGTTGGTCACCTCTTTTTTTGTGTGGGACAAAACACCCAACCCTGCGGAGTCACCCTCTTTAGTAAAGAGGGTGGAGAACGCGCAACGCCAAACCTTGCCCTCTTTAGTAAAGAGGGTGCCGACCGCAGTCGGCGGGTGCTTTGTCTGTTGGCTTGTGGCAATCATACCACGGGGCGCCGGGGACGACGCCCCCTACATTGGCCGTTCGTAGGCGAAATGGCGGACAAATACATCAGCGGACGCGCAGTGCGCGCCCCTACGATTTTATCTGCCGTATATCCTCGCCTCGGAACTCACGCACCGTGTATTCGCCTTCCAGTCGGGATACTATCTGTTCCGTGTAGTTGTTCCGCAGTTCTTCTTGGCTCATGTTTGTGCTTATTATCGTCTTCTTGCCCGTTATCAGGCGGGTATTTACAATCTCGTACAGCACGCTTTTGGTGAACGCCGTGACAAGCTCCGTGCCTAAATCGTCGATAATCAGCAGGTCGCATTCTAGCATTCTTTTTGTCTCACGCCTGGCCTCCTGCCGATCCTCTTCTTCTCTTGAAAACTTCGCGTCCTCAAACTTGGCGAAAATCGCCCCCGCCGTGTCGTATACTACAGAGAATCCGGATTCCGCGACTACTCTGGCGATACATGCAGACAGGAATGTTTTGCCCAATCCCGGCGCGCCGGTAAAGAACAGATTATCCGCCCTTGCCCCGAACTTATACGCGTACTGCCTGCAAGTCTCAAAAATAATCCCCATCGCCCGCCGTGGGGACACGCCGTTCGCGTTCGGCTCGTCGCTGTAGTAATCGAGCCGGAATGTCTCGAACGTCTCCGCTCCTAGCTTTAGCAGGTTGCTCAAATCCAGGCTCTGTTCCTGCCTGTACAACGCTATCAGGCACTCGCATGGCTCGGTTGCGTTGATAAACCCGGTATCGCGGCAGCTTATGCATAGCGGGTCGTCGTTCAGATACCCGTCGGCAAATCCGGCTTTAACTATTTCGCGGTGCCGCTGTTGCTGCAAGTCCAGATTCTTCTCGCGGATTTGCCCACCCCGCCCGGCGGCGTCCTTATCCAGGGCGGCGGCCAGAAGCTCCGCCATTGTGCCGCGCAATTGGGCATCCAGCTCCCGCACGCTCGGGGCTCTCGCGTATACCTCCAGCTGTCGTCTAGCAAACTGTTCTTCATGATTATGGCGTCGGGATTCCAACACGCCGCGGGCGCGGGCTAATAGTTTTCCGTCGTATGTCATATGTGACCTCCGATGGGACATCCCACTTCCTCCTTCATGCGCGAAGGGGGAAGTGGGCGTCCTAATCCTCTTGCAGTTTTTTCAGATAGCTCTCCATCCGTTCCACCTCGCTCATATCCAGTTCGTTGAACTTCTGCGGATTTTCGCTCGTTTTCGGTTTCTGATTCTTCGCAGCTCTGGTGTCTTTCTTTAGAATATCTTCCGGCGTGTAGAGTTTCTTTTCGTGCCAGTTTTTTATTATCGAGTCTATATATGCCCAGCTGAGTTTGCCTGTTTTCAGCACCGTCCTGTCATAGGCAATTTCAATTGCATCACTTTTAAAGCCCATTCCTATCCACTCGTCAACATAGCGTTTTTCAGAGCTTGCGAGATCCCTATCGCGAATCTTCAGCGCCGACCTGATTTTACCCCTGGCGGATTTCCTTTCTTCCAGCGATTTTAAATACGCATCCGCTTTATCAAGGGAGAAAATTTCTTCCCGGTGCCATGTGTAGGCGGCTTTTTCTATGTACCGCATTCCTGGCGGGCGGCTTGCGCCTTTTTTGCGGCTCTCTGACATACAATGCGTCATCAACAGCAGGATAACCTCCGGCGGCAAACCCAGGTTGTCATATATTCCGAACAGGCGCGTCAGATCATCCGGGGATAGAATTTTGCCCAAACTGCGCTGAGCTTCCTCCACCAAAACGGAGAAGTCAGAGCTGTTCTCCAGCTCGTGCTTTATCTCCTCGGTCGAATACACCCGCGGCGCTTCATCCGGCGGCAGATTGTCAATATCTGCGCCGATTTCGCCGCACTCAATAAGCCGCAAACGGGAGAGCGTCGCCATCGCCGTCCTGACAGCGCCCGGAGATTGCCCTATCGCGCGGCTTGCCTCCTCGGATGAGCTTTGTCCCCCGGTCCTCAATATGTACAGATACAGCAGGGCCGCGTCCCCGTCCCCGTCCCGTATCAGCTTGTCCACAGTCTGCCCCGAAAGCGTAATGACTTCCGCCCCGGGCAGCTTAAATCTCATATCAGCCATAGGAGTATTATACCAGAAATGATGGCGATGGGCAAGTGCGGGTTTGAAGAAGATTGCCGCTCCCTACGGGGGGCGCACCATCCTTAGGGGCAGCTCATTGGCCGTCCGCGGCGAGGAACATCCCCCTTCCCCCTTCGTGCGTGAAGAGGGAAGGGGGATGTTCCTTATCGCACATGCGGCAACCACACCCCACACACACCAAAACGGGCGCACCCAAACAGTGCGCCCGCTTCAAATCTCACGCAAACTCCGTCAATCCGCTGCGTTGAAGGTTATCTCCAGCTCCAGAACCTCGCCATCACGCCAGATTGTTATGTCTGCCGTGTCTCCCGCACGGTGGCGGCGCGTGCGCATTATAAGCTCCTGGTGAGTCATCACGCGATAGTTTTCTAAATGGGTAACTATATCACCCGCTTGAATCCCTGCGGCTTCGGCGGCGGAGCCGGGAGTGACCGACTCAATGTACGCGCCGCGCTCCCAACCGCGATACGCAGCCACAGCACTTGTAACCGTGCTAACGTAAACACCCATGCGTGCCCTGGGGATAAAGCCGTGCTCAATAAGCTCGGAGGCTATCGCTATCGCGTCGTTAATCGGGATGGCAAAGCCTATCCCCTCAACGGAGGCCAATCTATCGGCGGCCAGCTTTGCCGTTACAATGCCTATCACCTCGCCGCTGATATTATACACCGGCCCGCCGGAATTGCCGGGGTTGACGGCGGCACTTAACTGAAACGTGTTGATGGTCCTGTCCTCAACCGTGACAACCCGCTCTAACGCTGAGACTATGCCGTCAGTCATTGTATAAGTGAGATCCCCGAACGGATTGCCAACGGCGTACACGCGCTGGCCGACGCGGAGTTCATCACTGTCGCCTATCACGACCGGCATAAGTCCGCCGGCTTCTATTTTGATGACCGCGACATCGCTTTGCGCGTCATGGCCGATGACCCGCGCCTCATAGGCTGAACCGTTGAACAAATAAACCGTGATCGGCTGATCCGCCAAATAGGCGGGTTCTATCACGTGATAGTTGGTCAGAATATACCCGTCTGCGGAGACGATGAATCCCGACCCGGACGCGCGGCCCGGCTGCGTCAAATCGAATCTGCCGCCGCTCCCGGCACGAATCGCCACCACTTGCTGGATTGCAACATCGTAAATATCGGCGGCAGACATGGTGTAAGGTGGCAGAGGCAAAAACATTCCGCTGTCGGGCGTTGTGCCCGGCGTCATGCCCGCCGGTTCAGTCCGCGGCCCAGGTTCCGCGCCAAGCACGACCTGGTTAACGGTGGGGAAATCCCCGCTTCTGATCCGAAACTCAATGGCTCCGTAAGCGGCGGCGATGCTTATAGCAGCGCACGCAGCAATCAAGCCCACGGCCCGCCAGAACCTTTTAGGCTTAGGCTCTGGCTTTGTTTGTTCTTTGCGATATTCGCCTCTGACAATCCCGGGTGAGTACATGCTCTCCTGCACCGCTTCTGAGTACGCCGGTTCACGCCACATATCGCGTAGCGGTTCAATTACGACCGGGGCGGTTTCCGTTGCGGCGGTTTGGGCAATGTATCCCGACGCAAGCTCCACCGCGATTTCCGCGACATACTCCGGCAAGGGTTCCGGAATCGGCTCAATGGTTTCCGTGATGGTCTCGGTCGGCGGCCCGCTCCGTTGCATGATTAAATAGATATCCGGCGCATCGTAACGTTCCGCAGGCGCGCCGGGTCTGAGTTGGTTGTCACTGTGCTGCATAGTCAAACCTCCAGATTGTGTCTGTTTATATTTAATATAATAGCCTGATTTTATTACGAATGCATGAATAAAGTGAAAAAATTTTTGTTGACAAAAATAAAAACCACCGTCATGGTGGCGGCCTTACAGGGGCGGATGGCAATCCGCCCGTTTGTCAATCTGTATCCGGGACGATTGCCATCGTCCCCTACGAATAACAATTACATATGCCCTTGGCTATCTGCGTACCGCAGACGGCGGGTGTTTGTTATTGGTTTTCTATTTCATTTTCTATGGAGCGCAATATATCGCTTGCCCTAACTTCTAATGCTTGGCTAATTCTATAAAATGTTTCAAGTGTAGGTTTGCGTTCACCCCTCTCTATTGCGCTTAGGTGTGTACGCCCTATATCAGCAAGGCCACTCAAAACTTCTTGTGATACGCCTTTCTTTTCCCTATATTGTTGTATAATTTTACCTACTATTACAGCGTCTAGCATATTATTTACCCCTCTTCAGTTTATTGTAAATGGGTAAATGATATGCATCGAACACATATGTTGACATCTATGGCTTTCCGTGATACAATCGCCCGTGCGTGCTGTTTTTGTGCTCGAAAATGAGGTGACAATATATGATTGACGAAAATATACCAGAAAATCTCTCAAACAGTGAAGAAGTCAATTTCAAAACTTTATATTTCGGCCTTTTTAACGGCATCAGCCTAATTATTGAAAATACTTTTACATACGAACAGTCTATCGATGCCCTGAAACAGCTGCAAAGAAAAGCAAAAGATTATTATATAGAGTTTGATGGGTAAGCTAAACAGCAGCTGCACAGCCAAGCTTGACGAAATTGCGGGATAAAAGGGAAAGCGGTTACACTCAAAAGTGTAACCGCTTTCCCTTGCAAGGCTTTTGAAAATCTGGTGGAGACTACTGGACTCGAACCAACGACCTCCTGCGTGTGAAGCAGGCGCTCTAACCAGCTGAGCTAAGCCTCCAAAAACGCGTGAAATGCAAATTATGAATGCTGAACCATTAATTTTGAATACATTCATAATTTAACATTCAACATTCATAATTTAGAATAAAAGATGGTGACCCGTACGAGATTCGAACTCGTGTTGCCGCCGTGAAAGGGCGGAGTCTTAACCGCTTGACCAACGGGCCTTGTCGCCGCTTCGCGGCGAGAGCTGAGTGTTAAGAGTTAAAATGATTTTATATTTTAAGCTCCTATATCTCATATCTAGCGTTCGCAGAGCGAACGCGCTGGTAGCGGCAGCAGGATTTGAACCAGCGACCCTCCGGGTATGAACCGAATGCTCTAGCCAACTGAGCTATGCCGCCACATTACTATGGCCTAAAAAAATTATATGAGCGTGGATCATTATACTTTATGTTTTGCCTGTTGTCAACACGTTTTTTTCGTGTATAATATATATCTGATGAAATTGCGGGAGGTTCTATGGATATTGTAGTATTATGCGGGGGGCTGAGTGCGGAGCGCGACGTCTCTATAGCCAGCGGCACAATGGCTGCCGCCGCGTTGAGGCGGCGCGGTCACAGCGTCTCGCTTGTCGACTTATTTTTCGGGCATGAAGTAAAAGAATTGCCGGCAGGCGTCAGTGAAAGCGCCCCGGATCTTGAAAATTTGCGGAAACAAAAATCCGGGCCCGGTCGAATCGCGGATAATATCCCGGAAATATGCAACGCTTGCGATATCGTGTTCATCGCCTTACACGGGGAGGATGGCGAAGACGGTAAGATTCAGTCCTTGCTTGACCTCATCGGCGTAAAATACACCGGGACAGGCGCGTTAGGCAGTGCAATCGCGATGGACAAAGACATAACAAAACAGCTGTTTTTGCAAAACGGGATAAAGACCCCTCGGCGATATTCGGAGGAAAACGCGGAATTCCCATGCGTCGTCAAGCCGAACGCCAGAGGTTCATCGGTCGGCGTATCTATCGTGACGGCAGAACACGAATACCCGGCGGCGCTCGCCGAAGCCGCAAAATACGGCGGCGTGATTGTGGAGCAATACATACAGGGCCGTGAACTCACAGTCGGCATACTATCCGGGCGCGCTATGCCAGTGGTAGAGATTATCCCCAAAACCGGGTTCTACGACTACAAGAATAAATACCAAAGCGGCATGACCGACAAGGTCTGTCCGGCAGAGATTTCTGAGGAACTTGCGACGAAGCTTCAGCGTGAAGCGGAGCGTGTCTTTGAGGTGCTAAAATTCGACGTGTATGGGCGCATAGATTTTATCGCAGACGACGATGGTGAGGTTTGGTGTCTTGAGGGTAATACTCTACCGGGATTCACCCCGCTGAGTCTTGTTCCCAAAGCGGCGGAGACGGCGGGAATGTCATACGACGACTTGTGCGAGACGATTGTATATGAATCGCTGAAAAAGTACGGAGAAACGCCATGAAACATCTGACGCCGCAAATAATTGCCGACATCACGGGTGGGGAGTATATCGGCCGCGATGAGGATCTCAATATCCGCGTTCAGGGGGCCGCTCGCGATAATCGTGAGGTCATGCCAGGCAATCTCTTCATCTGCATACCCGGTACACGTGTGGATGGGCATTCATTCGCCCAGAGCGCGTTTGAGGCGGGCGCGGCGTGTTGCCTTGCCGAACGCACTCTCACCGACGTGACAGGGCCATATGTGAGAGTCAAATCCACGCTGGAAGCGGTTAAAACCCTCGGCGGATACTACAGGAGCCTGTCTGATATCCCGATCATAGGTATAACCGGCAGCGTGGGCAAGACCACGACGAAAGAGTTGGTCGCTGCTGTCTTGGGTGCGCGGTTCAGCGTGCTGAAAACGCCTGAAAACCTGAATAACGAACTCGGCGTGCCGCTGACGCTTCTGTCGCTTACAGATCAGCACGAGGCGGCGGTCATTGAAATGGGTATCAGCGATTTCGGCGAGATGAGCGTGCTGGCAGAGATGGTGCGGCCCGATATACTGGTTATGACGACAATCGGCCATGCGCACCTGGACGCACTGGGCGATTTGGACGGCGTGCTGAAAGCTAAAACAGAGGTGTTTCTGTACATGCGGGCCAGCGGCATAGGCATTTTAAACGGCGACGATGAATTTTTGCGTAAATACGACCCCGGATTGCGCAAAATAACATTCGGGCTGGGGCACGGCAATGATTTCCGCTCCGAAAATATCCGCGCTGACGGCATTGCCTCGGTATCATGTGATATTGTGAGCGATAAAGGCCGGTTCTGGGTGACGATACCTGCTTTCGGGGAGCATTTGGCAATGATGGCACTGCCGGCCGCCGCTGCAGGCAGGTTGCTGGGTCTGTCAGACGAGGAGATTATCCGCGGGCTTAACGCTTACATTCCGGTAGGCGGCAGATCCAATGTGAAGGAAACGGGACATATAACGCTGATTGACGACTGCTATAACGCAAGCCCCGCATCCGTGAAGGCAGCGTTAAAATCACTGGCCGGACTCACAGGGCGCCGAGTTGCGATTTTGGGCGATATGCTGGAGCTGGGAGATCACGCGGATGACCTGCATCGTGAAATAGGTGAGGCGGCTTATCGGCATTCGCTGGATTCTCTGATCTGTTGCGGAGATAAGGCACGGCTGGTGTACGACGGTTTCGTAACATCCGGCGGAACCAGCGCGCGGTATTTCAAGACAAAGGCGGAACTTATCGCGGAGTTGCCGGAATTGATAGAAAAAGACGACATAGTACTGGTCAAAGCCTCGCACAGCATGGGGTTTGGCGAGATCGTTGAGTATCTTGCGGCTATGATGATATAGGTATGTGAAAAGATGATTGCGTTCAACCGAATCAGGTTGAACGCAATCATCTTTGTCTTTTAGATACCTTTATTCAGCCGAATTTAGGACATCGCGCATATCGTACAGGCCGGGGTTGCGAACTCCGGCCATGAATTTTGCCGCCCGCAGCGCGCCGACGGCGAAAATGTCGCGTGAAAACGCCGTGTGTTTAAGCTCAATAACCTCATCATACCCGGCAAAAATAACCTCGTGCTCACCGACTATTGTACCGCCTCTCACGGCGGAAATCCCGATTTCATGGGACTGCCGCGCTTCCCGGCGGCTCTGGCGTTCGTGAATATATTCCGGTTCATACGGCAGAGCTTCCCGCGCGGCGTCGGCCAGCATAAGGGCGGTTCCGCTAGGTGCGTCAACTTTGCGGCGGTGATGACGCTCCGCAACCTCAACATCAAACGACAGACCAAGAACGGCGCAAGAGCGCTTTACGAGATCCGCGAGCAGGTTGATCCCAAGCGACATATTGCCGGAGCGGAACACAGGAAGCGTTTCGGCGGCCTTGTGAATCGCATGTAGGTCGTTGTCAGAGTATCCTGTGGTGCAGAGGACAAGCGGTATTTTCCTTTCGAGGCAGTAAGAGAGCAAATCCCCCAGAGCGGAGGGCGTCGAAAAATCCACCACAACATCAGCTGCGCCGCTAAACTCACGCGGGGCGGCGTATACGGGGAAGTTATACAGCTTCTGCGCGTCAACATCAAATCCGGCGGATATGGTGAGTTCCCGGTCGTTTAACGCAAGTTCCGCAACGGTTCGCCCCATGTGTCCGCTGGAACCTGATATGATTATCTTTAGCATGGTAATGATCCCTTTCTCTGTGTAAATGGAATACAATGGTACGCATGGCGCATCATCGATACAACTGTAGAAAATGCTTATTGTCGAGGCTATAACGTTGCCCATTCTTTACACTGTTCAATCATTTCGCCATTATTGCCGTGTTCCTTGTTATATGCAAAGCTGTTAAGTAAATCACATGGGAAATCTTCACATAACCCGCAGTGCGCTAGTCCTTTACTCTCACAGCAAATTTTTACATCACACTCACCCCAAAAGGGCTTGTCCATTGCAACACAACCCGGACAATCAACGCCGAAGGCTTCTTTGCATTTTAACGGTTCACAAACGGTACCACATCTTGATTTGACCATTTTAATCTATCTCCACTAGTACAAATTATTGCCGCGGTAAAACAAAAGCGGGACGCCGGGAGGGCGTCCCCTACAGCGTTAAATCAACCCCACTGCAGCCATTGCCTTCTTCAGCTTCTCCAGATTCTCCGGCGCGGGATCAACCAGCGGCAGACGCAGTTCTCCGACATCCATGCCCATCAGGTTCAGAGCGGCTTTTACCGGGATCGGGTTGACCTCTATAAACAGCTTACCGATGAGATCAAGATATTTTAGCTGCAATCCGGCGGCGGTTTTGAAGTCGCCCACCAGACAGGCGTTCGTCATCTCGGCGACGACGTTTGGGACAACATTCGCCAGCACAGAGATAACGCCTTTCGCGCCGATTGACATCATCGGGACAACGTCTTCGTCATTCCCGCTCCAGATATAAAACTCATCCCCGCAGGCGGCAATGGCGGAGGCAATCAGCGTGAAATTGCCAGAAGCCTCTTTCACACCGTTAATATTGGGGTGTTTTGCGAGTTCTTTGTATGTATCAACCTCAAACGACATGCCGGTTCGCGCGGGGACGTTATACAGGATAATCGGCGTATTCACCCTGTCTGCGATAAAAGCAAAGTGCTTGACAAGGCCACGCTGTGTTGTCTTGTTGTAATACGGTGTGGCCATCATAAGCGCGTCCACCCCTGATTTCTCCGCCTCCTGCGATAAGAACAGCGCTGCCATTGTATCGTTGCTGCCTGTACCGGCGATTACTTTAACACGGCCGTTCACATGCTTGACGCAGTAATCCACAGTCGCGCAATGCTCTTCTAAAGACTGGGTGGAAGCCTCTCCGGTAGTTCCGCAGATTGTAATGGCGGCGGTTCCGCCGGCTATTTGGAAATCAATCAGCTCGCCAAGTTTTTTGTAATCGACTTTCCCGCTACGAAAAGGCGTGACAATAGCGACTGATGAACCAGTAAAAACGGGGATTTTCATTGTTTGGAACATCCTTTCATTGTAATGCGCTGTAGGGGACGATGGCAATCGTCCCGCCGAATCACAGGCCTGACCCTGCAAAAAACGTGATCCCGTAAGGGCGATTATTAATCGCCCTTACATCCACCCCTCCGCACACAGCAATTCCGCCAGCAGAACCGCGCCTCCGGCGGCCCCGCGTAAGGTGTTGTGGCTTAGAGATATGAACTTATAATCGTACTGCGTATCAGGCCGCAGACGGCCTATAGAGATGGCCATGCCGTTTTCCAGATTACGGTCAAGCTTAGTCTGCGGGCGATTCTCTTCTTCAAAGTAATGCAGGAATTGCTTCGGCGCGGACGGCAGATCAAGCTCCTGCGGCCTGCCTTTGAAATCGCGCCAGATTGACTTGATTTCATCCATACTTGGCGGATTCTCAAACGAAACGAACACGGCGCCCATATGCCCGTCAGACGCGGGAACGCGGATGCACTGCGTCGTAATCGCGGGCAGACTTGCGGGAACTATCTCGGAGGACGTGACTTCGCCCCAGATTTTCAGCGGTTCTTTTTCCGACTTCTCTTCTTCGCCGCCGATGTAGGGAATCACATTGTCAACCATCTCCGGCCAGGTATCGAATGTCTTCCCCGCCCCGGAAATCGCCTGATACGTACATACAAGGGCGCGGTTAAGTCCAAATCTATCACGTAGCGGATGAAGCGCGGGGACATAGCTTTGGATAGAACAGTTTGACTTAACGGCGATAAATCCGCGGCTAGTCCCCAGCCGTTTTCTCTGGGCTTCAATCACCGCGATATGATTGGGATTAACCTCCGGTATCACCATCGGTACATCCGCAGTCCACCGGTGGGCTGAATTGTTAGAAACGACGGGGCATTCAGCTTTGGCATATGCCTCTTCCAACGCCTTGATTTCTTCTTTTTTCATGTCAACGGCCGAAAAGACAAAATCCACGGAGTCGGCAATTGCTTTGATATCCATCTCGGCGGAGGTAACTATCAGATTTTTTGCGGATTCCGGCACCGGGGTTTCCATCATCCACCGGCCCGTGACAGATTCACCGTATGTCATCCCGGCAGAGCGTGAACTGGCGGCGACGGCCGTCAACTCAAACCACGGGTGTTTGTCAATCAACGAGACAAAACGCTGGCCGACCATTCCCGTGGCGCCGATTACGCCTACTTTGTACTTCTTCATTTTTTCAAGACCTCCGTACCCTATAATATTCAAAAAACAAGATTTAGACTCTATGCAAATTTTGATAAAGCAAATTCGCTAAAATCAAGCTTTGATTCCCCATTGTAACTGTATTTGTAACAAAAAAATATAAAAAGTTACAAAAAAATTAATCAGCAGGCTAGTCAACCGGCTGATTTTGTTATATAATGTTATCGTAAAAACACGGATAAACACGATAAACTACATTTCAAAAGCAGACAGCGCTCCAACCCTTCACGGGGCGGCAGTCTTATGGATATTATCCGAAAAGACCAGAGTCAACGCCCCGATTCAGCGCGAACCCTTCGGCGGTTTGCCCCTTTTACAGCGGGTTATAAGACTTATCGGAACCCTCGCCGCTGCTACTGATGATAGACCGCACCTCTGAGCTTTTATGGTATATCTAGCATTTTACTATGTCTGTGTTTGTTTGTCAAGTGGACATCCCCTATGGTCCATATCACGTCATAAGGAGTCAGCAAAAAAATGAACAAAACGATAAAACGGATAGTGTCTGCTATAATGGCGCTTTGTATAATCTTTGCCGCGGCGGTGTTTGGATCGCCGCAGATGGTGCATGACGCTCACGCGGCGAATCAGGCGGTGTTTACGCCGCCCGTTTCTACGATGCGGATAGGCCTGGCTTTCGGTACAAATGCGGTTGCATCGGCTAATCTGCAAAACGCCGATGGTATGGGCAGTGGATTTTACTTCGGTTTTTTCCATGACAGGGAGTTTGTCCCGATAGGCGCATATACAAATGCCACGGCGATATCGATGATGATGGACAGGAACATGACTTGGCACCCCGATTCAAGAGAGTATCGCGAAGGTACAGAAGGCTCTGTTGTCGTTGGAGTATTTCATATCCAGCTGGATATGCCGTTTGATACATATGCGGAAGCCAGGGCGGAGGCTAATTTGCGGACGCGGCAGAACGCGCGGTCATTTGTCAAATACTATAGGGGGCGGTTTTTCGTCTGCGTGGGCCAGTATACAACAAGGGACGCGGCAGAATCGGCACAGGCGGCGATGAATCTCACGGAAACAAGTCATATAACAGCAGGTTCGCAGCATACAATAACGGTTGTGGAAACCGGCACGAATAATATTCTGTTTGAATTCGACTACGGCGCGACTCGCCATCTTGGCGTGATGCCGAGGTCACAACGGGGTGTGAATCCTGAAACATGGTTCAGGGGGAATCGGTATCACGGCGGGTTCCAATACGCCCGGCTGACCGGCGGGGCGATAACGGTGGTCAATTTTGTCAATATTGAAGACTACGTAAAAGGCGTTGTGCCTTATGAAATGCCGAATAACTGGCCGATTGAGGCGTTGAAAGCCCAGGCCGTCACCGCGCGGACGTTTGCCATGGGCAGACTGGACAGATATCGCGCCCAAGGGTTTGATATATGTAGAACGGAACACTGCCAAGTTTACAGGGGGCGCGGGGAAGCTAACGCGCGGACCGATACAGCCGTAAGGGAAACTGCCGGTGTGTACGTGACGATTAACGGCAGACTGGTCGGGACATACTATGCGTCATCCAATGGCGGCGCGTCTGAAAACAGTGAGAATGTGTGGGTCTCAGCATACTCGCACTTACGGGGCGTGATCGACCCGTTTGAGGCGGAGATCGCCTATAGGATACCGAATTATCATTGGGAAGTCAGCTTCACCTCGGAACAGATTACACGGCGTTTGCGGGACAGGGGATTTAATGTGGGACAGATCGTCCATATGGAAGTGTCTGAATATTCGCCGACAGGCAACGCGATAGCCGTGACGATGAGAGATGAGAACGGCAGAAACTGGACATTCAGAAGGCGCAATGAGCTTATGACCGCACTCGGTGTCCGTACGCAGCGGTTTGACATCGGCGAGAGACGATGGGTGAGCAACTTTGCCGGAGTCGGCGGGATACATGTAAACAGTCCCGGCAACAGGCTCCCGTCAAGGGCATACGCTGTCGGAAGTGACGGAGTCTCACGCCCGGTGACAGGAGGATATATGTACGCGATAACCGGTACAAATGCAGTTGAACGCCTCATCACAGCCCCGCAGACTGGCGGAGGCGGGACAATTGTGGGCGGAGGCAACGGCATGATAGACGGGGTCTTCACTATCAGAGGTACCGGTAACGGCCACAACGTCGGAATGAGCCAGTGGGGCGCATATGCCATGGCAAGCTTGCATGGAAAAACTTATGTTGAGATTATTCAATTTTATTTCACGGGGGTAACTGTTGGATGAATAAAAGCGACTTTAGCTTCACACTGCCGGAAGAGCTGATTGCACAGACACCGTTAGAGCGGCGCGAGGACTCAAGACTTATGTGCCTGAACAGGAAAACGGGTGAGACGGAACATAGGATATTCCATGAACTGCCGGACATTTTACGTGCCGGGGATTGTCTTATTATGAACGACTCACGCGTGTTGCCGGCCCGCCTTCTTGGAAATCTGAGGACAGGCGGCGCTATAGAAGTGGTGCTTCTGCGTGACTTGGGGGACGGCGTTTGGGAATGCCTCACCCGTCCGGGAAGAAAGACAAAAATTGGCACGGAGATTATCTTCGGCGATGGCGAGCTGACAGCAGAAGTAACCGGCGAGGCCGAAGATGGGAACAGGCTGTTAAAATTCCACTATAGGGGGATTTTCCTAGAAGTGCTGGAGCGGCTAGGCAGAACTCCGTTGCCGCCGTATATACATGAAGAGCTGGAGGATTCTGAGCGGTATCAGACAGTGTATTCAAAAGAGGTTGGCTCCGCCGCCGCGCCGACAGCGGGATTGCATTTTACGAAAGAACTGCTTGCGGAGATAGAATCCCGAGGGGTAGAGCTGTGTTATCTGACACTGCATGTGGGTCTGGGTACATTCCGCCCTGTCAAGGTGGATGATATTGAGGATCATAGAATGCACGCCGAATATTGCCTGATATCAGCGGAAACGGCAGCGCGGATAAACAAAGCGAGAGAATCTGGCGGACGCGCAATTTGCGTTGGAACAACATCGTGCCGCACACTTGAATCGGTCGCCGATGAATCAGGCAAGCTCTCCGAATTTTCGGGATTCACGGATATTTTCATCTACCCCGGATATGAGTTCAAAGCTACAGACGGATTGATTACGAATTTCCATCTGCCGGAGAGTACGCTTATAATGATGATATCAGCCTTGGCCGGGCGTGAAAACGTGCTGGACGCGTACAACGAGGCAGTGCGGGAGCGGTACAGATTCTTCTCTTTCGGCGACGCGATGCTGATTGTGTGATAAGCACTATTGTAACGTTTTCCCTGTGGCAGTATAATACCGTCACAGGGAATTGTGTTTTTTGACAGTAAAAATGAGGTCGATTATCGACACGTATCAGATCATAGTGCTCAATCAACGGCAAAATTGCCGGGGACAACACTGAGCATTTTTTGACATGACTTTTCATTATTTGATATTGTAATATTGACAAGAAAGGGGGCTAACCTGTGAACTGGATACAAAGCCTGACAAAAGCCATCAATTATATCGAAAACAACCTCACCCATAACATTAGCGTCAGCGGTGTCGCGGACAAGGTGTATGCTTCCAACTCCAATTTCCAACGTGTTTTTCATCTGGCAACAGGCATAACCATCGGAGACTATATCCGGAACAGGCGCTTGAGTTTGGCCGGGCAGGAGTTGCTGCATCCAAAGAATAGAATTATTGATGTGGCAATGAAGTATCAATATGATACGCAGGAAAGTTTTTCTAAGGCTTTCACACGATTCCACGGAATCAGCCCTTCTGATGCGCGGAAGCAACGGAGTATGCTTAAATACTTCCACCCGTTAGTCATCAATATTACGATTCAGGGAGGATTCAACATGTCAGATAGCTTGGAAATCTTAACATCGGCACAGCACTCGGCAATGGAATCGGATTCCATCGCAGACTTATTTGCGGGGGTCGAGCCTGCACGTACAAGCAACAAGATTCAGAACTACCGCAGAATTGAATCTTGGCAGAATTATTTTCTTTGTTCCGCCATTTACTCTGTTGGAGAAAAGCTGGGTGTGGATATAGAAGATTTTAAGTTTTACGCCAACTTTACCGGCGACAATTTTACCTATCTCTATGCCGCCGAGAAAGGCAATCCCGCCAATGTGCAATGTGACAGCGGTGTGACTGCCTCTTTCTTTATGCCCCATGTAGTGAAAAAGGCATATGCCGCTTTCGGCTATAACTGTATTTATATCTCCAACAGTCAAATAAAAAAGGACTTCCGCGCGGTGATGAATGCCATCAAAGCCTCCATTGACAAGGGGATCCCCGTTTTAGCTTGGGGCATGGGCAATGTGATGGTGGGAATGGGCGACAGGTATGACCCGTCTGATTGGGCCGCGGGTGATGTAAATATTAGCTTTAGCCGGTATGATACGCTGCCTGAAGGATGTCTTATCGGCGGCTACGATGAAAACGATGTGCTGTATGTGAATCTTTACCCCGGAGAGGAACGTATGCCCGAAGGGTCTATTGATGAATATGGCTACTCTGCGATTACCAATGGCTTGGACACCACTTGTGGGCTATTTTTCGTGGGCGCTAAACTTGAAAACCAGGATATGCGCCAACTGTATCTGGACGCGATTGAATCCATTCCCACCTTTCTGACCCTGCCCGTCTTCGAAAGCACTTGGGGAGGCACATACGCTTTTGGTAAAGCGGCCTTTGATGTATGGGCGGATACGCTTGTCACAGAAGAATATTTCGCTGATAAAGCCGATGAGGAACTCAACGGAATATGCTGGAACTTGCATTGTTCGCCTTACTGTTGCGTTTGCACAAGCGGGGCGTATGAGTTTATCAAAGACGCGGCTGAAAAATATCCCGACCTAACGATAGCCGCAAATATTCTGCCGCTATATAAGAAAATGGGCGAATATAAGGATGAAATCTGGCGACTGCAAGACGGCTTCTTCCCCTCGATGGATGAATTCCGAAACCCCGAATTTAGGATGCAAATAGCTGAGATATTGATGAAAATGGGAGGGCTTTGTGTCGACATACTTAGGCTGTTTGAACGGGATTTAGTATAAAAACGCTTGACAGCGGCGCGGAGGTCGCGTATAATCAACTCGAACTTAATTATTGATAAAATGAAGGTGCAAAAGCCTGTTTTGCAAACAGGCCTAGGGAATCAGGTTAGAATCCTGAGCAGTCCTGCTGCCGTATTGACCCAGCCGCGTTTCACGTTCCATAGGGGGACAGTCATTGGGTAAATTGTTATCCGAGAAGGCGAAACGTTGGCGCGTAAAGGTCTTAGCCGGAATACCTGCCTCATTTTCCATAGCAGCTCCACAGAGTATGGGGACTTTATGATTTGTTGTGGGACATGTATTGTCTCGTGGTATTGCAGTTATCCCGGCTCGTGTAATGAGGCGGGATTTTTATTTTGGAGGATTGCATGTTAAAAGAATACATATCCCAGATCAAAGCGCTTGATACCGGCGCAATGGAACGCGCGAGAATCCGTCTTGACAATCTTGCCAAGCCGCCCGGCAGTCTCGGCAGACTTGAGGATATCGCCGAAAAACTTGCCGGGATCAGCGGAGAGCTGTTTTATGATACAAGCAAACGGTGCGTGATAATAATGTCCGGGGATAACGGAGTCTTTGAAGAAGGCGTCGCCGCGACTCCGCAATCGGTCACATACGCGCAGACTATCAATTTTGCCAGAGGCCTCACCGGAGTGGCGGCAATAGCGAAGCAGTTCAATACCGATTTGATTATCACCGATGTCGGGATAAACGCCGATATCGATTTCCCCGGCGTGAGGGATAGGAAAATCAGAAAAGCTACATGGAACATAGCCAAAGGCAGTGCCATGACATGCGAAGAGGCTGAACAGGTGATTTTAATCGGGATAGAAACAGCTATCGAAGCCGCGCAAAACGGATACAAGCTGCTCGGCGCCGGTGAGATGGGCATCGCGAACACAACGACTTCCGCCGCCGTATTGTGCGCACTCACAGATTTACCGGCGGAACAGATAGCCGGAAAAGGCGCCGGGTTGAAAGAAGAGGCATACAGGCATAAGATTGAAGTTGTGAGAAGCGCCGTCAAAAACAACCGGCCCAATCCGGACGACGCCGTGGACGTTCTGGCAAAAGTCGGCGGATTTGAGATAGCGGCCATGACGGGTGTGTTTTTGGGCGGGGCGGTTGCCCGTGTCCCAGTGGTAATCGACGGATTTGTCTCAATAGTTGCAGCCCTATGCGCGGCGAGAATTTCGCCGGTTGCGAAAGATTATATGATAGCGTCTCACGCGTCGTTTGAGCAGGGATTTGTTCATGCGGCAAAGGCGTTGGGGGTTGAGCCGTATCTGAACCTGAACATGCGCCTTGGTGAAGGCAGCGGCTGCCCGATAATGTTCGCGGTAATCGACGCCGCGTGCGCCGCGATACGGGACATGGCAACATTTGAAGAAGCTGAGATCAACGATGAATATGTAGATGAGCTGAGAACCGGCGACAGCTTTACAATACGGTGACGCGATGAAGATATTTATTTCAGGCGGCTGCAAAAACGGGAAGTCGTATTACGCACAAAAGCTCGCAAAAGCGCAGGCGGCGGGCGAATTATATTATGTTGCGACAATGAAATCCGCGGATTCAGAGGACGATGAGCGTATCGAACGTCACCAGAGAGAACGCGATGGCTGGGGGTTCACAACAGTGGAACAGCCCGCCGATATTGAGAATATTTTGCATAACTGCGACAGCGGCGGATCATTCCTGTTCGACAGCTTGACTGCGCTACTATCAAATGAAATGTTCCCGATGGACGGCGATATAAATGTCCGCGCGGCAGAAAAGGTATCAAGCGGACTTAACCGTATTTTGGATGAGGTTGAGGATATAGTAATCGTTTCGGACTACATATACAGCGACGCGATGATATACGATGAACTCACGGAACAATACCGCGAATCGCTTGCCGCGCTTGATCGTGAAGCCGCAGGAAAGTGCGATGTTGTGCTGGAAGCCGCGTATGCGAATTTAATCGTCCATAAAGGTGAGGAAATGTTCCATGGCATTTATCAAAAGATTCTTTAAGGGGCTGTACATGTCGTTCAGCATGTTCTGCACGATACCACTGCCATTTAAAATATGGGATGACGCCAGCGCGAACTTAATGCTCCCGATGTTCCCACTTGTGGGCGTATTGGTCGGTGTGTTATGGTGGGGAGTCGCACATGTTTTGATGCTTACAGGGATACACGTCATGCTCACGTCGGCAATATTTATGTTGATGCCGTTTCTGGCAACCGGGTTTCTGCATTTGGACGGGTACATGGACACAAGTGACGCGATTTTATCGCGCCGTCCGCTTGAGGATAAGCTGCGTATACTAAAAGATCCGAACGCCGGTGCGTTCAGTGTTATAATGCTTGCCGTTTTGTTTATCCTGCAGTTCGCGGCATCATTCGCAGTTATTGAAAATGGGAGATATTTTATACTGCTGATCGTTATAACGGTCGTGTCGCGCTGTTGCTCTGGACTGTCTGGACTCTGTTTGAAAACACTGGAGCAAAGCGGATATGTCAACATGTTCCGCCAAGGCGCCGGGGGACGGCACAAAATTTGTTTGATCGTTATAGCCGCTATTGCGTTCGCATTTGCGTATTTCATCGCGGGATTTTACGGCATTAGTGTCGCCGCGCTCACGGTTGCGGGATTTGTCGGGGCGATGGCATATGCATATTTCGGCTTAAAAGGTGTTTCGGGCGATTTGATGGGGTTCGCGCTTGTGATAAGCGAACTGTGTGGTCTCGTTGCGCTGTCTGTAATGTGGAGGTAAAAGACATGATTCTAATATTCGGCGGGGCCTATCAGGGTAAGCTAGACTATGCGTTAGATCGGTTCAATTTATCGGAGAAAGACATTTTTCGGTGCAGTGATGACAATTCAGATATGCCCGAAAACAAGAAGATTATATACGAAATAGACAAATGGATTCTGGCGCTTGTGAAAACAGAACCCGGAACCACGGACGCGGTAAAGCAATTTATTATCAAAAATAAAGACGCTGTTGTGATCTGCAACGATATTTCCAGCGGAGTTGTCCCGATAGATCCGCTGTTGCGGAAATGGAGAGAAACCGTTGGCAGAACGCTTGCGGCATTGTCCCGCGAATCTGATGAGGTTGTCCGGCTGTTCTGCGGCATACCGACAATGTTGAAGTGATGAAGATACATTTAATCAGACACGGGGAAACGATGGCGACCGAGAAAAAATTGTATTATGGAAAAACCGATTTGCCGTTGACTGCGTCCGGTGTTGAGGGAATCGCACTTCTGCGCAAACAAGGGATATATCCCGAGGGCGGCATATTTTTCACAAGCGGGCTTTTGCGGGCGGAACAGACTTTTAATATAATTTACGGAAATATGCGCAGAAGAGTAATACCGCTTATAGCCGAACTAAATGTCGGCGAATTTGAAATGAAAAGCTACGATGAACTAAAAGACAGGGCTGATTATCAGGCATGGATAACTGACGAAACCGGTGATGTTGCCTGTCCCGGCGGGGAGAGTGTAAACCAATTTAGGAGTCGTATTATGGAGGGCTATAACCGCATAATAAGCGAAGTGCGGGAAAGCATGTCAGCCATCGCGGTGTGTCATGGCGGCGTCATTGCTTTAATTATGGAGCATCTCTACCCCGGCGAGAAAAATTTTTACGAGTGGGTGCCTGAAACGGGGCGTGGATACACGATTGCGTATGACTCGGACGGGCTTCACGAATATGAACCTATTTAAATTAAAGGAGCTTATTAAAATGAAAACAAGAAAAAAGATCATTGCCCTGTTCCTGGTGGCAATTATACTCACAGCCATCGCGGCTTGCACAGCTAATGAGCCGGAGGGAAGTCAGCCGGAGACAACAGAACCAATTGAGAACGGTCCCGAAACAGAGCTTCCAGCGACGGTCATAGACAGGGATAGAGAGGGCAACCCAATCACGCTGCCGGAGACTATAGCGCGGGTAATATCCATTGGCCCGTCGAACACCGAAATCCTTACCGCACTCGGCTTCGCTGACAGAATCGTCGCCACCGATACATTTTCCGACAACATTGACGGAATAGACCCCGCCATCGCTATACTGGATATGATGGCCATTGACGGGGAGCAGATTCTTTATCTGCAGCCTGACGTTGTTTTTATAACGGGAATAACCAGGCAAGGTACCGATGACCCGTTCAGACTTGTAGACGACGAGGGAATATGCATAATATTTATACCTTCAAGCACAAGCATAGAGGGCATAAAAGAAGATATCCGCTTCATCGCGGCGGTGATGGGGGCGGAACCCGGCGGTGAGGAGCTTATTGAGGGCATGGACGCGGCGATAGATGAAGTGCGGCAAATTGGTGAAACTATAACAGAACGAAGAACCGTTTACTTTGAAATTACCCCCGCCCCGTGGATGGTCAGTTTCGGCGCGGGTACGTTTTTGAATGAAATGCTAGAAATAATCGGCGCTGAAAACATTTTTGCCGATGAAGAGGGCTGGATATCAGTCGCGGACGAAGTTATGCTGATGGCTAATCCTGATGTAATCCTCACATCGGTGAACTTTATTGACGACCCGATTGGTGAGATTATTAGCAGACCCGGCTGGGGCGGAATAACAGCTGTACAGAACGGCGATATATTCATAATAGATACCGACGCAAGCAACCGCCCGAACCACAACATAGTGATAGCGCTGCGCGAAATGGCAAGGGCAATATACCCAGATGCGTTTTAGCGGGATGTTTTCGTAGGACCTATACACAAATATCACCCCGCCTAAATAATTGGCGGGGTGATATTTTAGATCATCCCCTTCATGCGTGAATGGGGAAGGGGGATGTCCAAAACAAAACATTGACAACTTGACCTACAACCTATAATATCATACTATGTTTAAACTACTTACAAAACAAGGCCGCGCCCGCAGAGGCGTGCTGACCACGCCGCACGGCACAGTAGATACCCCGGTTTTTATGAATGTCGCGACTCAAGCGGCGGTGAAAGGCGCACTTTCCGCTAACGATTTAACATCTATCAACTGCCAGGTCGCGCTTGCAAACACGTATCATCTGCATGTTCGGCCCGGGGATGAGCTTATACGCGCCCTCGATGGATTGCACAAGTTTATGGGCTGGGACGCTCCACTGTTGACCGACAGCGGCGGGTTTCAAATATTCTCGCTAGCGTCGCGCAGGACGATTTCTGAAGACGGCGTGGTGTTCCAATCCCACGTTGACGGGCGGAGAATATTCATGTCGCCGGAGGACAGCGTGCGGATACAGTCCAACCTAGGCTCCGACATCGCGATGGCATTCGATGAGTGTATCCCGATTCCGTCAAGCCGCGAGTACGTGCTGGAATCCTGTAATAGAACGACAAGATGGCTTATCAGGTGCCATGACGAGCTAGCACGGCAGCAAGAGTCCGCAATCAATCAGGGGCAAATGCTGTTTGGAATCAATCAGGGCGCGGTGTTCAATGACATACGCATCGCGCATATGCGGCGGATTGCGGAGCTTGAGCTGCCGGGTTACGCAATCGGCGGATTAGCCGTCGGCGAGACGGCAACGGAGATGTATGATATAGTCGAAACTGTGGAAGAGCATATGCCGCAGGATCGCCCCCGCTATCTGATGGGGGTTGGCACGCCTTTGAATCTTATTGAGGCTGTGGCCCGCGGCATAGATATGTTTGACTGCGTGATGCCCGCCAGAAACGGCCGCCACGGCAGATTGTTCACTAAGTGGGGCAGTATTAATATACTGAACGAAAAATTTAAAGATGACCCGCGCCCGATTGATGAAGAATGCAACTGCCCCGTATGCGCGAAGCCCTTTGCGCGGGCGTATATCCGGCATTTGTTCAAGTCCGGTGAAATGCTGGCAATGCGCCTTGCAGTTCTGCACAACCTGCATTTTTACAATGATTTGATGCGAAAAATCCGGGACTCAATAGATAACGGATCTTTTGAAGAACTGCGGGCAAATTTATCTTGCAATTTTGTTCAGGGACAAGTATAATGCTTGATAGTCTAACAAATACTGGAGGAAATTAACATTGGAATTCACAACTATAATAATGCTGGTGGGTATGGTCGCTATATTCTACTTTTTTATGATCCGCCCGGAACGCAAGAAGAAAAGAGCCCTGCAAGATATGCGCAACAGCCTCTCTGTCGGTGACACGATAACGACTATCGGCGGCATGGTAGGCAAAGTGGTGGATATTGATGGGGAGAAAATCACTTTCGAGACAGGTGCGGACAGGGTTCGTATACAAATCGCCAAATGGGCGATATCTACAGTAGGTGACTCCGCGGAATCACCTCCGCAACGAAGATAACAACGACTTAGGGGCGGCCTTATGGCCGTCCGTTGTTTTTTGTGTGGTTGTTTTACAAATGCGATTAATTGCGATCACTGGTGATTTATTGTGGCCGCGGGCGACTGATAGCCGCCCCTATATGGGTACACAGCCCCGTTTCAAACAAATAGCTTGTCATTTTACGCCCTCTGAAAGAATAGTATGTCTTACGACTATATTTCTTTGAGAGGGCGGTTTTTATGCAAAAAAGTGATGTTCAAAGAGGTGGGAAAAATCCGGGATTCGCCGCTGTGGCGCTGCGCGGTGCGCTGATGGGTCTCGGTGTTATATTAGTCTTACTTGCCGTCTTTGCCCTGTTTGTATCCTCTGGACGTGTGCCGGAGCAGGCGATGAGTATTATTATGTGGGGCACGGCGGCACTCGGTGCGTTTTCTGGGACCGTTATGGCTGTGCGGGTACACTCACAGCGCACGCTGATGATGGGGCCTGCCATATCCGGAACGCTGTTCGCCCTGACGCTCATCGGCTCCGCGTTCTCCGTTGACGGCGGATTGATCGGGCCGTTGACCCCGGGGCTGCTGCTCGCAATTTTCGGCGGCGGCGTGCTGGGCAGTTTGATATCCCCGAAAAAGAAGGGAGCCGCCCGCTCCCGCAGGCGCGGGTGATCTATGACCGGCACAAGCGTGAACGAAGCCGCAAAAAGGATAAAAGGGCTTTCTGAAAAAGAAGTCTTACAGGCAAGAGATCTGCACGGCGACAACTATCTCGCGGAGCGTAAGCGGAAGGGCTTTTTTAAGGAGTTTATCCGCAACTTCGGCGACCCGATAATCAAAATATTGCTGATCGCCCTGGCTGTGAATATAATTATACAGCTGCGCGACCTAGACTGGTACGAGTCCTTTGGAATCGCCGTTGCTATACTGATATCCACATTTGTCTCCACGCTGTCGGAATACGGCAGTGAATCCGCGTTTGAAAAGCTGCAGGAAGACGCGCTGAAGATAAAGTGCCGGGTGAAGCGTTCGGGCGCGGTCACAGAACTCGCGCTCGGCGAACTTGTCGTTGGGGATTATGTCTTGCTGCAAGCCGGGGAACGGATTCCAGCTGATGGGGTGATAGTAGGTGGAGAGATTAGCGTCGATCAATCCCCGCTCAACGGCGAGAGCAAAGAGACATACAAGTCATCGAACGGAAAATCGTCATCAGACGCAGGGTTCAGCGATTGGACTAGGCTTTTCAGGGGCTCTATCGTCTTATCGGGCGAAGCTGTTATGCTTGTCAAAAATGTAGGTTCCAACACGTTTTACGGCAAGCTGGCAGAAGAAATTCAGGACGCGCCGAGGGAGAGTCCGCTTAAAGCGCGTCTGCGCCACCTCGCGGGGTCAATCAGCAAGCTCGGATACCTGGGCGCAGGTCTTGTGCTGTTCGCAAATCTGTTTTTCACCATCGTGGTGACGAATAGGTTTTACTGGCCCGCGATATTGGGTACGCTTGCAAATCCACAAATCCTGTCGGGATACCTGATTGCCGCTGTGACTCTGGCAATTTCCGTAGTCGTCGTCGCAATTCCGGAGGGGCTGCCGCTTATGATAACCGTCGTTCTGTCGTCTAACATGAAGCGGATGCTACGCGACAACGTGCTTGTGCGCAGACTTGTGGGGATAGAGACATCCGGCAGTTTAAACATCCTGTTCACAGATAAGACAGGGACACTCACTATGGGCAAGCTTAAAGTAAGCCGGTTTATAACAGGCGATGGCGTGAGTTTTGAAAGTTTCACAAAACTCAGTAAAACACATACCGGCAGATTGCTGGCTATCACGGCATTGCACAATACAGGCGCGTTTGTCGGCAAATCGGATGGGAAGGCCGCGGCTCTCGGCGGTAATTCTACAGAGCGTGCGCTGTTGGAGTTCACCGCATTGGGCCGGGGTGTGACTGATAAGCTCAGGCCGGTTGTGACCATCCCGTTCTCCAGCAGTTTAAAATTCTCCGCTGTACAGCTGGCAGGTGATTTCTCTATAACCCTGATAAAAGGCGCGCCGGAGCTTATTCTGCCGAACTGCACGCATTGCTATAACGAACACGGAGCGGTTGTGGAATTCACAGGCGGTGCAAAGCTTAAATCGGAGATGGAGGCTTTGCAAAAAAACTCGTACAGACTGCTTGCCATCGCCGCCGGGGATTCGCCGTTGGGCAAGGCATCCCCCGGCGGGAATCTTACCCTCATAGGCATCTCCGCGATACGGGATGAAGTGCGGCGCGAGGCGGCAAGGGCTATCGCCGATGTCAGAGGCGCAGGAATTCAGGTCGTTATGATTACCGGTGACAATAGGGACACCGCCGTCTCCGTTGCCCGTGAAGTCGGATTGCTACGCGACGATGGCGGGGATGCAAATTCAGTCATCACAAGCGCCGAGATGAAAAAGATGCCGGATACGGAGCTTAAACAGAGATTGCCGTCATTGCGGGTCGTAGCCAGGGCTGTGCCGTCCGACAAAAGCAGACTTGTCGCTATATCGCAGGATCTTGGACTGGTTACTGGTATGACGGGTGATGGGATCAACGACTCACCCGCCCTGAAGAAAGCAGACATCGGCTTTTCAATGGGTTCCGGGGCAGAGGTTGCAAAAGAGGCCGGGGATATCGTAATACTGGACGATAACTTTATGTCAATATCAAAAGCGATTCTATACGGCAGGACTATATTTAAGAGCATACGCAAGTTTATCATTTTCCAGTTAACTATAAACTTCTGTGCTGTCGGCATATCGGTTATTGGACCGTTTATAGGGATTAATTCGCCGATCACGGTTCTGCAGATGCTTTGGGTGAACATGGTGATGGATACGCTGGCAGGATTAGCGTTCGCTGGGGAACCGCCGCTGCGTGAATACATGAAAGAGCCGCCGAAAAAGCGCGATGAGCCTATTTTGAGTCCCTATATGTATAATCAAATTCTCGTCACAGGCACATACGTCACGCTTCTTTGCATACTGTTTCTGAAACTACCCAGAATCCGCGGCGTGTATCTGCCGCCGCATTTTATGACAGCATTTTTCGCTCTATTTATCTTTGCCGGGATTTTCAACAGCTTTAACGCCAGGACTGCACGGATTAATCTCTTCACAAACATTTGGAAGAACAAAGCGTTTATGATAATTATGCTCTTCGTAACCGCGGTGCAAATTATAATCATCTACTTCGGCGGAACTGTCTTCCGCACAACCGGCCTCACCGTCCGGGAGCTGCAATTCTCTATACTGCTAGCGTTTACGGTGATTCCCGTGGATATGATTCGCAAGGCGCTGATTGACAAGCGCCGCCGTGGAAATGCGTTGTAGATGCGACCGTCTCGGTCGCCCGCGGGCGGTCTGGGGATGACCGCCCCTACGGAGTCGGCAAAAATCCAACCACGGGGCGCGTTATATACCCCTATCCCCCATCAGGAGGCAACATGCATTGTCTTATATCATTCAACGATTCGATAATCTGGGGAATCCCAATGCTCATACTGCTGCTCGGAGCCGGGGTTTTCCTCAGCCTGCGCACTGGGTTTGTGCAGATTTTTGAGTTCAGGTACGCCATGCGGCACACACTCGGCAAAATTTTCAAAAGGCAGACGGCGGAGCCCGGTGCAATCACTCCGATTCAGGCGATGACGACGGCGTTGGCGGCCACCGCGGGTACCGGGAACATCGCCGGGATCACTTATGCCGTCACACTGGGCGGGCCGGGCGCGGTGTTCTGGCTGTGGATTTCAGCGTTAATCGGCATGTGTACAAAATACGCTGAGACGGTGCTGTCCGTTAAATTCCGCACCCGGAACGAAAACGGCGAATTTGCCGGCGGGCCGATGTATTACATCAGGTGTGGGCTGTCAAAGCGCTGGCATTGGCTCTCGGTGCTGTTCTGCGTATTCGGCGCGGCGGCGGCGTTTGGAATCGGCAACGCCGTGCAGGTCGGAAACATGACAAGCTCTGTCAACCATGCGATTTCGGCGTTTACCCCGGCCTTTGCAGGTCATCGCGGGGCGGTGAATCTTATCATCGGAATCTGCGTCGCTATTTTTACCGGGATGACACTGCTGCGCGGAATCAAAACCCTTGGCCGGGTGACGGAGATGATTGTGCCGCTTATGTCGGTCGTCTACTTAGGCGGCGCACTGATTGTGATTTTCGCAAATATCGGCGGGATTTTCCCCGTTTTCACCGACATATTTACTGCCGCGTTGACTCCTAGGGCAGTAATCGGTGGAGCTGCCGGAATATCAATGAGACAAGCGGTTAGCGTGGGCCTTAAACGCGGTGTGTTTTCAAACGAGGCGGGACTTGGCTCCGCGCCGATTGCACACGCGGCATCAAGTGAAAAAGACCCTGTCAAACAGGGTCTTTACGGGATTTTTGAAGTTTTTATCGACACAATCGTCATGGGCACGATAACCGCGCTGACGCTGCTTTTGTCGGGATTCCCGATACAATATGGTACCGAGGGCGGCGTGGAGCTTAATATTCTGGCATTCTCAACCGTGTTCGGTGAGCGTGCGGGGGCGGTGATTATCTCAGCGTGCATGGTGCTGTTCGCGCTGGCGACGGTGCTGGGGTGGTCGTTCTACGGCGTGCGGTGCTGTGAATATCTATTCGGCCCCAGAAGCGTGAAGCCGTACCTGATGATATACGTGCTTGTAACAGTCCTCGGCGCGACTATGGATCTCTCACTCGCCTGGGAGATATCCGACACGCTGAACGGCCTGATGGCAGTGCCGAATTTGATAGCCCTGCTGGCGTTGTCCGGAGTTGTTGTTCAAGCAACGCGGGAGCATTTCGGGTTGCGGAGATTGTTGTAGGGGCGCGCATTGCGCGTCCATTGTCCCACGCTGTCGCCGTAATTCCGTCCCTCGTCCAAAGCCCCCTTCGCACACGAAGGGGGAAGGGGGATATCCCCCGCGGACGGCCAATGGCCGCCCCTACATGCGGTTATTCATTATCTCTGCCTTTTCCGTTCATACGGCGTTGGATTGTCGGTTAGTTCAAGTAAATAATCCGTGCTTGTTTTATGGAGTTTGGCAAGCGCGAGTAGAATTTGCGTTGGTATATCACGCTGTCCGAGTTCATAATTAGAATAAACCTGTTGCGAACAGTGCAGATATTCCGCAACCTGCACTTGTGTCATATCATTGTCCTCGCGCAGCTCCCGTATGCGTCGGTACATCAAACCACCTCAACAAAAATATATACCTTACGGAATTTATATTCTTGACAAATACCGCAAATTGCAGTATTGCAAAAATGAGATGATAGCATATGTCGCTACATAAAGAAATAATCAGCCGCGAAATAGGCAAAATGATGATTGATTTACTTGATAAGGGCGCGATAGATTATTCGCAGATTGTGGAGCAGGAATCTCTTGCGGTGCTGGAAAGAATCAAGGCCGTCATTGCGGATAGCAGCCTCAGCGATTTTGATTGCGTTGAGCAGATTGTCCGGGTGTTTGAGGAGATCGGCAGCAGTTGTGGGACGCGGCATGATTTTTAGAAAAATTTACATATCATAACCGCATGACTTTAATCGTACAATAATTGTACAAGCACAGAAAATTGTACGATTGGGGGTGAATCTCGCTGCAAGACAGGAAAAAAATGGTGTTTTCGCTGTTTGTGATATTTACCCTTAATATACTGATAATACTACTGGCAGCCAGAGGTATCATATGAGCAAAGCAGGAATGAGACGCCCAAGTCCAAAAGAGCCGCATGGCACTGAATCAAATCGTAAAACGCGTGTTCCAAAAAATCAGGCAAAACCGGTGCCGGAACTCTCCGACAGGCAACGGCACAGCAAAGGCCCGGTAACGTAATACAGGATATGTTATTAAAGCGTAATATTAGCTGAATAGAGTCCGCCGGACGATAGATACTAAAGAGGAAGTCTAAAATAACGGCGGAGTAATTATGGTTTGGAATAACAGTGATTTTGACGTAAAACAGTATCACCCGAAAAAGCGGAACAGGGGTTATGAGAACTCCATGACATTTCCTTTTCCCAGAGGCGAGGACGCGGATCTGCAAAATTATATCCGCAGTGAGGGCATAGAAGACCGCGTTGGCGGAGGGGTTATGATGACAACCGCGGAAATTCTCGATTTTTCGGAAGGCTCAGATTCATATTAGGGATGTAATATATATTTGAGACGCAAAAGGAGCCTGAATTTTTCAGGCCCCTTTTTGTGATGAGACAGCCCCCTTCCTCCTTCGTACGCGAAGGGGGCTTGAGACGTGGGATCAGATCGCCGAGGATGCCGATCTTTGCAGAAAGGGGAACCCCGCCGTCCACAGACGGCGGGGTGGTTTCTTACGTCCAAACCCACGTTATCCCGCAGGTCGGCGGAAAATCCGACAGCGGGACGCGGAGGACCGCGTCCCCTACAGAGGCTGATCGGTTCATTCCACGCCCCGCGCCACACAGAAACCACTTGCACAACTGGTTAAGATGGCCTATAATTAGCTATAATATTCAAAAAAAGAGCTATTTCGGAGGGCTATTGCATATGGCAGAGGGTGGAAACAGAAACAAAGAGGCTGACAGACGGGAATCGGGCGGCGTTACGTATTTCGACAGGGGAGACAAAGAACTGGATGGTACACTTTACAAAAGACTCGCCATCCAGACCCATTTTATAGGCCGCGGCGAGGATTATATCGCCGTGATAAAACAGTATATCCTGCCTGTTCACGAGACGGGGGATATAGTCATGTTGGGCGAAAAGGCAATCGCAATGTGCCAGGACAACACCGTGGAAAAAAAAGACGTCAAGATCGGGTTTTGGGCCAAATTTCTATCCCGCTTCGCTTCCAGAAGCAAGCATGGCGTTGCAATGGATGAGCCGTATAAGCTTCAGCTGGCGATAGACTTAAAAGGATTGCCGCGCATATTGCTGGCAAGCGTGCTGGGCGGAATCTGCCGCATATTTGGAAAACGGGGTGTTTTTTACGACATCGCCGGAAAGGATATCGCCGGAATAGACGGATTTTACGCGGCCTCGTCTTTTGAGGTATATCACGATCTTGCAGTACTCGTTCCCAACGACCCCGACGGCGTGTGCGCCGAAATAGAGCAGGAGCTCGGTGTGTTAAGCGCTTTAGTAGACGCGAATGATCTCAATGTCGAAATACTGGGGAAATCCCCGTCATTGTCGGACAAGCCGGAGGAATTTTTTGCGGAATTGATCCGCGACAATCCCGCCGGACAGTCTGACGAACTGACGCCGTTTGTCATTGTGCGGGAAATCAGAGAAGCGATATGACACAGGGTAAATACGTGACACTCAGAATGGCGAGGGCGGATGAAATAAAACTCGCATATGAAATGGGGCTAAGTACGCCATACATGAAACAAGCCTTTGAAGATGAATATACTAACGGGCTTGAAGATTTTGAAAATGAATATGAACGGTATTTTGATAGCAGCGAGTCTTCCCTATGCGGCGGAATGATGATTTGCTTGGGTAATCATCCTATTGGTTTTACCACTTATGCTCGAATCAGCTATGAGGATGACTGGATACAGCCCGGCGTTATGGAAATTGATATATGGATGAACGGAGAGGAGAACTGCGGCAAAGGATTTGGTAGCGACGCCATTGTGACTTTAATGAAATATCTACATAATAAGTATGATATTCATACATTCTTCGGCTTCCCTGATAAAGTCAATTCACGCTCGATTAAAGCGTGTGAAAAAGCAGGTTTTATTCAGGTTAATACCCACGAAAAACAAAGCGCTCTTGAAAAAATATTTACACCAAAATGTCTGGCTTCATTAAAACCCGATGACCAGTATATATCAGAAGAAGGTGTTTTAATGTTAAATGAATACAGCCGTACAAAATAAGCAATATCAATAGAAATGGAGGATTGACATGGTAAACGCATACGAAACATTCCCGAACCTGCTGTCCCCGATAAGAATCGGCGGCGTGATGTTCCGCAACAGGATGTTTGCGGCACCGCTGACCTCCGCAGAAATTATTTACGACGGCCAGCCAAGCCTGGACACGGTCATGTATCTGGAGAGAAAAGCCATCGGCGGCGCGGCGGCTGTCACGTTCGGCGAATCCGAGTGCGATCCCCTGTATCACAAGGAAGGGCGGCTGCCGTATGAAGTCACACGAATGGGCAACTACAATTTCGCCCGCGCCGCAAGTGATATCACGCGTCATGGGGCTGTCGCCGTGTTAGAGCTTGCGTTTGCCGGTATTAATTCCCACGGCAGTGATCCGCTGTGGGGGCCTGTGGAGATGGAAATGCCGTTCGGCAGAAAAGTCACCGCGCTGACGGATGAGCGCATACATCAGATCATCGGAGGATTCGCGAATGCCGCTTTAGCCGCCAAAAACGCCGGATTCGGCATGGTGATGCTGCACGGTGCGCATGGATTCGGTCTCCAGCAATTCATGTCGCCGACTTTGAACACCAGAACAGACCAATGGGGCGGGTCCCCGGAGAACCGATGCCGCTTCCCGGTCATGGCCATGCAAGAGATACGCAGACTTTGCGGCCCGGACTTCCCGATTGAAATACGCATCAGCTCCACAGAAGTAGTTGATGGCGGATATGGCATTGATGAGGGAATCCGGATAGCGGAACAGCTTGACGGTCACGCCGATATTATAAACGTCTCCGTCGGCGCGATATCGCGTTACGGGGCGGAGACTTTTGCGCGCACCCATGTGAGTATGTTCCACCCCGAGGGCGTGAACGTCGAATACGCGGCGGAGATAAAGAAGCATGTGAAAAAATCCCTGATTGCAGCCGGCGGCGGGTTGACCGATCCGTATTTGATGGAGGAAACTCTCGCCCTAGGCAAGGCCGACATTGTCTACATAGCGCGCGGCCTTGTCTGCGACCCCGATCTACCAAATAAGGTCAGGCGCGGCCGCGTTGAAGAAATACGCAAATGTATGCGCTGTCTCAACTGCTTTGCGGAAGGTGTGTCGCACGGCGACCTTGTCTGCGCCATAAACCCGGAAATCAGCCGTGAGCGAGAGGTTTACAGGGCCTTGCCGTCACCGGCAAAGCAGCGCGTCCTTGTCATAGGCGGTGGAATAGCCGGTATGCAGGCGGCGCTGACGGCGAGTCAATATGGGCATGACGTCATCTTGTGCGAAAAGAACGGAGAACTCGGCGGAACAATCCTCTGCGAAGCCGAAGTGCCGTTCAAGCGTCAGCTGCATGAATATATTCTGCGGCAAAGGGCGAACATTGCAGAATCAAACATAGACCTGCGACTCAACACCGAGGTAACTCCCGACTATGCACGGGCAGAATGTCCGGACGTAATCATCGCCGCCATAGGGTCAGCGCCGATAACGCCGGACATCACGGGAATAAACGGCGTGAACGTCCATCAGGCAATCGAGGTATTCAAAAATCCGACGCTGGCAAAGGGCAAAACCGTGATTATCGGCGCGGGATTCGCCGGAACTGAGTTGGCTGTATATCTCAAAGAAGAATTCGGCATTGACTCCGAGATAGTGGAGACGCTTGGAATGATCAGCTCCGGCGGAAATCACACCCACATGAATGCAGTTACCGACATAACCACGCGGCTCGGTATCCCCATCCGATTCAATATGAAAGCACTGGAAATAACGGCAGACGGCGTCCGGTGCCAAGGCCCGGAGGGCGAGGTATTCTATAACGCCGACACCGTGATCCACGCCGCCGGAATGAATCCGCTGCAGGAAGAGGCAATGAAGTTCAATCAATGCGCAGCGGCGTTCCATATGGTCGGTGAGTGCCGCAAAGCCGCAAACATTTTGTTCGCCACAAGCTCCGCTTACGCGGCGGCAAAATACATTGGGCGGTTTCTGTAAGCACGGGTGTCGGCGGCAATTTGTCAATATCGTTTGAGTTTTATTGTGTTACACAAGGGCGTTTCTTCAACCCGTCCGGGGATTCCGGCTGTTTGAAGAAACGCCCTTGTAACCTTTATAGGGGACGATGGTAATCCGCCCGCTGACAATCTGTTTTTGGGACGATTTCCATCGTCCCCTACAATAATCCGCGTGCGGGGGAAACCTCCGCACTATTCAGGGATCATCTCCCTCAAATCCGCAGCAAACACCCCTCCGCTTCATACAAACGCACAATCTTCTCCTCTACGCCGGATTGGGCGTTTATATACACGAAGAATGTCTCTCCGGATTCTTCTGCCGCGCATTTGAATTCATGGCAGTAGACCTCTTCCAAATCCACGAATATCACCGCCATTTTGTGCGCCTCCACCGTCAGCAGTGTTGAGAGCGATTTTTCAGCCTTAGTCTGGTTGACAGCGGCTTCCGGAAAATCCCGATTACGGCGGTTTATGATGTATTCCCGTGCGGAGAACGCCGTCATGCCGCCGCCACGGGTCAACTCAACACAGATTTCGTCCGGATAATACACCACGCCGCCGTCTGAGTACGCAAAAGTGACGGCAACCGTACCTCCGTGCGTTTGATACTGCGTCATGGTCATGTTGGTGAATCCGTTCGACCGTAGCAGCGATACGGCGCGATTCACAACCTGCTCCGGCGGCAAATCGGATGATGACGAAGCCTGCGCGGACGCCATGCCTGTAACAAATCCGCCCTGCTTTGTTACCTCAACTGTGACACGCCCATTATTGCCGCTGAACACATAGACAGGCATTGCGCCGTGGATTTCACGCTCTAGACGCATCGAATTGCGGTGCAATCCGACAAATGCGGCGGCTCCGGCGGCGGCTTCGCCGGGCGGAACCTCGCGCTTGCCGCGCAGCATATGAGGTTCCGGCAGATTTTTATTCTGTTGTGCAATCGGCATGTACGGCAGCTCACCGCCAGAGACTATTGCCGCACGGATTCGAGATAGAGAATCCGCGTATTTACCGAGCCGGGCGGCGGATTCAGACGTAATCTCCTCACCGGAAGCCAGCGACTTTGTCAGCCGTTGAGTGAACGCAAATCCGGATTTCAACAGGCTATCCAGATGTTCGGCACCCTCAACCCGGGCGAGCATTATCCGCGCCTCGGCAGACTTTACACAGGCCGACGCACACTCAAACGCTGCTGACGGCAACGTGCCTGCGTGCAAGCAGGCTCGCGCCGCGGACTCCGCTTGTAGCAACACGGCCGCGAGTTCGGAATGATCCGCGGGTTCCGTGTCGGCGGATCGATGTGCGAGTTCGCTGGAAAACAATCCGCCCACAACAGCAAGGCAGACGACACAGATAACACTGTAAACAATCATGGCTCGTTTTGACATAGATACAAATACCCCCTGTAGAATTAGTGTCTCTACAGGGGGGGTAATATATGACAGGAATCAATTGTCAATTGTCAGAGTGTCAAGCAAATCGTACAGCGCGTCGCGTTGCGTGTAATTGATATAGTTGATGATTACCGCGACCCCGAAACCGTCTCCTAGGTCGTGAATCCAGGCCTCATAAGCCTCGTCGTGATTGTAGACCATCACGAAGTAACCGGCCACATCGGAAGAGGCAATGTTGATCAGCCCCTCAGTAAGAAAATCTGTGAAGTCGAGAAACGGGATTAAAAATCCCCTGGCGAATATCTCTATGTTATCGCCGACCGGGACAAGGCTGATCTCAAGCGTTGCACCGTCCAAGCCCGTAAACATGGCTCCGGTATCGGTCTCGTGTTGGGTGAAGACGCCTTCCGGGACAAACAGCGTCATGTAATTATCGTCCAGCAACGGAATCCATGTATTCGGAGGTTCCGGCGACCGAGCCGGAGTTGCCGCCTCGCCCGCTTCCGGCACGGTGGCGTCTGCGGTGTCTACGGAAGCGTCATCCCCGGCGGGGGGGTATTCCCCCTCATAGCCGTTGTAAACTCCTGCAACGGTAACGGACGGATCCGTGTCATCCCGCGCCCTGTTCAGCAAGAGTGTCTGAATTATAAACACGACGAACGCGACAGCCAGCACTGCAAATACGACAGAGAGGAATAAACGAGTGTTTTTAGTCATTATGAAAACTCCTTATTTACAGGCAAACTACGTTCACCCGTGGAATTTGTTGCGGGGGGTGCACCCCGTAGGGGCGCGCATTGCGCGTACGCCGTCCATGAAATCGTAATGGATTCCACGGACGACCAATGGCCGCCCCTACAGGGGATGAGAAATTGTATGCTGGGGAGAACCGCCCCGCCCCTGCGGGGCACTCCTCTAGGGGAGGGGAATTTTGGTGCAACGTTCCTCTCATTCCCCTCCCTCGGAGGGGTGCCGTCTGCAGACGGCGGGGTGGTTTTGTACAAAATGCAACCAGGACGCGCAGAGACGCCGTCCCCTACCCGCCTAACATCTCAATCCCCAGCCTGACCCTGCGCAGCGTTTCCTCCCGGCCCAGAATCCAGCAGAGTTCCACCGCGCCGCCGGGGGTTACTGTTTGACCCGATACCGCGATTCGCAACGGCCACATGACTGTGGCGTTTTTCACGCCGAATTCCGTTGCCAAATCGGTTAACGCGGCTGCAATAGCCTCTGCCGTCCAATCTAATTTCTCCAGCGGTGCGATTACGGCGCGGAGCATGTCCAATGACACCTGCTCGTCCGTTTTGGATTTCTTGTGTACGTACAGCTCAGTAGAATATTCCGGCAGCTGATCGAAAAAGCCGATTTTTTCCGGGATGTCGGATAAAATTTCGCATCTGGGTTGCAGGATTTCCGCAATCGCCGTCCGTGATATGTCGGCTGTTTTGACAGCCTGGTCGATATAAGGCCGCGCCAAGTCGGCGAATTTTTCGGGATCCATGGCCTTGATATACTCGCTGTTGAAGTGCTTCAGCTTGTCGTGATCGAATATCGCGCCGGATTTTGAGATTCCGCTGATGTCGAAGACCTCCACCAGCTCCGGCAGTGTGAAAATTTCACGCTCTCCGCCAGGGCTCCAGCCCAATAGGGCGACGTAGTTCAAGACGGCTTCTTTTAAGTATCCCCGTTGCAACAGATCGTCATACGTCGGGTCGCCGTGGCGTTTGGAGAATTTATGCTGCGCGTCACGCATGATCTGCGACACGGTGACGTATTGCGGAATTTCCCACCCGAATGCCTCGTATAGCAGATTATATTTCGGTGCGGAAGCCAGGTACTCATCCCCGCGCATAACGTGGGTGATGCCCATCAGGTGATCGTCTACCACGTTCGCGAAGTTATACGTCGGCATCCCGTCGCTTTTTAACAGAACCATGTCGTCTAGCGTATCGTTTTGCACGGTGATTTCACCGAAAATCATGTCGTGGACGGTGGTTGTGCCCTCTGTCGGTATTTTCATACGGATCGCGCCCTCATCGTGATACGCCGCGCCTTTTTCGACCAGCAGATCGGCGTAATGCTTGTAGATTTCTTTGCGTTCACTCTGCGTATACGGCCCGGCAGGGCCGCCGACGTCGGGGCCTTCGTCGTAAATCAGGCCAGATTCAAGCAAGGTTTTGATTATAACCTCGGTCGCACCTTCGACGTATCGGGCCATATCTGTGTCCTCAATACGCAGTATAAATGTCCCGCCGTTCCGCTTTGCCAACAGGTACGCATATAGCGCGGTGCGCAATCCGCCAACGTGCATGTATCCGGTTGGGCTCGGTGCGAACCGTGTGCGGACGCCGTTACGCGGGATGCTGGCTTCCAAATTAGTGAAGAATGTGTTGTCCATCTTGATCTCTCCTAATGTAAATTTGCTGATGCCAATTATTCTACCACAATTCCGGCGGGATGGCAAAAAGTAACGAGACAAAACAAAAATTTTGCCTCGTTACTCTTATATTAATGAAGTACCTAAAATCTTAAGACGCGGGTCTGTTCCTGTTCTGTGCGTTTTCATTCGGCGCGGGTGCGGGGGCTGGGGCCGGTGAAACGCTGCGTCTTGTTTCCGCCGGTTTCTGTGGTACGGCGGGTGCAGGCTGCGTTGGCGGTTTCAACGGTGAGTTGGTATTAAACGCAATTCCCGGCATGTTAGGCATTTCGGCTCCGCCGCGGAGTCCTGCGTGATGCCCAGCGCGATTTCCTTCATGAGCACCGCCAACGCCTGTCTGCGGGAGATTCCCGCGCACACCATCTCTTGCCGTTTCGTTGTCAGCCGGGACGTTTGCCCGCGGTTGGCGGCGATGGTAAGTTCCGGCGTGCGGCCTTGGATGCGGCACGTGTCTTGCACCGCCATCATTCGCGTTATCACGCACCGGAGTGCTGGATCTGGCCCTATACGTTGACGCACAGCCTGCTAATCCGATTAAACCGATTACTGCTACAAGTAAAAGGATTATCGCAATTGTTCTTTTCATATTTCCTCCTAGGTTTAAATAATGAGTTGTCCCCACTATTATTTCCCGGAGGTATTGAAATACATTTGGCAATTTTTGTGAATTTTTGCGGAAGGGGTACGTTGCCAATCCGAACGGCCTGTGTAGGGGCGACCGTCCCGGTCGCCCACCGTATCCCTCGTCTACCTCCGTTCCCCCGTCCCCTGGAGCAGACAACCACGGGCGACCGAGGACGGTCGCCCCTACGGGACATCGCATAAACGTAACCTGCGGGGGCACGTCCCCTACAACACAAACCCCTCACCCCACTACAACACTATCCAGCCCCAGCATTTCTTGCAGCTCAGTCACCAACGCCTGGTGAATCACGCAATTCGTGCCGATTTTCTTCTTTGTATCATCAAAATACATCACCATTTTCTCACGGCCCGGGAACATGTCCAGCACCAGCTTGAATCGCTCGTATTCCTCAGATTCTTCGCTGCTGATCTTGACGAATATTTTTCGATCCTCCGGCTGTTCGGTGAGCGCCGGCTCCGGAGTCTTCGCCGCATCCATGGTCAGTTCTCGCATGGAGTTTATCACTATCTGCGGCGGCTTTTCATCGCGGTGCGACACCCTGCCTTGGATTATTACGCGTTCGCCGATTCGTATCAGGCCATCGCTGTCGTCCAACGTCCGTTGGAAGGCGATCAGCTCGATATTCCCGGTGGCGTCTTCAATCTCCAGATACGCCATCAGTCCGCCGTTGCGGGTCGGCTTGAATTTCGTGGCGGTGATAATCCCGGCGATTGTCACGTCCATGTTGTCGCGGAACCGAGTTTTGTCTTCATCCGTCAAAATCTCGCCTATTGGGGCGGCTCCTATCGACTTTAACGCGTCTGTGAACTCATCCATCGGGTGGCCGGACAAGTACAGACCCGTCACCTCGCGCTCCATACGCAGCAGCTCCATTTTTGAATAGTCTTCCATCTCCGGAATCGTGATTTCACCCTGTTCCGAATCTTCTGGCTTATCCGCCGACATGCCGAACAAATCTATCTGCCCTGCCACGTTTTTTCTATGATGCTCCGCAATTGAGTCAATTATCATTTCAAACGTCGTCATCAACCGGCGGCGGTTTATGCCGAACTCATCAAAACAGCCGGATTTTATCAAACTCTCCACTGCGCGCTTGTTCAGGTCGTGGCCATACATTCGCTGGCAGAATTGATACAGGCCGGTGAACGGCCCCGCCGCCTCGCGTTCCCGCATCAGCTCGCTTATAAATCCGCGCCCGATGTTTTTTAACGCCACAAGGCCGAATCTTATATTCTCGCCCTCCACTTTAAACATCGCGTCGGACTCGTTGACGCTCGGCGGCAAAAGGCGGATCCCAAGCTCACGGCATTCTGCTGTGTATTCCGCGACTTTTTCAGCCCAACCGAGGATTGAGCTCATCAAGGATGCCATGTATTCCCGTGGATAATGACACTTTAAATACGCCGTCTGATACGCCACCACGGCATACGCCACGGCGTGGGATTTGTTGAACGCGTAATTGGCGAAATCCAGAATCTCGTCATATATTCCGTTGGCGATCTCCCGCGGAATCCCGTTTGCAACGGCCCCGGCAATTCCGCGTTCGGCATCGCCTTCGATAAACGATTTCCGCTCCCGCTCTATTTCGTCGCCTTTTTTCTTCGATATCGCGCGGCGGATCATGTCGGCCTGCCCCAAGGAGAATCCGCCGAGCCGCCGAAATATTTCAATCACCTGCTCTTGGTACACGATGCAACCGTAAGTAACTTCCAGAATCGGCACCAGTGACGGGTGCTTGTACGTGATTTTCGACGGGTCGCGGCTGGACTCCAGGAACCGCGGGATCGAATCCATCGGCCCTGGGCGGTACAGCGAGATAATCGAGGCGATGTCATCAATATTTTTAGGCCCCAGCCCGACCGACACACCGGTCATGCCTTGGGACTCAATCTGGAACACGCCGGACGTCTTGCCGTCAGCCAACAACTTAAACGTCGCGGCATCGTCTTCCGGGATGGCTTCGATTGTGAATTCAGGGCCGCCCCTACGGTTTATCATTTTCACCGTGTCATCTATTACTGTCAAGTTCCGCAGGCCGAGGAAGTCCATTTTTAAGAGACCCAACTCTTCAAGCGTACCCATCGTGTATTGTGTGGCGATTGAATTGTCTTTTTTCGACAACGTCAGCGGCACATATTCCTGCACCGGGCGCTTTGTTATTACAATCCCGGCGGCGTGGGTGCCGGGGTCTTTCGGCATGTCTTCCAAGGCGAGACTCAAGTCAATCACGCGGCGGATTCTGTCGTCGGTGTCATACCTCCGCCGCAGATTCGGGGATGTTTGCAATGCGTCCGCTAGACGTATGTTCAGTACGGTCGGAATCTCTTTAGCCAGCTCATTCTCCTCGGCAAATGACAATCCCATCGCTTTCGCGACTGATCTGACCGCATTTTTCGCTTTCAGTGTGTTGAACGTCATAATCTGCGCAACATGGTCTTCGCCGTACTTGGCTTTGACGTAATCGATAACTTCACTGCGCCGGCGCTCACAGAAATCTATGTCAATATCGGGCATACTGATCCGCTCCGGGTTCAAAAACCGCTCGAATATCAGCCCGTATTTTATCGGATCCACGGCAGTGATGCCCAGGCAATACGACACAACACTCCCAGCGGCGGAACCTCTTCCCGGGCCGACAGGGATCCCCTGATTTTTCGCGAATGCAATAAAGTCGGCGACTATCAGCATGTATCCAGTGAAACCCATTTTGGAGAGCATCGCAAGCTCAAAATCCAGCCGCTCTAATATCTCCGGATCCCCCGCGTCGTACAGGCGGCCCAGCCCTTCCATACACAACTTTCGCAAATACGCATCCGCGTCCGATTCACCTTCCGGCAACTGGAACTCCGGCAAATGCAGTTCGCCGAACTCGAAATCCAGCTGGCACTGCGCGGCAATTTTCGCGGCATTGTCAATCGCCTCCGGGTGGTCGGGAAACAACGCCCGCATCTCATCCTCGGACTTGAGGTAAAGCTCCTGATTATCAAATTTCAGCCGGTCCGCATCATAGATAGTCTTGCCCATTTGAATGCACATCAGGACATCCTGCGCTTCGGCGTCGTCGCGATTTATATAATGTGCGTCGTTAGTCGCGACCAGCGGAATCCCTGTTTCATCGTGAATGCGTATCAGTCCGGCGTTGACCTCCGGTTCATCCGGCAAGTTGTGTTTTTGCAGCTCCAGATAAAATCCGTCCGTGAATATATCTCGCAGTTCCGCGGCTTTTTTGAGCGCCGCGTCATGCTGCCCAGCGAGAATCAGCTGCGGAATCTCGCCCGAAACACACCCGGACAGGGCGATTATGCCCGCGCTGTGTTCACGCAACAGGTCAATATCCACACGCGGTTTCTGGTAAAACCCCTCTGTAAACGATAGGCTGACCATCTGGCACAGGTTCTGGTATCCGCTTAGGTCTTTGCATAACAGAACCAGATGGAACCTCGCGGAATCTTCCTTGTACTCCATATCAAACCGCGTGCGCGGCGCGACGTATACTTCACAGCCGATAACCGGGTTGATTCCGGCCTTCTTCGCGGCTTTGTAGAAGCTGACAGCTCCGTACATCACGCCATGGTCGGTGATGGCAAGACTATCCTGCCCCAGCTCTTTGGCGCGGGCAACGAGGTCAGTAATCCGGCAAGCGCCGTCAAGCAGGCTGTATTCTGTGTGTACATGCAAGTGGGCGAATGGCATGGCTGCGTCCTTTCTTATAGCAGGTCTTGACAGGTGATGGTTGTGTGTGGTATACTGTCTATACAAAGAGGAACTGTCGCTTTTCGTATGGCGGCTCAGTCCTTTATTAGAATGTTTGAGACGCCTTAACTGTTAAGGCGTCTCGAATCATTTATCGCTGTTGTCGTTATTAAATAACGTGTAACAGAGAGTAACAACCGCTACGATTACCATTGTATACACGAAAAGTGCATCATATGTAACCATATCATCACCCCCTTTGCAAGAGAGTGACCGAGTCGCCAAGCGACAGTTCCTAGTTATTATATCTCATACTTTTACTTTTTGCAAAATAAACTTCATGCAAGCTGCGTTACACCCCGATGAATGAAAACGAGGTGTAAGTCCGGGATTGTTATGGTATACTTTATTGCGCACGGCATCAGGTCGGCTTTTTTTGCCGCTAC